>Ga0255047_10001763_pt1 | contig 15075 bp, 4 predicted proteins | sample JV7_2_1_MG_FD_183640 | JGI IMG/M metagenome (GOLD analysis project Ga0255047, IMG submission 183640) | Seawater microbial communities from Jervis Inlet, British Columbia, Canada - JV7_2_1 | ecosystem: Environmental > Aquatic > Marine > Inlet | place: Canada: British Columbia | collected 2016-10-06
TGTCCTGCATGAGTCTATGTAATAATCCATGTGGTTGTTGTGCTGATAACCCTCCCAAGGATACCCCTCCCAACCGCTAAAACATGATGGGTTGGTACACTCCCATTGTACAGTCATTGGTGGGGTGTCACATACTTGATCTTGTATCTGAGTACAATCCCCAGACACACCTTGATTGCAGACATCTACACCTTGGAATGTATGGTACAACCCAAGGTAGTGCCCTACCTCATGAATAAGCGTCTTGTTCTCAGCTCTATTTACTTGACACAACTCAGGGTCCAAACCAAACACATCAGTCTGTACCCAAACCCCATCCATAGCGTTAAAGAAAGCTGGGAATCTGTATGCAAAACCAAGTATCCCAAAACACATATCAGGGATGATATGAATGTTCATGAAGTACTCAGGATCCCATATGTAGTCACTAACTAAAGTTATCCCATCAGTCGTACCGTAAGGGACACACGTAACCCCATCGACAATGCGTTGACCACTGTAGTTCTCAGCCATGTTAGCGTATTGAATTGAGATCAAGTCAAAGTTGAACATGTACTCAGCGAACTCATCGTTCAGATTATCTATAGCTTCCTCAACGTACTCTGGAGATCTCCATCCCCACTCACCATTATTGTGATGAATAGTAACTACAGTTCTAATATTCTTCCAGAATACATTGTCCCCATTCATGTAGTCGATTGGGTTAGGGTTGTAGTTAGCTGATGGGTCTTCTAATACAGCACAGATATCTTCAGGAATTGTGTCTGACTCAAGCTGATGAGCTATAAAAGGGTTACGCTGAGCTATAGAAGTCAACGCAAGCATTGACAAGACAAGGGCAAAAGTCAACTTATTCATTTCTTTACTGTTTTTTCTACCGTGCGCCCAGCGAAATATGCACCGAACACAGTCAGCATTAATATTTGCAGTAAATCTATGAAGTTTTCTCGTGGCATAAAGTCGTTACTTACTGCATCCCAGATAGTTACAACCATAAAAAATAGCAATAGAGCGATCATTATACTCGGTCTAATAACCTTAGCTATTTGAACATCGCTAGACATATCCGCCTCCCACCGTCGGGTGACGTTTTCCTGTCTTGAAATCTCAACTTGTGATTTCAACTTTTCAAATTCTAGCTTCTCCTGAGGGGTGATATCTGGGTCGCTGTCGACAAGGCGCTTGACAACCCCCAGCACCCCTTGGTCGGGGAGAAGATCCCCGACTGTGTCAAGAATCTTCGGTGACCTTTCCCTCAGCCACTCCCCAACCTTAGTGTCTTTGACTTTATTCGTCTCCATATTGCATCATGTATTTGCTCTCCAGTATATCCAAGAACTCTATGGTGTGAGGTCTGAACCTATTGCGATCGTCTAGCTCTATAGCACTGTTGAAGCTGTTATTTATCTTAGAATACTCCTTCAGCTTCTCTCCGTTAGACATACGTCCGTAGCCGTTGCTGCTATACAACTTAACAGCCTCATTGTACTTGTCTTTGTTAGCTAAAGCTATCAGCCTGTTGGACTCCTCTGCGTTGAGCTCTGGGGCAAAACCCTCCTTAGGCTCAGACAAGAACTTGTACTCCTTGTTGAGCTTACGCAAAGCAAACTGCTCCTTTGCGCTCATGCTGTCTTTTGAGGGGACAGCACGCACTACAGAGGCTCTAGCAAAGCGAGGTACGCTGATGACGTTGATGATCTCACCCGTCTCCTCGAATATCTCCAACGCCTCAAGGGCTATAGGATCTTCACTGCCCTGACGCACCTTGAATGGGTCAACGAGGTTATAGAGGTAGGAGTAGTTGCCGTCAGGCGTCTGCTCGATAGGGTCGCCCTTCCAGTCGATACGTACGGGGGGCTGTTCAGCAGCCCCGAAGTAGTTGAAGGTGCGATCCTTGATGATGTTCTCCATACGCTTGAGCAAAGAGGCGTCCCTGTAGTCGGGCATATACTCTCTTTCAGCCCTGTGGATAGCCGACAGGGTATTTGGGAGAGGGATGGCTGAGATGGCTCTGAACGAAGTCTCAAACCAATCGGATACCTGCCGCTCAAACTGGTCCTGACCTCTGTACGAAAGCATCGTAAGGAAGCCGTTGACACCCTGCAGGTAGCTCTGATCCATCATGTATGAAAGAGTAGACAACTCTTTCAACCCGAAGATAGAGGAGATAGGATTGACAACGAGCCGCTCAGAGATATTCTTAGTGGCTATCTCTTTAGGTGTGCTCACCGCTCTAGCCCCCATCAGAACACCCACCGTACCCACTCGGTCGTATCGAGCAAACACATCAGTAGACTGATATGCAGGGTCTTCTCCGTTCATCAGCCTCCTCAACCCAGACAGGTTGATAGATGATGGCGGGAAGGTCTCATAGGCGAGGTTACGCTCCTCCTCATCCATACCTATAGGCAAGGAGATAAGTCCATTGGCGATCAAGATATCTACGGCGCTGTACACCATCTGCCCCAAGAAAGCTTTGGATATGTTCTCTATGGCAGCCTTCGTGTCGCCCCTCGATATAGCCATCGAGGTCTTAGCCAAAGCCAACAGCGGCGACGCATATGTCAGCGTCTCCTCCAATATGTTGGCTGGGGTCTTGCGGAAAGGCATGATGACGCGGGTCATAAACTGCATCAGAGGGCGCAGCTGCGGACCTGCAGCATTAACCACAGACTGCATAACAGCCTCCGTCATGGCGTACGTCCTAGACTCGTTCTGGAAGGTAACCTTACGACCTTCCTCTGCGGCTGCCCGCGATACCTCCGGCGGCGGGAACTTGATGAACTGCTTCAGGGCGTCACCCTCAAGGCCCATCCTACGCCCAACAGAGGCGGCATACAAGCCCTCCTCAAACCGCTTGAACGGTATATCACCAAGGGACAGGAACCGGAACATGATCTCTGCGGGCACCCCAAAGGTGCCCTTCATAGCGAGCTTCATGCGCTGATTTATCTCATCAGCCTTGCTGTTGGATATAGCCAGCCCGTTGCCTGTCATAGCCGCCATGATAGAACGCACAGGCATAAGGCCCCTAGACACCCTAAACTCATAGTCGCTGTTCTCTTGCCCTGTGCGTATCTGATGCAAGGCCTCAAGGACACCCGCTGCACCGCGCTGTACAGCATAGTAGTATGCAGACAGAGACACGGGGGGTATGTTGTTTTTTACCCCCATAACGTTAAGGAGCATGCCCGTGCTACCCGTCATAAGCCTCAGGGGGACGTTCAACAGTATAGTACCGACGTTAGCCGTTACGTTAACCACCTGAGATACTGGGGTGAGGAGGTTGCCCTGCATGATCGTAGTGAGCAGCTCCGACCAGCTGTCTTCTATAAGCGGGTTGGCGAAGGTGTCGAGCTCACGCTGTATACCCTCCATCTCCTTGATGAGTACCTTAAGCTGGTCAGCAAGGTCCTCCCCGTTGGCCAGCCTGTTCAGCACGTCCTGTATCTCGCGGTACTTCTCAAAGAATCTACGAGACAGCTCTTCAGCTTTTGCCTTCTGCTCATCAGTCAGCTCCTTGCCTGCTCTGCGCACACCCTCCTCGATGAATGACTTCATCTTTGACGGGGTGCTGGATGGCATCTCTGCGTAGTGTCTCAACACACGGCCAGCAGTAGTACCCATAGTACTCAGCTGTGCCGTTATCTCGTCAGCAGCATCCCAGTCACCCCTATCCATAGCTCTGTTGAGCAGCTCTATACCCGCCAAGACGCTGTGGTCGTTATTGCCACTATACAGCGTAAACAGGGCGTCTTGCTTCATCTCACTGATGAGCTGAGCGTCAGACATATACGTGAGGTTATCTTTTATAGCCTCTATGCTCTGCTTGTCATAGTAGTTCTGCGGGTTGTTGACTATCTTCTGCTTCAGAACTGTTGAGTCGGTGTACTCCATAGCTCTTTCAGCAAAGCGGCGCATTTTTTTACCCATGCCACCCATAGCAAAGCGACCGCGCATAGCGGCAGGGAGGCTGTTATAGTATGCGTCGGTGTCTTGACCTTTGACACCAAGGAGGTTCATATACTCAGCGAAGCGCTCGCTGATAGCTTGAGGCACAGGAGCCTCACTAGGCTCACTAGTAAACACATCGTTTACTGGCTTGCGGTCCCCGTATACTATCTCCCCACTAGCATATACCTTGTTGCCCACGATAACAGCATCCTCAACGCTTACCACTGGTCGGCCTGACGGGTCTACAAACCCGTCATCCATAAGGGGGTTGAAAGACAGCTCCACGCCGCCGTACGTAATGTCGTCGGTGAGGGCTACGTGGTTGCCGCTAGCAGAGTACATAGCCTTCGATGGGAGGCGACTCATACCCCTTGCCTCATCGATAGCTTTTTGGTCGTAAGAGAACGTCAGGTTCTTCAGTCGTACAGCCGACACGATGGTCGTTGGGGTTCCGTCGTTGACAACCATCATAGTAGCGCCCTTGAGGTGCTGCACATCCATATCAGGTGATACCGTCACCCTCTTGCCCTCAGCTATCTTGTTGTTACCCTTCAACAGCTTATGAGAGGCCTCTGTGACGGCAGCGTTGGTAGATACAGGTACGTCAATATTTCTAGAGCTTATGTAGAACGGTGACGACTCAGCCGTTTGCCTCTTGCTGTTGTTGTTAGAGATACTAAACCGCGTCTGTGGGGTATCCCCGCCCTTCTGTCCTGACGTAGGCTGACTCATCAAGTCTTCTATAGCATCACTATCACTAATGCCGTCGTCATCCATGATGTCTGCATAGCGCTGCAAAGCCTTCTTGGAGTTCGTTATAACCCTACCGGCGTCAAGGAAGCTAGGGTCTTTAGCGTATCTAGACACTATATTCTCAGCTTCGTCATGGTAGTCAGCTACAGCCGGACCCGCAACGCCTATCTCCTTGAAGAAGTACTTCTCGTAAAACCATATAACCTCCTGTACGTTAGCTACTGTAAACTCGTAGCCACGGTCTTTCATCTCCTCAACGATCATATCGGCTACGCGCATCATAGCCCGTCTGTCGTTACCCCCAGAAGGTGCGTCTTTGAGCTCAGTGAATGCGTTTTTATATACTGTATTAGCAGACACAGCTACGCTAGTCTTCTCCTTCTTGGAGAACCCGCTCTTGCGATACTTCTCAGACAGCTTGATAGACTTACGTATCAGCCTAGCGTCAGACGTCTCGTAGTCGTTGAGGGCCTTCCTCAGCTCGTTTAAGCTGACCTTAGGTAACATGGTACCTCTGACGCGGTTGAAGGACCGCGTCCACCATCTATCCATGGTAAGCCAGTCGTATTGCTTGGACAGGTTGGCATAGAAGAACCCGAGCTTAGGACCGAAGAACAAAGCCCCAGTAGGTATGACCTCATCGATAAGGAAGTCAGACGATATCTTAGGCTTGCCGTGCTTGTCTTTTTCGATCATATCGAAGAGCCATTGGTTGTTGTCAACCATCTTTTTAAACTCTCTACGATCGGTGGTCTTAAGCATAAACTCCTTAGCCCCCTGTATACCCCCAAAGCGCTGTATAAAGTTTCCGTAGTCCCTTATGCTGCTAACGACCTTGTCTGTGTTTTTAGTAGCGAACTTACTTTTCTCTGCACGCTTCAAGAAGTCCTCGTTCATAGGCCTTCCGTTAGCTACATCCTCATACAAGTTGTTGTGCAGGGCTACAGCTACCTCGAGGTTTCTAAACAGCTTCTCTTGGTTGCTGGTGATAGCCACAAGGGCAGTAAAGAAGTCCCTGCTGTCTTGCGTGGACAAGTCTACAGCCCCAGACTCATTGAGCATATCCATAGCCTTATCGAAGTACTCGCTGTACCACCCGTACCCAGACTTAGGGATGCCTTCTTTGTGCGACCCCTCGATCATCCACTGTATCTCGTCGGCAAGCACCAAAGCCATCTTCTTCATATGGCGTGGCGACTTCAACAGCTTCTGTGGGTCGGTTGGTACGCTGCCGTACAGCTTACGCATAACGGGCGTCAGTATCTCACCCACCAGACGCTTTGTAGGGCGACCCTTAGCGTCGCTAAGCTTCTGCTTCAGCTTCTGGTTGAGTTTGTTCTGTACGAGGTCGCTGTTCAGGCCCCCAGCACGCTTGATGATAAGAGAGAAGCGGCTGTCACCAATACGAGAGTACACCCCAACGTGCAGTGGCTTGCCGTCGTACTTGAGGTTTCTGAATATAGGCTGAGCCCCATCAGAAAGCTTCTGTACGTTGTCGAGGTTTTGGCCCAGCCACCCCATAAAGTGCTCAGCCCCCATAAAGTTGAGGCTCTTGCCTGTGTCTTCAGTCGTATCGTACGTAACTGTAAATGGACCGTCAGGCAACTCAAAGATAGACTGGTGGCCCTCAGGCAGCCTCTCCCATGCTTTGAGGTTGGCCTCGAACTCCTCCGTGCCACTGAAGGCGTCAAACTGCTTGACGCTCATATCGCCTACCTCAGCCACGTCTTTGAGGTGCCAGTACTCTCTCTTGAGGTCGTCAGAGATGTCGGCCTCTTGAACCAGCTTATCCATTATCTTGGTGTCTGGCAACCCCATAGGTGTGTAGCGAGCAGATATAGCTTGATACAACGGTGGGTATTCCCCATATGGGAAGGCGTTCCTCATGCGGTCGTAGAGGCTGTTAAGAGCCTCTTCCTTCCCAGCAAAAGATACAGGCTTCCATCCCTTAGCTGCGTTGGATGTGTAGTTGTTAGCGAAGTCCTTCACCACTACGTTACCGTTCCTTTGCGAGAAGTCCGTTGGGGACAAAGGCAGGGTGGTGTGGGCTCTGGCCCCGTACTTATCGTTCCACTTAGCCACTACGATATCAAACCCATTCTCATTAGCTACTTGAGTAACAAAAGCTACTTGATGGTTTGGGCTGAACGATCCGAACGGCGTCGTCGCCTTGAAGCGACGCTTAGCCTCGTCGATAAAGTTTTTCGGGTCCGCATTGAAGTCGTACACGCGCTCCTTAGGCACCTTGAACTCGTACGTATAGTTACCGCTGACGAACGTCTCCTTGCGGTCAGGACGAGAGTAGAACATGCTCACCCCTCCAGCAGCACCAAACGCCCCAGCCTCAGCGGCCGTAGTGTATGAGTTTTTGCCTACAAGGCTAGGGTCAAGCTTATCAAACTTGTTGGGGGAGGTGTGGTAGAACACAAAGTTGCCTTCCCCGTCCTCCGTAAGGGAAGCGTAGTTGTATGACGTCTCGGGGCGTATGCTGAACCTGTTGCCTTCGTTGACGTATGGGTTCTGCGACTGCTTCTCAACGGTTATCTGCCGACCCTGCTTGACAGCGTCTACGATACTGTTGGTGAGGGACATCAGGTCGTCTTTGCTCGATATCTTTACGTCCCCGACGAAACGAGATAACAGCCTATTGAAAAAGTCTACGAGCTTTTGGAAGAACGACCTGTTGTTTTCGGCTACGCTCATAGCCTGTGTCAAGAACCCAACAACCATCTCCTCGTCGTACACCGCCTTGTCGAAGTCCTTGTACAAATCCATACGCTCCTGCATCATAGCAGCCACCTCTGGTGACTCTTTGATGAGGCTGTTAAGATCATCAACCAGCTTCTTTCTGAAGTCCGCGTCTCTGAATACGTCTTTGAGGGTGTGCAAAAACTCCTCAAGCACCGTCAGCGGGCTCGCCGTATCCATCAGGTGGATGGTATTCTCCCCATCATAGAACCCTTCTATAACGGCTCCACCAGCTGCCGCCGCCCTTGTCTCGTCGTTGACGTCAGCGATGGTAGCTTGATCTCTGTGTATGACGACCCTGAGGTCAGGGTTGTTTTTAGAGAAAGCTTTGAACAGCTTGTTGGTGTAGCGAGCTATGTCCGCCCCAAAAGCCCCAAACGTCCGCACGCCCCCCGCTTTATAGGCGGGAGACGGCGACTTGACGTTCGTAGAAGCGGCCCTATCGGGGGCCGCCTGCTGTGGCTCTGCAGACTGCTCGTTTAATATCTTACGTACCTGCTTGATACGATCCTCTACCGACGGGAGGTTAGAAAGGAACGTGCCATCGCCCCCTGTCTTTATCTCTGCGTTCTTATCAAGGTCGTAAACAGATATCTGATTGTACTCCTGACCCAACCTAACAGCATCGTCCTTAGGGAGCAATACCGATACGTCGAGGTATGTCTTACCCGACCCAGCATCATAGAACGTACCAACAGACAGTATGTCTGAGTTGGCCTCCAGCAGCTCCTTGTTCTTGTCGTAGAACGCCTGCAGCTGCTCTTGAGTGAGCTCCCCGTCGATGACTTCTGCTATCTCCGGATCGGGGAAGATAGACACCACAGCCATACCCTTGCCCGTCTGTGTCTCACCCTTCGTATTAAAGGTGCTGCCTGTATTCTCGTTGTGCCACTTGAGCTGGTCCGCTGCCGACCATGTAGAGGCTGTTGGCTTGTCAGCTACTGTAGTGGGTGGGGCTTTCTCTTCAGTTGTTGGCTGAGCTTTTGTCTCTGCGGGTGCCTTCTTAAAAGGCACCTTCAGGTGCGAAGCCAGCTCTTCGAAGGCTGTCATATACTCACCCTCGTCGAACAGCTCCGTCCCGTATGCATCACCGAGGCTCTCTACACGCTCCACATAGCCCATCAACTCCCCGAGTCGCTCTACAGCCATACCCCTCAAGAACCTCTGTACCTCTACCTCAGCTTCGTCATAATACTCTGTATCTTCTGACTCCTTGATCTTAGCGATCATACGGTCGATAGCCGTTATCTCCCCAGCCAACTCACGCATAGACTGTCTTGCCCGCTCGTATACAGAGTTCTCCATAGACGTGTTAAACGCCTCTTCGTACTTAGACTCTATCTGGTTTCTCTGTGCCACTAGCTCGTCCATACGGTCCGTATACTTCTTCTTCTCTGCCTCCGTCTTGGCTTTCTCTGCCTTGCCCCTGTAGAAGGTGTAAGCAGAAGAGATGCGCCCTATCTCCGCGAGATCTTCTGGGGACTTACGCTGTATATACCTGTAGAAGTCTACGTCTTTGTCTCCCTCTACAAGTCTTTGAGTGCGTGCATAGTCAAAGAACTCTGTCATCTGCTGGTTAGCTTCGGCAGTCTCTATAGTCCCTTGCTTGATATCGTTGATGAGCTTCTCGGGGAGGTTTACAGGAAGACTAGTAAACTTGTTTCCCCTCCCCATAAGGTCTTTGGCTACTGCGTTGGCTGTGCGTACAGTACCCATAGACGCTACACGCATGGCAGGACCAGCAAGAGAAGAAGCCATAAAGGCTTCTGCCGCCTCAGCGAGGTACTCCTGTGAGCCCCGCAGCTCACCCTTAGTGGTCATATCGTACGTCATAGACGTACCTATCTGTGCCAGCGCCTCTGGCAAAGCCTCTTCAGGGATAGACACCCCGATGCCTTTCATATAGCCTGTAAGGGCACGCTTAGCCGTTTGACCTGTGGGGTCAAACTCCATAGCACCCTTGAATATCTTACCTGTAAAGTACTCCGTCACCAGCTCTGTACCGAACACTGAGGCGAGGTACAAGCCCCTGCCTGCGTCGTCGCGTCTCAGCTCGTACTTGTCACTGTTGAATAGGATATCCGATGGAGCTTCGTCATAGGCAAACTCCTCACCAGTCTCCTTATCCAAGTAGTACATAAAGTTTGTGTCGTTGCGTGTGCGCAACTCCTCAGCCGAGGTAGCTATACTAGACACCACCATAGCACCAGCAACGGGGTTACCCGTAAGAAGCGTCGTAGCTGAGGCTGTAGCAAGCAAGGGGGTGGACTCTGCTGTAGCCCCAAGCATCTGCGTAAAAGCGCTGTCGTAGTCCTTGGCGGACATAGATTCTATTATGTTACGCTCGTAAGTGTTCTGCTTCTCCCTTTGCTTCTGAGCGTTTACCTGAGACTGCGCGGCCCCCATCTGAGCGCCCCTGAACACCTGATCGGGGAACAAGTTCAAAACCCCAGAGATAGCATCCCACGCCCCTGACTTAAACTTAGAGGACAGCTGCTCCCACGTAGAGAGGTTACCTATCTCATTCTCCCCCGTAAGGTCGTACCCGTCCATCAAGGTGTTGCGCAAGTAGAACTCCATGTCCTTTAGCGCGTCAGGGTCGTTGCGCATCTCCTCTGGAAGAGAATCAAGTATGCTGTTAGCTACTCTCTTGCGGTATTCGGCCTCCTGCTCTTTTATAACGCGATCAACAGCCTCCTCGTTGGTCTCCCATACAGTTACTGGTGGGGATGAGTAATAGCCAGCCCCAGCGGCGGGAGCTATACCCGTATCCTTTGTGTACTTTACCTGAGGCTTAGGTGCTTTGGCAGAGGCTATGGTACGCATAACGTCGTCATAGCTCTCCAAGGCGTACTTGCGAAAAGTTTCTTTTACCTCTTTGCCCCCAGCCCCAGTATATGTTTCTTCTACCTCCCCGTATTCAAAGGCAAGGTCTGGCTTGTTCTCAAGAGCTTCGTAAGCCTCTGTGGTCCAGTCAATAAACGCCTTGTCTTTTATGTCAAGCAGCCACTTCTGGTTGTAAGACAGCTGGTTTTTAGGTTCATATACTTCTGGAGAAACCGAAGCTGTATCTTGTTCTTCCTGTGCTGCAGACGACCCCGACAAATTGGGTTGATAGCTCGAATCGTATGTACCGGCTTCTTCGTCTTTTTTTTTTACTATACCGTAATAATACGGGAGGTACTCATTCTTGTCTTTGTACCCCAGCCCGTACATGAAGTTGTTGATCGACTCCTCGTCTTTACCTTTTGCGACAAGCTTGTCGATGTATACTTTATACTTTTCGTTCATTATAAACCGATTGCTTTTTCAATCATTTTATTAAAAGTCCCAGCCCCATATTTTGTGTCTATAGCCGTAGCAATAGCTTCGTAATCACCGACTACTTCTTGTCTTTTCACTACCTTTCCTAAGTTTTCTGTCTCGGATATACCACCAGTTCTTATCGGGGAGAACTTAATAAACAAATCACCAGTGTCGGTAACAAAAATGGTGTTTATATATGCGTTGTCGTATACAGTACCTTCATCACTTCCGATGTTCACCCTTACGTCCCTTGGAGTAAATGCCATCTCGTAGGCCCGTGCAAAGCTAGTAGGCACCAACGTGTCTTTGTCTATGTCAGTGATATTTATAAGCTCTTCCTCCAGTATCTCTGTAGTTGCAGAGTTCAAGAATATGCTAGCGTCTTCCGCCTTGCTCTTCTGAGTGTCAGAAGCTTCTGGTGCTTTGTACAAGAAGTCTGTTGTTTGGTCTATCCACCTTTGTGCTGCGTTCTCAGCTAACGTCTTGTTAGAGCTTACGTCTACATCGGTCATAGATCTGATAGCCCGCCTAGCCAACGAAGGGTTGTTAGACAGCTCCTGCGTAAGTGCCTGCCTTACCTGAGCCTCCGTCTCAAGGTTGCTGTATGCCGTTCTGTACTCATCTGAGAAGTCCTGTGGGGATATAGACGACATATCGCGCAAGCTTATAGGGTACGAAGGGTTGGCGAATATTGGGTTTTCTAACCTCGGCCTAGCTCCGTTGTCCGTCACCTCTACGATAAGTCCCGTAGCTGGGTCTATCTGCATCTTGGGTATCATGTCCCTCTGCTGTCTAGAGTTGAGGAGGTCTTGAACATCCATATCCAGCTCCATACCATCCTCCTCCCACGGGTTGTTGCCCGTGTTGTAGTAGTTCAACAGGTTGTAGAACGTAGGCTGTTCCGGTTTGTCTAAGTTGGCGTTCTCGGCTGCAGCATACATCGTCTTGGCCGTAGTCATATGATTGTTGGCGTTCTCAGCCAGACGAGAAAAGTACAAGCTGGTATTCGTGTCGGACAAGTTTTCCTCGTTGAGAACACGTATCATCTCCTGCTCATACAGCTTCATGGCCTGCTTGTCAGGGGCATACATCTGAGCGGAGTTCAAGCTTGAGAGCTGCTTGGCGATATCAGCGTCTATAGCCTTAGAGCCCTTAGACTGTTGCTTCACCATGTCAGCAAGCATCTTCTGCTGAGCTAGCTGATCCTTGTATGCTAAGTCAAGTATGTCCCTGTTCGAAAGTATTGCAGGGGTTTGTGGTAGATACTGAGCCATTACTGAAACTGAGGTTGCGAGAATATCTTAAGGGCTGCACGCATAAGCAGTTCTTTGTTTCCACTCATGGCCGCCTCCTTCAGCGTCTCTGCTTGTTCGTGGTTGATGATATACTCGTCGCCCTCTACGCGCATCCCCGTGTCATTACCGTCTTTGTCTACTATAGCAAGGTCGTCACCGTTGTCATGATTATATCCCGATGGGGTCTTCTGAACAGACCCCATGTTCATGCCGTTTCTGGAAATGAATATACCAGTATCTGGCGCCCCAATGTTTCGGTCAAATTGTAGAGGAATCCCGTTTGGGTACATCCATGAAGTAAAAGCTGGGTTATTCATGAGTTGAGACAGAACTTTTTGTTGCCCTGCTCTTCCGGATGGGCCATATGGAGACATGGGCTGTGGCGCAATAGGTCTAGACCTTACTTCAGTCCCAAATGGATCAAGCATCCGATCGCCTATTGGACCCTGAGTGCCGCTTCTGTCAACTAATGAGCCAAGTACGCTTCTACCGCCACTAAGAATAAGTCCTTGGTTGGTTGGGAGTTCAGCAGCTCCAGACCTTTTCTGCATAAGTGATGGGCCACCTTCAATCGACAATCCAGACAGGTTGTCGAGCAAGTTTGTCTGGACGTCTGTACCGGTGACTTTTTGCTTGAAATTATCAAAGAACCCTGTAGAATTGTTTTTCCCCTTTGATAGCGTGGCTGCATATGCCCCAGCATCGATAAGGCTACCGATACCAGCCATCTGCTGCTGCCTCCCAGCCTCTGCGCTAGCTGCAGCCATGTCGATCATATAGTCTTGCCGCCCCTCTTTTCTTATACGTTGTGCATCAAGCAAGCTCTGCTTAACCCCCCCAACAGTTTGAAACGCAGAGGCTATATCGGCAGCTCCCTTCAGCCCCAGCTCCTCTTCTCCCCTTGCTGCCTTAAGTGCCACATCCATAGCTGACGAGGCGTCACCAGTACGCGAGGCCGCCTCACCGGCCGTAGCGACACCACGTTGTAGTGCCTGCCGACCCATAGACTCAGCTTTCCCAGCTGCCCCCATAACAGTATCCAAATACCTACCGTATTCAGACGCCATAGCTCCGCGCTCTATAGGCTGCGAAGTCAACTTATCAAACTCTGCTTGTCCTTTGCGTCGCTGTGAAGTCCCTATTATTGTGTCGGCTATCCCTTTTGCTCCTTGTGCTGCGGCCATAGCCGCCATAAGTGTTATTGGCATAATGTTATTCTGCTTGTGTCCCCAAAGAACCGTCTAAACGCGAAGGTACGAAATCTACGTTAACAGCGTAAAGCTCAACGGGTTGGTTCTCGTTGTATGTTAGATCCACGTGGCAGTACTGGCCGCGTATAGCGTCACCATTGAACTGACCGTGAGGTACGATGTACAGATAAGTACCGACTGTAATACCAGTAACAAGCTGAAGTGTGTATCTGTTGATGATGACTGGCTGTTGGTTTGGGTTGAGGAGGTTATCGTCGGCGTCATACAAAGCCCCAGCAGGTATGGGTCTGTTGTTGATAGGTGTAGTGAATGTAACGTTTACCCCATCAACAGACTCCACAAGACCTATAGCCACCTTGTAGTCTACTTTAGATCGCGGTATAGCGGACCACCACGAGTTCTCCCTCTCAGAGAACGAGTTGAAGACCCCAGACTCGAGCTTTACCCCTCCGTTGGTGTACGCATATACGTTGGACCCCCACTTGTCTGTACCTTCTATGGACAGCGCCTGCATAACCTTAGACATAGATGGGTTGTAGTTCATGACAAGCTTCATGCTACTCCCAATAAACGACTGGCCGTAAAAGCTGTTATATGATGACGACTCCTCGTGGAGGTGTATCAACCCGAGGTTTGTGGTTTTGCGGGCGCTTATGAGGCGACCGTTCATGTGGGCGTATTTGGTTGGGTAGAAGCTATACCGACTCTTCCAGAAGTTACTACCGTCAGAAAAAGCTATGGTGAAGTTCTGGTTGGTCCCGAAGTAGGTGAATATCACCTCTTCGTTCATAGGGTCATAGCCCGCTGTCAAGTAGTAGTTAGTCTCGTCGTTGATAGGAAACAGCCTCGACTCAAAGAAGTTGCTCATGTTGTTGTCTGACGGGATAGACAAGCCTTCGTTGGTGTGCTTGACTATCTTGCCCATGCGCTTGTCAACGAAGTACAAAGCCGCGTCAGACTTAACGACGGCTGACGGGTCGTTGGACGCCCCGTAATCCCCTACGTAAAATGATGGGGTTCCAAGGGGCATCGTAGACAATATAAGCTGCTGCTCCCCAGACGCGTTGCTGATGATAGACCTGTCGATAGGTATGCGGCTCACCTTATGTTCCTGCAAGCATATAACAAACTCTGAGCGATCTACAAGCCTGTTGATGGCCCCATACCGAGGCGGGAGGTCTAGTCTGTTATTCTCGTGCTTGTTGAACGAGGTGAGGTAGTTCCTTCCGTTAGCTAGTATGTGACGTTCTGAAAACGTCACACTGGACTTACGCCTTGTCTGCTTAGCCGTCTCTATGTACAAAGCAGCCCTACCCCTGTTCGGTGTGTTGGACTTGTAGGCATCGGAGAACGACTTTGTCTCTATGTATATCTCCTTTGTGTTGAGTACATACGAGGCTTCACCGTCGTCGTTCTCTGAATACGGGATGGTGTAGTCGGTATTGTTTACACTGAGCTTAACCTTTCTGAAGAAGCAGTCGCCGTGGCGTACTGTTTGCGATGTTGGGAAGTGAGTGCCGCCAGTTACATTACCTATATACCCAGTTTCAAAGTACAAGCCCTCGCTTATGGTTGCTTTCTTAGGGGAATATACCTCAACAAGCATATTCCTGTTGAAAGGTATGTTGCTGACGCTTAAACTCTTGTTGTTCTTGATAACCAAAAACTCCCCAGTTTTGAATATATCTGGGGAAGATGAAGATATCTGTATAGGGGACTCATCAAGGGTGTACGTCTCTACACCAACCACCTCAAACTCGTAGCCAGACGGGTAGTATGCGTCCCCATTGTTGTCATCGTATTGGACT
>Ga0255047_10001765_pt1 | contig 15039 bp, 19 predicted proteins | sample JV7_2_1_MG_FD_183640 | JGI IMG/M metagenome (GOLD analysis project Ga0255047, IMG submission 183640) | Seawater microbial communities from Jervis Inlet, British Columbia, Canada - JV7_2_1 | ecosystem: Environmental > Aquatic > Marine > Inlet | place: Canada: British Columbia | collected 2016-10-06
AATATCTTGGTGACAGGCTCTACCGTAGTATCAGGGTCCAGCACAGGGTCTTCTGTGTCAAGCACCACGCCTGTAGGATTGCCATCCTTATCTGATGTACCATCCATCACTTCTTGGGCTACAGTGGCACCAATAGGTGTGCCATTGCTATCCTTGCCTGCGTTGACAATGAAGTCCCAGACACCGCCTGCTGATATGGTCACAGGGCCTAAGTCAATGCCCGCGTTGCGTATCCTGTCCTTTCCGACATCAAATAGCTTGTCAAAGACGTTGTTCTGCTCACCAACCCGGGCCGACTCTTCCTTGTTGCCTGGCAGCCCATGCCATATGATACCGTCTTCATCTGCCCATGTTTCTAAGGCGCCAGTATCATGGCCTTCCATCCATGCTGTATCTTCTGCTGAAGGCTCCCAGTTTTCGGCTACACTCCAACCCGGGGCAGTATCAATACCTCCTGAGTCTTCCAGTATTGCCTTGGCATCCTCTACGTCTTGGTCTGTGGCTCCCGGCCCATGATCTTCTGTATCCGGTATGCCTGCTGTTTCACCTGCAGCAAACTTCAATGCATCCCCAAGGGTTGCTGTACCATCTGGGTCAGGCATAGTGCTAGCCAACTGCTCCAGCATACGGTCAGGCAGGGTGGACGGGTCTATAACACCTTGGTCAATCAACTCGCCTATCTTGGTTCTAGCATCCCTAACCCCGGGTACAAGGCCTGCAATAACTTCTGGGCTAAGGAAGAAGCCTGATGGGTCCTGTCCAACCAGGTTGTCATCGTCGCCAGTACCGGCTTGATTAATCCCATCACCTAATGGTGACCAGTCAGCACCTTGCCCGCTCAGCCAAACCGGGTCGTACCTGCCATCTATAGTGGACTGGGCTTCCGGGTCTGCCATCTCAGAGACACGGGTATCCCAGTCAATAGCTTCAGGCTTAAAGCCCTCGGAGTCGGGTAAAATCTGCGGCTTGTGCAACTCAGGAGCGGTTATATCAGGCGCAGACAGTGCCGGTGCTTGCAGGTGCATCTTAGAGGCAGGCGCACTAACATTAAAGCTTTCCTTGCCCCCGTCATAGGTATTACCCGGTCCAGTCGTATACTCCTCATTGGAGAATTGACCATCGTTGTTTGCGTCTATATAGCCCTGCTCCACCATCCAGAGGTATTTCTCGAAGGCTGCGTCGGTCATTACGGGAACCTCTCAAACCCGTAACCTATAATATCAAACTTCAATGCTGATGTGCCTGCGTTATCCCTGATGCAACACACCAGTCGCTGAGAACTACCAGCATCCAACTTGATACCGAATGGTAGCCCCATCTTGGTCAAGTCCAAGGATATGAAGTACCCGTAGTCATTGGCTTGCAGAACGTGTCTAAGCTCCCAATTGGCCTCAACCCTGGAGAATGTTAAACGAAACATGTCCTCATTGGTCTTGATGGCTTGGTGTATATCATGCTCACCGTGGCGGTTCTCGTAGTACAACCGCGAGCCGTTGGTCAAGGCTGTACCGTCAGCCCACTCAAAAGGCTGACCCGATGAAGCGTAACCAATAAGAAAGTTCAGGCTGGTGATGTACCTGTCATTCTCAGCGTCAGCGGGTATCCAGAAGTCTGTGTTAGTGACAGACCCGTCAATACCCATATCCGTTGAGCCGGTAGAGGTGCCGTCAGCCGTCAGATATTGCCTGAACGGTTGTACCTTCTGCTCCCCCAATGGAGGATAGGGGGCAGCGATAACATGCACCTCTTTCTCATTGGACACATTGGCTTGGATGCCTCTGTCATTGGTTATCTCAACCTTCGCCATTTAGGTTACGCCTATACCTTCATAGTGGAAGAAAGCATCTATCTCGACAAAACCCGTGGTAGTGCTGTATTCGTTGTCGTACTCCACCGCTATGGCATTTCCTGGGCCAAGAATCAGCGAGCCAGCGTAATCCATCTCGCCTTCACCAAATACACCTGTTCTGTGCGTACCGACAGTCTTGACCGGTGTTAATCCAGTGATAGCCGCGCCCCCACCCATCGCCGTGGCTTCTGCCGGAATACCGGACGCTAGGTTTAGGTTAGACGGGATAATGGCTGTACCAGCCGCCGCCGTACCAGTAACCTCATGTACCACCCACCGGATAGCATCAACAGAGTGAAACTCAATATGCTGGATCATCATGTTTCTGGTGGAAGAAGTGTTCTTTAGGTAAAAGCAATATTCGCCAATGTCATAGGAGAAGTCTCCGACACTGATGGCGTTGAACGCCAAACTGTCATCCCGGCTGATGTAAAATATTCTTGGGGCAGTCTTGGCCGATACGTTGCCGCGCTGTGACGCACTGACAGACATATCCCCACTCTTGCCCTTACCATCTTCAATTTTCATAAAATGTCCTCGTCTGTAACGTCATCTAAAGTAATGTTTGTTCTGAATGCTTCTTCAAAGCGAAGGTTTAGCAAAGTGATCTGGTTGATCAACTTCTCTACCGCCTCCGCAGCGGCTTGGTCTGTAACCAGGGCGTTACCCTGTGAATCTTTTGGAAAGGCAAAGAAACTCATATTAGGCTCCACTCTCCCGCAGCGTCAGTGTAAACCATGTGCGCCCCATCATATTGTGTGCCTAGAATAAGGGTTGTCTGCCCGTCAATGTTCTTGCCGTTGCCGTCTATCGTTACTTGTGCATCTGTTCTCTTGATGGAAACCTCTGACAGGTCATCAGGAAAGCTAGGTAATGTAACAGTTGCTGATGATGTATTGGCCATAATAACCCTTTCATGGCCCACGTTACCTGTGACAGTGTAGGAGGTTGTCTGGGATGCAGAGAAGGGTGATACCAATGACCACATGTCAATCAGGACTTCACGTACTTCCTTGAGCTGCACTTCAGTAGGCTTTTGCCCAATCATCTGCAGACGGGCATTAGGATCTCGTAAGTTCCTAGCCATCCAGCATCTCCAGGTCAGCCGAGACAGACACAAGGTCTACCCCTACATCTGAGGTGGTGGTGATGCGGAAGATACCCTCCCTGAACTTGCCCCATGCGTTCAACTCACGCACCTGGGTGCCTGCTGTAAGCGTCATGGTCCGTGACTGGGCAAAGGCCCCACCGTCCTTGGCAAGGCTAATCGTGAGCGTAGCAGCCCCTGTGGACTCTGTGGTGAGCCGTAAGGAGTTGCATATCAACTCATTGCCAAAGGCTGATGTATCCCCGAATATCTCTGATGTGATGACGCCTACGTCTTTGGTGCGGGTGATGCTGACACTGCTGTCTGTGTAGGTTGTTTCTGCGAACTGGTATACCTTGGCGCTGGAGTGGTCCAGAGCCAGCAACTTGTCGTAACAGTTCACGTACTCAATACTGCGAAACTTGTTGTTGGAAGTATCCTCACGCTCTGTCCACTCACCTGAACTGACGTGATAGGTCCAGCTTGCATCGTCTGTAGGGAAGATAAACTCCACAAAGACCTGCTGGCGGTAACTGTAAGCAGTCACAATGCAGTCAGAGTCTGTGGTGTACGCATCCCAAGCCTCAGCAACCGCAGGGGTGTATATGGGCTTGTACTCCAGCCCAGACATAGCATTAGGCCTGCGGAACTGGTCAACAAAGAAGATGGTGTCGTCAATGGAGGCTACAGCATGCGTACCCACCACACCACGTTCAATATACTGTTGGCGGGTAATAGGGGGTCTGCCTGTGCCTGAGGTGTACCATACCTCTGTGGATGTCTCACCAAACGCGTATAGCAACTGGTTGTGTGCAAACATGCGCAAGATATCATCTGCAAAACTCTCGGCTTCAATCTTATCATCATCCGAGTATGACGTAGCATCATTGTTGGCGGATGCTATGAACTGGCCGCTAGCCTGATCCAGGTAGAAGGCCAGATCCAGATAGGCTGATGACTTGGCTGTATCTTCTACGTCTGCGTCAGTAACGGTAACCAGGCCGCCCGCTACCGTGTATACGTATATGGTGTTGGCGGTAGTGATGACGAGTTGGACGCCGTCTGTCTCCATGACCACTCTGTCGGTGCCCACAATAGTGCCAATGTTCGTGGTGACGCCTGCTGACGTAACAGAGAATAACCCTGTAGAGCAGATTGCATAATACACGCCATCCATGCAAATAGCACCACGGCCTGTCTGGGCCAGCACGTCAAACTCAACCACCTGCCCGTTGGTGTCACTGTCTATTGCGTATACTTTAGCGTCAGAGCTGCCCACAGTAATTGCGCTGCCGTCTGTGATGGTGGAGTCATCAAAGGTGGCCGCCAAGCTGCCTGTGGCTAATGTGTACGGGGTTGAGAAGTCATACCTGAAGATGTTATCGGCGTTGGCCGCATACATTTCGGAAAAGGACGAATTGAAGCCTATCGCCCCCACTTCCACTGTGAGCGTAATATCGTCTGCGCTGGCTGTTATGGTGCTGGCGTCGTAAGGAGTGCCAAGGGTGTATGTGGTAATGGTCGGAGTCAACCCTGCCTGGCCCATGTATATCTCTGTGCCATCAGCCTTCATGTCGCCTATCCAGGTCTTGTTGACACCAAAGCTGCCTATAAACTTCTCAGTCGTCACTGTTGCCGAGGTTATATCCCAAGCCACAGAAAGGGTCCACTGCATCAAATACTGGGCCCCTGTTGTGCTATTGTTATAAGTCCAGTACACCTCTGTTCCATCAGACTTAAAGGCTATGATGGTGGACCGATTCCCTGACGAGTTGGGGCCTGTCAGCTGTATATTGCCGGTCGCAGTTGCAGTGGTGATGTCCCATGCAGATGACAGCGTGAACTGTTCTATTTGGTCATCGCCTTTATCCATGACGTACATCTCTGTACCGTCAGGCTTAAACCGCAAGCCACTGCCGCTGCTGAATGCGCTAGACCCATCGTAGGTGTCGTTCAGGGTCAGGGTTGCCACTTCCGCAAATGTCGATATGCCAGGAAACTGCCGCCACCCATCCTTGGAGTGCGGGTACATGTTCACCGTCCTCTGCTCACTCGTAGGTACACGAGTAGAGGAGTAATCAGACCATGGTAAGGGCAGTCTCATTTAGCGTCTTCCATATGGGCCGTAGGAGAAGATAACCGAAGCATCATCCTGGTCCCAGCCTTCAAGCATCTCTCTGGCCTGGGTATATACAGCCAGCACCTCAGTGGATATAGACCCACCGTACAGCGGGGCTATCCTCATGGCCAAGCCGTATACCAGATACTCCATCCACTCTTGTGGGAAGTTGCTGGTTTCAGTGTTGGCTGATATGATCTCTAGCTCATCCATGTAGGTATAGTTCACCACATCGTCTACAGTGCTCGGTACGGTCCATAGATAGACCTTGCCTGTACCCTGCTGGGGGTCATAGAAAAACTCTGTAGGCGTCCCTGTGGACGTCTTGTTGGGCAGGTTGAAGTATTCCTCCCTCGCCAGGTGATACATCTCAATCTCATTGGCAGAGTTTAATCTTCTCGCGGATATAATCTTGAGAGGCCTGGGTGCCGCTGTAGTGTATGCGTATACCTTATTTCCACTCGCCGCCGCCGCCGTCGTGGCATCATTGATCGTAACCGTGTCATTAGTGACAAATGACGCAATCGTGGACCAGTGTATTGTGTCATCGTCTTGTACCACTCCAATGACATCCGAGTTGGCAAAGCCTGCACCCTGAGAAGTAGAAGTAACCGACAGGACTGTTTGTCCCGACGCTTCCGCCGCATCCAGGGTTGTCTCCGACAATTCCGATATGTCACATGCATAATTGGTCGAGGCTGTCGGGGGCAGGGTGTATTCACTTGTACCATCCACTAGAAACATTCTGGCCTCCCTTAGCCGCCACAAGCCAAGCTTCATCTGCTCTGACTTGATCATGAGGTTAAGGGATTCCAATATTTGGTCTTCCTGTCCACCTGATGCGGTGTCCAAGGTTTCATCAATACCGATGATACGCACCAGCCTAGCTGCATGTTCAGCTATCTGTGCGCCTGTTCTATCGTATGCTGTCGTTCCTGATGTAGCCATTAAAGATCACCATCCGATGTCTGTGCTGACGCTATAACCACGGAGTTCCCTGAGGAAGCCTTGTATGTCAATGCATCATCTATTGTTACTGTGTCGCCAGCCGAGAAGGAGGCGATATTGGACAGGTGAAATATATCATTGTCCTGTTGTATCATAATTGCATCACCCACCGTCATGTCTGTGGTGGCTGCTACGCTTATGACTGTCTGTCCGCTCAATTCATCAGCGTCCAGGGTTGTGTTAGAATGTGTCGGTGCATCTGGCGCCCCTGGTCTGGGGTCAGGCACCGACTGATCATCGCGCACCCCTCGGACAAAATCCTGGGGGTGGCGATGCTCAAAGTCTTCCTTACGCACGACTGAGCGGTTCCACTCTTTGCGAACATCGGTAGATTTGACCTTGAAGCCCGACCTGTCACAAATGACATTATGGGCCCCATGGACGTACTCATCTTTTGTTCTCACCAGTTAATATTCCCTAACCGTCCGTCCGTGTTCTGTGGTATGGATACAGGAAAGTAGTCCTGCAATAACTCCAAATCACCCCTGTCTCTGTGCAACTCTGGCAGATCAAACCTCTCCACCTCCACCAGCACCGATATGTTGTAGCCGTAGACCCCAACCCGGGCCATTGAGCAGTCAATCCCCGCCATGACAAGGTTGTATAGCAGCAGCCCCTCGTTCCAGGTTGAGAGATGGCCTCCCACAATGTTGTGCTTGGCCGGTGGTACTGTTACACATAATACTTCGCATTCATCTGCCATCTTGCCGAGAAAGGCCCCGATGTTGGAAACATGCTCAAGTACGTGGCAACACCAGATGGCGTCATACCTCCCCGCCCAATCCATGTAGTCACAAGGCCAGTTTAGCTCCGCAACCCTCATCCCGTCCTCACGCATAATGGCTGCGTGTCTACCGGCACCAGAGCCAACATCCAGAACATCCTGAAAGCCGTACCCCAAGAACCTGTCTAGGGCCTCTGAGCCAAGCACTCTATTCTCGGGGGCTGGTGATAGCCATACAGCCCTTGGTTGTAACAGGCCCCGGTTGATGTGAACCAGTAAAAGAACGAGCCCTCGTAACTCACAACTTTAATCCCTTTGGACTGGGCCGCTTTAATCCAGCCAGCAATAGAGGTTCTCTCTGTCTCCTCCCGCCTTGGCCTGGCGCAATCCACTCCAAAAAGATCAATCCTATCTGCACCCTCATATATCGCCAGTGCAATCATGTAATCAACCGTTGAATAGTAAGAGAGGCCCAGAGGTAACCCAAAGAACTGGGCGACATCCGTTAAAGGGAACGCCTCGCTAGCAGGCCACTCCTGGTATTCTCTTGATGTGATGATCCTGCCTTTGTAGGACTTCAGCTTCTCTGGGAGGTCTTGGTCCCACGCCGGCATTCTCATCTTTAGGTCATCCATTACAAACAACCTGTCGAGGTCGTGGGTCAAACCAAGCTGATTCAACCCCCAGACCTCTGTAAACCCGTCGCCTCCGGGGAACTGTTTTAAGGTATCCCCTTTGGCTAGGATTGCTACATTCATTAGGTTAAGTCATCAACCGTGGTGAATGTCTCGATACCATGACCATCTGCAGCACCGCCAGTGAACTTGTTACCCGAGCTGTGAAGCCCTGTAACGTCAAAGGCTTCGATTGCGTTAGCAGCCGTAGCGTCTGTGTCTACAGATGATATCTGGTTGTCAATGGCAAACCCTGTGTTAGTAGCGTTAGCCAGCTCAACGAATGAGTTAGCAGCAGCCGCTGTTTCAGAGTGCATAAAGTTTCGGACAAGCTCACACTGAAGCATTTGCGTAGTGGACTTGATGAAGCCTGTCCCAGCCGTTTGTGCTACAGTTGTGTAAAAGCTATTGTCGTAAAACTTGCAGTTTTCATGTGTACCCGCGAAGGTAACAACATTGTTGTTGTCAGCATCCTTACCGATGTAAGTACATCCCGACATCGTAAAGTCATCGACACCGTCAGCACAATTGATTACTTCCAGATAGTTCAAGCTAGCAGCGGAAAAGTCATCAAAGAGACATCCGTGAAAGCCTGCACCGTTGGCAGAAATATCAATACCTGATACAACATCAATAAAGTTAGCCGTAAAGCGACAGTTAATAAAGACAACATCGGCTGCAGTAATATTCATGTCTGCTGCTGCTGCTGTAAACAAAAACTGTGGCTGATCAGCGCCAGAACCATGCCCAACAATAGTCACGCCAGCAACATCGCAAGTAGCTGCTGCTGCAGCCCCGAAGTTCTCTGAGTGGCCAGGTTTGATGTGGATCTGTGTGCCTACATTGGCAGAAAGACCGCTATTCAAAGCAGCCTCAAGCGTGGTGTAAGGCTTGTCATGGGTTCCATAAGAACCCGTTGAGCTGGAATCAACCCAAACGATATCGCCAACAGGTTGCGGAACCGGGGATTCCCCGATGCTAACGCCGCCTGAAAACCGACCAAAGTTAGTATATTTATATGGTGAAGCCATTTGTTTTTCTCCTGCACCAATCAAGTGGTGCCCGTAGAAGGGGGCCCGGAGGCCCCCGGATGGTTATGCAGCGCCAGGTGAACCGAAGAGGCTTCTGAAGTCGCCAACAGTGAGGCTGTAACGCTCATAAGCTTTCGCTTTAGCATTGCCAGTATCAAAGTCGTTGTCCTGAGAAAACTCAACAGATTTACGTTGGAACAAGGTCATTCCAGATGGTGCGTCAGTTCGGATGAACCATGCATCGGCATCAGAGAAGTAGTTGTTCACTTTCAAGCCGCCAGGCAGGAAGCCTGAATTGCGAACCACGTTAATAGCGTTGTTAGCAGTATCATTCTGCAACGTGCTCTTAAGGATTCGGTTGGCGTTGAATACGTTACCCGGTGCTACGTGAAGCGTCTTGCCTTGCAGGGCAATCCTGAGTCCACGAGAGTTCTTGGTATTCATGATCTGAACAAGCAAGTCTTCAAGTGATGCTTCAGAAAGGTCTGCAGCAACAGCGAGTTCATTGGACTGGTCACCAGACAGAGTCGGGTGGTCAGTGGCAAGGATCTCTTTGCCATCGCCAAAGGTATACGTAGAGTTAAAGGCCCTGTTGTAGACGTTAGCCGCAACAGTTTCCTTAGTCGTATACATGGAGAAAGCATTTGCTTTAGCCCGTGTGCCAGATACCTCAAGGTACAAGTTGTCATCCAACTCTTCCTGGGTTACGATGTAGCCCAAAGAGTATGCAACGTGAGTTGCTCGGGTGACAGTACCCTGTGTTTCGGTATCATAAACTGTGGAAGCTCCTTCCGACTTCACGGGGGCAACGCCAAAACCAGTTACTTCAACGATTTCTTCGTAAGCCTTTTCAGAGCCTACAACGTCGAAGATGTCTTTGCATTGTTCACCATGAGTGCCGTAAGAACGACCCCAGATATCCTGAATACCCGGCCACAGGAGTTTAGGGTGACTACCAGTATTAATAGGCATGTTCTATTCTCCTTATATGCCGAGTGTGCCAGCGCGTGTCGCTGCATCAGTATTGAGGTTCCAGCGAACGATAACTTTGTTATGCGTTGCGTTAGTCTCATTATCTGGCGCGTTGTACATGCGTAGGATGATCAGCTGGTTAGAGGCGTCAGCAGCAGGAACGTCGGATGTAGTATCCAATTCCATGCCGCTTAGGCCAGAAGTAGTATTGCCGCTATGCGTAGCAATCAATACCGCGTTCAGACCGATGGACAGAGGCGGAACTGCGCCGTCTGCTTGGATCAGGTATTCCTGATACGGGTCTGTGTTAACAAGTGCTACACGGACGGTTGAAGCAGCGCCGTAAACGGTACTGTCTCTAGTGGTAGGCAGAAAGCCCACAACCACGCCTGTAGCTTCGTTTGTATCTCCTACTGCGACTACGTTGACTTCGGCAAGAGAGCCGATTTCAAACGAGCCACCACCGATTACATTGACAACAACGTCATTTGATCCGGCTGCAACCTTAATTACAGGGTCGCCGATAAAGACGTTGGTCGCGTAATCAGCAGGGAGGTACATGTGTGTAACCTTACCGTTATCGAGCGAACCTGCGCCCGGCCCGATAGGCTTCAGACCAAATGGAGAGTCTGTGTTAGCCATGTGTTTATCCTCAGCTAGTTAATTTAAGCCGAGCCAAGAGGATCACCTCTTTAAAGCGTCGGCATTATGTTGAATGCTTGCCTTTGAATACGTGGTCGGATCAGTGACCATGTTGCCTCGTGCGTCGAACTGTTTGCCTTGTTGGATTGCCTCGTCGAACAGATCAATATCCACCTGCTTGGCTGCTTGACTTTCGTCAAACCACTCCTTGCGGATAGCCATAAGGTAGGACGTTTCTTTGCCAAACTCTGTCTGGCCGGTAAACTTCTGGTGCCACTGCCCTTCATGAGCCAGGTCCCCACCACTTACCTCGATATCGCCTATTGATCCATCCTTTAACATGGGCACGTAGCCCGCGTTTAAAGCCTGTTGTATTCGTTCCCCGTCATCAATAAACCAGCGGCCTACATAGCCCTCTGGGATGCCGGTAGCAGCGAGTTGAAGGGTATAACCCCCCATTGGCTGCCTATCGCCTGTTCTGGCCTTAAACGAACTTGTACGTGCCTCATTGCGCTCTGAGCGCTTCTCGCGTGGTTCTTTTGCGTATGTCATTATCCTGCCTCGTTGTATGATTTTAAGTAAGCTTCCTTAGTAAAGTCTGGGCTAGCCTTGGCAAACTTGGCGTATGCCGCCTTTGCCGCTGCAGGGAGTTGTGAGAACTCACTGACAGGGCCAGATGCCACCTCACCGCCTACAGGGCCCATGGGGCTCCTCTGGGGTAAATGTGTCTGTCGGACCACCTCTGTGGCCTTGTCAACAGCATCTGTGAAGCTCAAGCCGCGCTTACCCTGGTATATCAATTCCTTCTGCCAGGCTTCAGCTTTCACTGAAGTGTCGAACAACTCTGGGTGGGCATCCTGGTAGTTCAAGATGTCTTGTTGAACAGGGTCGATGGGGGTTTGCGTTTGCACGATAACCTGCTCATCAATCTTTTCCCTCTGCTCCTCCAGGTGATCCTTTAGCTTGGACGCCTTCTCAAAGGCATCACCATCAGACTCGTCTACGGCTTGTTTCATCTCTGCTGCTGCATCAGCAATGGCTTTATCATAGCCCCTGCGATGGGAGTCAGCATTGGACTTCTGCAAAAACTCTGCCATGGACTTCTGGGTGGCGTTGGACTCCTCTATCTGCTTCAGGGCTGAAGCAAGTTGGTTTTCCACCTTGTTCAGATCCTTGCGTAGCAAACCGTTGTGTCCATTCCTTTTCTCAATGAACTCTTCGGCGCTCAGCCCTCCGTCTTTCTCATACCAGCCCACAGCCTCTGCCTGTTGCTGTACCGATAACACAGTACCACTTGCATCAACTGTTTCTTCACCTGGAATATGAGTGCCTTCACCTGGTGCTTCTGTAGCTACATCTATCTGACTCATAACTTGACTCCCGCAACATCTTTGTCGGCAAATATCATGTAAGCCTCACCGTCATCGCCTACAAAGCGACCACCCTGAAACTCCTTGACAATTACCCTGTCTCCTTCCTGCGGCTTGTGGCCCCATACATACAGGTTACCGTCATCACGACGCCCGTCTGTAAAGGCTAGGTCGCCATGGGATACAATCACCCCGGTGGACACATTCCACTCTTCCTGCTTTCGTGCAGCTTCGGGCATTGCAATACCCCCTGCAGAAAACTCCTCTACCTTGTCCTTGCGAACAAAGACCTTGTAGTCCAAGGCTTGCCAGCCTGACTTGTTCCCATCAAAGTCAACCTCTGATAGGGCCATGCCTCTTGCGCTTCTGTCTTTCATGTTATTCCTCGAATATTGACTCAAAAGCATCAACATTAAAGGATTCGACTATCGCAAGATAGGACTCGGCCTTAGCCGCTAGCACCAGGGAGGCTGCAAAGAACTTCTGTGCATCCGCCACTGCTGCAGGGTTTAATGACTGTTTAGCGGAGAGGTACTCGTCGTGCTTCTCCTGTAACAATGCTATAACCCTACGCGTTACCGGAATCTCCAGCCACGCTTCCCACTCTTCCTTTTCCACCTAATGACTCCACTTCTGACTTATATTTGTCTAGTTGCGCCCCTTCTTCTGCTGCCTCAGCGTCGGCAAGATTTTTGATGGAATTGGTTTCCTTTTCAACGGCTACCGCTTCCTGAACTATCTGGTCACCTTCTGTCTTTAATGCTGTGACCTTGTTCTCAAACGTCTTGTCATCTAACTGTTGCTGCATCTGTTGGAGCATTTGTTGCAGTTGTTGCAGCTGATCCTGCATCTGCTTGACTTCAGGATTCTGGCCTGCTTGCAGGTCATCTATCCCGTCCATATTAGCGCCTGACCAAATCTTCTTCCTTAGCTCCCACTGATCAAAGTATGGGTCATTGACCCACTGCATCATAAAGTCCACTCTCGCGGCCTTCTGCATGTCAGTAGTAACAGCCGGATCTGAAACTGGCACAAAGTCCAGGTCCTCGTCCGAGAAGTCTTCAGGGGTTAAGCGCTTATCAAGAACTGTTGCGTACAACGGGTTCCTAATCTCGTAGTTCCAGAAGCGGTAGAGCTGTAGCTCATAGCCTAAGGAACGATGTATTCTTTTGTATATACCTGAAAACACCTTCAGGCCTTGCTCGATAAGGGCCATGGTCGTAGTGGCCGTCATCTCTCTGTCAGTTTCGCCTTCCAGCACCTCTTTGAGGTTGCCAATGTCCCGGCCTGCATCCACCATAAAGCCTAGTAACTGGAACAGGGTGGATGAAGGTCCCCGGAAAGGCATAGGGAAGACCGACTTGCTGATGTCTTCACCTGAGTTGGATACTGTCTTGTACTCCCCTACATCGAACGTCATGGGGCCTTTCTTTCTCAGCCCCAGGTCACTGGAGATAAAGCCACCGCCTGCGTTCTCTAAGGTGCCCGCATCCATGAGCATATTAATTGTGGAGTTCACCACCTTGTTCACTGGCAGCAACAGGTCAAAGAAGCCTATGTCGTAGAACTTGCCATCTGTAGAGGGGATGAAGGCATACTTGACGTAATACTGAACAGGATCAATGCGGAATACCTCACCTGTATCCTCGTTCTCATACACATCCTCCATCCTGTAGTTAGGGGAGATGCGTACCATCCTGCCTGAGTCGATATGGACAGTTACCAGGTAAGGCTCTTTGTATCCATCATCATCTAAATCAATCCAGCGGCACTGCTCTATAAAGTCTTCCGGCTCCTCGCTGTCCTCATCCTGTACGTCTATCTCAGCATCAATGTACATGCCTGCTCTGATACGCTCTGTGATGTGCCGTGGTGCTAGGCTAAACACCTTAGAGATGCGTGTGGCGTCCCTCAGGGACTGTGTGTCCATGGGTACGACCAGTTGGTCAGGAGACAGTATCTCTGTGCATATCCTGCGCTTGGCCTCAGAGTAGTACACACAACGGAACATGGAGCCGTACAGGGGTAGTCTGAGCAGGAGCTTGTCTGTATCTTCCTCCCACTCTGGTATCTCATTGAATAACTGCCAGTTGATGAACTCTGACACATTCTCAGCCTTCTTGATCTTCTCACCGATCATGGACTCAAGCTCTACCGCCTGCTGGTACAGAACCATCATCTGCTGCTGAGACTCGGGCGTTTGCTGGCCCTTGAGCTGTTCTACCTGTTGCTCAATCTCTCGCTTCTGCTCTGCATACGGGTCTGTGCCCACAATCTTGGGCCTAACCACGGAGTTACCCTGAACAATGGAAGGATAGGCTCTGGAGTTAAACTGTACTGCTGCGTTTGTAAGTAGGGGATATTTGACGTTTGAGGCGTTCTTAAATGGGAAGTCTTTGGTTTCCTCATCCATCTGAACCAGCTTCTGGCCCTCTTTCCAGCAACGCTTCTTGGCCAGGTAGTCCGTATCCTTGGAGTCCTCTTCGTATTCACTAACAGCAGACTCACCAATGGTAGCAACCTTGTCCTTGGGTAACAAGGACAGGATGTTGCCGTTGTCGGCCTTGAGGAACTCTTCCAGCTTGCTTGTCATTCTAATTACCTAAGTTCTGAAACCATTGCATAGCTTCTGCCCATTTCACTATAATCGTAGCCATCACCAGTCCTGCTGCATACTTGACGCCCCGGACCACCTGTTCATTGCGATCATTGCGCAACAAATCGGCCATGGAGTCTTTGGTGATCATGTCACGTTTAATTTCAGCTAAATGGTCGCGCAGAGATAGAATGCGGTCTGTGTTTCGTTTAGCCCTACCCATAGCCTCATCTGCAACCACTCTAGTTTCTGCGTGAGATATCTGTAGCTCATTTAACTGTTCCTGTACGAATTTATCGGACACCTACTGCTCCCTGATGTGCTTTGGACCGAAAATGACATGTTGGCACTCATGGTCAAAGGTGTATTTGTTGCCATTCTTGCTTGGATAATCCCCTATCCATATCTTGGGGTGGTCCGTTCCTACCCCTGTGACACACCCAATGGCGTCCACGCCACAACCATGCATCTTCAACTCCACCACATCCACTACCTCGTAGGCTATGGTGCCCTTCGGGGGGAACTCAAATTCCTGAGTCCGGGAGACTGTGGTCGTGATAGGGGACGTGTTAGCGCACCCCGCCATAAGTATGGCTGCTAGTAACAGTACCCTCATTGATCTTGACTCCCTGTATGAAGTCAGCCAGTTCCTGTAAATGTGCTGACAGCGGGGCTTTCTCACTATGCTTCTTATCCATATGGCTCTGTAATCCTGCTATCACCCTAGCAAATAACTTGCTGTAATCACCATTGACCCGCCTGACATCACACTGCTCAATATGCAGGCTGTCCTGATCGCCATCACCGTCAATGTCGGTTGTGAAGACTAGCCACGGGGCACCATCTATAGGGTTGGGCCACACCCCCAGATAATGCGCTTTGCCCTCTATATCAAACCTTTTGACAGGGGCTAGGGATAGTTCTGGGGCATAGCTCATAGGATGTGGTCCACTGATTGGCCTCCCGG
>Ga0255047_10001766_pt1 | contig 15035 bp, 17 predicted proteins | sample JV7_2_1_MG_FD_183640 | JGI IMG/M metagenome (GOLD analysis project Ga0255047, IMG submission 183640) | Seawater microbial communities from Jervis Inlet, British Columbia, Canada - JV7_2_1 | ecosystem: Environmental > Aquatic > Marine > Inlet | place: Canada: British Columbia | collected 2016-10-06
TCTTTACCGCCGCTTTGCAGCAGGTCCATCATCACCGGCGAGAGTTCGCTGTTGAGCAGGCTCGCGCGGGTAGCCACGGCCGCCGCGGTGTCGGCGAGGCGATACTGGAGGGTGAGTGCCGCCACTGGCCGCGGGAAGGTGCGCAGCGTGAGCTGGGTTATAATTGCCAGGCTGCCGTTGGAGCCTGCGAGCAGGCGCACGAGGTCATAGCCGGCCACGTTCTTTACCACCTGTCCGCCTACCGTGAGCTCTCGCCCCGAGCCGTCGATGGCGTTCAGGCCCAGCACCATGTCGCGAAAACAACCAAATCCAGCAGAAGAGCTGCAGGTGGTGTCGGCGGCCACGAGGCCACCGAGCGTGGCTTGTCCGGCGAGCGGCGGGTCGAGCGGCAGGCGCTGGCCCGAGGCCGCAAGTGTGCGGTTGAGTTCGGTGAGCGTCGCTCCCGCGCTGATGGTGACGACCATGTCGTTGGGGCGAGCGTCGATCGGTCCACCGAGGCCGCGGGTGGAAAGCAGCAGGTCGAGTGCGCGCGGGGGATTGGCCGCGCCCATGGCCGTGCCTCCACCGGTGACCACCAGCGCCAGCCCCTCGCTTCGTGCCGTGTTTACGCAGCTGAGCAGTTCCTGCTGGTCGCGTGGCGAGAGGACAGTGGGCGCAGTCAGACCTGACAAGGTCTCGTCTGGGCGGGCGTCACGGGAGGGCACCCCCTTGGTGCCGCCGGCGAGTGCCGCGCTCCTGGCCCTGGTTGCGTTCTGGCTTGGCTGCACTGTCAGCCGCCCCCCCTTGGGCGCGGGCGTGTGACCTCTACGCAGTGGCGATCACTGGGGAGAATCTTGTGGGGATTGCACAGCGAGCGCGGGTTGAAGACCTCGCGCAGGTCGGCCATTGCGGCAAGGGTAGCGGGCCCAAAGCTGGCCGGCATGAGCTCGGTTTTTTCTATGCCTATTCCGTGCTCACCGGTTACCGAGCCGCCCAGTTCGAGGCAGGCCAGGAGTATGTCGCGGCCGGCGTCGAGCACGCGGGTGACCTGCTCGGGATCGTTCTCATCGTAGAGCAACAGTGGATGAATGTTGCCGTCACCGGCGTGCATGAGATTGGCTATGCGCAGCTTGTAGCGGCGGCCGATTTCGCCGACGCGTTCGACTATTTCGGGTAGAGCGCTGCGTGGCACAACGCCGTCCTGGGTGCAGTATGACGGTGCCAGTCGGCCCATAGCGCCAAACGCGCGCTTGCGTGATTTCCACAGCAGCTCGCGTTCCCGGGGGTCGTCGGCGCGGCGGATTTCGCTCGCCCCCTGCTCGTTGCAGGCCTCGGTTACCTGCACGCACTGCTCGTCGAGGGCTGCCGCCAGTCCGTCCAGCTCGATGATGAGTACTGCTCCGGCGTCGGCCGGAAATCCAAAACCGTAGGCGGCCTCGACCGCCTTGATCACCAGCGCGTCCATCATTTCGAGCGCGGCGGGCACCAGCCCGGCCGCGATGATGGCCGACACCGCCCGGCTGGCTTCGAGCACACCGGGGAACACGGCCAGCATGGTCGCCACGGCTTGCGGGGTTTTGACCAGCGCCAGAGTCGCCGAGGTTATGATGCCCAGCGTGCCCTCGCTGCCGGTTACAACGCCGGCCAGGTCAAATCCACCGCTGCCGGCCTCGCGCGACAGTTGCAGCACTTCGCCGTCGGGCAGCACCAGCTCAAGGCCGAGCAAGTGGTTCACGGTCACGCCGTACTTGAGAGTGTGCGGGCCGCCGCTGTTCTCGGCGACGTTGCCTCCTATGGTGCAGGCGGCCTGGCTCGAGGGATCGGGCGCGTAGTGCAAGCCATCGCCTTGGACCAGGCGGGTGACGTCGAGGTTGACCACGCCCGCTTCGACTTCGACGCGGCGGTTGTCGAGATCCACGTTGCGGATTCGTCGCATGCGACTGGTGCCTATCATCACCGGGATGTCGGCTGGCAGGCAGCCACCGCTCACGCCCGTGCCTGCGCCGCGCGGTACAAAGGCGATACCGGCCTTGTGGAGCAGCTCTACCGAGCGTGACACCTCCTGGGTCGTGGCGGGCAGCAGCACCAGGGCCGGTCGGGCTTTTTCGAGCGTGTAGCCGTCGCACTCGTAAACCCTCAACGCGGCTTCGCCGGTGAGCAGTCCCTCCTCTCCCAGCATCCGCCTCAGTCTGGTCACCAGCCCGGCGTCCAGCGGCGGGTTGCTTAAGGTAGCGCTCACGCATTGAATCTAACGGCTGCGGCCCACCCGCGCCAGAGGGGCCGCCGGGTTGTCTTCGGGAGGGGGGCGGCTTATGCAGCTGATCGTGAGCGATAAAACTCAGCAGGCTTCTTTTGTTCCGCCCGATAGGCTGTTGCTTGGCCCCGGTCCGGCCATGGTGCACGAGCGGGTTTACGCCGCCATGTCGCGGCCGATTATCGGCCATCTTGACCCCGCTTTCCTGGATCTCATGGACAGGGTGCAGGGCAATCTTCGTCGGGCGTTCGGCACCGAAAATGTAATGACCCTGCCGGTGTCGGGTACCGGGTCGGCCGGAATGCAGGCTTGTTTTGCCAACCTGCTTGAAGTTGGCGACGAAGTTGTGGTGGGCGTGAACGGAGTGTTCGGCACGCGTATGGCCGACGTTGCTGAGCGGCTGGGTGCGCGCGTGCGCAGGGTCGAGGCCGAGTGGGGCGAGGTGATACCCGTTGAGGCGCTGGCCGAGGCGCTCGCTGCCTGCGACAGCCCGCGCTTGCTCGCCGTGGTGCACGCTGAGACTTCCACCGGTGCCTGGCAGCCGGTACAGGGGCTGGGCCAGCTGGCCCACGACTCGGGTGCTCTGTTGATGGTGGATGCCGTTACCTCGCTGGCCGGCTGCCCGCTGGAGGTCGACGCCTGGGAAATCGACGCCTGTTACAGCGGTACACAGAAGTGCCTCAGTTGCCCGCCTGGGCTGTCGCCGTTGACGATGAGCGAGCGCGCCATGCAGCGCGTGGCCGACAGGAAGAGCGCCGTGTCGAGCTGGTATCTCGACCTGGGCTTGATCGCCGGCTACTTCGGAAGCGCACGCGTGTATCACCACACCGCGCCCATCTCGATGCTTTACGCGCTGGACGAGGCACTGCTGCTGGTGCACGAGGAAGGGCTTCACGCGCGCTGGGACAGGCACCGCTCCAACCACGAAGCGTTGTGGGCTGGCCTGGCTACGCTCGGCCTGGAGCCCGCCGCGAGCGAGGGGCACCGGCTGTGGATGCTCAACAGTGTGCTCGTGCCCGATGGCGTAGACGAGGCGGGCCTGCGGCGCTCATTGCTCGAGGATCACGGTATCGAAATAGGTCCCGGTCTTGGCCCGTTGGCTGGGCGCGTGTGGCGTATAGGCCTGATGGGCGAGTCGAGCAGGGCGGCCAACGTACTGCGCTTGCTCGGCGCTATGGCGCAGCTGCTGGGCGGCGACGACGCGAAGGCGCGGCGCGCGGCCGAGCAGTCGGGTCTGCAGGGCTGAAGTCTCTGCCCGCTCGTTAAGCGATTAGTGTGCATTCGATCGCACGCAGCTGTTGACATCTGCCGGGCTCGAATCACAATAGAAAGGTGGTGCTGAGGCCGGTCCCATGGCGGATAGGCTACGGTGGTGAGGCAGGAGATTGAAGCGGAGGATGAGGTGGCCCCAAGGGTTAAGGAGCGGTGGATTGCTGTTCTTGTTGGTCTTTCTTCCCTCCTGCGGCGTGCTCCCCCTGGATTTTAATTCATCCCCCGCAACTTCCTACGAGCGCGCCGAGCGTATCGGTGTCATAGGCGACGATCTCGACGTGGAAAGCCTCCTGGCCGCGGCCTCGGCCAGCCTGGACTACTACGACAGCCGGGGGCGGCGCAAGCGCTACTCGCTCGGTCACGATACTTACAGCGCCAAGCAGCTCCGCCACAGCGTGGAGCATTTTGTTGAGCTGGTTCGGCACACGCCCACCGCCTTGCTTCACCAGCGCCTGGCAGACGAGTGCCGTGCCTACGCGCCCAACGAGGGCGCACGTTTCACGGCCTACTACGAGCCGGTGCTCGAGGCGCGCAGCAGCCCCGACGAAAAATTTCGCCATCCGGTCTACGCGCGCCCCGACGAGCTCACGCGTGTGGAGCTGGGGCGCTTCTTCAAGGGAGACCAGAGGCTCATCCACGGCAAGGTAAAGGACGGCGACCTTGTGCCCTACCTCACGCGTGAAGAGATCGACGGCAGCCGACTTCTCGAGGGCCGTGATCTCGAACTGGCGTGGGTGGACGATCCGGTCGCGCTGTACTTTTTGCACGTGCAGGGTTCAGGCCGCCTGCGCATGGAAGACGGCCGTGTTATGCGCGTGAACTTCTCGGCGAGCAATGGCTTGTCTTACTTCAGCGTGGGCCGGTGGATGCTGGACAACCGCGTGCTGGGGCCGGGGCAGGGCTCGTCGAGCTCAATCCGTTCCTGGCTCACCCTCAACCCCGAGCAGCGCGATGGCGTACTGTTTCGCAACCCGCGTTACATATTTTTTCGCGAGGTTGATCTCGCCGACAACCAGGGGCCCATAGGTTCGCTGGGAGTTCCCCTGATCGGCGGGCGCTCGATAGCCACAGACCCGAGCTTCGTTCCGCCCGGGGCGCTCACTTACATCGTCAGCCGCCGTCCCCAGCTCAACGACAAGGGACAGGTGGCCAGCTGGCGGCACTTTGCCCGCTTTGCTTTCAACCACGATACCGGCGGTGCCATCAAGGGAGCCGGCCGTGCTGACATCTACTGGGGCGAGGGCGAAAAGCGGGGGCTGGAGGCCGGTTACATGAACGAGCCCGGTCGCATGGCGGTGCTGCTTTGCGGCGTGCAACCGCGGCCCGCGTCACCCACGCGGCAAGCAGCCGTAAACAAAATGGGTAAGGTCAACTGGCCTTACTTCAAGCCTGTGTCTCCCACCGTCGTTGCTTCCGCGGGCTGAGCCCCGGCAGTTGACCCGGGACTGCAGGCCGGAAAACCCGCGGCTTCACCAGGCGGCGTAGCCGCCGTCCACGGGGATCACCGAGCCGGTCACGTAAGACGAAGCGGGCGAGGCCAGGAACAGGCAGGCCGTCCTTAGTTCACCCGCCCGCCCCATTCGGTTCATGGGGCAACCGCGGCTCATTCGGTCGACCACGCTTTCCTTGGCGGTGCTGCCGCCGGTCATTTCACTGGGAAACCAGGCCGGCGCGATGGCGTTCACGGTTATACCGTCGCCCGCCCACTCAACGGCCAGCTGCCGGGTGAGGTTGGTGAGCCCGCCCTTGGAAGCGCTGTACGCAGCCAACCGGAACAGCGAGCTGCCGAGACTACCGAAGATCGAACTCACGTTGATTATGCGCCCGCCTCGTCCGCTTGCGCGCATGCCTTCGGCGGCCAGTAAAGAGAGTTGGAAAGCGGCGCTGAGGTTGACGGCGAGCGAATCGTCCCAGGCCTTGGGCCACTGAGTTTCGGCCCGCCCGGTCACCGATATGCCCGCGTTGTTGACCAGTATGTCTACACCGCCGGCCTCGGCCGACAGTTCGGGCCACGCTTCGGCCACCGCTTCGCGCTCGCTTATGTCGAGCGCGTGCGTGGTCACGGTGACCCCCCAGCGTTGGCGTAGCAGTTCGGCCTGTTCGTCGAGCTGCTGCTTGCGCCTGGCCACGAGCAGCAGCGAGGCCCCGGCCGAGGCCAGCGCGTCGGCAAACTCGGTACCAAGGCCTGACGACGCGCCGGTCACCAGAGCGACGCGACCCGCGAGAGAAAACAATTCCGCGGGCGATTCCGCTTCAACCGTGCTCATTGTGTTACTCCACTGCCGGCAGTATCCGCGAACACGCCACGGCTCGCCAGCAATTCTACTGCGCTGTCGATGTCGTCGCAGAGATCAATCAGTTTCATGTGGCGCTCGCCCAGTTCGGTGAGCCCGCTCAGGCTTTCGAGCGCAGCCGGCCATTCGCTGCCCACCAGGAGCAGGGGCCGCGCCGGGAGTAGGCTCATGTAGATTTCGTTCCACGCCAGGAAAATTTCGACCAGCGTGCCTATGCCTCCGCCCAGAGCTATCCACGCGTCGCTGCCGTGAATAAGACCCTGCAGGCGCTCGTAGAGATCGCCGCAGGGGCGTTCTTCGCTGAGAAACTCGTTGGGCTCGCGGCCAGGAAAATCGGGCACGGTAAAGCCCAGTGCGTGGCCGCCTGCAGCCCGGGCGCCGCGCGAAACCGCTTCCATCACACCGCCGTAGCCACCGGAGGCAACTCGCGCTCCACGCTCGGCCAGCATCCGCCCCAGCCGCTCGGCCGATCGGTACAGCTCGCCGCCTGCGGGCGCCATCGAGCTGCCGAATACTGTTACTACCGTAGACTTGTTTTCATCCGTCACTGGAAACCGTTTTTCTCTGGGTACAGGATGCATATCTCCGCGGGCCGGGTTTGTCACGGTCGCTCGCATAGCGAGGCCTCACCTGGCTACCAGGCACTCACACTACCGCGGGGACCAGGACTGACAGTCAATGAAACACTTCAGGGTAGATAGCAACGGCCAGCGCATAAACGTGACCGATTGGGGTGGGCAGGGTCGCACGGTGCTGTTCTCGCATCCCACGGGTTTTCTCGGCGCGGTATGGAAGCCGGTTGTCGACGAGCTCCGTGGCATCGGTTTCGATGGCCGCGTCTTGTCGATCGATCACCGCGGTCACGGTCTCAGCTCCAAGCCCGACGACGGTTACCAGTGGAGCAACTTCGTGGACGATCTCGAAGGCGTCATGGCCCGGCTCGAACTCGAAGTTGCCCTGGGCGTGGGCCACTCGGGCGGTGCCACTACGCTGGCTGGTGTGGCGGCGGCTAACGGAAAACGATTTGAGCGGCTGGTGCTGATCGACCCGATTCTTTTTGATCCCGTGGCCGTCGCGCGAATATCTGTACGAAGTCTTTGCCTCCAAGCCCCCCTACGACACCTGGACCGAAGCGGCCCTGCGCGCTTACGTTGAGCACGGCAGCTTTGATCGGCCCGACGGCGAGATAGAGCTGCTGTGCCCTGCCCGCCTCGAGGCGCGGGTATACCAGCGTGCAGCAGAGTCCAATGGCTTTGCCTATCTCGAGGCCATCGACCTGCCGGTACTCGTGGTAAAGGGAGAGACCACCGACTCGTTTACTGATGAACGCGCCGCGCGTGCGATGGATCGCCTGTCGCAAGGCCGCCTGCTTGTCGTGCCCGGCAGCACGCACTTCGTGCCCATGGAGTTTCCTCGAGCCATCGCCGACTTGATAGTTGAAGAACTCGACGACTCTGCCGCCTGACCGGGTGGACCTGGTCAGTGCTCGTGGTTCTGTTGGTGATCGGCAGGCGAGGCCTGGGACGGCAAATGGCCGTCAGGCGAGTGCGGGCTGTGCCCCAGGTAGCGGACAAACGGCAGCGCGGCCAGTAGCAGACCCAGCAGTATCGCGGCGAGCAGGCGCGCGTCGTTCACTCCCTGTCTGCCGATCGTTGCATGGTCACGGTTACGGCCACGAGCAGGATCGCGGGCAGGTACACGGCCGGAAAATCGAGCAGCCAGTGATTGGCGGGCACCAGCCCGCGGGCGGTGTCGAGCACGTGCACGGCAGCGTGCAAAAGGTAGAAAAGACTTACCAGCACCATCACCGGCAGCCTGACGGGCGGTCGAACTGCGGCCCAGGCAAGCCCGAGGCCCATCATGCCGAAGGTGGCGCCCACGTCACGAATGAAGTGCTCGTTGGCGGGACCGAAGTCGGGCACGGCGGCCGGAATGCCGTGATACCAGCCAATCGGGTCGGTCAGCATCCAGATGGCATTGGCCAGGTTGCCGAGGGAAAACAGAGTGAGCGTCCACGCCCAGGGATCGTTCTTGAGCTCTTTGGTCATGTTTTCTTCCCCCGATCCTGCTCGTCACAAAGGTATAGACCAGCGCTGACGCAGTGCACAACTCGGCCGCGATGGTTTGCCAAAGCGCGGTATGGGGCTATACGGAGCCGATGCAGCCTGGTGTTTCGAGCGGGGGGCCCGTGGCCCGGGCGGTGGCCTGGGCGGTTCATTTATACACGGCCTCGGGCGTCGTGCTGGGTTTTCTCGCTTTGCAGGCGGCTTTTGTCGGTGACCACCGCACTTGTTTTATCATGCTTGCCGCCGCCCTGGCCGTAGATTCAACCGATGGCACCCTGGCCCGAGCCGCCAACGTGAAGCACGTGCTGCCCTGGTTCGACGGCGCCATGCTCGACAACCTGGTCGACTATCTCAACTACGTCATCGTACCCGTGGCCGTGTTCATGCAACCGGGCATGCTGCCCGACGAGTTCAGGTTGGTGCCGCTGGCCGTGCTGGCGGCGAGCGCCTACGGGTTTTCGCGGGCCGACGCCAAGGGCGTTGTCGAACACTACTTCCTGGGCTTTCCTTCCTACTGGAACATCATCGCGTTCTACTTCGTGGTGCTTGGCACCGGCCCGATGATGAACCTGCTGGTGTTGGTCACCGCGCTGGTGCTGGTGTTTGTGCCGCTGAGATGGCTGTACCCCAGCCGCAGCGAAATACTGCGCCGGCGCACGCTCGGCCTGGGCGCAGTGTGGGCGGCGATGGCGCTGGTGCTGGTGCTGCGCTTGCCCGAAGTGCAACCCCTGCTCGGGGCGGTGTCGTTGTTCTACCCGCTTTACTACATCGGGGCGTCGTTGGTGTATCACCGGCAGGGCTGAAGCCCGGGCGGCCTGCTCAATAGCTGCGCTGCAGGTTTTCAGCCGTCGCTTTTTTCGCCCGCCGCTTCTTCGACCTGCAGCGTTTGCAGGCTCGGCGTCTGTGGTTGCTCCATTCTCTCAAACGCTCGTGCGTGCAAAGTGTGAAGCGCTTGCTCGACTTCGACCCTGAGCAGTTCGGCGGCATTGTCTTCGTTGCCCGCGGTGAATGGTCCGAGAGTCTCCAGGCTCACCCTGCTGAAGGGCAGCGGCAGGGCAAAGCGGTCCCAGCCCGGCGCGTACCAGCAGCGCCGGCTGCTGCCACACACTGCGTAGACCGGTAGACCGGTGCGCGCAGCCACCACTGCAAAACCCACCTTGCAGGCCCCGGCCGGCCCCTGCGAGCCATCGGGGGTGATGTAGGTGCAGGTGCCGGTGTCGCGGGTTTCTGCGACGGCTTCGAGCAGGTAATCGACAGCCGGACGTCGGCGACTGGCGCGACTACTCGAGCCACCTCTCAGCGCGCGGTAGCCATAAAGACGACAGAGTCCGGCGATGACGTCGCCGATGTCGCCTATGCTCACCAGCGTGTGCATGCGCGAGCCGGCAAAGAAGAACGCCAGGTAGAGCAGGCCCTGGTGCAGGCTCACGACGATGCAATCCTTGCCAGCGGCGGCATCGGCCAGTGCCCGGCGGCCGGCCTTGTCTATGCTCACTCCGCTGGTCAGGCGCACAAAGGCCAGCCAGCCCCTGAGCAGCCACGGCACCGCGCGCGCGGCCGCGGCGACGCCGACTTTTTTGAGACGCCGTGTCGGGCGCAGCTTAGCGGCGGCAGCATGGTCGCGCTGGGTCATGACGACTGACTGCCCAGCGCTCGGGGCATTGTCAAAGCAGCAGGCTGTCGGTGCTGGTCAAGTTCTCCGCTACCTGCCATTTCTTGACGCAGTCATGGTTGGTCGTCAGGTTACGCCGCTATGAACAGACTTGATGAAAAGACGGCGATCATAACCGGCGGCGCGTCGGGCATAGGGCTGGCAACGGCGCGGGCGTTTACCGAGGCGGGTGCGACGGTGGTTCTGGCCGACGTGCAGGACGGTTCGGAAGTGGCCGCCGAACTGGGCGCGACTTTCATGCGTTGCGACGTGACCGACCCCGAGCAGGTGCAGGCGCTGGTGGACTCGGTGGTGAGCGCGCGGGGCCGCCTCGATCTCTACTTCAATAATGCCGGCGTTGAGATCAACGGCCCGTTGATCGACACCGATCCCGCCGAGCACCGCCGCCTCATGGACGTAAACGTCAACGGCGTGTTTTATGGATTGCGCTCGGCTGTGAGCGCCATGCTCAAGAACCCCGGCCCGGTGCGGGGAGCTATCGTCAACACTGCCTCGGTGGCCGGACTCGTGGGCGTGCCCGGGATGATCAGCTACAACGCGAGCAAGGGAGCGGTGGTGCTCATGACGCGTGAGGCGGCGGTGGAGTACGCAGCTGAAGGCATCAGGGTCAACGCCGTCTGCCCGGGCGTCATACGAACCCCGATGGCGGACACGGCGATGGCCGTGATCGGTGGAGACGGTGAGCTGCTCGAGGAAATAGGCAGGCGTAGCCACCCGCTGGGTCGCGTGGGCGAGCCCGAAGAAGTGGCTTCCGTTGTGAGATTTCTATGCAGCGACGACGCGTCGTTCGTGACCGGAGTCGCCCTGCCTGTGGATGGCGGCATGACGGCCGGCGTTATCTCGCCCGGCCCGCCACCCGAGTAGGGCCGGCCTTCTCACAGCAGCAGCTGTCTACCGGCCGTTTCAGGCGGCCTGGGTTTCGGTGGCCAGGGGACGGCGGAATTCCCTGAGCATAAGCGCGGCGAAGCAGCCGAAGGCAAAGCCGCCCAGGTGGGCCCACCAGGCCGTTGCCATGTCTGCCGAGAACACGCCCAGCACCTGCGTGGCCAACCAGGCCGCGATGAAGACCATGGCCGGTATCCACACGCGGATGAGGACGAAGGTGAACTGCACGCGCGCCAGGGGAAAGTAAACCAGGTAGGCGCCCAGCACGGCGCTCACGGCTCCCGACGCACCCACCATGGGTATGTTGGAGTAGGGGTCGGCCAGCACGTGCATGATGCCGGCCGACAGCGCGCCCGACAGGTACAGCAGCACGAACAAGAAGCTTCCCAGCCGCTGCTCCACTCGGTGGCCGAACACAAAAAGGTAGAGCTGGTTGCTGACCAGGTGAAAGAATCCGCCGTGCAGAAAGGCTGCGGTGATGGTGCTCAACAGCACAGCGGGAGACGCCGAGGCTTCCAGGCGATAGGGAAACATTGCCCAGGTGGCGAGCAGCTCTTCGGGCTTGGAGGAAACGGCAAGAAAATAAAAAGCTGTGCAGTTGCCAGCTATGAGCAGCCAGGTGGCGGGCGCAAATCGGTAAGGTCCCAGCGTGTCGCGTATGGGGTACATGGCTTCACTGTGGGCCAGAGGCCCAGTCTAAAAGAATAAGCCCCGTGGAGGCGCTCCACAATGCCCCCTGCGGTTTTCGTTACACGGTGGGGGGTAATGGCGCCGTCGTGGGCTGGAACCGTAGGCCCAGCCTGCCTACAATGCGCCGCTGGAAGTACGCCCGCGTTGAAAAGAAAAGCACTGAGATGGTTTCGCCTGACGGCGGGCAGCGCCCTGCTGTTGTTGGGGTTCGTAGGTGGGTTTATCCCCGTGCTGCAGGGCTGGGTGTTCGTGCTTGCGGGGCTTGGGCTCATGGCCCCGGAGAGTCAGCGGGCCCGGCGGGCGCTGGACTGGGCCCGGGCACGTGTTAAGCGAAACAAGGCCGATGTTTCATCGGCGGCCGCGAGCAGGGAGAAGACGACGGATGAGTAGCAAGGACAAGTTTGGCGACAAGCTCAAGGACAAGGAAAAAGCCGAAGAGGACAGGTACTTCGCGCAAAAGGACCGCGAACGGCTCGACGCCATACACGAGGCCGACCAGCCGCCGGCTCCAAAGGGGCTGTGCCCGCGTTGCGGGGTGGCGCTGGCCGAGCGCGACCACAGCGGCGTTGCCATTGACGAGTGCGTCGATTGCGGTGGCATCTGGCTGGACAAGGGCGAGCTTGAGTCCATCGAGGAGCGCGACGGCGAGGGTTGGATGAGCCGCTGGGTGCGCAGCTTGCTCGAAGGCCGCGGCTGAAGCAGCCAACCTACACCGTGTTTACCGGCATCATCGAAGATCTGGCCAGCGTGGCCTCAGTGTCGCCGCTGGAGCAGGGCTGCCGACTGGAGATAACTACCTCGCTGCCCACCGCTGAGCTGGTTATGGGCGAGAGCATCACCCTGAACGGAGCCTGCATGACGGTGGTGGTCATAGGCGACACGGGCTTCAGTGTAGACGTTTCATCGGAGTCGCTCAGGCGTACGACGCTTGGTGACCTGGGCGAGGGTGCGCCGGTTAACCTCGAGCGCTCGCTGCGCATGGGTGATCGCCTGGGTGGCCATGTCGTGACCGGTCACGTCGACGGTGTTGGCCGCGTGCGCACCGTGCGCGAAGAAGGCGAATCGTCGGTGTACACCTTCGAGACTTCCCCCGAACTGCTGGCACGGCTGGTCGAGAAAGGCTCGGTGGCTGTCGACGGCGTGAGCCTGACCTGCTACGCGCTCACCGACGACAGCTTCGACGTGGCGCTCATTCCCCACACGATGACCGTCACCACGCTGGGGCAGCGGGCCGCGGGCGACGCCGTTAACCTCGAGCTCGACGTGCTGGGCAAGTACGTGGAGAGGTTGCTCGAGGGGCGGGTTGGCTGACCCTCCAGTAACGGAGCCTGCCGCAGGGGCTTGATTTTGTCGGATGGGCCCTCGGCCCGCTGTCGGGGTGGGCACTAAAATGGCCCGCCAGCAGTATCTTTATTGACGGCGTTTGCCCAGTTGGATATGTTCGGAAAATCAACGGCACCAGTTGCCGAGCAAAGGAGAGAAAGCACATGCCGTTAACAACCATAAAAGTAATCGAGGGCGTATTTTCGAAAGCAAAAAAGGCTGAGCTGATCGAAAAAGTAACCGAGGCAATGGTCGAAGTGGAGGGCGAGGGAATGCGCAGCGTCACATGGGTCATGATCGAAGAAGTCAAGCAGGGTGATTGGGCGATTGGGGGTGTTCCACCCACACCCAAGGTCGAGGCGTAGCAAACCAACCGCTGGAGTCGTCCGGCCGGCGAGTTTGGAATACCGCTTAGCTCCTGCCGGGAAGATACACCCAGCTCACTCCAGGCCGACCAGGAAGGGCACCATGGCCTTTACCGGGTCTACCTGTGAGTCGAGCTGTTTGCCCAGGCCGCTGAGCAGACCCATCACGCGCAGCACCAGCAGCAGGTCGGAACCTGCCTTTACTATGGGATTGCCCCTCAGGGCGTGCCACAGCTCGTCGTTGATGCGCTCCACCATTGCCGGGTCGGCGTAGGCACGGCCGCTCGCGAGAGCCTGCCCCAGCATAAGTTCGGCTATTGTGGCGAAGACCTCGTCGTCCTGGTCGCGGGTCTCAAAGCCCAGCTCGCGAAAAGCGCTGGCCACGCGCGCGGGGTCGTCGGCCACGACGGCGGCTGCGAGGCGGGCTGCCGACTTGCGTTTTTCGGGTGTGAACTCGCGCGCCAGCCCGAGGTCGAGCAACACCAGCACCGGGCCGGGCCTCACCAGGAGGTTGCCCGGGTGAGGGTCGGCGTGAAAAAACCCGTGCTTGAGTATCTGCACGAGGTAGCAGCGCACCAATCGCTCGGCTACTTCGTGAGGGTCGATGCCCAGCCGCTTGAGCGCGGCCAGGTCGGTGGGCTTGACCCCTTCCATGAAGTGCATGGTCAGCACCGTCCGGCAGGTGAGTTCCTCGATGGGTTCGGGAAACTCCACGCCAGGGTCATCGGCAAAGTTGTCACGAAACTTTCGTGAGTTGGCGGCTTCGTTGACGAAGTCGAGTTCGAGCGGCACGTAGGTGGCGATTTCCGAGAGCAGCACGCGCAGGTCAAAGCTGCGCTCTATTCGCGCCAGTAAGCGAACGAAGAACCCGAAATTAGCTATGTCTGTTGCGATCACCCGGCCGATGCCGGGGTACTGTACCTTGACGGCCACCGGGGTGCCGTCGTGCAGGGTGGCTCGGTACACTTGTGCCAGCGACGCGGCGGCAATGGGTTGCGTGTCGAAGCTGGCGTAAGCCTCCTCGAGTGTCTTGCCGAGTTGTTGCTCCAGCCAGGGTTTCATTTCAGTGAAGGGCCTGGGCGGTACGCGGTCGTGAAGCTCGGATAGTATCTCTATCCAGGCCGGTGGCAGCACGTCGGCGCGGCTGCCGGCAAACTGGCAGGCCTTGATCAGCAGGCCTTCCATCGCCAGCGCGGTGTTGCGCAGGCGCAACGCGCTCGCGTGGTGACAGCCGTCGTACCAGTCGTGGTGGTGGCGTCGGCCGGTCAGCAGGCCCAGCACCTGCCGGCTCTTGTAGCGACAGTAGATGGCCAGCACCATGCTGGCGACGCCCAGGAACCTGCGCGTGCGGGTGAGAAGTGGCAGGGCCGCGCCGGTCAATTACTGTCCGGCAGGGAACGCTCGAGCTCGGCTATCCGTTGTTCCAGTTCGCGGCAACGCAAGCCAACTCTCCAGGCGTAAAGCAGTACTAGTGTCCAAACGACCAGGAAGGCCGCGCCGAGAAATTGCAGGTTGTTCATACGGTTGCCTCTCCCGTGCTTGTATTGCTGCCCGTGGCCATGGCCAGGCGGTCACCACGTTCTTCGAGCACCGCCACCTGGTCGTCAAGTCGCAGCGAACGCGCACCCAGCGCCCACAGCCACGCGAACATGATCATAAAGGTAAGCGTGCACAGTATCAGCGTGGTGATCATGCGCGGGTCGGAAAGCCCCGAGCCGCCTTCGCTGGTCTTGAGCACGGCCGGGTGGACGGTACGCCACAGGCGCGTGGAGAGCATGATCAGTGGGATGTCCAGCGTGCCCACTATGGCGAGTACCGCCGCAAAGCGAGCCCCCGAGGAACCGCCGTCACGCTCGCCCGAGAACGCGCGCAGGAGCAGGTAGGCAGCAAAGATCAACCACAGCACGAGCATGGTCGTCAGCCGTGAGTCCCAGGTCCACCACACTCCCCAGATCGGCCGCGCCCATATTGGCCCGGTAATGAGTACGGCGGTGGCAAACAGCATGCCGGTTTCAACCGCGGCGCGCGCGGCGTTGTCCCAGTCGCGGTGGCGTTTCCACAGGTAGGCTGCGCTGGTCACCGATGCCAGGCCGAAGGCCAGGAAGCAGCACCATGCCGAGGGAACATGGAAATAAAATATCCGCTGCACGGCGCCCTGCACGCGCTCGGTGGGCACCCACCAGAACACGGCACACAGCGAAGCCAGCATACCCAGCACCACCGGCAGGGGCAGCA
>Ga0255047_10001767_pt1 | contig 15012 bp, 20 predicted proteins | sample JV7_2_1_MG_FD_183640 | JGI IMG/M metagenome (GOLD analysis project Ga0255047, IMG submission 183640) | Seawater microbial communities from Jervis Inlet, British Columbia, Canada - JV7_2_1 | ecosystem: Environmental > Aquatic > Marine > Inlet | place: Canada: British Columbia | collected 2016-10-06
CGGTCTCCCCGACCATCACACCCATGACCCCGGCGGGACGCTTCCCCTCCTTCGATGAACTTCGCTTGGTGCGACCGAACGCATCCTTCTCTGCGGCGTTGTCGTTGTGCATCAGCTCGACGAACCCGGTGACGGTCATCTCCTCGTCGGCGAACTGCTTGATCTTGAGGAGGCCGCCCTCGCGCGTCGTGCTGCGCCCGTACTTGTACGCGCCGTGCGGGTCGCGCACCATGACTCCCTCGAAGCCTTGCGAAAGGCACATGGCCTCGTACGCGGCGAGGTCTTCGGCGTTGTCGATGCGGACGTGCTCGACGACTCGCAGGTTGTTGTGACCGTTGGCCTCGCTCCACTGAGTCAGCGCTGCCAGCCGGTTGGTGAAGCCGCCCAGCTCGGGCATGTTCCAGTCGAAGGCGAAGAACACGAACTGCTCGACGACCTTGGACTTGGACATGAACGCCGAGCTGCACTCGGAGAAGCCGCCGTCCACCATCAGCTCGCCGTCGATCCCATCCGGCAGCCCTTCGAGCGCGGCGCGCACTGAGGCGTTCGGGATGAGCTTCATCGAGCGGGACTTGGCCTCGCCGTCCCTGATGATGCAGCGAATCCCGTCGAGCTTCGGGCTCGCGAGCACGGGGTAGGTGAGCTTCGTCAGGTCGGCGGGAGCCTTCCCTGCGAGCATGGGTTTGTCGGTGTTCATGCGGCGTGCTCCTTGATGGCAGCGTAGTAGTCGTCCACGAAGTAGTCTTGGTCGTAGGTCGCAGCGAGCTGCCCGCCCGCGTGCGTGGTCCAGATTTCCAGGCGCAGGTCCAGTTCCTCGATCGCGTCGAGGTCGGCCCAGAGCAAGGTGTAGCGGCGCACGTCGATGTCGCTAGTCTTCACCACCTCTTGCACCACGAGCGTGTTGTCGTCCTCGAAGTACCACGCATCGGGCAGGATCGTCGCGAGGCTCTGGAGCACGTCGTTCTCCAGCTCGTAGCTCTCCTCGCGCTGGAGCCTGCGCCTCATCCGCTGCACATCGGCGTCGGTGAGGATCTGCTCGTCCAGGCGACCGCCCATAAGGAAGGCCAGCAGGCCCATGCGGAAGCCTCGCGTGTTCGAGCCACGCTCCGCGAGCATGGCGATCGTCGCCTTGTGCTCGGTGCTCTGTCCGCCTCTCTTAGCCATGGTTCAGCTCCCGTTTCGCGATCCTCACACACTTGGTGCAAACCTTCGTTGCGTCGTTCAGATGAATGCCCATGAGCCTCGCACCACACAGGGCCAGCTTGCCTTCGACGAGAGGCCCGTCGCTCTTGCGCTCGATGTGTGCGAGAGGCGGCCAGATGGGCGGGGCTCCGTCGCTGGTCATCGGCTTGGTGATGGTCTTGGTGCTCATGGTTGAAAGGTGCTCGGAGGGGAAGGCTCCTCCGAGCGGTGTGGGTCTTGTAGCAGAGCGCCCTGCCAGGGACTTGAGCTTCACGCGGAGTTGCCGCCAACGCTAAACCGCTCGCACCCTAACCCGGTCTCCTACTCCAGTCCGTTCGGGAAGAACCTTTCGATTCCGCCCTCGCCGAGTGCTTCGCCGATCTCTTCGGCGTCGAGGCTCGCGCCCCACCCGTACACGGTATACATGAACGGGTTGCCGTTGTCGTCCTTGCTGGACTTGCTCGCTTGCTTGCGACCAGTCACCACGGTGACGAGACCTTCGAGCGGGTTCTCATCGGAGAGCACCTGCTCGGCCTCCTCCTCGCCCACCTCGTCGTCGCCAACGTCGAGGACGCCAGCGATGAACGACTTGATGTTCTGGAGGAAGACCTTGGGGTACTGACCCCGCTTGAAGAAGACGTGAACCTGCTCGCCGACCTTGTGCGGCGACTCCCCGCCGTCTTCGACGGCAAGGATGGTCAGGGTGTTCTTCCACATGAGGCCCTTCTGTTCGGCCTCGAAGGAGTCACAGGAGTCGATGCGAGCGACGTATCGCCCGGCACGGAGAGGGTTGGAGGAGAAGCCGCGTGCGGCGTCTCGGAGTCCACTGAATGCGCCCATAGTTCTAGTTTCTGGTTTGGGTTCTAGTTCGATGCGTCGGGCCGAAGTGACCCAACAGAAGCATCATACTCCCATGCGGGAGAGAAGTCAAACGCTTTCTCCGAATTTCTCAGCGAGTCGCGCTTTCGCCCCCCTGTCGAGCTGGGCCACGTCCGTGAAGCCGCGCTCGCGCAGGAAGTCGGTCGGGAACCGGAAGGGCAGGGGATCGTACGAGGCGTAGATCGCCTTCTGCCTGGAGCCGGTGGTCTGGTGGATGTAAAGACTGTCAATTAGGCAGGCCCACAAGTTCTGGTGATCGAAGTCGGTGGTGTGGCAGGTCACGGGCATGAGGTCGTCTGCCATCTGCCCGTTCCGGTGCGTGCGCCCGAGTACCTGCTCCAGCGTGTCCGCCTGGCGAGGGAACTGCGCGAAGAACTGGAACTCGAAGTGCTGGAGGTTCTTCCCCGTGCCGTGGCCGCCCATGCTCGCCACGATGATCTTGTCTGCGTTCGCGGGGTCGCGGATCAGCTCGTTGCTGCCCTTCTTGACCGACTCGCTCGGGCAGTAGACGTACGGCACCCCGGCGGCCTTGAGCTGCTCGACGAGCCACACGCCGATCTCCTTGTGGTGGAACCAGATGATGCCGCCCTGCTTGTTGCGAGTCTTGTGCAGCAGCTTGGTCGCCCAGTCCACGGCGTGCGCGACCTTGTAGTCACAGATGCGGACGGGCTCGGAGATACGCTCGGGCATCCCGTCGAACTCCAGGTCCTTCATCTTGCGCCACAGTCCGTACAGCTCCGCGCCCACTTGCTTCTTGCCGTGGTGCGCCATGTTGCTCGTGACGAGCAGCGGCGTGTCCATACCCGGCTTGCCTTTGTACTCGATCCAGCGGCGCAGCTTGGCTGCGAACTCCTGCCGCGCCTCGTGGTGTTCGAGAGCCAGCTCCAGGTACGTCTCCGCTTCCTCTGCGCTCAGGCCCTTCTTGGTTAGCTCCTCGATCTCGGGCCACCGCAATCGGTAGAAGAACCCGGAGGACAGCTCGTTGAGGTAGCGCCACTTGTGGAAGCCTTCCTCGATCTCGTCACCACTCGGTGAGATCCACTCGTCCTCGACCTGCTTCATCAGCTCCTCGACTCGCGGCCAGTCGGCGTGCTGCTTGTACTTCGGCACCGGGCTGTTGTGGATGGTGAGCGACACGCCGATCTCGGCATCCCCCGTCGCGACGACCCCGGGTGTGGACGTTAGCCTCAGCTTGTACGCCTTGCGAAACCCGGGGACGCCGTTCGGGATGTCTTCGTCGGGGAAGTGCTCGCGCGCCCAGTCCACGAGCGGAGTAAGCGGGCCGGTCTTCCCCTGACTGCCAGTGCGTGAGCCGAAGTCTGCGCCCGGCTTCTCCGGGTCGAGGACGTAGCTCCAGTTCGTTGCCAGCGCATCGGACTGCGGCAGCGGGCAGAGCCCGCGCAAGGCAGCAGCGATGAGGTGGTGGTAGTCCTGAATGGACTTCGAGGTGATCGTGCCGGAGAGCGCAACGACGGCGGGCTGGTACGCGCCCATGAACCTGCGGATGCGCTTGGTGCGCGCAGCCTTGGCGTTCTTGACGTTGTGCGCCTCGTCGAAGATCAGCAGGTCCGGGCGGATGCCTGCGATGCCTCGCTTGTTCGGGGGCGGGTTGTCCTTGTCACCACTCAGCAGCGCTTCGGAGTCGCGCGTCGAGAGCAGGGAGTAGGGCAGGATGTAGCAGCCCTTCTTGCCGGACGCTGCCATGCGCCTGCGGTCTTCGAGGTTGCGTCCGCCGAGCAAGTGGAACGGGACTTGGAGCCCCACCATCTTGCGAGCCCACGCGATGTCGGTGCGCGTGAGCTGCTCGTAGACTTGCGACGGGACGAACAGCATCGAGCGTGCCGAGTCGCCTCGCAGGTAGGCGCGGTTCGCGATCATCAGAGTGATGAGCGTCTTGCCCCAGCCCACGCCGATCGGGAAGAAGCCTCCCCCGTAGAGATCGTACGCGAGCACCGCACCTACCTGCGTGCCGAAGAGACGGAACCCTTCCTCGAAGTACCGACCCTGGACTTCATCGGAGCAGAACGCTTCGATGGTCTCTTGGTCCACCTCGTCCACGACTGGCAAGCTGATGATGCGCTGGATCTCCAGGGAGTCAGCGGTGTCACGCTTCTTGCCGCGCGCTTTTCGGAAGGGGTCACTCATCTCTAGGCCAGCTTACCGTGTTTCGCGGGCCTGTCAAGGTTCTTCTGCATCTTGTTTGCGATCTCACTCGCAAGGTCGATGCCCAGGAACCCCGCAAGGTCCATGGTGCGGATCACGATGTCGGCCAGCTCGCTGCCGACCGGGCGGCCCTTGCGCACCTCTTCGATGGCCTCGGCCACCTCGGTCCCGACGAGCCCGAGGCGTGCGATCTTGAGTCGCACCATGATTGCCTCGAAGTCGTTCGGGTGCATGGCCGCCTGGCGCAGAGCTTCCACGTCTTCGTAGAAGCCCTTGTCGAGAGCGTTGCGGTGCGCCTCGTGAGTGAGGCGACGGAACTCGTTGAGGTTGTCCACTACCGCACCCCTTCGACGACTTGCTCGATGCCCTCGACGAGACCGATGAGCGCGCTCACCATGGCAGTCGTGTCGGGGTCGGTGACGGCGGGCACCACGAGGATGTGGCGTGCGAGCGTGCTCGCGATGTAGTCCGCCTTCTGGGCCAGGCGCTCGCGCCGCTTGAACGGGTCGAGCATCCAGTACGACTCCGCGCCCATGTCCTCGGCCAGCTCGGCGCCGAAGCGGTTGAGCGCCTCTTGTGCCAGGATGGAAGGACGGGACGTGCCTCGGAGCTGCACGGCACCGATCAGGATGGTGAGGCCCACGCTCGGGCGACCGCGCCCCTTCTTGGCCTTGGGCTGTCGCTGCTCGGCGACTTCCTCCTCGGTGTCGTCGTTCGCTGACTCGGGCTCCTCGGCAGGCTCCTCGACCTTCTTGGCCTTGGCGCGGGTGCGCTTCGGCTTTGCGGCCTTGGGGGCGGGCTCAGGCGCCGCCTCCGGGGCTTCCGGCTCCTCGGTCGAGTCCTCGGTCGTCTCCTCGGCGGCGGGCTCAGGGAGGCTTACAGCGGCTCCCTCGGACTCGATCCACTCCAGGGGCATCCCGGCGGCCTCCAGGGCCTCCATGTGCTCCTCACGGGCCACGGCGATGCCCATGCCCTCGTCGTCCACCTCGACGACGTAGGCCATGCTGGTGGGGCGCTTGCCCTTCTTGGCGGTCAGGTCGCAGATCGGGCACGCCTTGTTCTTGCTGGTCAGGCCGCGACCCTTGCACGCCTTACAGTCCGGGTTGGACCAGGGCGCTCCTCCGCTGACGGTCTCGATCGCCTCGGGCTCGGCGCCGTTCACCGGCACCTCCTCCACGGCGGCCTTGGCCTTGGCGGTGCCCGCCTTCTCCTTGCGCTCGCTGCGTGCGCCCTTCTGTTTCGTTGCTCGGTCGAAGATACTCATGTTGGTTTCCTTGGTACGGTTTCGTTTCTTTGGTTTTGCCAGAGGCAGGTTTAGTCGAGCGGCGGGACTCCCAGACTTGAGACGTTCCAGTCGCGCTTGGTAAGCGTCGGGGGTTTCTGCCCGACCACAGATGTCCGAGAAGGGGCACGGTTTACCATACCACCGTGAACACTTCCCGGTGTCCTTGGGACCGGGAACATCCGCCCAGTCCTTGATCTTTCTCGTGCGCTCCATGCGCTCGGCCACGTCTCGCAGGTACTCCCCATGCTTGAGGATCTGCGCGCGGGTGATGACGGTCTCGACCGCCGTGACTTCCTTGTCGGGGAACTTAGGGTACTGGTTGTGGCGCACGGTCACGTCGCCCTGCCAGCCGTCGAGTTCCGAGATCGCCCAGGCGTACGTCTTGAGCTGCTGGTTCTTGCCCAGGTAGTTCGGCGACTTCGGATCCTCGCGCTTGAGGTAGCGCAGCGATCCCTTGCCGTACGTCTTGTGGTCCTCGATCAGCGGGAGCGGCTGCACCTCGGTCGGCGGCTTGTACGCATCGACGTAGCCGATGAGCTGCACGCCAGCGATGACGTTGGCGAGGAGCTTCCGCTCGACCTGCGTGCCCTCGCACCAGCGCAGCACGCCGTTCTCGATTGACTCCTTGACGAGCGCACGGATGAGCTTCGCCTCGTTCTTGGTGACGGTCGCGGTGCTCCCGTCGCGCTCGGTCGCGGTGTCCCACCCCTTCGGGTACAGGTTCACCGGCTGCCCGCCGATCTGCCCAGCGAGCGGGCCGTCGAGGACGATGGTGCCTGCCGGGCCGGGCACGCGCTGGTTCTTGTCGGCGCTCAGGTAGCGCTCGTTGACTGCGTGCGTGATCGTGCCGAACGTGAAGTGTGCGGCGGGCGGCTCCTGCAATCGAAGGATGCGTTGGAACCACCAGAAGCGGTTGCAGCCCTCGTCGAAGGTCTCGATCTGTGATGCGGAGATCATGCTCATGATGCGTAGGCCGCCTCGACGGCTGCGGCGCGTTCTTCGCCACCGACTTGCTCGCAGAGAAGCCTGCGCACTTGGTCCGCCTGGAGACCGTGGACGAGCGACTGCTCGTAGATGACGCCCAGGTCGAGCATGTACCACCGGCCACGCTTGCCGTCCACATCCATCTTCTTGGTCTTGCCGTCCGACTGGAACGAGTCCTCGTGCGCGAACCTGCGGAGCTGGCCGCCAGCTTGCTTCAAGGTCATGCCGCCCTGCACCATCATGTTGGTGTCCACGAACTCCTTGATCGCTGCTGCCGTGATGTAGACTGCGCTGCCGTCCATGAACACCTTGCTCTGGCCCGCGCCACCGGCTGCACCTTGGATCAGCTTGACCAGTGCGATCAGCACGTTCTCCGCGCCGCGTGTTGTCAGGCGCATGTCTTTGACGAGCTGCGTACTCACCTCACCTTCGACGAGCAGGCGACCGGAGCTGGTCTGCGACTTCTCACGGTTCATGTAGAGGTAGTACAGGTGGTTCGCGAGCGTGAGCTGCGAGGGCTTGTCGCCTGCGATCCAGCCGCGCGTGTAGGCGAAGTTGCCCTTGCTCGTGAGGAGCCGTTGGGCCTTGTCGCTCACCTCGATGTTCAGCAGGCGCAGCTCGATGGCGCGCGTGTCCTCATCAGTCAGGTCACGGTTGCCGACGATCGCGCGGATGATGTCGCGGTCGTTGGAGGTGAACATGATGCGCGGGTAGATCCTCGCGCTGAACGGGTCGGTGCGCATCTTGCGGATGGTGATGTTGCCACCAGTCACAAGTGATCGGAAAGCCTGGTCCAAGGACAAGGACTCGCCACCTGTGATCGAAGGCACGCCCTCGTCACAGTTCACGATGGGGTTCTCCAGCAGCCCGCCGTTCCACTGGCCGAGAGCCTTGTGGTCGTTCGGTCGCATGGACTCGAAGCACTCCGCGAGGCCAGCCGCGAGCATGCCCTTGCCGGTGCCCGGCGCACCATACAGGTTGACGGCGCAGATGGCACGCTTCACGTCGAGCGAGTGCGCGAGCCACTCCATGAGCAGGTCGGCCTTGTCCCCACCAAGGGCTTCGAGCCACTCGGCGACACGCTGGTCGTACACGGGTGTCAGCTTGGGGTTCAGACGGTGGACCGGGACGTGGAGCTTGCGGTAGCCGGGCTCGCCGTCGATGAAGGCAACCTCGGTCAGCGCGCTCGCCTCCAGGTCAACGATGGGCATGGCGTGGTCCGCGAGCAGGTCGCGCGCCGAGCGGTTCTTCAACGACTTGCCCACGACTTCCGTGACCGGGATGATGTCGTCCATGCCGAGGTCGCGGATCATCGCGATGAGCAGCGCGTCCGCACACGGGTTGACGTTGTAGCTCTGGTCCGCACGCATGACGTAGTGCTGCGATCCGTTCGAGCCGATCATCCTGCGTGAGAACCACTCGGCTGCTTCCTCGGAGTCGGTCGGCACGTCGTCGGGCCGCGCCTCGCGCAGCTTCTCGATCATGGTCTCGCGATGCACGTCGGCGACCATCTGCTTCTTCTCGTGCTCCTGGCGACGGGCCGCCAGCTTGGCGTCTTCCTTCGCCCACATGCGGCAGATGAGATCCCACGAGGTCTCGAACCAATCGGTCTGGTTCGCGCCGTTCATCTCGGCATCTTGGAGCTGCTCGATCGCGCCGTGCAGCAGAGCGTAGATGCCCTCGGGTGAGGTGCATGCTTCCTCGCTCATCATCCCGACGACGGACGACACCATGCGCAGGACTTGGTTGTTCCAGTTGGAGTCGCCTCGCACGATCGGCTTGTGCTCGAACACGATGCCCTCGGACTCACGCCCTTGCAGCATGATCTTGGCGCGCTTGTATAGCTCGGTCTTGTACTTGCGTCCGTTGTCCTTGGTCTGCTCCAGCAGCTCGCGCACCTCGTCGGGCGTGGGCATCTCGCCCTCGTACTGGTCTACCTCTTCGGACAGCTCGGCCTTCGCTACGACTCCGCGCGGCACGCCCTCCGGGTCGAGCAGCGGGCCTCCCGTGAGCACGGTGGACTCGTAGCGTCCGTGCCCTTCGCGATCGACGTTCGGCAGGCGGAACAGTCGGGTCCAGTCCTTGCACGCATCGTCGAGTTCGATGCCGGACTTCTTGAACTCGGCCATGACCCCGAGCATCATCGCCTCCGCTTCGAGTGTGGAGACGGGCTCGGTCAGTTCATAGACGAACCGGGAACCGTGGAGCGTGGTGTACCACGCTGTAGGCTCCAGGTTGGAGGTGCCGAGAGCTTCGGACAAGTCCCCAAGGAAGGACTCTAGGCTCTCGGCGGACCACTCCTGCTTCTCGCCTGTATCCAAGCGAGGAAGGTCGTGGTCAAAGACCAGGAGGCGAACCACCACAGTGCCTCCGGCCTGTTCGAGTTGTTGAACGAACGCGCCCTTGTTGATCCGGGCGTACATCTCGTTGCCCTCGCCGTCGTCGGCGACGTAGGTGACGAAGTGCGCATCCGTGCTCCACTCGCTCTCCAGGGCTTCGCCGAGGTCGGTGCCTTCGGTCAGGTTGACCGAGGCTGCGAGCGGGAGGATCTCCTCGTTCGAGAGATCCGCCAGGCGTTTGAGTCCGGGGATGCGTTTGGTGCGGAAGACGGATACGTTCATGGTGCTCCTGGTGTCGGGTGCTGGGCTGGTCCTTGATCCAGCCACAGACACCCTATCCTGTTGATGAGTTCCGGTCAAGAGGAAACTTAGAGATTTCCTCCGAGTTCCACTCGAAGATCCTGCATGCGCATGCGGAAGATGCTCCGCGCTTCACGCCAGTCAAGCCCCATGGGTTGTATCTGCGCCGGGACCTCCCCCTCGATCTTGGGGTCGTACCACTGAGGCAGGTTCTCCGAGCGCAGGACGGCGAGTTCCCGGTGGAGGATCTGGGAGTCGAACTTGGCGACTCGATCCCACACGGGGTCGTCAGGGCCGGGCAGGCCGAGAGCCTCGCGCACGACCAGCTCGTAGCCTTCCTCGAACTGGGCGAGCCCTCGCACCATGGCCTTGTGCGGCGTGGGCAGGTCGCCCGAGTACGCCTCGTGGGCGTCGTGGAACAGCGCCGGGAGCATGGCCTCGTGGTCGCCCATGATCTCGGCGTAGCGCGACACGAGGACCGAGTGCTCGGCCACCGAGTAGAAGTCGTTGATCTGCCCGTTGTACCGGCAGATTTTCGCGATGCCGTCCATGATGTCGGACATGCGCACTTCGCACGCCTTGAACTGGTCGGGCGAGTAGATGTTCACCCCTGCGTTCGTGGTCGTGTATTTGTGCGTGCGAGCGGGATGCTCAGGGTCGAGTTTCAGGTGTCGGTTCATGTTCAGTCGTCCTTGATGGGATCCAGAGTTGTGATGCTTACCGCGTTCGAGACTTGCGGAATGATCCGCAGCGGTCCCGTCTCGGCGCGCACTTCGATGCAGGGCACGCCCGTAGTGGCGAGCCCATGAGTGATGGAGATGTTGTGCTCCCTGTTCCAGCGGTCCTTGCCCAGCTTCACGGTCAACATGCCGTGAGGCAGCGCGATCTCCGTGGGCAGTCCGTTGTCCGAGTGCTGGTACGAACGGTAGACCATGGCCTCGTCCGTGTTGGCTCCCTCCGAGAGTTTGAGCAGCTCGGTGCGAGCCTCGCGCACGTTCATCTCCAAGCGGTAGATGTGGTCTTTCGCCCAGCGCGGGAGCTTGGCGACCTTGGCGTCGAGTTCTTCTTGGGTGATCTTCGGCATCACTTCTCCAGTCCCGCGATGCGGGTTCATGGCTCAGTCGTTCTCCAGAAGGACGGCGCTGCCAGTGACCTTGCCACTGACGGTCTTGCGGGTCTTGCCGATGAGTTCCGCGATGGCGGCCTCGGCCTCTTCGTTGTTGGCGCCGGGCTTCACGGTGAAGTCGTCGGCAAGCAGCTCGCGCACGAGCTTGTCTCGGGTCGCTGCGTTCAGCTTGGCGAAGAGAGCGCCAGCGATGGCCTTCCACGGCACGCTCGCTGCCACCTCGGCCTCGTGGCTCTCGCCGACCTTGATGTCGTACACGAGGCGCACGGTCACGTCGCCTTGGTACTGGCCGGGGCCGATGTTGCTGCGCAGGTCGCGAGCGTTGGCGTTGGAGGCGAGGTTCAGGTGGCCGAGGCGGCTCAGGGCGAGTGCGGCTTCGTCGCTGACGATCAGTTGTTCGGTCTTGCTCATGGTCTTGGTCCGTTGGTGTTGGTGTTTAGGTCTCGAATCTGAGAGCAGTATAGCCGCCCCACGGAAGATGTCAAGAACGATCTCGAAAAAATCCGTGGGACGAAAATCTCAGGCGCCTGCCATATTGGCAGTCAGGCGCAGGAAGTGGCGTTGCGAGACAACGCCTCGCGCTTGGAACACGGCATCGCTCAGGGCGTCGTGCTTCACGATGTCGTCGGGCGCGTCGGCAGCGGCGACCTTCCGATCCCAGCCGAAGGTCTCGGCCAGCTCGATCATCGTGCGGCAGCAGCGCGAGCCCCGGAAGGACAGCGGCAGCACGAGCCCGTAGCGCCCGTAGGCGGCACGAATGATGGTCTCGTCGAAGGTCGGCCCGTTGGACCAGAGACGTAGCGCACGCGGGCGCCCAGCGATCTCCTTGATCCAGCCCGTGAGCTGTTCGAGCGCTTCGCCGAGCGGGAGGCGCACGCCGTCCACGAGCATGGCCCGAGCTTCGGGCGATTGCGCTAGCCACCACTCGACCGTCGCCGGGTCGATGTCCCCGCGCTTGGCCGGGTCGGACTGGCCGAGGTCCACGTTCACGCGGAAGCCTTGGCCGAGGTCGGCGAGCGCTCCGGGTGAGTTGGTATAGAGCGGGCCGTTGTCGCCGTCCGCGTTGAACGCCACGGCGCCGATGCTGACGATCGCCGCGTTGTTGCCGGTGGCGAAGGTCTCGATGTCCACCATGATGTCGGTGAAGAGGTTGTCTTTCTGTCGGATGTCGTTGCTCATCATTGGTCTAGTCCTGTTTGGTTTTGGGCGGTCGATTGCGTCCTTGATGTCTTGCTTCGGATCGCTGGGAGCTGCCCAGTCGCCGAGCACGAGTCGTTCGTAGTTCGGTTGAAGGTGTCGTGGCATCAGCACGAGCCTGCCTTCCAGCATGCACGCGATGTAGTCTGACACGCCACGGATCTCGATGCCTATGATCGTGCCCCAGCTTCCCTTGACCGGGCGGAAGCCCGAGTACAGGAGCATACGTTGGATGTCCTCGCCCACGATCATCACGTTGGGCGGTTCAAGGTCTTGCTCCATGAACACCGTGCGGACGTTGTGTATGGCTTCGATCAGCGAGCGAGGTAGTTCCATCATGACTTCGCCAGCTCGCCGATCATCTGGTACACCGCGCGCAGTCCCGCGATGAAGTTCAGAGCCTCGGACTCGTTGCGGAACTCGGCATCCTCGATGGAGGCCGAGCCGTCGTCGTACACGACGCCTTTCAGCAGCGGCACGATCTTGTCGGCGTCGGTCTCGGAGTAGTCGTTGTAGACCAGGAACTTGTCCCCGTCCTGGTTCTCATCGACACCATGGACGGTGAGCGCGAAGAAGTGCAGCGCGGTGTCCTCCTTGGTGTAGAAGATCGAGAGGTACGGGAAGTCCGCGCCGTCCTCGGAGAGAGACACGGCGGCCTTGCACTCGCTCGGTTTGGAGGGAGTCATTAGAACCACCCCCGGTTGCGTGCGAGATCGTACTCGTGCGGCAGCAGCGAAGCGATGCGTGCGGCGCGAGTGTTCGGGTTGAGCTGGCGGGTGAAGAACGAACGGCCCAGCTTGCGCTTGACTGTCCACTCGTCACGTACGAGACGCATCTCGTTCTGCGTCGGCGTGCGGTCGCCTTGCGCTGCGAACAGCGGGGCGAAGATGTCTCGGGCTTGCTTGAAGACCTTGCGAATTGCGTCGAACATGAAGAATGCCTTGCTTGTTTCAGGTTTGGACGTGTTGCGGAAGTGCGCTACGATGGCATCCCGCTCGGTTGTGTCAGTTGTTCCTCTAACCACGGAGCACGGCCCAGAGTTGGCGTGCGGCGAAGCCGAAGATGAAGCCCGCCGTGTAGAAGAATGCGGCTTGCTCGAAGCTCATCGTTGGCTGCACTCCCACGAGGTCGGGCAGGCGAACGGCTCGTCGTACGTCATCGCGTAGATGGTGTGCCGAGCGTCGTGCGCCCAGTCGTGGAAGCGTTGCAGGTACTCCTTGTACTCAGGCTCCCACTCGTCCAGGTGGCTCACGTCGCCAAGCGCCGCGAAGCCCTCCGGGTCGAAGCGTTGCAGCGCGTCCAGGTCCGGGCTCGTGAAGCGATCGACGGCGAGTGCTTGGTCGAGGTCGTTCATGGCGCCCATGACGTTCTGCTCGTTGATCTCCAGCAGCCCGCCCCGGCGTTCCACCATGACGGTGAAGCCTCGGTGCGCGCGAGAGATGACAGAGTGTATGGCGAAGACCGCCAGGCCCAGGATCAGGGTCATTTTCAGGAAAGTGTTCATTGGTTGTCCTTGTGTCGTTGCTTGTCCAGGTAGCAGGCCGCGTCTGCCGCCTCAGTCGTTTGACCGATGCCAGCGGAGGCGCTCACCTCGTTGTCCTCGGAGGCCCATTCACGGATGGCCTGCTTGATCCGTCGCGCTCCTGCGCGAGTCTCGGTCCAGATAGTGAACTCGTCCCCGCCCGTGCGCGCAGCCATCAGGTTGCGTGCGCGGAGGTCGCGGTGGCGAGTGTTCGTGAGAAGGTAGTCGGCGAACTCTTTGAGGATGCCGTCGCCGTATGCGTGCCCTCGTCCGGGCTTGTCTTGCGCCTTCTTGAAGTCGTTGAGATCCGCGACGACGTACCAGCCCCAGTCTCGATCGCTCGTCCTGCGCCTAAGTCCTCGGCGATTCAGCATCCCCGTCAGGGAGCAAGTGTCGGCTTCGAGCAGGAAGCGGTCGGCGCGGTCTTCCGCTGCCATCTGGGCTTCCTTCATAGCCATGAAGTTGGTGTGGCTCAGGTCTTCGATCGGATGCTTCGCGTCAGTCATAGCGGCAAGTCGGGCATGTAGTCAGGTACGATTAGTTCAGTTGGGTCAATGGTTGGTGCGACTCGTCGTGCTGCCGCGTCCGTGTTCTTAGTCTTCAACTCCAGTCGGAGTTGGGTTGCTTCGTCCGCCAGCTTGCCCATGACCGCCACGAGCACCTTGCCCATGAACGTGAGCCGCTGGATTTTCGCTATGATGATCGGGTCCGGCGTGTCCATGGCCTCGGCTTCGGCCACGAGGGTTTGCAGCACCTTGGTCGTCCGCCCCATCAGTTGTTGGATGATGTCGCGTCTGCGCTCCAAGTCCTCGTATCGTTGCCGGTCCATCATCACTGAGTACCATCCCAGATGGAGCGTACTCGGGTGGAGTCAATGCGGAAGTCTTCCGCGACCTCGAAGGCAGGCTTCCAGCCCTCGGCCAGCTTGATCTCGCTCGTCTCGTACCCGCTCAGAGTACGGTCTCGGTCGCGAGGGTCGTAGCCCGCTTCCATGTCGTCCGCCTCGTCGCCGAAGGCCATGCGCATCAGCTCGTCGATGGGATAGCTCTCGCCTCGCAGCTTGTAGACCACGGTGCCGCCGGTCGCCAGTCCCTTGTAGAGAACCGGGCGAGGGCCGCCGTCCTTGGTGATCCACTTCCGCACTCGTCCCGTGGTGCTGACCTCGTAGCCTGCCAGCCCAGGGATGTCGTTCCAGGTCTCGTCCATGGGAGCATCGTAGCGTGCTCGCGTCCCTTGGGCAAGTAGTTTCTGAGATTTCATTACGATTCCCCCTTGGTGAAGTCGTACTTGGTCGAGATGTTGACCTCGCCAGCGTACGCGGTGACGCGGACGTACGCACCCTCCAGGTCGCGCAGCTCGTCGAGCAGCGCGTTGTAGGTGACGATCCCATTCCCGCAGCCTTCGCACCAGTCGCAGCCTTGCAGCGTGTCGTCCATGGTGTTAAGCTCGCGGTTGATCTCGTCGATGCGTGCGTCTCGTGTCATAGTCCTAGCAGCCTCGTGCGTTCCAGCGTTGGTTTCGGGGTCCGTACTTGCGTTCTCGTTCGATGCTCTGCGCCGATGCTCCGCGCGGGAGCGGCTCGACCTTTGGCGCGTCCCGCTTGGGAGTCCAGACCGGCGCACCCGACACGCGCACTACATGGCGCCCGTCGTTCCACGGGTCGCGCTGGATGTCGTACGTCTCGGTGGGCAGTCCCGGGTAGGGCGGCCACCATGTAAGCCGCCAGCCCGCGCCGTGCCGCTCGACCTTGTACGGCTCGCCGTGCTCGTCCAGCATCGCGCCGAGGCGCGGGTGCGTTTGGAGTCGCGTCGGGTGTCCCTCGTTGTAGTGAAGGATCGGGTCCGTGCTCGTGCTCTCGTAGCGTCCCATGCTAGAGTTGCTCCCGGTATGCGTGGAACGCGCGGGCGCTCTCGGGGATGCACTTGTAGCCGTCCTGGTACTCGTACGTCTCGCCGTCCGGCGCGTCCACATACCAAGTCTTCGCCTTCTGGAAGATGCGGAACCCGGCGGGCAGCGCTTGGTTCATACGCTCCTT
>Ga0255047_10001768_pt1 | contig 15009 bp, 10 predicted proteins | sample JV7_2_1_MG_FD_183640 | JGI IMG/M metagenome (GOLD analysis project Ga0255047, IMG submission 183640) | Seawater microbial communities from Jervis Inlet, British Columbia, Canada - JV7_2_1 | ecosystem: Environmental > Aquatic > Marine > Inlet | place: Canada: British Columbia | collected 2016-10-06
CAGTTGGAAATGCAGAAACTTCAAGCAGAAGCAGAGTTGCGGATGCAGGAGAATGAGCAAAAGCACATGCATAAGATGAAAGAGATAGCATTAGAGAAACAAGCTGAAACTGAGGGGGCTATCGCAAAGGATTTAATTAAAACTGAAATGCAGAACCAAACTATATAAATTTGGAGATACAACAATTATTTTATATTTTTGAGTAAAATACAAAACTTATGCCCACAGAAGATAATGTATTCGGAAATGAAAACGGACAAAGCTCCGGAATGGAAAATCAATTTGACCAACTACTAAAGGAAGTTCAAGAGCCCACAACAGAGGCTCCGCAATATCCTGAAAAAATCGGTGAATTGAATCTATCGGACTTTGAATCTTTACTCGAGGAGGCCTCGGGTGGATCCATTAAGCAGTATGGAGAACTTAAAGAAGCTCTTTCTGCAAAAGACAAGTACGCTGAATTACAAGGAAAACTACAAGAACTGGAACAAAGAAGTAAGCTATATGAGGGAGGCCCTCAATACGCAAACCCATTAGTTCAAAAGTTGGATGAGTTTTACAAAAATGGCGTTCCGGATAATCAAATTGAAGAGTTTTTAGCTGTTCAAAAGATGGATGTTGATAACCTTGGAGATGTTGATGTAGTGAAAATGCTGATGAAGCGTGAGTATCCGGCATTGACTTCTGAAGACTTAGATCGACTCATCGAAGATCAGTATGGAGACTTGGAAGACATTGGAGGTATTAAGCTAAAGAAAGATGCATTAGATGGCCGTAAAAAGCTTGCTGAATTGAAAGTAAATCTTTCAGAGCCGGAGCACTTACGTGTACAGGCAGCATCTCGTAAACAAGCTGAAGAACGCTTTAATAATTGGAACCGACTTACTACAACTCTTTATGGAAAAAAAGAAACGCATGAGTTTAATGTAGACGTTGGGGACGAAAAGCATTCTGTAAATTTTCCCATTCCTAATGAGTTCAGAGGGCTATTAGCTGCAGAGCTTGCAAGGTATGCGACTACGAATGAAATCCCTCCTACTCGAGATGGGTTGAATGCATTGAATGATTTTGCTGAGAGATCTATACTGTTTAGATATGGTAAAGAAATTATGGCAACTTTATTTAGAGATGCAGCAGCAAAAACGAAAGAGGGAGTCTTATCTAAGGTTCACAACATTGAACTGACACGTTCAGGAGATGGTGGACAGAAGAAAGAGACACAGAAAAAGCTATCTGCCTGGGAAGAGCAGAAAAGAAAAATGCTAAAGCAAGATATGCGAATGTAGTAGGTGTTAATCGGGAGTAGGTATTTATTTAAAAAACTAAATTTCAATAAAATGTCTTATTCTCCTTTTGTGACTCCTGGTGGTCAAGACCTTCAACCAAACTCCTTCGGTGACGTAGGTGGTGGAACGTTGAATCAAGGCGTAATTAGCCAATACCAAGCCTATAAGCCAAATGAGCTTATTCAGGTTTTTGAGCGTCATAATTACGCTCCATCATTCCGTATGATGTTAAAAACTATGGGTTTCCGTAGAGGAACTGCAGCTCCAACTGTAGGTCATTACGAATATCCTTGGCGCAAAAATCTTGTGACGGTAGGAGCTATCATCACACCATCGGCAGGACCAGGTACGGATGTTGTTATCGAATTAGATGCAGCAGATATGTACAATGCAGGTGTAACAGTAAATGGTGTAGCTGCACAAGCTTCTTATCCATTGAAGAATGAAATCATCATCTTCCAAGATGGTAATGGTGGTCAAATTACGGCTAAGGACACTACTGTCACGCCTCATCGTTTGACGATTAGCCCATTAAAAACAACTGTTGATTTAGTTGCTTCTATCGTTGTTGGAGAGCAATACTTTATCGCAACAAATGCTCATGGCGAAGGTTCCGGATTACCAGGTGGCCGTACTCCTCGAGTAATCCAATACTCCAACACGTTCCAAATTGTAAAGCAAGCTGCTTATAGTACAGGTAGTGAACTTACTAATGAAATGTACTTTGAGCCCGTAGAAGGAGTTCCTGGTAGTTTCTTTGGTAAGGTAGCTGTTGATGCTATGTATCGATTTGAAGAAATGTGCGATGGTGCATTGATTTGGGGTCAACAAATCAACAACATTTCAGAGTTCAATGCAGAGCTTGGCTTTGATGTTCCTATCACAGGTACAGAGGGTTTGATTGACTTTGCTACTGTAAATGGTAACAACGAAACTTATGTTCCTGGTAACTACCAGTTGGCTGACTTCAATGATACTTCTCGCTACTATGAGCGTGAGCGTATTGGTGTACGTGACATCATGTGCTTACAAGGTATTGATATTAACATCGAAATCGAAGATGTATTGATCGACTTACTTGATGGTGACTTAGCTGCTATGCTTACTAAGAACTTCATGTGGGGTGATGGTGTATTTGATGATGAGATGCAGCCGGAAATTGATGCAGGTACTTTTGCGATGGAGTTCAACTATCGTGCTGTACGTAAATCTAACTTCCGCTATTTCTTCTACATGATGCACATCTTTAACGAAAATGTTGGAGCAGGTGCAGCAGGATATGACTATCCAAACTGGCAAGTGTTGTTCCCTATCGGATATGCTAAAGACAAATCTTCAGGAGACAAAAGAGCTACAATCGGATACGAATACAAAAAACTTGGTAATTATAGCCGTGAAGAGGTTATTGCAAATATCTCAGGTGTTGGTGTTGCAGGATCAGGCGGAGCTTATAGCATTGCTGTAAACGGTAATGATACTCATGGTATGGGTATGGTTTCGGAAATCGCAGGTCACAATACTTGTGCTAATCATATTACGTTGGTACGTCCAGTATAACTTTATACTTCCAACAAAACCCTTTCCCCTATTCGTAGGGGAAAGGTTATTTTAGTCATACAAAACAAAATTCAAATGGGACTTATTTTAAATGGTAATGTTAAAGGGGAGAGTTACAAAGATAAATCCGTTTCGGCTGAAGAGCTAATGGATATTTTTGAAGTAACAGACAGAATGAAAAAACTCGGGAGTTCAATGCGTTTCGACTTGGACGAATCCAAGGTTCGAAAAGTTGGATCAGATACTCTCCATCCTCAACAAGAAGCTATTATGTGTACTACTACAGGCACTATAGATGGTGATTTATTTGAGCTCACCTACTTCAAAAGTAGAGTTTCAAAAAAACAAGGAGGTAATTCATATTATGAATACAAGCCCCGAAAGATTTATATCCAAGGTATGTCGCTTGGAGTAAATCTAAAGAAAGACAAAGAGTTAGCAGTTTATATGTTTTTACATCAATTCTGCAAATCATCTCCTACGAGACCTGCCGGAGCAAGAATTGTGTATGATGTACATGACAGTGCATCAAAAGCAGAGGCTCAATTCAAGCAGAATCAAGCTGTAATGAATATCAGAGAGCAGATTATGAAGGATTCTGTTGATGTCTTAATCCTAAAAGCCCAAGGCTTGAACTTAGGAGGGATGTCTAATAAGGAAGACTTTGAAGTCCGTATGATCCTTATGGAGTATTTTGATAAAATGAAGCGTGCAGGACAAATGAATAAGTTTATTGAGCAATTTAACTCTCCTTATTCATTATTTTCAGGTCTTATCCGAGAAGCGATCCAAAGAAGCATCTTAGTAAAAGAAGCTAAAAGTGGAAAATTCATTTATAAATGGGGGGTAGGTACTAATGATGCAGGAAGAGAAGCTTATTCCGTACCTGCAGGTCAAGCTCCTCTCGAGGCATTGATTCAATACGCGTCTAACAATTATGAGTTTTTCTTGAAGAATATTGAGAATGAGATCATCAAGTCCAAGAACAAATTGGACGTTATGAAATACGCTGAGGATATTCGCACATCTTGGAATAAAGGTGTAATTGTACGTAAGGAAGAAGTAGATAGCGAAGAGTTGACAAAAAGTGTAGGCGATATGAGTGTTCTTGAAATCGTTGAAGCTGCAGCTAATTTAGACTGTATTGAATGCAATCGAAAAGATAAAGGTATTTACTTCATCAAAGGAGGTGAATTAGATGGTAAGCCTCTAATGACTGTTGAAGATCGCTCTGAATGGGTTGAAAATTTCTCTACATTTCTTGAATTAGAAGAGAATAGTAAGTTGCTGATTACGTTGAAAAGAAAAGTAACAGGAACAGTAACTCAATTGAAAAAGAAGCAAACGGCTAACGTTTAAAAAACAACACAATGGCATTTCAACCGAGTGCGATATTCAACATCTTAGAAGGAGATGCGAACTATCGTAAAATCATAGCAACATTAACGGCTAATCCTGCACCAGGAATAGATGTGTATAATATCTATTTCAGAGTAGATGGACCTATTGCTCCTTTGAAATTGCCAAACTTTGCTTCTGCAGATGGTGTAATAAATAATGGAAATCCAGTACTGTCATTGCCTTTGGTTGATATTCCTTTAGATTCTAATGGAAGTACACTCGAAGGCAATTACACGCTTACTTACTTCATTGAGAATCAGGCATTGCTTGGTATTTATGAGGAAGTAAGTCATGGTATAAATCTTGATGTTCTTAAAGAAGGGCCGGAGGATTGCCGTATTCAAGGTAATATTGGATTTGAAGTAGATTGTGTCTGTTACAACATAACAGTTACAGATAAGACCTACTATGGAGATCCAAATGTAGTTATATTTGACTCTCGAAGTATAGAGATCATTCCTCCAACTATACCAGGACAGGCAACCCCTGCTCCTATTACGACTACCGATTCTACAATAACTATTGGATTTGACTATAGCAATGTAACGTACATTGTAAATCTCATATCAGTCTACCATCACTTTAATGAAGATGGCACGATTGAGGTGCAAGAGAACTTAGTTGCTCAGTATAGTGAAAAAGTTATTTGTGACTTTAATTTGTGTAAGTTGGTTCAATGTATCGCAGATGCATTAGCTAAGTTAGAACACAAAGCAGCTCGAGTAGGGGGGTGGCCAAATCTCCCTATAGAAGAAAGGGATCAAATATTCCAACTACAAGAGAATTTATCTCTTATGTGGTTATACCGTGAATGCGGAAACTATACTAAGGTGTATGAGATTTATAATAGAATTTCAGACTTAGTTGGTTGTGATTGTGGTTGTAGTGATAACGGGCCAAAAGGCAATACAGAACATCCTATTCCAGTGAGCCCTGCTTGCGGAGGAGCAGGAGGTAATATTACTCAAATAAACGGTACCTTTCCGGTAGTAGTAAATCAAGCAGGTCAAACAGCAGTAATTAGCTTAGACCCTACATTTGTAAATGATGCTCTTGCTGGGTCAATCGATACTCTTGGTTTAACTGCTCCTATAGAAGGAAGTATCGTGGGGTCTACTTTAAACTTAAATTTAAATACGGACTTCTTATCTGATTTAAGTTGGTCTGCTTGGACTGTTCTTGATGATAGTTATGTTACATCTATAGCTTCGGTTATAGCATACTCTACTGTACCACAACCTGTTCGATATGCTCTTAATGAGTCATTATTGGAGATGAAGGTAGATGGACAGTTCGATGCCTTATTTTATACCTCGCCGATCTGCTTGAATGTGGATATTGATATAGTTTTACCGGTGGGGATTAGAGTAGGAATGCCTATACCTGCATTTAATACAGTTGGTGATTGTGTCGGCTATGTAGCGTTGGTCAATTCCTTTAGTGGAGGAACCGATGATTACAGAATGTACTTCTATCCAAATGCAGCTTTTGTAGCTCCATCAATAATATCTATAAACGGAAGATTTAACCTAAGCTAAAATGGAAGATTGGAAAAACATTATTGGTAGCGGAACAGGAATATTCTGCTTTATCAGGACTGAGGTTGCTAACGGAGCCATTTTAACTGATGACTATCTTGGAACGCTGGAAGCTGTTTCAACACTTCCTCTACCTAATCAAAAGTTATTCTTAGCGCAACAACTTGGGATATTCCAGAACGTAGCTGAAAAGAAAGTAGAGTTCTTACGTAGACTGAAACAAGAAGTAATGCGTGTAGATGCTGCAGAATACATATTCAATGTTAGTGTGTATTACAATTCAACTACAGACAGCTTATCTACTTTGAATCTTATATTAGCAAATGATTTCACTTCATTCATAACTGATCCTGACACAATAGAGATGACAGCAGGGAATGGAGCTGACTTTCTTAATTTCTTACTATGATCCCTGTAGAGTATATATTCAACGCAACAAATGACTTGACAAGAAAAAACAATGCCGGTTACACATCCTCTGAGGAGTTTAACCGGCATTTGAATCAATGCCAGGACATGTTGATGCGATATTACTACAAACTATTTGAGGAGTCTCAAATAGTAGTGGACAGTCTATTCCCTTTTCTAAAGGAATTACAGTTGATTGTTGGGACTAATGGGATTGTACCTATGCCCGATGATTACAGGTATAGATTGGAGGTTGGATACTTAGAAGTATTTAATGCTGCTTGCGAAGAAACAGGTGGGCCTACTATTCAGCCAAAGCCTATGCATTATTTGGCAGCTAATGAGGTCATAGAGACCTTATCTTCCCCTATCAGGAAGCCAAGCAAGGAAAAGAGAATATACAAGCACACGTTCGTAAATAACTACATGCAAGTTTACCCTAAAGATTTAACAGGGTATGTGAATTTTAAATATGTAAGAGATCCCCTTCAGGCTGTATATGCAACAACATTTGATAGCATAAATAGAATCCAGGTATTTGATTCGTCAAACTCTGTAGACTTAGAGTGGTTGGACCAAGATCGAGATAATCTCGTTGATTTGCTACTATTGATGAAGGGCATATCAATTAGAGAAACAGCCTTGACTCAATGGATTATGCAAAAGAATCAATACTTATCAAATAAAATAGCATGACAAAAGGAGAAATGGTAGAATTGGTCTACCTATTTGTTTCAGGAGGCCAATTGAATGCTGATATAAATATAAAAAGAGAGGACATTTCTGCAATGCTTGCACCTGCGGTAAACTATACGATCTTAAAAGAGACTCGTATTCGTAGACAAGAAAGCAGAACCTCTTGGGAAGGAAATTCAACAGGAATCGATGGCGATTTCTTAGGCACGTTCTATTTGGGCGTTTTGTATGACGAGGAACGGTGCCTCTACTATATCAAACCGAGTGTTAGAGTGGTGCCGTTACCTTTTAATAGAGGGATTGATACAATTGCTCCTATAAATGGGGAATGTGAATTTCATAAATTAAAAGGACAATTTGAAGACAAAGGATTAGAGGGAGTCCTAAGAAATCAGACCCGATATTGGTTTGAGAGAATAGGCACAGATCAAAGGATATTCTTTAAGAATATTCCAACATCAATAAAAAAAGTTATATTAAAGGCAGTTGTGTCTGCCGATGACTTGGATGAGGATGATGAAATTCCAGTACCGAATGGCACTGAGTTTGAGATATTACAATTACTTCAACAATGGTTTTCAGGGGAGAAACAGATACCGGAAGATTTACTTAATAATAATAGTGATGGATCATCCCCTATCAACATTCAGAAAAATCCGATTAAATAATGCAAATTCCAAAAAATAACTTACCAAGGCAAGATGCAAATGCATTCCAAAGTTTCGACTCAACAGTACGGGATATTTGTGCATATTTGGGAGATGATGAGGCTAAAACTCTGTATATCAGAACCTCTCGTTTCTTACGTATGGCATTGGAAGAATTGGATTTGTATTTATTTGTATCAGGAGTAAAGTCTACATTTTTGAAGATTGAGGATAATATGACCGTAAATCTACCAAAGGACTTTCAGACCCTTGGTAAAGTTGGGGTATGCTGTAACAATGGAAGTATTAGGCTTATAGGTAGAAATGATGATCTTTGTCCTCCTTCAGAGCAACCTCTATTCGATTGTTGCGATTGCAGTAAAGGAGTAAAGGAAGTAGGGGAGTCTGTATCTGCAGTAGATGGTGGTGAGGCTTGTTGTTCTGCCTGTACATTTCACAATGTGGATGGAACGTCAAACTCTTCACTTGGAAGATACTACGGGCTAAGTACGAACTACTACAGCTATCTATATGGATATACCCCTAAGATGTTTCGCAATGGAACATACAGAATGGATGAGGGTAATTGGAGACTAATACTTGGGGATGGATGCGATACAAGGCCAGGGCAGGAAATTCTATTAGAGTACAATGCTGCAATGTCAGATGACAAATACGATTTAATACCTCGAAAAGCTGTTCCAACGCTGATGTATAAGACAGCTCACATGATAAAGATGAATAATAACCCAAATGCTGCAATGGCAGAATGGTCCTTCTTTAAAAAACACTATCAGCAGCTTAAAAAGACCTATCAGACCTATACATTAGAAGATTTGGTATCTGCACTTAGAAAAGGGTACAAGTCTTCTGTTAAACGATAATAGACATGCCGTTTCCTGAAGAACATCTAAACAAACCTAATATTTTTATTGGGGCTCTAAATCTTGATGATGATAATCACATGATTGAGTCTACTGATATGATTGACAACCTAAACATTAGGAATACAGCAGGAGCTCTTCCTGGTGCTTGCACTAATGTAAAAGGAAATGTATTGGTAGTTAATGATGCTTTACCTGCAGGAGTAAATACGGTAATAGGAGAATGTGAAGACAAGAGAGATACTACTGTCTTTTATTTTGTTCACAATAGTAATAATGAACATTGTATCTTTAGATACTATCCAACGAAGAATGCTGTTAATCCAAACGGAGAGATAGAGCTAATCGTCAAAGGCAGTGCATTGAATTTCAATCTTGATTGGAAGGTGCATTCTTCCCGTTTTGTTGACAGTAAGTATCTGTATTGGACGGATTCTTTTACAGATGGTCCTTCAATAGAAGGGAACCCTCCTCGAAAGATAAATGCAGTAAAGGGTAACATTACAGGCAAACTTCTTGAATATGAATTATTTGCAGGGTTGCCGGATCAGGGACAATTTCTTGCATCCCCTGGCGATGGGAATCAAGTTAAGGTTGAGGTGTATGATAGAGCTACTGCAACCCTAATTGCTGGATTTAATGTATTACCAGTTGTGTTGGCAGGTTTTCAAAATGACCCTTATGCGTTCTTAGACTATGTAACCACCCAAACTAACAGTAGTCTATCTACTTACGTAGAAGCAGATTATTGTAATGACTGCAGTATAGAGTTTACAATGAAGCAGGATACCACTTACCTATTGATAAGTGAAACTGTTCCTCCTGCTCCACTTACAAATATTCAATTTGTAAGAAAGAATCACTATCCGGATGTAATAAGAGAAGAACACTTAGATGTAATAAAATGGCCTCCTAAATGTGAGATTACAACAAGATATATTGTAGATACAGAGTTCCCTGCTAATAATGTCAATCAAACAATTTTTCAATTTAGAGAACGGTTTTGGTTCGATGATGGCGAAAAGAGTGCATGGGGACCAATATCTTTATTAGCATTGCCAATTGATAAATCAGGATTCTTTCTTAATGGCTTAAATGCTATTGAGTTGAATTTTACAAGTGACAGACTAAATAATGCAAGTTCATTGAATATTATCTCAAAAATAGAGATAGCATTTAGAGAAGGCAATTTAGGGAATTTTAGAAGTATCGATGTTCTTGAAAGATGTGAAATAGGTATAAATCAACAGATTTACAACTTCCGTAACGATAAGCTATATTCAGTAGTCCAAAGTGATGATGTCGTAGCTGACGGACAGACCCAAACCTTAAAGTTATTCGATTCTGTTCCTCGGTTGTCAGGTACGATGGAGGTGATGGCTGATAGAGAGGGGAATAATAGACTCTTCTATGGGTCTAATCTTGAAAACTACAATGGAGTTGATTGCGTTGAGTTAGGATGGGAACTCGACACAAATCCGGAAGATGAGTGTTATATAAACATAACAGGAAGGGTAGATATAAGCTACCTTCCATTTGATAATTCTGACGGGTATTTTAGAACAAGAGATTCAGACGATACGGTAATAAGCGGTTTCGTTGTATATTTAGCAGGGACTACCTATTATGGCATAAGCGAAAGTTTTGAAATCCCTGCGGTAACTACGCCTACCGGTGAGTTCGAGATAAAAAACGTTCCTAAAGGCGTTTATACAATGCGAGTTGCTAATTATAGGTGTAGATTCGATGATACAAAAGGGCAGGTTTATAACCTAAATAATGGGATTGCTTGGCAGAGAACTTCTGCTGCTGTAGTAAATTGTGCAGGTTCTATTGCTGCTACAGGGTGGGCTTATGAAAGAGTTATTGATTTAACTGGTGTTGTTGGTAATACTTTTGACTTACTAACAGAAGTGGGTTTTGGCCCTATTGAAGTTATTAACTTAGAAAGAGGGACCTTTCCTTTGGCAGCATGGGGTTTAGGAGAGTTCTACATCTATGACAACGAAGCTACAGCCGTAACCAATGAGGATAGGCTTGGTTCTATTGGGGTAGAACGGCAATTGGTTAGATTTACAGCTCAAAGAGCTGTTCCTGGGACTGACCCTTATCCTGACTTTAACTTCCCTGATGCCTTGACTGACCCACTTGTCCCTGCTACAAGTGTATATGGAAATATGATTACAGATCATAATGGATTCGTATGGGCTATGTGGGCAACCCCTGGAGATCCTCAGTCTATAAATCAATTTCATGTCGAAGTTGCTGATGTCTGTGGTGTTGGTACTCGATTCTTAGAAGATGGGAATGCAGTATTATTCCGAGGTGGGCTAACTGCTTTGTTCGCAGATACCGAGGCGGATGTAAGTGGTGCTTTAAGGCCATTATTAGGGGCTCCTGCCCAAGATACAAGCGAAGTCGCACTACAGCTTATTTGCTATAATACGGACGTAGAGTTTACGGAGAAGAATAAAACAATTATAAATGGAACCGCAGTAGAGTCTACAAATACCCCTGTTCCAAATGTTTTGTTTTCCTATACCCGTAATGGACGGCCACAATTTACAGATAGTACGGGTGGATATTCTATAACCGTGTATTGCCCTTACGATTCATTTGGAAGAGCAGATGATACGCTATGGACAACTTACCCTACAGATAATTGTTACGAGTATCCTCCATTACCAAATTTCCAAATACCGGACATCTCAGACTTTTGTACTAATCCGTATGATATTGCGAATCCCTTTACAGCGACAATTGTAGTATTCCCCTTTTTAGGGGCAATTGTCCAGTTTGCAAGATACCTGAAATCAGGTGGTGTTTACAGAACCGGAATGGTTTACGAAGATCGTGCAAGTCGGAAATGTACTGTTGTCGAAGGGGATGTTTTTCGAGTCCCTTTCTTTACAGAATTAGGTGTTTTTGAAAAAGTATCTCCCAAGTGGAGTATCAATTCTATACCTCCGGATTGGGCCACTCATTATCGAATAGTAATTACTAAAGATAGTTTTTATAGAAGATACCTGCAATGGATAGCTGAAGAGGTCCAGTATGTGCTAATTGATAGTGTTGGGGCTTCTCCAATCTTAACATCATTTGGAAATGGGAATGCCACTCATGTGATGATAAAAATATCGTCAATAATAACAGAGGAAGATGTTAATGCAAATCCGGTAGAATGGTTCTTCTTTGGGGCTAATTTGCAAGGGTTTAATGCGCAACCAAAGGACAGGATCAGGTTAATCCTTGATGAAGTGGGAGATTTGGCTATTACTAATGATATTTATGATTTTGAGATAGTAGGTATCTTTAGAAACGGAACAGACTACTTTGTAGTTATAGAGACTCCTGAGATATTTAGAGAAATAAAAGCCAATTGGCTCGTTGAGCTATATACTCCGAAATTATCGGAGGAAGTAGTTTTCTATGAAATTGGAGAGTGCCATGAAATAATTGATGCCGGACTACCAACTCGAAGACATGAAGGTTCTACGCAGAATCAAATAATAGGAGTTCAGCCGGCTACTGGGTTCCTTGCTGGGGGTGATACTTATTGGAGAAATAAGAATTTCACTGTAGATAGTTCTGTCTTATTTACATATCAAATTGAAAATCCAAACATTACAGATAGATTTGATAGCACATATACTGATATTGGTAGACCAAATGTAAAGGATGATGATTTTGGAGAGCGTTTCTATTTCAATAGAATCCGTTTCTCAGGAATATACATACCTGATTCTAAGATAAATGGATTGAGTGCATTTAAGTCTATCGATAACCAAGCCTTGGATATGAGGTACGGTAACTTAATGAAGTTGATGGCTGCAGATAACGTAATGTTAGCTATCTGTCAGTTTAAGACACAACCGATATACGTAGCTAAGGACCGGATTATGGACTTGTCAGGGGCAGGTTCCGTTGGACGTAGTGATACTATCCTTAATCTTGGGGATGAATTGAAGTATGACTTTGGAACTCAGAACCCTGAATCAGTCATCGAGCAAGATGGTACTGTTTATGCTGTAGATATTTACCAGGGAGTAGTGTGGAGGTATAGCACTAATGGACAATTCCCCATTTCTAAGTATAAGGCTCAAAGGTTTTTCAATGACTTAGGTAAGAACCTATATGCCCTTAGTCGAAGAAATACAAAGGTTTATGGTTTCTATGATAGGGAATATGACCTATATGGTATAACTGTAGCTCCAAATGAATCTTATGTGGATGGATTTACGTTATTATTCTCAGAGGATAAGAATCGATGGAATAACTTCATGTCATATATTGGAGAATATTATGCTCCATCTATAGATAGGTTAATATCTTTCAAGGATGGAAACTTATACTTACATGAGGGAATTGGACAGATTTATAATAACTTCTACGGGGTACAGTACCCAAGTCGTGTAAAGTTTGTATCCAACAATGGCCCAAGAGCTGTTAAAAATTGGTGGAACTTGCAGGTACAATCCGACAATCAATGGTACGCGCCATCTATAGTAGCTCCTCAAAGTTATTCCTATCCTTTCGGCATGGAGAGCGAAGTTCCTCCTATGCAGTTTTCAATAGAAGAGGGTATATGGAAAGCTGATTTATTGAGAGATAAAACAGACCCCGATCCTCGATTTAATACAATCGTAGATCCAACTCAAAGAGAGTTGAGTAAGTTGTACGAGGGAAGGGTATTAAGAGGAGAAGTTTTGATAATTGAATTAGAATTAGTAAATTCGAGTGAATTTTCCATACTACGGAGAGCTGATGTTGAGCATACGTTGTCAATGGATACAAAAGCATAAATATGTTTCCAACTGCATTATTAGGAGGTATAGCTTCCTCTATACCGAGTATCTTCAAGTTAGTTGAGGGTATTAGACAAAGAAAGGAAGGAACTAAAGGGTTACAAGGATTGGTGCGTCCGGAGTACGAAACTCCGGAAGAGGTTAATCGAATGTTAGGCATATCTCAAATGAGGTATGCTGATAAATTCATGCCTGGTCAAGGTATGTACATGGATAGAATTGAGCAACAAGCATCTAATGCTTTTGGCCAATCTTCTGAAGCAGGTAATCCTTTTGCATTGATTACGAACATTCAAGCTCAGTCAGGGAATCAATTCCAGGCCATGCAAACACAGGCAATGCAGCAGCAATTACAGAATGAGAATGCCTACAAGCAAGCTCTAATGCAAAAAGCAGACTATACTGACCAAGAGTGGCAGATGAATGAATTTGCCCCATATAAGGAAAAGTACACAGAGTATCGGGACATGATTGGTGCAGGAACTCAGAACATGTATGGAGGAATGGATTCATTATCAGCTATTGGTACTGGATTACTTGGTTCATTTGGAAGTGGATCTATGGGAGGAACAGGAACAGGGGGAGGAACAGGAACAGGGTCAGTTAATTCCAAAGGGATAAATGATGTTGTTTCTAATTATTCAGGGTATCCTGGTGGTAATGGTCAAGTAGCGTATGATGAGATTATGGGTGCGCTGTTTGGCAGTGCAAATGGTCAAGGTGGTGGTGATCCTCAAATAACACCAGGAGCAGGATTAAATTCGACTAATTTCTTTGGTCAGTGGTAAAATAACAATTATGGCATATCAAGTAGGAGGAAATCAAGGAATGGCCTATACAGGTCAAGAAGGTAGGGGGAAGGCATTTATCCTTCCGGAGGATGATGATTCCATGTTGGCATATCAAAATCTACTTAAACAAGAAGAAGGGAAAACCATTGCTGCAAATCAAGAAAGATTAGCAGCAAAGAAGGAGAAGGCTAAAACTAAAGCCAAGCTTGATGATCCTAAAATAGATTGGTGGATTGCTCATGATACTGAGATGCAAGAAGTCTCAGATAAAGTTATGCAGTTGGGAGCTGACTTAATGGCCCAAGGTGTAGATGACCCTTTTAGTGGTACAGATGAAGGTTCTCAGTTGTTCAAAAAAGAACTACAGAGATTAAAGTCAATGGGTAAACTATCGCTACAGTATAGAGATATTTATGCAAAAGATAGGGATGTTGTTTTAAATGATAAAGATGGTAAATATACAGATGACTCTAAGGCGGCATGGAAAGCTTTTTGGGAAACAGGAACACTACAAGAACGATTAGAAAATGGGGACCTTCCTCCTGGTCTAATGGTCAATAAACCTGAATTTGCAAGAGCCGAGCATTATGGGAAAATTGCTAAAGCATTAGGAGAAAAGAATGACACTCCTTCAGGAGAAGACTTCAAAGAAGTCATTGGATTGGCTTTAAATGATCCTGCAGCAAGAGGCTTCCAAGAGACATTGGCAACCGATGTTATTAACCTCGAGAAGAATAATCCTACAGCATACGCTGATTTGAAGCAAGAAGCTGACGCTAATAATATTAGTCCACAAGAGATGCTTGGGGTTAAGCAATTGAAGAGCTACTTTGGGACCAAGCCAATAGATATTATTGCTGATATAAAAGACTTCTTACCAAAGGTTAATGTCACTAAGTGGAGTAACGAAGATGCTACTAATATTACAAGAGCAGGAGAAGTTACAAAGGTAACTGATACTAAATTAACAAATGCCGCAAAAGCATACTTAGATTT
>Ga0255047_10001769_pt1 | contig 15007 bp, 20 predicted proteins | sample JV7_2_1_MG_FD_183640 | JGI IMG/M metagenome (GOLD analysis project Ga0255047, IMG submission 183640) | Seawater microbial communities from Jervis Inlet, British Columbia, Canada - JV7_2_1 | ecosystem: Environmental > Aquatic > Marine > Inlet | place: Canada: British Columbia | collected 2016-10-06
CGAGGCGAGGAAGAGTTTGATGACGAGGAAGGTCCCCAGGCATACTTGCGTCCCCTCTCGGCACCCGTTCGTCAGGTTGCGACCGCCATGCCTGCGCGACCGCCGCTGGCTGCGTCCGCGCTCAGTCAGGTCAATCCTGTCGGACCAGCGCCCTTGGCTCAAGGAACGATGGCTCAAGGGTCAGCGCCCATGGCCCAAGGAACGATGGAAAGGGGTCAGCAGCTATTTGGAGTTTATGATCGGGTATTCAGTGCCGCACACGGCGGCTATGCGGACAAGAACTCAGGCATCATGTCCATTAAATGCAAACCGCAGCAGATAGTCGGATGATCCTGACCGAGCACTTCACCCTTGAAGAATTGACAAAGTCCGATACGGCTAGTCGCAAGGGCATAGAAAACGAACCCGGCGCAGAGGCTATCCGTAATTTGATTCTGGTAAGCACCATGATATTGGAGCGGGTTCGGGCACACTACGACACACCTTTCTCACCCAACAGCGGGTTCAGGGGTTTGGAACTGAACCGTGAGATAGGGTCTTCCGACAAATCCCAGCACGTCGAAGGAAAAGCCGTAGACTTTGAAGTCCCCGGAATTGACAACAAAGAGGTCGCGCTATGGGTCAAGGAGAACTGTAGCTTTGACCAACTTATTCTGGAATTTTACAAAGAAGGGGACCCTCACAGCGGCTGGGTCCATTGCAGTTACGACATAGACAAAGATCCGCAGAGGATGAAGGCTGACATTTTTGACGGTAAGACGTGGCGCGAACTCGTTTAATCCCAGCGTGTGGGGTACTCGCACAGAAGCAAACAATCCGACTCTTTCTTAATAGCTTTTTCTAGGGTTTCGACGCGCTTCTCCAAGGAGCGGCGTTCATGCGTTGACCAGACACTGCTAGCGCCCCCAATTAAAGCGGAGGCGAGGGGGGTGCAGCCGATTAACGGGACAAATAAAGAAAAGACGACTGCTTTTGATATCATCGTCTAAACCCCCCCACGCTGTCTTCCTCAAGCCCACTCAGGGTTTTTCCTAATACAGCCGTGTCCATATAATCCTTGATATCCTCTACATGTTCCTCGTCTGTTGATCCGATATCTAAGTCGTGTGTGTTTACATGGTGCCATCCAGGCACCGTTATCCTTATTCTGTAACCCTTCCAGTTAAATTCCCGCATACCCCGGAAATGTGTGCGAACAACACTTCCTGTTTTCCTGATATGTGTTTTCACAATGTGAAATATTTTTTTCTTCTTGCCTCTGTCGTTTACATATAAATCACGGTCTTTGAAAAAATATGGTGTGCGTAAGACGTTAACGCTAAATATAGCGGCTAACCGGCCCTTGTACGCTTTCACCTTTATCATTGAATTGGCGGCGGCTATTTGAGCATTCGCGGTTTCGATAAAAACTGACGCTAGAAATGGTCGAACATCTTCGCCGTGTTCTTTAGCCCAGCCTTCAAAAAATTCTGGGACGCCCCATCTCCTTTGCGGAATGGTAAATGTAGATCCTCTACCCTTACCCTTTTTCCCCCGGATCGTAATGTTTTTGTTTTCTAGAATTTTTAGTATATGGACCTCTCCGCTAGAAGAAATATTAAGGGCGAATTCCGTTGGAGCGCCACCTTTCATTGATCCATGAAACGTGTCCCAGTATACGGTGCAACAATAGACATCCCCGCTATTGACAGGCTGCACAGTAGTCGGCGCTCTATCCGAAAGGTATTTCTTAAAATAGACCGCGAAAGGAACGTAGAATTTCTTTTCCTTATCTATCTTCGCCGCTTGGGAGCGACTGCCGTGCAGCACCATTCCAAAGGAGGGGCGAAGTTCAAGCCATCGTGGTTCTAGAACGTCGCGTTCATACCAATTGCCCGTCCTCTCCGGTAATATATATGCGCCGATTTGTGAGTATAAGTCATATGCCTCTTTATCACCGCGCTTCATACGCTTGAGGATGACAAAATACCTGCCAAGTTGGTCTAGTATGGTATGGCGAAAATAGAATTCCCCGTACTCGTCCTGCTCTGCGGCTGGCGCAACCTTAGAAATTACCTTGGCTGGCGCAACCTCTGAGGTTACCTTGGCTGGCGCAACCTCAGAGGTTTCCACTCCGAGGGAAGGTTCGAAATAGGTTGTTATTAGCAGCCAATATTTTCTAATCCGCTGCATTGCCGATTGTTGAAAGGCAACCACACCCGCTATTTCAACCATTCTCTCGCATCCTCCCCAAGCACTGTGTCGGCAATCCGGATCTTGTTCCGAAGGGCGTCTACAATTTTCTCGTCTATAGTCTTTGGCGATATAAGATCAATATAAGTCACGTTATTCTTCTGACCTATGCGGTGGGCGCGGTCTTCTGACTGCAACCGTAGCTCCAGATCATAGCTGTTGGAGAAATAAATCACCGTGTTTGCAGCGGTTAAGGTCAATCCGTATCCGCCAGTTTTAGGGTGCCCCACGATGAAACGTAATTCGGAATGCCGGTCTTGGAAAGATTCCACGACCTTCTGGCGTTCTGAATCAGGGGTTTCACCGTGGAGCGTTGCAACCGCTTGTACGCTAAAGCGGTCGCGCAGGGCCTCAGCAATAGCGCGAATGTCCCGGGACCATGTCGCCCATATAATTGCCTTGCCCTGTATCTCATCTGCAATGGTGAGGAGTTCGCCCAGTCTGTTGGATTTGACCGGGTGCGTTTCACCGTCATCGTCTGTCAAATGGCCCAGACAGATTTGTTGTAGGCGCATTATCTGCGTCAAAACATTCTGGGTTGTCGCAAGTTCTCCGCTTTCCAAGCGGGCTAGCGCCAAGTGTTTCATTTGTGTGTAAGCGTCCGATTGTTCCTTCGTCAGTTCGACCGAACGGCGTACATACACCTTCTCCGGAAGATCTAAACATTCTTCCTTGCGAACGCGGTAGGAAAAGTTTTGTAGTTTTTCGGTGAGTTCGTCCAGCCTGCGGAATCCTAAGATCTGGTTAAACGAGTGTGCGCCCATGGACCTGCGTTGCACCACGGCATACCGGCCTTGAAACGCATAGTAACTCTTGAAACCCAAGATTTCCGGAGAGAGAAAATCCATCTGACTGTACAAGTCCATGGGAGATTTGGTGACCGGTGAGCCCGTTAGAATGCGCTTTGTTACCGCACCACGGCCCACGTCACACACGGCCTTTGTCCTCTTTGCGCGCCGGTTCTTTATTGTAGTGGACTCGTCTACAACCATGCATGTCTTGAATTTTTTTACAAAAAACTCCGCAACATCAACACCCTTCTTGGTAGAAAAAGCTTCAATATTCATTAACAGAAACTTCAATTTCCCAGCGGGCTGTGATAAATCAGTAAGCTCTTTTCGTTTTGCCTTGGTCAGGGAGGGTTTCCAAAGAACAACTTCGCGGTCTATACGGTCAGGGAGGTGCGTCGAGATCTCGCCGATCCAGTTTGCAATGACGCCTTTGGGAGCAACAATGACCGCCAGATTAATTTTCCCGCTCTCATAATTGTATCCGATTGTGTCAATGCAAACCTTTGTTTTTCCTGTACCCATGTCCATAAGGAGGGCGTAATTCTCTGTGTCGCAACTGGCGTCGAACGCCTCCCGCTGGTGCTCGTATGGAGTGGTTTTGAAATCAAATTCGGGCATGGGTGAGATTTCTCTTGCATCGTCTGCGTAATACCCATATAAACAAATTCGACGGTCACGTCAACCGCCGATGAACGAACAAGGAGCAAGGATGAACGATTTACTATCTCAAATGGCATCTGATTCCGGTACAAGCACCGATCAGATAGACCAACTGGAAGAAGGCAAGCTCGACGCAGTGGCGCGTCTGGCGAACGAAGCCGCCGAGTTGGAAAGGAAATTGGCCGAAGCCGAGCGTCAGGCCAAGGACGCTAAAAAGGCTCTTCACAAAATTACTGACGAGCAATTGCCCGAGGCCCTGGAAGTCATGGGCCTCGAAAAGTTTACTTTGCGAGACGGCAGTGAGATTGCGGTCAAGCCGATCTTTGCTGCGTCCATTCCAAAAGACCGCAGGCAAGAAGCGTTTCAATGGCTGCGCGACCACGATTTCGGAGACATTGTTAAAAACAACGTGATCGTAACGTTCGGTCGCGGAGAGGACGATGTTGCAAGAGAGTTCGTGGATTTGTGTGGGTCACAAGGATTCGTTCCCAACCAGCTTGAAAAGGTTGAGCCAATGACGCTCAAAGCGTGGTTGCGGGAGCGGGTAGAAGCGGGCGACTCCATCCCGCTTGATTTATTTGGAGCTTTTATTTCACAACGAGCAACGATCAAGAGGAAGAAATAAGATGGCTAGAGCAGTAGCAAAAAAGAAGACCGCAGAAGTTGTGGTTATGTCGGAGGACATGTTTGCCGCCGACGCGGGCGTTGGCGTCAACGATCTGAGTTCTGAGGACCTTGCAATTCCGTTTCTGAAGGTTTTGCAGAAGATGTCCGACGAGTTGGACGATCTGGACGCCAAGGCCGGTGACATTTATAACACCGTCACCAAGGATGTTGTTAAGGGCAAGGACGGTGTGACCGTCATCAACTGCGCGTACAACCTCCAGTACATTGAGTGGGAGCCCCGGGGCACCGGGTCTGGCGCACCTCACCAGATCTACGGTGCGGGTGACACCATTCCCCAAACGGAGAGAGGCGAAGACAACAAAGATTACGTTGTCGGAGGCAATGGCCGTTACCTTGAGCGCACGGCGCAGCATTACGTCTTGATTGTGGACGAAGACGGAATCACGCAGCAGGCTTTGCTGCCCATGAAATCGACGCAGTTCAAAAAGTCGAAGCAGTGGAACTCCGCCATGCGTTCCTTGAAGATGAAAGACCAGAAGGGGAATTTGTTTACTCCCCCGAGGTTTGCTCACACGTGGTTGCTGGAAACCGTTTCCGAGGAAAATAAAAACGGAAGCTGGCACGGTTGGCAAATTAGCAAAGACGACGTGGTCAGTGATCCGTTGATCTACGCAGAGGCGAAGTTGTTTGCGGAGAGCATCCAATCGGGTCAGGTCAATGTTCGTCATCAGCGTGACGAAGATAAAGACACGACCGACGATGAAGATACGCCGTTTTAGGCGGAGCAGGGGGAGGGGATGACTCTCCCCCGTTTTTCATGCAGGAGCACGTAAATAGATTCGCACGGCTGTTCCGTGGATTGAACCGGGCCTACGGTGCCCTCGACCTCACCAACAAGGATGCGCGGGGGAAGGTCAAAGGCAAATACAAATTTATCCACGAACCACGGACCGCCGATACATTTGAATCCCACCTGAGCGGTGAGACGAGCATTGGTGTTGTGCCAATAAACGAGGAGAATTTATGCCGGTGGGGTGCAATTGACGTTGACCAGTACCCCCTGGACCATTCGCGGATAATTTCCACGATCAAAAAGATGGACCTCCCAATGGTGGTTTGCAGAAGCAAATCGGGCGGGGCGCATATTTATTTGTTTTTCAATGAGTTAGTAGAGGCCGAAAAGGTCCAGCTTAAACTAAAAGAGATTGCATCCGAGATAGGGTTTGGCGGCTGCGAGATTTTCCCCAAGCAGATAAAGCTGGTTTTGGAGCGCGGAGACAACGGCAATTTTCTGAACTTGCCGTACTTCGACCAAGAGAACGGCTTGCGGTACGCCGTCAAGGAGGACGGCAGCGCGGCCACTCTGGACGAGTTTCTCGACCTTGCGGAAGCTTCCGCCATCAGCGAACAGGATTTAGACGAGCTTTTAAGCGTTGAGGTTCCGGAGGTCGATCAGAGACTCAAGGACGGACCCCCGTGCTTACAGGCTTTGATGCGTCAGGGTTTTCCACAAGGCACACGGAACAACGGTTTGTTTAACCTGGGCGTGTACCTCCGCAAAGCTTACCCAGATGAGTGGGAAACGAAGATCCTCGACTACAACCAGACAATCATGCAGCCCGCCCTAGACCTGAAAGAGGTCAACGTAGTTGCGGATCAGGTGAAGAAAAAAGATTACCAGTACAAGTGTGCCGACCAGCCAATCTGCAATTTTTGCAACCGGGATCTGTGCCGTAGCCGCAAGCACGGCGTTGGCGGTGGAGCGAACACGCCTAGCGTTGCGAACCTGCGAAAATACGATTCCGAGCCGCCGCTCTGGTTCCTCGACGTGAACGGGAGCCCGGTCGAACTGGATACCGAGGGGCTGCAAAAGCAACCACGCTTTCAGATCCTCTGCATGGAGCAGATCAATTTCATGCCGCGAACGATCACCCGGCAGGCATGGGAAGCGCAGATGAACAACCTTCTGAGTCAAATGCTAGACACTGAAGGGGCGGTGATATCGACCTCCGACGACACGTCCTTGCGCGGTCAGTTCTACGATATGCTGGAGGAATTTTCGACGCACATGCAGTCCGCGCTCGACAAAGAAGAAATGCTGCTCCGCCGCCCATGGACCGACGAGGAGAAGGGACGAACATTCTTCCGGCTTAAAGACTTTGAGGCTTTCCTGAAAAGAAACAAATTCTTTGAGTATAAGAGCAACAAAATCGCGCAACGCCTTCGCGACATTGACGGCAAGTCCGAGCAGTTCCGGATAAAAGGCCGCGTGGTCCGTTGCTGGTCAATCCCGGCGTTCGCCAAGGTCACCGAGGAATTTGAATCCCGGTTTGAGGACGAGGAGGAGGTTCCGTTTTGAGCAATGCACCACAGAACTGGAGTGTGATTCTTCGGGAGTTGCGAACGCAGGCCGGAATTTCGCAGGCGGAGTTAGCCTACAGGGCGTCCATGAGCCAGAGGACTGTCGCGGAGTACGAAAACATCAACGTTCCCAGACAGTTATCCATATACAAAGTTGAAACAATCCTAGGCGCGTTGGGTTACGAACTCGACGCCATAAAGGTATCCGACAATGTTTAGATATTTTGGACCTCCCGGAACCGGGAAAACCACCACGCTCCTGAATCAAGTCGATGCCCTGCTAGCAGGAGGCACGGCTCCGAACGAAATTGGCTATTTTGCTTTTACGCGGAAAGCGGCCCACGAAGCACGGGACCGTGCCGTCGCTAGATTTAATCTGGACCCGGAAAAAGATTTCCAGTTTTTCCGCACCCTCCACAGCTTGGCTTTCCAAGTTTTGGGTATGACCGCTGCCGAGGTACTGGGGGACAGGGGCCTCAAAAATTTTAGCAACGAGACTGGCGTTGACCTGTCTTCCGCAGGCAATGAGCACATTGCTGATGACGGTTTTGTGTTGCTAAAAAGCAACAACCCTATCATGCGTGCGATTGACCTTGCCCGGAACTCTCTCCAAGGTCCGCTATATGCGTACAACGAAACCGAGCTACCCATACCGTTCTATGAGTTTGAGCATCTGTACTCCGAGTACACGCGCTTCAAAGCCGTCAATGGACTGAAAGATTTTACCGACATGATGGTTGAATTGTCCGAGAGGCCCGGAAGCATTCCGTTCTTGAAAACCGTGTTTCTGGACGAGGCGCAGGATCTTACGCCCTTGCAGTGGAAAGTGGCGCATCACCTGAGTGACAGAAGCGACCGCATGTTCGTCGCAGGAGACGATGACCAGGGCATCTATCGCTGGGCGGGCGCGGACATTGACCGGTTCGTGACACTGGGCGGCGGCTCTGAAGTCCTCACTCAGTCGTACCGAATACCGCGCAGCGTTCACCGGGTTGCAGATTCCGTGGTCCGCAGAATCCACAAGAGGCAGAAGAAGAACTGGTTGCCGAGAGAATTTGAGGGCAGTGTTCAACGCACTTACGACGAGACGGGCGTGTCGTTTGGCACGGACCAAGAGTGGTTGGTCCTGGCCCAGGCCAATTACATGCTGGATGATCTGGCTGCACACCTCAAATCAAGCGGAGATTTTTTTGAACGCCGGGGCGCTCCCTCGCTCAAGCAAAACGTCCGTAACGCTATCGGATCTTGGAACTATCTACAGCAAAGACCTCACCACGAAGTGTCCTTAAAGGAAGCGGTCAACCTTTACGACCACATATCTAGCGGTAGTGACGGTATTAAACGCGGCGCTAAGAAGATGCTGGGCGGTGCCGACGAACAGGACCTGTTTTCATTGGGTACGCTGCGCGCACATTTTGGGCTAGAGGCACCCGACGCCACGTGGGACGTGGTACTCGACCGCATAGACGATGAGGACCGGGCCTATGCGACGGCGCTGCTGAACCGAGGCGTGAACATTTTTGAGAAGCCTAAAATCAGACTGTCCACGATCCACGGTGCAAAAGGCGGGGAGTCGGATAACGTCCTACTGTTCACGGACCTGTCCGGTAAAGCCTTGAAAGAAATGGAAAGAAACCCAGACGACGCTCACCGCGTGCTATACGTTGGCGTTACGAGGACCAAGCAGAATCTGGTTTTGAAGATGCCCGAGGATTCGCAGAGGGGGTGGGCGATATGAGCCGCGTGCTTCTGCCAGTGAGGCGGATGCTAGTGATCTTGGAGAGTCCGTATGCTGGAGATGTGGACACCAACCTAGAGTATGCCCGCGAGTGTCTGCTAGACAGCTTGTCGCGCGGGGAGTCGCCAATAGCCTTCCACCTTCTGTACACGCAGGTTTTAGATGATGACCTCCCCGTTCAACGCGCGCTTGGTCTTGATGCGTCAGCCGAGTGGTACGGAAAGGCAAATGCCGTTGTCGCATACACCGACCTGGGAATTTCCCCCGGCATGGAGAAGGGAATCAGCCTAGCTGAGAAGTTTTCAATTTTTGTCGAATATAGAAAAATATGGAGCACAATTTAAATGCCTGCAAAAGAAGCCCTAGAAAAAGCCGCCGAACTCGTAGGCGGTGACCGCGCCGAAGCATACGGCGATATTTACCAGAACCATGAAAATATTTCCATGTTGTGGAACGGCTACCTTTACAACGTTGATGAGTTAAGGCCCGAGGACGTGGCGAACTTGATGGAATTGATGAAAATAGGCCGACGCAAAACCGGCGTGTTTAATGAAGACAATTACGTCGATGGCGCTGGGTACTCCGGGGTTGCCCTGGAGTGCCGAGAAAAAGAAAACAACCGGAAGGATTTTAAATGAGTTATTTCAAAAATACAGGAACGATTGATGAACTGGATGCGTGGCTGGCCGACGTTGAGTCAATCTTGGAAAAAAGGAAACAGGTGAGTGCCTTCGAAATAAGTCGGCACTGCGCTCACTGCGAAAAAGAAGTGAGGGTTTCTGGGGCGGAAAATCCCAACGACAAAGGAGAATATCACGGGGTGATTTGTAACAGATGTTACGAATCTGAAGTAGAGGCACAAGAGCGGGACACCGCTTACGCTGATTACATGAATCAGAAATATGCCAAGCATCTCAAGCACATGCAGGATTTGCGGGACGTTGGCGTTCTGGTGCTAGAGGATTACCGTGAAAAATAATCTGCAAAAACCCCGGTGGGGCGTGAAGACCGAGTGGGTTCCCGTCAGCCATCTGCCCGCGACACCCAGCGGCATCAAGGAAATTGCAATAGACCTTGAGACTAAAGACCCACGGCTCAAGTCCCACGGGCCCGGTTGGCCCACGGGTCACGGCGACGTGGTAGGGTTTGCCGTTGCATACGACGGTTTTAACGCTTACCTGCCCATTGCTCACGAAGGCGGCGGCAACCTCGACCGTGGCATCGTTATGAAGTGGTTTCAGCGAGAAATTGCCAACCACCCATCCGACAAAATCTTTTACAATGCAGCCTATGACGCGGGCTGGCTGGGGCAGTTAGGCATAAAGCTGCAAGGCCGGATGCTCGACGCCATGCTGGCTGCACCTTTACTCAACGAGAACCGGTTCAGTTATTCGCTCAACGCCGTCGCATATGATTACCTGGGTTTGATGAAGAGCGAGGCCGCACTGCGGGAGGCCGCCCAGGAATTTGGCGTAGACCCCAAAGGCGAACTCTACAAATTGCCTGCATGTTTTGTTGGCGAATATGCAGAGGCGGACGCCAAACTGACGCTCGACCTCTGGCAGGTTTTCAAAGCCGAATTGACCAAGGAAGACCTTTGGCAGGTCTTTGAACTGGAAACGTCCGTTCTCCCACTGTGCATTGAAATGACCCGACGCGGCATCCGGGTGGACCTCGACGCCGCCGAGCGCCTCAAGCAAGACCTCATAAAAGTCGTGAAGAATCTAAAGTCCGATATTAAAAAGGAAACAGGTCTGGAGTTTGAACTCTGGGCTGCGGCAAGCATTGCCAAGATTTTTGACCATCTGGACATACCCTATGGCCGAACCAAGACGGGGTTACCGTCTTTCACGAAGAACTTTCTGGCGCAGCATGAACACCCGATTGCTCAGAAGATTGCATCCGCCCGCGAGAACGACAAGATAGGCAACACCTTCCTGTCCAGCATAACGCGGTACACGGAGAGAGGACGCATCCACGGTCATATCAACCAGTTACGATCCGAAGGCGGCGGCACGGTCAGCGGGCGCATCAGCATGTCCAACCCCAACCTCCAGCAGATTCCGGCCCGCAATCCCGAGATGTCAAAGAAGATTCGCGGGTTGTTTCTGCCCGAAGAAGGAGAGCAATGGGCGTCGATGGATTTTGACCAGCAGGAGCCACGCATACTGGTGCATTTTGCAAGCCTCACGGGCAAGCGCGGGTTGACCGGCTCCGACGATTTCGTGAAAGCCTACAGGGAAGAACCCAAGACCGACTTCCATGAGATGGTCGCAAGCATCGTTGGCGTGTCGCGGAAGCAGGCTAAGGCCGTTAATCTGGGAATCATGTACGGCATGGGCGTAACGCGCCTCGCGGAACAACTTGATGTTCCGGTGGATGAGGCTAAACGGCTCATGCGCCAGTACCACAATGACGTGCCCTTCGTGAAAGAGCTAATGGACCGCGTCCAGCGCAAGGTATCGCACCGCGACAAAGGCGGGTTTGTCCGATCTTTGCTGGGCCGCAAGTGCCGGTTCGATCTTTGGGAGCCCAACCTGTTTGTGTCCGCCCGGGCGCTACCCAAGGAAGAGGCAACCATCGAATACGGCGATAATATTAAGCGCGCATATACGTATAAGGCCCTGAACCGCCTCATCCAGTCGAGCGCAGCGGACCAGACCAAGGCGGCCATGGCTGCGGTATACAAAGAGAGAAATAAGATTCCTCTCGTCCAGATCCACGATGAACTGGCCTTTTCCGTAGCGGAAGTGACCGAGGCCGAAGACCTCCGATCCATCATGGAGTCGGCCCACAAACTGGAGGTCCCCAGCCCTAGCGACATAGCGATAGGCGACAACTGGGGGAACTTGACCAAACTGAAAAAATCCGATAACTTCCCAGATGAATGAGGATTGAAACATGAACCCAGATAAATGGAAATCGGTGGTGGTTCCGATTGAGAGCTACCGCGTGCTGAAAAGAATGGCAGAAAAAGAACGACGAACGATTAGTGGGCAGTTTACGCTTGTGCTTGAACAGGTGACCGGTAAGCGCATCGAAGACGAGAAAACGACATGACCGCCGTCATAGTGACCGCCGTATTTTACGCCATCTGCGTGTACCACGCAGCCATCAGTTAAATGGGCAAGAGATCCGATTTTGAGCGACGTGAGCGGGATTTCTACCCCACGCCCGTCAAGGCCGTTGAACCTCTTGTTGCCCATTTGCCGCACCGCTTTACATATGTAGAGCCTTGCGCCGGAAAAGGCGATCTGGTCAAGGCGTTGAGCACCTTTGAAGGCGTGGCTCACGGCGGCAGATTCTGTGCCATGTGCCACGAGGCGTCTGACATTCACGCGGGCGGTCACTACAGCCATCTGGGCACCGACAACGCCATAAAGAAGCGCGATGCGTTTGATATTGACGACGTTCCATCCGAGGTAGATTTTTTCATCACCAACCCGCCCTGGTCCAGGAAAATTCTCCACCCGCTCATTATTCATTTGTCCGCGATCCGACCAACGTGGCTCCTGTTCGACGCAGACTGGGCGCACACAAGGCAAGCCGCGCCCTACATGATGTTTCTGAAGAAAATCGTGTCGGTGGGCCGCATAAAATGGATTCCAGACAGTCCACACACAGGAAAAGACAATTGCGCTTGGCATCTTTTTGAGACAAACTACCCGGGATACACGGCACACGCTCCACAATTTTATGGGAGGATATTGAACACTTAGTGTCGTCTTCGCGGGCCCTCCCTCCCCAGAGACGGTGATTGACTCCCACCGTTTTAAGGCGACACGGGGTGGAAAACTGTTCGGAGATTGCGGTTTTCCACCCCCCCTCCCCTTAAACTAAAACGGAGTAAACATGGCCGATTCATACTCCCACACCAAGCAGACCAAGACCCGGAGGCGAGGTCGTCTTCGACCCTTTAATTTCAGGAAAAGTGCCGGGGCGCGTTCCGCATGGAAGCATATGAAGAAAAGGAAACGCGGACAGGGCAAGTAACCTGTTCCATCTGCGACGAGTCTTTTAATCTACAAAAAGAAGGCGGCGTTGCCGGGTATTTTGGTATTTGCCCAGTGGCATTCTGCGTCTGGTGCTATTCGTCCATTGTTGACATGGTGCAGCAGGGTTGCGTGCAATGCCACGACGAGGACGACCAAATCGTAACAATTCAATAATATTCGTTGACGGCGTATATTTTTTTGCCTATCTTTACGGGATTATTCCTAGTGGAGGGCTTAGGCGTGGTGGGGCTATTTGAATCGCCCAGAGATGTCCGAAAACGGCAAGAGCCGAGAATAGGTGCTATGGATCTGCTCTTGCTAGAGTACGACATCCGGAAAATTATAAATAAAAAAGAAAAAAAGACGGCTGAAGAGGCTTATCAGCAAGCAATGTCAGACTACATGGTTGCAAAGCTGGACCTCGAACGGGCCAAGCGCAGGTACCACGCACAAGTTGACGCCATCCGCACTCGCCTGGGCCTCCCAGAATTTTTGGATTCGTAGATGTTAATTAGTCTGTGGAAATGGCATCGACTAATGTGCAAAGAGCCCTTGGCTCACGCACCACGGCCCATCAAAACCAATGACATTCGGCGCATAGCGAAATTGCGGCGCGGTCTACAGGACATTGTTGACGTTGATGCACTGTCTAGCAGCGGCCAATGGTCCACGCCAGCCAAAATTGCGCGGGAAGTTCTGGAGGAGGATGATGATGGACAGAAATAATGTGTCGTCCGAGACAGCGGCGGAGCAGTTAATCAACAGAGAGGTGTTCGAAAAAGAAGATTGGACCGTTGAGGCCCAGGCTAGTGCGGGGGAGGGCCTGAAGAATCGGAAGAACAGGATAGACTACCGGGTAGACACGCCGGAAGGTCTTTCGTTTGGAATTGAGGTTAAGCGCGATCTCGTCATGGGATATATGACGATGAGGCAAATGGCGGAGTGTTTTGAGCAAACGGCGGCCTACACAAGAGCCCTTGATCTACCCGTTTTTCTTGGCCCGGTGATTACTACAGGCACCCCGTCAGAAACATATGCAGGTGGTACAAGCTGTACCGCCCTAGCCGCATACAATATTTTGGGAGGTCGTATAAATGTCGGAACGTTGGTTTTTTTCAACCATAAATATACTCCGTGGAAAGCCCCATTCTGGGGGATGATCCTGCGCGGCGATTTTTTCTGGACGAGCGACCGAAACATCAGGGAGCGACGAAATTTCCAAAACGGTTTTAACCCAAAAAAAACAACCATGGTCACGTCTTCCGGGTCCAAAAATATCCGAAAATCTCTATTGGAAGCTGAAAACTGATGAAAATATATGTGAACCAACTGAGCCACGCCGGACTTAAAGATGAACACACTGTCTTGCTCTTCGATGACGCGTCAGGCTCCACGGCCCACGATTCCTTCGGAGCCTTTTCTGTACCAGTGCATACTGCCAACGATGCACGCGCACTGGCCCAGTGCATCAAAGCAAGGGCTGGCGAGGCGGTAAAGATTCGATACGTCAAAAATGGATGGCTTGTGTCCGGACACATCGAAGAGGGTTGACGTTCGCGTCAGACAACCGTATATATGGGACTTGTCTCATAACACAGGAGTCTAAAAATGTTTGTAGGCGCAACGTTATACGGAACCGGTGAGTACGGCGAATATATTGTCGTCAAGGAGCGTGTCCTTGCTTCAGTTCGGTGCGTGCCCGGCTCTTCAATTTACAACTACAACTTAATCTGTTTGGGCTTAACGCGCGACGACCTCGGACCTCGTTCGCATACGGTCGATTTCCTGACGATACGGGAAGGCGAGTTAGAAGACGCCGTGATCCACGGCTACTACGAGTGGATCAGCCCGCGCGACATACCTCGTGCCGTACAGTGATGCAAACCTTTTTGCCGTACCCGAGCATGGGACAGTCCGTGCGCTGTCTGGATTACAGGCGGCTTGGCAAGCAGCGCGTCGAGGCGCTCCAGATCCTCAATGCGCTAGATGGTAAATCGAAGGGCTGGGTCAACCATCCGGCCACGAAAATGTGGCGCGGCCACGAGGCGGCGCTGCGGTTCTACAAGGACCTCTGCATTGAGGAGTGGATCAGGCGCGGATACAAGAATACGATGAAGAAGGAAGGCGCGCACCGCGTTGTGTTACTTCCTCCGTGGCTGGGCGATGAAAGCCTGCACGCCTCGCACCGATCCAACCTACTGAAAAAAGATCCCGAGCATTACGGGCAGTTTGGTTGGTCCGAGCCGCATGATTTGCCCTACGTTTGGCCTACGACATAGTGTAATTTACTGAATTTGGCGCGTTTAACAGAAAGGAATTTCCCTGGCCGCGCGCTTAGCCGGGGCGGGTCTTCCCCCCGCTCCGGCATTTTTTAAAACGGCGTTGTTCACGGTCCGTTCTTGGTGGGGGTGCGGCAATATGCCACACTTTACTTTATGGGATAAATCTGATAGACTAATTATAGTGAGAGATCGAAAAGATCCGTTCTAATACATCGTGAATCTGTCAGCTATTGAGACGAGCCGTGGGCCGTCCTTCAAGGAGTCAACCCATGGCAAAAATTAAACTGCTTCCCATCAAAGATGGGCGAGACAAAAACCGAT
>Ga0255047_10001771_pt1 | contig 14996 bp, 13 predicted proteins | sample JV7_2_1_MG_FD_183640 | JGI IMG/M metagenome (GOLD analysis project Ga0255047, IMG submission 183640) | Seawater microbial communities from Jervis Inlet, British Columbia, Canada - JV7_2_1 | ecosystem: Environmental > Aquatic > Marine > Inlet | place: Canada: British Columbia | collected 2016-10-06
GAGATACGCTTGCGTCGCGGGAATCTCGAGCGCATCGTCCGCCAGCGGCTTCGTCGCCATGTTGTATATCTGAAGCCCCTCCTGGGATCGTTCCAACCGGCGCCTCTCCACATCGCCAATCACACGGAACTCCAGGCAGTACCCGTCATGGTCCCAAGGTCGCCCTCGACGCCAGCGATCATCCGCCTCGTGCAGCGAACCGCCAGCGACAAAAAGCATCTGGTTTAAGCCGTCGTCAGTCTTGAACTGATGGACGCTCGCCACCTCTATATCAAAGCGGGTTACCAGACCACGAGACCAAGTCGGCGCCACCCGATGGGGCGAGAGAAACTCATATGCTGGGTCGATCGCCCAATCAAAACTTGCCGCGGATTCCGCTATGTCTCGAAAGACCTCGTCAGTGATCGCAAAGTCTGAGTCGGAGTCGCGACCCGCATTTAGATCGAGATCAAACGCGGGCTCGATCGTTCCGAAATTGGTGTAACCGGACCACAACACCGCTCGAACAGTGGCGCCGCGCACTGTCTCGCCCTGATGCACAGCAAGAAGGGACGCGGTGCTTGACGATACGGTGTCAATGACCAAGTGGTCCGACACGAAGACATCAGCCCGATCCTCTCGGCGCAGCACGAGCTCCACCTCGGCTGCCGCAATGGGCCATCTTCGGAGACCTGGCTGCAAGTCATCCGCGCCCGTGGTCACGACATCCCTGCTTCCCTTCGTGTACGTCCCTCCCGACGTTCGTCCAGTGATTGGCGGGTGGGCCTCCTCCCGTGACTCCAAGAGACCGAAGTCCATGAACGGCGCCAGCGCGGACGCCGCCAAGCTATTTGCCGTGTGGGCCGGATGAAACCCGTACCCCAACACCGACAGTCCAAGAAGCGCGTGACATTTCCTCTGTGACCCCTTGTCCTGGGTCCCCGAGACACTCGATCCGAACGCAATCAAATACTCCGTCGATGGGTCCAGCGCACGATCACCAAGCGTGATTACGGACGAAAACGACCCATACGATGATCGGTCGGCGCTGAACGATTGGAAATAGACGTAGTGCTGGTCCGATCCATCCGTCAGTGCTTCGATTCCAACGATCGCGTTGTACCAGGTGCCTGGAACCGGGTTCTGACCCGATGGCAGCGTTGACGTTGTGCCGTCAGGAAGGACAAAGTAGATCCGGTTTTCTGATGGCGATCCGAATCTTGTCATGCGGCATTCAAGAAGAGGCGACTCGCCAGGCGCCCCAATCGAAAACAGCACCTCGTAGATATGGTCCGTGATCGACCCCGCGTTGATGTCGTAGACGCAACTACCCGCACGAAACGCCATCCGAGCACAAAAGTTCCAGTGCTGATCTCCTGCGTTGTCACGACCAAGATTCCACGCCAGATTGCGATCGAGGTTTGGCTCGTCTCGCATGTCCACCTGGATCGCTGTGGTCTCCCCGTCAAGCCAGCACTCGCGTGGCCCGATACCGCCCCCTTGATCCACGATGCCGATAAGAGACGGACCAAATACACCATGCGACTCTCCAACCAGGTCGCGCACCGTGGTCCCACCGTCGTCGTTCATCGGCCAGTAGGCAATGAGATCGTGCAGGTTGCCGTCACCGAATCCTGCGACCGACATGGGTTTGCGCCCAAGGCTTTGATCGCGCGGGTCCGACACGGCCTGAATGCCCGCCATGTTGGCGATACTCCCAGGAGTCTGCGCCGTCTCCCAGACTCGGACCTCCTGAACTGACGCCTCCGCCGGTATCGGCTCCACCTGCGGAATGATGTCCACATCGTCGCCCACGACGATGCCATGAGTCGGTATGGTGAACTGCCAGGTATCACCAGGCGTAAATGCTGCGGCGCTGATCGTGTATACGCGGTTTGCGTCCGTGCCGTTCAGAACTCGAACCCGGTAGTTCACATAGGAGGTTGCTGGAGCTCCCGTGAACCCCAGTTGTTCCCCTGTGATTGTTATCGTGGTTGCTGTCACCGCGTCTACGTTGAGGTCCAGCTTGCCCATGAAGGCGTGCTTGCGCTCAACCTGCGAGTAAGCGATATCCGGTGCTCTCGTGTAGCACCGTCCGAAATAGATCGCATACGGGTGAGTGGTCAGACCCGCCTGGTTGGGAAGCGCCGAGAGTCCGTGGTTGGTCAGGCTTGTCTGCGCCACGCCGTTGACATACCACACGCCGGACCCGGATGACGGTATCGTCATCGTTATGTGATAATCCACTCCGGGCTGGATCGTCAGGTCCGCAGCGGCGACATTAAGGCGTTCGTTTGTCGCATCCCACCAGTAAAACACCGGAGTCACGCGATCCGGCTCACCGACGTTTCCACTGTTGTCGCGCAACCCTTCAGGCTTCACCACACCCACGCCCGCGCACCAATCCGGGCTTTCCACTTCTCGAGCGCCAAGGGCTACACACGGGAAAAACTGATGTTCGCCACCCGCTCTCTGAGTACCAAACGTGTCCTGGTAGCGCCCACTGATGCCGCCATACATGCGTGACGAGCTCGTGCCCGACGCAGGAAACACGGCCTGCTCCTCGAGTCGGACGCTGTAGTCAATCTGCTGGGGCGTCTTCTGGAGCCTCTCCGACGTTGGCGCGTATGCGTACCCATCCCGCCACCTGGTCACCGATTTGATCGAGAGAACCCGCTGCGCCGGGTCGAAGTGAATTGCGCCCATCTTGGGTCGATCGGCGTGCAGCTTTCGATATCCGTAGCACTGTTCCGCCGACAGCCGGTTAAACATCACGTTGCGGACATGCGAGGCATGGGCATCGCTGATTTGCAGAGGGTTTGCCCGGTCAAACAGACCCTCTGCAATACTGGGAGATGGCCTCTTCTTCTCCGGCATCTACTCGCTCAGGCCCGCAGAGATTTGGCCCTCGACCCATGCTACGGAGTTGACATCCGTCCGAAACGACCAGGTTCCGCTGCCTTCCGTGGCCTCGAGAACGTGGGTCACTCCCACCGGCAGATCCCTGATTCCGCTCTCCGCTGCTGACGCGGTTAGTGCGGTTGGGTCAGCGGGCGTTGTCCCATCCGGTCGATACGTCAACTGGACCGCCGTCTCGACACTGATGAGCACACGGTCCACAGCTTTCGGAAAGGTGACCTGGACGCCGGAGTTTGTGACTGTTTGTTTGGCCGCGTAGCGGTTTCTCGAGCGCGATGATGACCTTGGCATTTTCAGACTCCTTCGGTTGGAGAAACCGACTGTTGTTGGTGTTGGATCTTTGGTGCGGTCACGCGGAGCCCCTGCCGATGCAATACGAAATATCGGCCCTCAAACGCCGGTATCGAAAGACTACCGCTGTTCCATGTGTTGGTCGCAGTGCCGAACAGTGAAAGACTACCGCTGTCGTGGTCGAGCTCCATGACATCCCACGCACCCGATAGATTCGGATAATCCGCGGCGAGCATCGACACAGTGAAACTCTGAGAGCTTCCACGCCAATTCAAAAGGATCACCACCCACTGGTCGCTGGACTCGTCAAAGTAGGCTCCCGATGCGATCGACGGCGTCGATGCAGATGGCAGCTCAACGCTCCCCACGGTGACCGTTGGCGTCCCGTTCTCCTTGTGCCACCGCTCAAGTGAACCTGGCAACGCCCTCATCTTGCGAAAGAAGCGCGCCTGACGAACAAAGCCGCCATTCGTTCCTATGACCTTGGCGAACTCGTCCATGAGTGGCTGCGCGTGCGTCGTGTACCAGCTCGCATAGTCGGGTTCACCAGGCTGCGGGAAGTAGCTGATGTAATTGAACCCAGGCGTGTCGCGGCTGAACGTAGGTATTCCACCTCCGATGATCTTGGAGTAGATGAGGTATGCCAGTCGTTCGTCGTAGTTGGCGACGTTCGGCGGGTGCTCGAGCCCGTCCGTGTGAACAAAGTCCACATACTCTCCGATGGACACCTGAAGCGGCGTCAAACAGTAAACCCCATCTCCGGCGCTGACGCCCAGCTCTGTGCCTACGAATCGGGACCCTGACGCTTCCGCCGATTGCAGCAATATCTCGATCGGCGCCTCGATCCCGATGGCGAATCCGGTCGGGTCACCCGGCTCCGATGCCAAGGAATTACCAAGAGCGACCATGTCCTCTTGAGTCTTCCTCTGGAACTCCATCCACTTTTCCGATCCCTCGCCGCGCTCCGCCGCGTTCCATGACGAATTGTGGACGACAGGAGGACCAAACACCGAGTAAAAGTCAAAGTAGACGCCGTCAAAACGACCAATCGCGTCAACCAAACCTTTCACATAGTGCTGACACACCATGCCACGGATTGCCGAGTCCCTATACATCGGGATCTTCCGCACCGTGCCAGAGATCGTCACGGTGTTGTCGTCGCCGTTTTCGTCCTTGATCCTCTGCGTGTCGATTTCCAGTCCCGTGTACTGGGGCGTTGATGCGTCTGCGCTCGTCAGATTTACATAGGGAACCAGTTGGCAGTGCGTGCGTATCGACTGAGCAACATCTGACGATAGTGTCGATGGGAACCAGTCCGGCTCGCCCTGGTCAATATCCCCCTGCTTGTTCCACCCGTAGAACGCAAACATCAGATTTTCACGAACCAGTCCATAGTGGCTCGAGAACCTCCTCATCTCCTCAATCATGTCGGGATTGGTCACAGGGTTCGCGTCACCCCAGACGTAGACCATGAGCTGCGACAATTTGCCACCTCTTACAGCCTTTCGTCCACGCGCCTGAAGCGGATGACCCAGCGCCACCATGCGCTGACGGTAGTAGTCGGCAAAGTCCCACTCTTCGCCGTCCATCGCCGTCAAGTACACCGACCAGGCGATGGCTCCGTCTGACGAGCCACCAGTTCCAAGCCGGTTATCGAAGCCATACATGCGAACGCCGAACCTGGTGTTTGTGCCCGCGTTCCCCAGCATGGTGAACGACTTTCCGCGCCCCACCAGGTCGTCACACCAGACACCAAGACCCGTCCTCGCGTTGTCATCCCAAAACGCCAAGAGCTGAATTCCGCACTCGTTGCCACCACTGGCCGAGGTGTTCAACCAACCCACCGACGACGGGTGCCCAAACGTGAGCTCCGATGTTTGGTTGACGGCAGGGTCCTGGTACGTCACCCCAGTCCTGAACGGAAGATATGCGTAGTTGTCTGCGGCACTCGCTGCGATATTCGCGACGGTCCACTGGAGCTCCACCGAATCAAACACATACCGGGTTTCTGATGCGCCCAACGTGATCGTTGCTGAGAGCTTCATGTCATCATTGACAAGGCTCCCGTCGATTCGGACCTCCCACGACTGCACTGTGTGCGTCCACGTTATGTCAAATGATGTCGCGGTTTCGTTCTTGGACGGTGTCCCCCATGCCGCGTCCGACGACAGCAGAGACAAAACCGACGAGGCCACGGTGTCGTAGTATCTGAAGTTGAAAAATGGGGCCGCTACAAATGCTCGAGTCACACTGTCCTTGACGACCTGGCTGACATGCCATCCGTGAGTCCGATCGTCGGTAAGAGTGAACGAGCTCGACACCTAAACGTCCTCTTCAAAGAGAACCTCGCGCGCCTTCACAAGTTGCCGGTTCTCCAGCGCCGTCATGAACTCCGCGCGCTTTTTACGCGCGGCCTCCTGCAATACCACCAGGCCCGCCCGATCACTGCCCTTCTCGAGAAGCTGAGCAGACGCCAGTATTGAGATGTACTCATGATGCTCCTCGGGCCAGTCGGGCACCGTTTCAAACGTCGCCGTCCCGCTTCCTGACGGCAGCGGAGTGGCGGCGTCGATTGTCATTCCGAAGGTCGGGTGGACCGCCACACCACTTCCCGCCACGAGATACTCCATATCCTGAAGTCCCGCCCAGGACGCGCCATTAGCCACCGCAGTGACGTAGGTGTTTGAGTAGTGGTTCGTATGAAGCGTCAGACGCCCCAGAGCCACGTCGGAGATCAGATTCAGCGAGAACGCCGACGATGACACATAGGTCGCTGTAAACCTCATTAGCGGCGCCGGCCTCTTCAGATACCACACCCTCATCAGTGACTCATTTGGGTCGGTATCTCGTCGGGTCACATGGATCACGCCATCACCGCCAAGCAGGAATCCCCGATCCTCGGGCGTGTTGGAAAACCTTGGCGTCGGTGAAAACCCAGAGAACTGCCGGAAGTTAATGGGGTCTACAGGCTTTCCAAAGTTGCCGGACTCGACCGACTCCTCGACGTATTTCAGATGGCCGACCGTTTTTGGCATCCGTGCCGAAAGTATGCCACCGGCCAAGCTGGCCGCGGTGAATGTCATCCCGAGGTCTGCCGCCGTTGACACCGACAAGCCAAAGTTCTCGTCAAGGCTAATCGCCTCGTTCCAGATCGAAAACAGGGCGCTGTTCAGCTCACGAACCACCTGAGCATCGCTCCATTGCTTCGGTGCGTTTGCGATTGACGAGTTGTCCGCGACCTTGTCGCGACACCGTTCAATGAGCTGAGTTAGATTCATGTGATCGGCTTGTGGTAGTCCTCGCCCTTGCGGGCGGGTCGCGCATAACCAAGCTGGCGGTCCCAGACCAATACACCGCTGTGATTCTCTTGGATGAACTCGGCCTCCTCACGCTCGTCCGCCATGCGACCAAGCGCCACATTGGTCGCCCGATCATTGTGCTGGCAGTATTTCCGGTCGTTTTTCAGAGCGTGGTGCATCCTCTCCGCGAGCTCTCCCGCGCACTCGTGGTATCGCTTCTCCGCCGCACCGTCGAAACGCTCCTTGAAGGTGTCGTTCTCGTCCTCCTTCATCCCGCCCGCGTTCATGTACTCCCTGCGCCCGGTGCTATTCCATCGTGACCAATCGGTCCCGCCAAACCGCCAGGTGTCGCAAGACGCAAGGGTCTCCAACACCCGACGATCAAGAGGGCGAAACCCACCGTCAGACTCCTGAACCGTCATGACCGAAACCTTTTGACCAGAACGACCTTCACGGAAAACGCGAAATCGTTGGAGCCGGTTGTCCCATTGGACCGACAGTTTTGGATCGTAGCTCTTGAGCTCTTTGACGATGTGCTTCGGTGCTTCCATGTGGTCTACCGGACGGTCTGATCTCGCAAGTTGTACTGGAGGAAGAATGGACCGACACCCGTCGAACCAGGCAGCACCACCTGACGACGTAGATCCACCGTGAACGACGGCTCCGTAGGATCGGCACCACCACCATGCGCGTAGCTCCGAAGCTCCGCCGCACCCGTCAACGGAACCGGTAGCGCCACTCGACAATCGGCATCGGCTGGCTGACTTCCGATCTGCACGGACGCCGTCCCCGTCGTGGAGGTGACGGTGGTCGGAGTGATAGACACAAGCGACTGGTAGGCCCACAGGGTATGGATCACACCACTGGAGCCGGCAACCGCCACCGATTCGGTGCGCTGGATGTTGTACTGGTCGATTCCGACGACCTCGAAAACCGCGTCAAAGGTTCCCGACCCCCCAATCGTGAACGCGATGGACTGCGTGTGCCCTGGGTTCGTCGTCTTCAACAGCGTGACCGCCGTACCTGCCGCCAAACTGGTATCGACAATCGCCGCCAGGTTGTAGTTGGGGTCCGCGTAGAGCCACCCGATCATTCCCCCGTTGCAGTTCAGGTGGGGAAACCCGTTCTTGTCGAAGTTGCGATGACGGATCATGTGATCCTCCTTTGGAATAGTTGGCCCCCCGCCGAGCTCGTCGCCCGGCGGGGATACTGGAGTGATCTCGGTCAGATGGCGATGTCACCGAGAGCGCCGTGCGCGTTGCGCCTATCGGTCGCGAACTCGGAGTATTCCGCCAGAATCGCCTCCCAGGCGTCGCGCCCGACAACACGAGACAAGATAGCCCCGTCCTTGTCGAGCCAGTGCCAATCCGCCGTCCTGTAGATGGCGAGATTGGGCTCCGACAGCATCATGATCGTCGCTTCAGGGCAATCCTTGTCGACAACCATCGGCACGTCGTTGTAGTCCACTGCGCGGAATCCGCCGTCGAGCTCATAGGTGTTTGCACCCGTGTAACGGCGATCTGGGACCAGAAGATCCAGATACTTGCGCCGCACCGCGTAGGAGGTGAGCAAGATCGTTGGTGTGGCTTGACCAATCTCCTCGCACTCGTCAAACGTCTGCTGCATCAGATCCAGAGTTAGCGGACGCGGCACGCCAGCGTTGAACGACATATTTGCCGCCCACGTTGTGTCCCCCGCGATTCCCTGGAGCGGCGCTGCGACCGCCACACCCAGGTCGGAACCTGCGTATGTCGAGCCTACACCGGCCTGCCACATTGCCGAATAGGCCGATGCCCCGTCCTTCGGGAAACCGTTGGGTCCGTTGATGATCCCCACCAGACCCATCAGTTCCTTCTTGGTCTTTGCGGTGTTCGGTGTTCCCAGGTCGATACCTCGGAAGTTTGAATCATCCGCCCATGCCGTGATCGCCGTGTTTTCGTCCGGCCCCTTGAACAGCGCGTCACCCGCCGCCGTTGTGGCCGTCACGGTTGCCGTCATCGTCACCGTCTTGCCCTTGTAGTCCACCGAAGACACCAGAGCATAGTTACCAGTCCCCGTGAGGGCGACCGCGGTCCCGGTGGTTGACACATCTTCCAGAGCAAGGCGATCGTTCGGGTATATGTGTTTGAACGCCGACGCCTGGTTGCCGGAATCCCACACCTGTTGCACCGGAATCACGGCGCCCGCTGATGCTCCCGTGCAAATGGCAAGGCGCCCGGAGCCGTCTCCAAACTGCTGACGGTTTCGGTCGTTCTTGATGTCGCGGACCATCCCGCGAATTTCCTGGTCGAGAACACGAATGAACGCGCCCAGGTTGGTGCGCGACGAAGCCATCGCCGGCCCATGCACCCGGATCACGCCGTAGTTGTACCCAACCGGAAACGTCATCGTGGTGTACGTCTGGCTCTGTGCGGTCGGGAGAAGCCCGCCCTCAAGAGCCGCCTGAATGGCGCGCGTGCGCCCCGTGTGCAGGGGAATGTTCACCTGCCGTCCGTCGACGTTCTCCGTGTTGCGCTCCACCCGGCGATCAAGGAGTGCTTCGCTATTGAGCTGCTCCCTAATCGGGCCAAGATAGTGCTCCTTGAGGAGTTGGTCGATCGCAGACCTGGTGGCACCAGTGGTGTCCAAAGTCATGAAATCCTCCTTGAAGGCTCTCGAGTTAGGTCAGGATGCGCGAGCGCAAGAAATCCAGCGCACCACGCCGCACCTTTCCACTTTCGAGATCCCTTCCAGTTAGCCTCTCCGGCGTTACAGGCGACGGGACCATCCCATCGGCACCCTGAGCCGGTTCGGAACGGAACACCTGTTCGTCCGACTTCTTGCCGGCGAGATAGGTATCCGTGGGAGCACTGGACGTCGGTGCGCTATGGGAAACGGCATTCGTTGCCACGGCGCCAGACGCCTCGCCCTGGGACGGGGCAAGGTAACGAAGCCGACTTGACAGCAAGGCTGCCTCGGCGTCGACATCTGCGCTCGGGTCGGATGCAAGTTGTCCTGCGAGGAGGTCAAGTGCCGCGTCCTGGGTTCCACCCGACCCGGTCAGGGATTGCCGAGAGAGTGCCGCCAGGGCGGGGTTGTTCTGTATGGCGTTCGTCATGCGGTGCGAAAGATCCGCTTGCGCTTCCTGCATGATTTGCTGCTGCTGGTACGCCTCGATGTTGTTCAGCCGCGCGCGATCTGCCGCCGGCATCACGGCGCTGACTGGTGCTTCGCCATGATCTAGTTCGCCTCCGTGCTGCACAAGCCGCGGGACCATGCCGCTTTGGCTGTTGTACACAAGCGCATCCGCTATGACGTTGGCGAGCTCTTGGTTGCCCTCAAGCATGGACTTGTACTCGAGATAGTTCTTGAAGTCAGAACTCTCTCTATCCAGCTCGGCATTCTTGGTTTCAAAAGCGAAACCCTTTTGCGCCAGATTGACGACCTCGCTGATCGGCTTCTGGATGGTCCGTCCCTTGTAGACAATATCCACCATGGCCGCTTCGGGAGCCGAATCTGGGACCGCTTCGGGAGCCGGATCTGGGGCCGCTTCGGGAGCCGGGTCGTCACTCTTAGCGACAAACCGCCCCTGATCGTCACGGTCCTCACCGACCGACTCCTTTTCGTCGTCCAGTCCATGAGTCGCAAATAACTCTTGGGCTGCCTCAAGTGATCCCTTCTTTGTCATCTCCGTGCCCACGACGGCGTTTCCTCACGCCGGTCGTGGTACTTCTCCTCTATCTGATGCTTAACCTGGCGCTTGCGAACACGGTCATCGTTTTCCTGCCTGACTCGCTCGTGCTCGTCTTGCGTCTGACAAAACGGGCAGCTCTCGCTCCACTCGTGCGTGACCTCCTTAGGCATGGGACATCACATAGTGCTCGTATGACTGACCGAAGTAGGACTCTGGGATCGTATCCGCGTCCATCGGAACGCCGTCGAACAGCATCCCATGCGATTGAATCACCACGTCCTTGCAAAACATCCTCCATCGCCGGAGTCTCTCGTCGTCGGGCAGTTCAGGCCACAGATCCCGATACGCCTCCTGAATGGCTTTCTTGGCTTCGTCCTTCGCCACCTCCAAATCACTGATCCGGTCCATGGCCTTCTTCTGCGCGGCGGTCCACTTCGGCAGCTCGGAGTCCGAGTCGCTCAGCTCCTTCTCGGCGCGTTCAAGGGCAAGCTCTCTCCGCTCCACCTCGTTACGCGCCGCCTCGTTGTCCTCAACCTCCTGCGCCTGAATCGCCTTTTCGAGAGCCTTGTGCGCCTTGGTTACCGCCGCCTTGAGCCGCGCCTTCGCTTTCGCCATTGCTTTCCTTCTGCGATCCGCCAGACGTTCCGGCGCCGGAGGTCGGGGCCTGCCCCTTTTCTCCTGGCGTCCCGGCAGTCGAGGCAACCGCCTCCTGCTGCGCCGCCATTTCTGCGGCTAAAAATTGCTCGTGTACCGCGACATGCTGGTCAAATGCCGCCTGGATGTCTGGCGGCATTGAGCGATACGCGCCGCTTTTCCTTGCCTTGTTGTGGATGCGGATATGGACCTGGTGGTCCTCGAAATATGCCGGGTTGGGCGCCTGGAGTTGCTGCATTTCCTCCTCCAAGAACACCGCGTTTTCCCTCTCCGCAACCTTTGTGTCGAGCGTCCTCTCGTAGATGTAGTCCTTGATGTCACCGAGCTCGAGCGCGCGGTAGATCACCTCAAGGTGGTCCGGGTTCTTAGGATCGAGAGCACCTATTTGGATCAGATCCATGAGCGTTTGCTGGCGTGCCGCCCTACTGTCCAGCGTGTTCGCCTCGGCAAACAACCGAACGTCGGTGTGACCCTTTAGATCCGCTCCCGTGAACGACTTGACCTCGTACTGGCGACCCTGACCAGAAACGGTAAGCGTTCTCTGCTCGGTGTACTTCTTCTGTGCCAACGTCAAAAGGATCTGAGCCCCCCGACGATCAGATGCCCAAAGCCGTTGCCGCGGCATCGCCATCACCTGGTTATCGCCCTCTTGCAATAGCTGGATCGCGACACCAGAACGGACAGACGCGGGCGCCTTGGCCTGAGTCACGTCCTGTTGCGCGGCAATGTCCTGCATCTCCCTGACCATCCACTCGAGGTCTTTGAAGACGGTCTCCGGCAGTGGAGGTGGGGTCCACACCTGGGGGGCCGGAAGGTTCGGGTTGTACTCCAGCCACTCACCTGGACGGTTGGTGAAGTGCGTCGATGGAACCCCGTGACCCTTCGGAGCCATCACCTTGCCGGCGGTAAACAGCCGGTTGTGCTCCATGATGCGAGATCGCTGCTCGTTGTAGAGCCTTTGGATCGGCATGAGCGGCTCTGGTAGACCCATCCCCCAAAACCGACCCGGAATACGGATGTGGTGATAATCGACAAAAGGAAGCCCCACACCGAGCTCGTTGTATGGATTACCAACATACTTGTCTCCCTGATTTGGGAGTCCACCATGCTCGAGCACGACGCCGTTGCAAACTACGGCGCGCATTCCCTTGTCCCACTCAAGCATCTTTCCCGTCGCTGTGCGGTTTGCAAACGGTCGAGTCCAGCACTCCACAACAAGGCACGAATTGGGGTCGCTCTCCGTGTCCAGCGAACCACTAAATCCTCGCATCCCGACCAAGTGCGGTATCCGGTCCTCCATCCACGAGTCGCGATGACCAGATTGGGATGGATATATGTACGCCGCCTTGTCCGGCCAATGCTCTTGGACGTATTCGATCGACCGCGTCTTTGCCTGGATTATCCACTCCATCTCGTCCACCGAAGTGCGGAGCTGCGGCACTCGGATCGAGAACGGTGATGCTGCCTCAACCTGTATATCGCCCTCAAACGCGACCTCGTTGCGGCCATCGGAGTAGCGCCTGGTGATCTTCTTTCCGGCCCTCGGGTTCCATGTGAATTTCATGAATCCCGTGCCGCACGTCGCGGCCCACGCCGTGACATCGTTCCGCACTTCGTTGTAGCGGAGATGGTCCTTCAGAAAGGTGAGAACCTGGTCCGCCAACAACGCGGCTTCCGTGTCTTCCTGGTCCTGCGATCTAGGTGAGGCTCGCAAGTCGGCCTGGTCCGCCGCCATCTTGGCGTGCAACCTCTGCACCATAGGAAGAATCCGATTGATGACCGCGCGTATGCGCCAGGTCGGCTTCGGAGGGTTTTTGATGCGGTGCTGTATGTTGTCCCACTCAACATACTGGAGGTTTGCCAGATAGGAGACGTTCAGCCACCACTGGCGTTGAAACTCGTAGTGATTGGCATCCTTCCCAAACGGGTCCCATCGACGGTATAGCTGTGCCAGTATCTCGCTGTCGGCGTCATCTGGAACATAGTTCTCCTGGTGACGCCACGAGTTCAACACCGCGGCCTTGGCCTGACCCGCCGACGAGCGCCCCGCGCCCGACTGATACGCCGCCCCCGCCATCGTGCCGCCGATATTCACTGGTCACGCTCCGCCGCTGGTGGATACCCGACAACCTTCCAGTCCGGCTCACCTAACAGCGGCTCCCCTCCGAGGTGACCAGGCGCTACGTCGCCAGCCTCCGCGAGTCCTATAGACTTGGCAAATTCCTCGTAACGCTCTTTGACCTCTTCACCGGCCAGTTGCTCATCGTTCGGAAATGATCTCGGAGAGGACGCCGGCAACTCCGCAGCTTCAAACGATGCTACCTCCCGCAACGTTCCCGCCTTGGCGAGAGCGGCCATGCGATAGAGTTGCATGTGAGCGTGCCGCACTTCGTTGTGAGCGCGGACAAGAGCCGACTGAAGCACGAACCAGATCGCCACCGCGACAAAAACGGCGACCACTGAGACCAACGCCAGAGCTGTTTCTATCGGGACCATCAGATATCCGAAAAGAGATATTCGTCGTCGTGCACGACCCTGCTTCCCTCGATTTTCTTCTCTGCCGACTCCCAGACCCAACGCTGCTCCGCGATTCTCGACTCTCGAGAACCTGGGGCGGGAAGCTCGTCCTCTTGCTGCACGAGCGCAGACGAGTATGTCACGGCCCGACCTTCCTGTGCAAGACACCAGGCAAACAGCGTGTCGTCATTACACCCTGGCTGATGATCTTCCTTTCCGTTGTCGTCTCGGACGAAGGTCATCATCTCCTGCAAGATTACCGGGTTGTTTATCCGCACCTCCCCATCCGCAAGCGCCGCACGACCCCGATTTATCAGGATGGGTCGCGTTCGCATCGAGGTCGTAAAACCCAACTGCGAGATGTAGTCATTCTCCACTCGATCCCAGACTCGTCGGCTGTAAATCGACTGGTATCCAAGTCGGCGCAACTCGTCCAAAAACGCTATGCCGTGGTTGTTGGCCTCCGGCACCACGAGCGCCTGCCCGGTGCTCCCGGCATAGTATTCACCAAGCAACGAGGCTACTTCCGCAAGTTCTCGAGGCTCGACATGACCACGCCAGGTCGCCACGTCCTCACCAGTCGCCACGTCCACCACAACCGCCGCGGCCCAGTCGTGCTTCTTGCTCTTGCCGCTGGCCGGGTCTGCACCGACCACATAGACCCTTTCCGCGTGCGGCTGTCGCCACATGCTGAAAGGACCCGCCGGGTGCGCCTCGATCTGAAAGCGACTCAGGTCGACGCCCGTGCCCCCCCGACATGAATCGGACTCGACTTTGCCTTGATCTTCGCGGCGCCGTCATTCGCGATCTGCCTCTTGGCTGCCGATTGCGTCTTGCCCTCACTACACTTGATGTCTTGCCCGCCACCCGTGGCGCGCTTGTCGTGGTGACCGAAATTCGTGTGTTTCCGCATGTTTCTGCTCCGTTCTTCCTAAACGTCCCTTCCACTGTAACCGATGTTTCCGACGACTAGCGGCTCCAAGTCACTCGCACGCCGAAGCCTGACAGCAACCTGCTCAGGATCAAACACCGGAGATCCCGAGGTCAAAAATGCCTCGTCATCCGTGGATGGATACTCCTGGTGGAAATACGTCACGTCACCGCCACACTTGTCGTGAATGGTGAATCGCCGCCACGCCACCTGCTCGGCGTCCCATCCAAACTGCTCAATGCCAGACATCTCCTCATCATCCAGCTTTTGCATGACCTGAGACGCTCTCCTCCTGGTCAACTTGATGCGATACTCCGGGTGCTCCCACCATGCGTAGAACAGGCTCTTGTATCGGGATTTACCTTGTTTTCCGGCCTGATAGTTCCGATGAAACAGGTCACCCATACCGTTCGCGGTGGACTCCTGAAACACCATCGTGTTCGGATAGTCACCCACGGTCTGAGCCAATGCGAGCCAGGTCGGATCGGCGTTATCCCAGAACGCCAGCTCCGAAGCGTGAACGATCCGATTCGTGGTTGATCGCCCCGCTTCCTTGCCGCCCGCGGTCTCGAGACTGATCTTGGAATCGTGAGCCCACGCAAGCTGCCGTCTGTTGGCCTTTACTCGTCGCGGAAGCAAGCGCGCATGATCGCAGAACCTCTTGAACATCCCGTAAAGGTGCGCTGTAGACGAGTCCTTATGAGAGATCACGGTGGCGCTCCACCCCTCCTCC
>Ga0255047_10001772_pt1 | contig 14994 bp, 15 predicted proteins | sample JV7_2_1_MG_FD_183640 | JGI IMG/M metagenome (GOLD analysis project Ga0255047, IMG submission 183640) | Seawater microbial communities from Jervis Inlet, British Columbia, Canada - JV7_2_1 | ecosystem: Environmental > Aquatic > Marine > Inlet | place: Canada: British Columbia | collected 2016-10-06
GGAGATCGTGATCGGCGCGACGCTGGCAGGATTGCCGGTCGTCAATCTTCCTGCCGGATTCGATGCACGAGGCCGGCCGATGGGTATACAGTTTATCGGGCCGACCGGGCACGATAGAGAAGTGCTTGAATTTGCGATGGCCTACGAGGCACAGACGGACTATCTGGATCAACAGCCCGCGCTGAAAGAGCGTATTTAGACCAGAACTTCGGCGTCAATTTGATTCTATGGTGGCAGGAACGATCCATTGGAGGCGCACATGACTAAATCTTTTATCCTGACGACGATCCTCGCTCTGGTTGGCTTAGCGTTCTCCGTGGCGATCGCGCAGCACGGCATGCCGGGCGGTGCGCCAATGACGTTCTTCGTAACCAGCGAGCCGATCGGTGACGGTGGCAACCTGGGCGGACTGGCCGGTGCCGATGCACATTGTCAGAATCTCGCTGAAATCGTCGGTGCGGGTGACCCGGTTTGGCACGCTTATCTCAGTACGCAGGCCCGCCCCGGCCAGCCGGCAATTAATGCGCGCGACCGCATCGGCACGGGTCCGTGGCACAACTTCGATGGTGTCATGATCGCTCGAGACGTTGCCCATCTTCATGGAGACACGCTCGAACTCGCGCGGCTTGGCAATAACTTAACGAAACGATCCGGGCTTACTGAGAAAGGTCAGATCGTACCTGGACTAAATGACTACAAGCATCCCAGGGATGGCGACTGGGAATATGTACGGACGACACCCTATTCCAATCGCCACGAAGTCCTGACGGGCTCTCAGACGGATGGGCGAGCGTTCACCGAAGAGTTTGACTACACCTGTGATAACTGGACGAGCAATTTGGATCCCGACCCTGCACAGCCTCCGACAGGGCTGGCCGCCGGCCCGAGTCGGCCGAATGCGCAGATTGGATTTCCCGATCGGAATGGGGGCGGGGACGGCTCCTGGAATTCATCGCATGGCACACGTGGTTGCAGTCAGACCGCGTTAGTAAGGACGCACGGTGTCGGTAAGCTCTACTGCTTTGCGATAAATTGAGAACGCTTATGAGAAAAATAATCCGATGGGTACTAATCAGCCCGCTTCTAGTCTTAACAGCCTTAGATACGGCTTTCACACAAGACTCCGAGAACATGCCCGACTCACAGGACATTCCGTCCAGCCTGATGACATTTTTCGTAACCAGTGAGCCAATCGGGGACGGCGGAAATCTCGGCGGATTGGAAGGCGCAGATGCCCACTGCCAAGCGCTTGCAGCGGCAGTCGGTGCGGGCGATAAGACCTGGCGCGCCTACCTCAGTACGCAGGCGCGACCGAATCAGCCGGCGGTTAATGCGCGTGATCGAATCGGCTCGGGACCCTGGTTCCATTCCAAAGCCAGGCTCATCGATTACCTGGGTCGTCAACTCAATCGGCCGATCATCCAATCTCAGATACACGGAGACACGCTGGTTGAGGCGCAACGCGGCAGTAATATGACCAAAGAATTTGCGCTCACCGAACATGGCGAACTCGTGAACGGTATCGGTGACCCGCTGCCGAATCGTCATGACATACTCACCGGCTCGCAAACAGACGGCCGTGCCTTTTCAGACAGTGAAGACCGTACCTGCAATAATTGGACAAGTAACGACTCAGGTTCCGCGCAGGTAGGTCACTCCGATCGCGTCGGCAATGGCAACATGTCGTGGAACTCCTCTCACGCCACGACCGGTTGCAGCCAGAACGACCTCGTGAGCTGGGGCGGCGTCGGGTTGTTCTATTGTTTCGCAGTAGATTAAGAGTCTCGTTATAGACCAAGGAATAAAATAACTATGCGCGCTACAGAAAGTGCTCTGATCGTAATCGCAGCGTCGGTTTTCCTCATCTCATCACCGGTAAAGGCGGCCGATGCGGAAGAACTGGCGCGAATTAACGCGATCGTAACGGCCTGCGAACGGCTCGAGCATGACTACGCACTGTATCGTGACCGGGGTGACCCCGACGCGTTTGCCAACACTTTTACGGAGGATGGTGAATGGGGTCGGCCGACAACGATCCTGAAAGGCCGGGACGCGATACGCGACTACATCGCATCCAGTGGCGGCGGTCCTCCGGAAGTTCACATGCAGTTCCAGAGCACGATTCAAGTCACGGTAATTGATGACGCAACTGCAACTGGCATCAGCTACGCGCTGGTCCTGGAGGCGCCTGTTCCGGAGGACGGTTTGCCGGTGCCGATTGCCGGATTTCAGGTCGCATCTGAGTCCCGCAGCACCTACAAACTAACGGACGAAGGCTGGAAGATTGCGAAGCGCGAGTACACAACTATGTTCGTCGATCCCGAATAGGAGTATCAAGATGACGAACTACTTGAGAACGCTGGCAATCACCGCATCTCTTTTTCTGGCGTCCGCGCCATCGACCGCGGCGCTCGACTCGGCCGATAGCCGCGCGATCATCATCGCCTGTGAACGTTTGTTGGCGGACTACGCGATTTATCGAGATCATCTTGACGCCGACGGATTCGCGAACACGTTCTCGGAGGATGGCGTGCTGGTGCTAGGATCCGGCACTTCAAGAGGCCGTGAAGAGATCAGGGAAAACATTACGTCGCGGCCGTCGCCCGGTGTCGCGCATATGATTTTACTGACCACGATAAAGATCACGCCTGTCGACGAACACAATGCAACAGGATTCAGCTACGCGATTATTTTGAACGGCGATCGACCGGTATCGGCCGGAGATCCTCCCATTCCGATGAATGGCATCACCGCTGCCGTCGAATACCACACCGAATTTGTTCTTACTGACGAAGGCTGGAAGATTTCTAAACTGGAACTTAAGCCAGTCGTCAGAGGACCGGGGATAGCGTAGTCGCATGGATGCCGCAGGACTCTCGAATGGCCTATACTTGGGGGGGGGCAGACGACTGTTGAATCCAATCCAGGGGGATAACGATAATGAGCACGACACGATTCCAGCGCGCAATGCTGAGTATCTCTTGCGCAGTGGCGACCACCGCAGTCTTCGCGGAACCGGTCACGTATGAAATCGATCCGCGGCATACATTCCCCTCTTTCGAGGCCGACCATCAGGGTGGGGTCTCGGTATGGCGGGGAAAGATCGAGAGTTCATCGGGCACGATTGTCATTGACCAGGAGGCTCGAACCGGTACCGTCAACGTGACCATGGACATGGACACCATCGACTTCGGCATGGACGCGATGACCGACCACGCGAAAGCGGACGACATACTCGACGTGGCACAGTTCCCGTCCGCCACCTATGCGGGCACGCTGACGAACTTCACCAAAGACGGCGAGCCGACGGCGGTGGAAGGAGACCTCACCCTCCACGGTGTCACACAACCGCTCGATCTGCAGATCAATCTCTTTCAGTGTTATACGAATAACTCGGGAATCGGTGTCTGCGGTGCCGACGTGTCCACGACGTTCAGTCGCGACGACTTCGGCGTAACCTTTGGCAAGGCGAACGGCTTTCTCATGTACGTGAATCTACAGATTCAGGTGGAGGCCCACCGGGTCGAATCGGAGTCCTAGAGTCGAGTCACAGCGGCAGCCCCGGCGGCGGTGGAATCGGGAGGGCTTGGAATGACGGTTAGTGGTGAGTGCTTTTGTGGAGGCGTTATATACGAAGTTCACGGGGCACTCAAAGACGCCCGTAGCTGTCACTGCTCTCGATGCCGCAAAGTGTTCGGCGGTGCCGCGTCCGCCTACGCTGAGGTAGAGGCGGGCAAGTTTACTTGGGTTGCTGGGCAGGAAAAACTTACGGTCTACGAACCGGTCCCGGGGTGGGGTTTATATTTCTGTGGTGTGTGCGGCTCGACGCTCTGCGGCGTTTATGAAGACCAGGTTCACGGCGTAGCGTTAGGAAGCGTGAACGGAGATCCTGGTGTTACGCTTCAGCGGCATATCTTCGTGGGCTCGAAGGCGCCCTGGGACGAGATCGGTGGCGACGCTCCTCAATATGACGAGGCGCCGCCGGACGGAATATAGTGACTTACGGCATTGCTGAGGCTGCGCCGGATTGAGAATTTCGAGGGGATAAATATGAACAATCGTATTCTTACCATTGCGGTGGCCTTCGCGGGCCTTGTGACAATCGTTCTGCTAGGCAGCCGACTGGGTAGTGCGCAGGAGCAGCCTGGCGTCGGGTTCGCGGCGGTACCCGGTCTCAAGGGCGGGCAAGATGTGTTCGGCCCCTACGACCCGGTGCAGGGATGGCCGAAGCCGCTGGCAGAGAGCCTTCCTGACCATGAGGGGTGGACCTGGTCGCAGTCCACCGACGTCTTCGTCGAGCACCCCGACCGCATACTGGTGGCGCAGAAGGGCGAGCTGCCTGTAATTTCGGCAAACATCCCCAGGACCTGGCTGCCTGCGGTTGGGCCCGGCATCAAGTACCCTGTGGGCGGCCGCGTGCCGTTGCGGGAATCGTCCAGTGCAACACCGGGCTACGGCAGGGCGAACCCTGATGGGAGCGATGGCCGCCCGGGTATCGATTGGCGATGGGAGCACCTCATCGTCGTCTTCGATGGTGAAGGCAACATGATAGAAGACTGGTCGCAGTGGGACAGCATCTGGGGCCGGCCTCACGACATCGAGATCAGCCCCTACGATCCGGAAAAGCACGTCTGGATCGTGGACGCCGACGCGCACTTCGTCACCAAGTTCAGCAATGACGGCAAAGAGCGCCTCCTGACGTTGGGCACACCCGGCGAGTCGGGTGACGACGATACGCACTTCAACGAGCCGACTTTCATCGCCTTCATGGACGAGAACACTTTCTATCTTGCCGACGGCTACGAGAACACCCGCGTGATCAAATACGACATGGACGGTAACAAGCTCATGCAGTGGGGCATGAGGGGTACACCGCCCAACGAGCAGCGTCCCGGCTATTTCAATAACGTACACGGCCTCGCCGTGAACCCAACGACTCGGCAGATCTTCGTCAACGACCGCGACAACGGCCGCGTGCAGGTGTTCGACGAGGACGGTAACTTCCTGGACCAATGGAGCATGGGGCCGCGCCCGCCCATGAACATTCACGACATCTACATGGGTGACGACGGTGTGCTCTGGGCAGCCGATCAGGGTTCGAGCAAGCTCAACGGCTACGACGCCAGCGGCAACTTCCTCTACTCCTGGGGAACGTTCGGCGACTGCCAGGGCTGCATGTGGGGCGTGCATGGGTTCCACACGGACATGGACGGCAATCTCTACACCTCAGAGGTGAGAACCGGGCGTGTCCAGAAGTATACGCCGCGCGCGGATGCCAATCCCGCGTTTCTCGTGGGCAAGCCCTGGCCGAGGGTCTGGTAGAACGGTCGCTACCGGCGACCTCTGGCAACGAATTCCTTGACCGAAGTGACTGCAATGGCGGCAGGCCTTCATGCGCTGAATCGACTGGCTCAGTACGCGCTATCTTGCACTGTGCTGGGCATGGCGACGGTCAGCCTGGCTCAGGCGCCCATCATTCAACCGGGCCTACCGGGTGATCCTGCTCGGGAGCTTAGCGCTGAGGAGGCGATCGAGATAGCCGATACGAGCTACTCGCCAGCCGACGCGCAGTTCATGCAGGACATGATCCCACACCATCACCAAGCGCTCGAGATGGCCGAATTCGTGGCCGACCGCACCAACCGGCCGGAACTGATCGACGTGGCTGGGCGTATCGACGTCTCGCAGCAAGACGAGATCGAGTTCATGCAGGCGTGGTTGCGCGAGCGCGGCGAACGGGTGCCGGAAGCGAGCGACCACGACGCGATGCGCACCGACCACAGGATGGCTGGCATGGCTACGCCGCAACAGATGGCCGACCTCGCCGCGGCTGCTGGTGCAGAGTTCGATCGCCTGTTCCTGCAGCTCATGATCACCCACCATGACGGCGCAGTGACGATGGTCGAGGAATTGCTGGAACAACCGGGCGCCGCATATGACCCGGTATTGTTCGAGTTCACGAACGACGTTTCCAACGGCCAGACCGCTGAGATCGAGCGGATGAATGTGCTCCTGGTCGGGCTGTCTGACGACCCGCGCGCGTCGCTCTCGGCCGGCTTCGATGACGCAGGCCAAGCACTGATGAATCTGGAACTCCTGGGCTCGTTGGCCAAGCCGGCCGGATTCTACGACCCGCAGAACCCAGCCGGACTCGCGCCGGAGATGCCGAAGGAAGACAGCGACGAGGAAGCCGAGGACGATGAGGATGCGGAGGAAGATACCGAGGTAGATGAAGTTGCCGCGGGCGAGGACGAGGAGGACGATGGCTGGGATCGCCGTCCGCTTTTGAGTTTCTCCAACACCGACATGGCCTTTTTCGACGACGTGATGGTGGCCGGGAGCTACCATGGCTTTAACATCTACCGGCTGGTTGACAATGCATTGCCTGAGCAGATCAGCGCCGTGGTCTGCCCGGGCGGGCAAGGCGATGTCTCCGTCGTCGGCGACCTGCTCATCATGTCGGTCGAACAGACGCGGGGAAGACTCGACTGCGGGCGCGAAGGCGTCACCGACGACGTCAGCGAGGACCGGTTCCGCGGGATTCGTATCTTCGACATCAGCGATCTGACACGACCGGTGCAGGTTGGGGCGGTTCAGACTTGCCGCGGGTCGCACACACATTCCGTCGTCGCGGGTCCCGACGATGACGGCAAGATTATCGTGTACAACTCCGGCACCTCACGCGTGCGCGACGAGGAGGAGTTGGAAGGATGCGTCGGCGATATCCCCGGAGACGACCGAACCGCGCTGTTTCGCATCGACGTAATCGAAATTCCAGTCGACGATCCGTCGAAGTCGCGGATTGTCCATAGCCCCGCTGTGTTCGCCGACCCCGAAGAGGGGATACTTGCCGGCCTCTGGCGTGGCGGCGACCATGGCGAGGAAACGCAGGAGACGCGGCGGACCGATCAATGCCACGACATCACCGTGTATCCAGAAAAGAATCTGGCCGCCGGCGCGTGCTCGGGCAACGGTATTCTGTTCGATATCACGGATCCCTTGAACCCCCAGCGTATCGACGTTGTCGTCGACGAAGGCTTCGCCTACTGGCATTCGGCGACATTCAACAACGACGGTACCAAGGTGTTGTTTACCGATGAGTGGGGCGGCGGTGGCCGGCCTCGGTGCCGCGCTTACGACCCGCTGACCTGGGGCGCGGACGCCATCTACGACATCGCCGACGGCACGCTCGAGTTTCGTAGCCACTTCAAGATGCCGGCGCCGCAAGTCGAAGAAGAAAATTGCGTCGCGCACAACGGCTCGATCGTGCCAGTCCCGGGACGTGACATCTTCGTCCAGGCCTGGTACCAAGGCGGGATCTCCGTGATCGATTTCACCGACTCCGCCAACCCGTTTGAGATCGCTTATTTTGACCGTGGTCCCGTCGATGCCGAGCAACTGATTGTCGCCGGATTCTGGTCGGCCTATTGGTACGATGGCAAGATCTACGGAACCGAGATCGTGCGCGGGCTGGACACGCTGTCGTTAGTGCCGAGCGAATACCTGACCGAAAATGAGATCGCCGCCGCTACCATGGCCGACGAAGGCGGTGCGTTCAATCCACAACAGCAGTTTCGAGTCAGCTGGCCGGGTGAGCCGGTCGTGGCCCGGGCTTACATCGATCAGCTCCAGCGTGGCGAGGAACTATCAACGTCGCTTGTGGCCGGCCTGAACGCGGCGTTGGACTTGTCGGCATCACGGCTCGAAGACGGCGCGCGCGACGCCAGTCTGGCGGCCCGACTGGAATCGCTGGCGACTGACCTGCGTTCGGACAGCGGTGATAGCGCGACGAGGAAACGGATGGATGCGTTAGTAGAAACGCTGGGCGAGATTGCGGCCAGGTTACGCTAGCGGGAATAGTCCAGTGGTCCTACTGCTCGGACCAGCCGGCGCTGATCAAGTAATCCTCTACGGACACGAGCCAGGGGAACTCCCGGTGCAAGCCATCCATGTCCACTACAACAGGATTCTGTAGGTACCAGGTGTCTCGGGAAATGGCGACTGGCGTCGCCGTCGCCGTGTACTCGTCCCAGGGGATCTGCTCGTAAACGACGGGCCTCCCTAATTGGCGACTGATGGTGGCGGCGACGTCGGCATATGACATTTGTTCCCCGGCAATATCTAGCTCTCGTCCGATCCATTCGTTCGGGTGGTCGAATGCCTCGGCGACGAATCGTCCTATGTCGGCGGGTGCGATGAAATAAGGCGCGAACTCGGGAGGAAACGGCGTGCGATAGATGCCGTTGTTGGCGGCTTCTCGCGCCCCTTCCAGATTCGACATGAAGCCGGATGGCCGGACGATTGAGTAGGGGATGTCGAGGGAGCGAACGTAGTCCTCGATCTCTCGTTTGCTCTCGAATTGCGGCACGCCGGTGCCCAGCCGTGCAAAGAGGACCGAGGTATAGACGAAGTGCTCGATGCTCGCGCGTTTAGCCGCATCCGCAAACGCCTTACTCTGGGATATCTCGCCTTCCACGCCGACTCCCCGATACTGCTGGACCGAGAATGCACCGTATGCACCGTCTAACGCAGCGTCCAGCGAGGCTGGGTCATCGAAGTTCCCACGGACCATTTGCACGCCCAGCGCACTGAGTGTCATTGACGCCTCGCTATCCGGACTTCGAGTGAGTCCACGCACACTGTACCCGCGACTCACGAGCTCACGCGCGACGGCGCCGCCCTGGGTGCCGGTTGCACCAGAAACCAGGATGACGCGGGAGCTACGATTGACGTCCTGGCCGGAGCCCACGATAGGCAAGATCCACAGGGCGAGTAACAGTGAGACTATTCCGAGGCTTCGATTGTTCATCGCTGTCGCTTACTTTACGAGCAGAGTGCACCTGCCCAACCTGAGCAGCATGCCAAGCTCCTCACCGATGTGCCAGCCCATCGTGACCGACTCCGGTCATTCGCTAGCAGTTACTATGCGACCCTAGAGACGATTCCAATTGTAAGGAGGGATATCGTGACATCGATTCTGATCGCGTGTACGCGGGTTGCTCCGCCGGGGCTCCGAATCATTTTTGCGACCATCGGCCTCTGGTTGGCCTGCGCAGCTGCCGCCTATGGCTGGGACGACGTTAACGGTCCAGCCGCTGGTGATCCCGAGTCAATCGGCCGCTACGCGGCGGGCTGTATGATCGGCGCCACCCGTCTGCCGCCGGACGGTACAGGCTACCAGGCGGTCAGGCTCGAGCGTAATCGACACTACGGCCACCCGACACTCGTCCGTTTCGTCGGATCGCTCGCGCAACAGACTGATGATGTCGGGCTCGGCCTGCTGCCGGTCGGCGATATGAGCCAGCCGCGTGGCGGCCCGATGATCGAAGACCACGCGAGTCATCAAGTCGGCCTGGACGTGGACATATTCTTTCGACTCGATCTGCCGCGGCTACCGCACGAAGAGCGTGAAGATCTGGAGTTACCTTCGTTGGTGAATCAGGAGCGGCGAGAACTCGACGAGGGCTTCGGCGAGGCGCATCGCGAACTGCTTCGTCTGGCCGCCAGCGATCCCGATGTTGCGCGCATCTTCGTCAGTCCATTCATCAAACAGGCGATGTGCGAGCAACAGTGGCAGGATCGAAGCTTCCTGCGGAGACTGAGACCGTGGTTCGGACACGAAGATCACATGCACGTGCGCCTTGCCTGCCCACCAGCCAGCGCCGACTGCATCGAGCAGGCGGAACCGCCTGCCGGAGATAGCTGCGGCGCCGAGCTCGCATCTTGGTTCGATCGCGGACCGATCCCGTCGCGGCCTCCTGGAGAACGCCGCGCGCCTGAGCTGCCGATGCGCTGCGATGTGCTGCGCTAGGCGATCGTGCACGCTAATATCCCCCAACCCGAATAACAACATGGAGGGGGAGCATGGCACTTGAGCAGTACGCCTATCTAAGTGAGATTATTGCAGCTATCGTTGTGAGTGCTTCACTCCTGGGCAGCTTCACCGGCCTGCCGCAGGGTCATCCCGACTACGAGGCGCTGGTGACGAGGGTCAAGGACACCACCTTGGGGGCAGGTCTCACCGTCGGTGGGCCTCTTGCCTGGATGTCCACCCGGGACGGGTACGGTTTTTTTTCAAGCTCCCACCACGACGAGCCTCATTCGTCCTGCGACGGTCGGCTTTCGGCTGCCGTCAAGCACGCGTGAGCATATCTCCGAAGTAGTGGACCACGCCTCAAATTGAGATCAAAATCAGAATCAGTCTAATTATTAGGAAAATGCAATGCCTATCATCGTTCGCGGTGCAGAAGTCGCAACTCAGACGATCGGTACCGGAGTAACGACGCAGTCGCTGCTGTCACCAGAAAATACGGGCTCGGACAATGTTTTGCTCGATCTCATAACGTTAGAGAACGGGGCGACGTTCGACTTGGCGTTGAACGACGAGTCGTTCGGTTGGCTCCAGGTTGTCTACGGTTCGGGTTCGCTAGCCGGCTATGACCGGGATCTGGAGCCCAACGGCGTGACCTATCTACCTCTGGGCTATTCCGGCACCTTTAGCGCTGCTGCCGACGGCACCCGTTTGTTGATGGCGACGGTGCCCGACGCTGCGCGGTTCGATTCTGATGTTGCCGAAACGCCGTCAGAGTTGCGGACGACAGACTGGTCCCACGAACCGGTGTTGCAATCCGAACATGACGAGCGCACTCGTATTTACATGGCGACCCGGACTTTGACCGGCACGAGCGCTTATCGAGGCGAGATGATCCGTTACCCCTCAGGTACGCAGGCGCCCGCGCATCACCATGAAGGAGCCGAACATTTTCAATATGTGCTGAAGGGCAACTGTACCGCGTTGCTAGCGGGCGAGACGTCCAAGCTAAGTGCCGGCGATGTGCTCTACAACTACGAAAACGAAGTTCATTCCTTCCTCAACGATAGCGACGATGAGTTTATCTTCGTCGAGTTTTTCGTGCCCGGCGGCTGCAAGACAATTTGGGCTCCGGGCGCCAACCCGTGCGCCTGGTTGCCGACTGGCGCCGATATTATGGGCCGACCGCCGTCGCGCGACATCGCCTACCACGTACACGGCGAGGACAAGGGCATTTAGCCCCCTGCACATTCTCGATTAACCAACGGCTGCTTCGGCCAGGAGCGGACACCCGTTAACGTTCATTAAAGTCACTTCAGATACGGTTCGGCAGCACGTAGGCATTCACTGATTACTTTAAGGAGCTCGTCGCCTCTCAGCTGGTCCAGTTCTGCGGTTCTCACATCATCGTTGGACAAAGCCGGAATAACGTTAATAATCTGTAGGGCCTGTCCAGCACCATACCGTCCGAGTTCGCCATTGACCGCAAGTTTCTGATGCAACTCTTGCTGATGAGTCTCGATATACGCACCTATTGAGCCTACATCCTGGTCCGCCATGTCCTTTAAGAACAGCTGCGGTAAGAATTCTTCGTAAACCAGCTCTTTCGCCTTCTTTCGCATAGCGAACCTAGAAACTAGATGCAAGGCGAATAACCCGATAATTGCCGCAATCGCGTAGGGCATACCTGACCTCTTCGTATTCTTGCTCCGTCAGCCCACCTACTCGAACTCGAGTCGACAAGAATACTTTTCTCCATATCTCGGTGACAGGACCTGGGCTCGACCTCTCGGCCAGACTTTTCGTCATCTCCAGCTTGAGAGGCCGGTCCTGAACGTACTTCGGGCGTATGTACTCCCGTGCATAGTAGCTGCTAACGAGCGTCCTCGGAAAATCTTAAACTTCCACTCACCGGCAGAACGTTTTGCCGCATGTGTTGCGTCGATCGGTTGAAATGGCAGCTCCAAACCGGGCATCAGCGGTGAGACTCTCTGACTGCTCCGTACTTCGTGGAGTTATAGAACCAGCCTGATCAGGCGACCATCGGAAACCGATGTCTATAGAGCGAGAAGCGGGCCAGGGAGTCCAACCTCCGGAGTGGCCGCTAATGACCACTTTCGGGAGCCAAAGCAGAGGTATTTACTGCCAGCGGATCAGTTTTATGCACGGTTTTCAGAAATATGCGAATGTCTCCTGGCCGAAAGCAGACATCGAGACCGAGTCTAAATGCGTGTTCCTTAACGGCTGCTTTCGGGGAGAAAAGCGGACATTGGGCTTGCTGGCCCGGCTTGATCCAGGAAGATTTCACCTGATTTTCGTTCATCTCGTGTCCTGAACTGGGTAGAATCAGACTAGAAGAATCTGGGGGAGACTGATGGTCGTATCGACTTCAACGCCAGAGCCCGAGCAGCGTTTATGACGCTCTCGGCCGGCACCCGCTTTGGTCCGTATGAGATCGCCGATGAGATCGGTGCCGGTGGTATGGGTGTCGTATATCAGGCGACGGATACGACCCTCGACCGCGAGGTCGCGATTAAGGTGCTGCCCGAGTCGATGGCTGCAGATGCTGACCGCATCGCTCGGTTCGACCGCGAGGCTAAGACACTCGCCTCGCTCAATCACCCGAACATAGCGCAGATTTATGGCCTGGAGCAGGGAGACGGAGCCACGGCGCTCGTCATGGAACTCGTCGAGGGGCCGACGCTCGCTGACCGCATCGAGAAAGGCGCCCTCCCAGCAGATGAGGCGCTGGGAATCGCGATGCAGATCGCGGAGGCGCTTGAAGCTGCGCATGGACAGGGAATCGTTCATCGCGATCTGAAACCCGCCAACATCAAGCTGCGATCAGACGGCACGGTCAAGGTGCTCGACTTCGGTATCGCTAAAGCACTGGAGATTGAGAACCTCACGACTGGGCCGCAGTCACCGATGATGACAACTCCGGCGACGATGGCCGGTGTCATTCTCGGCACCGCCGCTTACATGAGCCCGGAGCAGGCCAAGGGCAGGCAGATCGATCAGCGCACCGACATCTGGGCATTCGGCGTCCTGCTCTACGAAATGCTTACGGGGCAACTGGCATTCGGTGCCGAGGACGTCCCGACCACGCTTGCACGTGTCATCGACCGCGACACGGACATGGATTCGCTGCCGACCGCAATCCCACCCGCTGTGCGGCAGACGATCCAAGTCTGTTTGCAGAAGGATGTCAGAAAGCGTGTCGCCGACATTCGGGATGTACGCCTCGCGCTGGAAGGTGTTTTCGAGACGGTGTCGCCTCAAGTGGTTGAAGCTGGTATCACTTGGCCGATATGGGGCCGACCTTTGACGGTCGCTGCAGCAGCAGTCCTTGTGACAGGCATTATCGCCTGGAGCCTGTGGCCCTCACCCGGCCCTGAGCCGGAGCCACCGTCCGTGGAACGTTTCGACTACGATCTTCCGGAGGATCACGTGTTAAGGCCTTTCCAGGGTCGGCACATCATGGCGCTCTCACCGATCGGCCGCCATTTCGTTTACGACACAACAGACGGCCTTTATCTGCGCGCGATGGGCGAGCTTGAGGCGCGGTTGATTCCCGGGACGGAGCCAAACTTGACCTCACCGTTTTTCTCACCGGACGGGCAGTGGGTGGCGTATTGGGAAGGCGGTGCGGGGCAGCTCAAGCGCATCGCGATCACTGGCGGCGCGCCCGTGGTGATCGCCGCCGGCATTAGTAACCCCAGCGGCGTGAGTTGGGAAGCGGACGGCGCCATTCTCTTTGGTCAGCCCGACGGCATATATCGTGTCTCGTCGAACGGAGGCACACCCGAGCTCATCATCCCCGTCGATGAAGGCAGGGTGTTCTACAGCCCCGAGTTTTTGCCAGACGGGGACTCAGTGATGTTCAGCTCATGGTCTCCGGGTGGCGACTTAAACTCAGCCCAGATCGAGGTGGAGTCGCTCTCCACCGGTGAGCGAGCCGTGCTCGTCGCGGGTGGGAGTGAGGCCCACTACCTCCCCACGGGCCATCTCGTCTATCCAATCCAGGACGGCTCCCTTTTCGCCGTCGCTTTTGACCCCGATACCCTAACCGTCTCCGGCGGGCCTGTACCTCTGGTGCAGGGAGTCATGCGAGTCAGCGCAACTGGCTGGGCCAATTACTCTGTGTCGGAGGACGGGAGGTTGGTCTACGTGAAGGGCAGTGTTATCGCGGAAACGCGCACGCTCGTGTGGGTGGACCGCGAAGGACGTGAGGAACCCATTGATGCGCCGCCTCGCGCCTACAGTTCCCCAAGACTCTCGCCCGATGGTACGAAGGTAGCCCTTAACCCGCGCGATCAGGAAACCGACATCTGGACATGGGATCTTGCTCGCGAGACGCTCACGCGCCTGACGTTCGATCCCGGGCTGGACCGATTCCCCGTGTGGTCGCCCGACGGCGGACGGATCGTGTACTCATCGCAACGGAGCGAAGACAGCGAGCAATTCGGCACGGCCTTGGACTGGCAGGCGGCAGACGGCACCGGTGCCCCAGAGCGGCTGGCCGAGAGTGCTGGTGAGGTCTTCCCCACGTCCTTTCTACCCGACGCAACAGGTATTCTAGTTTACGGTGACTTCACGGGAGCTAACGTTTCCGAGGACATCGCTGTCATTCGACTAGATGGGGACGAGACCGTGATGCCACTGTTGCAAACGACCTTTAGGGAGAGATTTCCGGAGGTCTCGCCCGACGGCCGCTGGCTTGCCTACACCTCGGACGAATCGGGGCGAGATGAGATCTACGTGCGGCCGTTTCCGGACGTGGACGCAGGAGGGCGTTGGCAAGTGTCCGCGGACGGCGGCGCACAACCACTGTGGGCGCGCGATGGACAGGAGCTCTTCTACCGCAGCAGCGACGCCATGATGGCGGTGCTTGTCGAAACAGATCCGACGTTCGCCGCCGGTAATCCAGAGGTGGTTTTCGAAGGTCAATACGAGATGACTCAGGGCGGTCGAACCTACGATATCTCACTCGATGGGGAGCAATTCCTCATGATGAAGGAAGTTGAGGGCTCGTTAGAGACCCCTCAGATTATCGTCGTACTAAACTGGTTCGAGGAACTTGAGCGCCTGGCGCCAACAGCAGAGTAATCGCCGACGACCGCTGGCCGAAAGCAGCCGTCGGATAACCGTTAATATGCAAGTTGCTGCATAGTTGGGAAGAG
>Ga0255047_10001774_pt1 | contig 14977 bp, 17 predicted proteins | sample JV7_2_1_MG_FD_183640 | JGI IMG/M metagenome (GOLD analysis project Ga0255047, IMG submission 183640) | Seawater microbial communities from Jervis Inlet, British Columbia, Canada - JV7_2_1 | ecosystem: Environmental > Aquatic > Marine > Inlet | place: Canada: British Columbia | collected 2016-10-06
GAATCAATCGAAGCAAAAGTAATAGATGAGTAGTAGTCTCTTTGATTGAGTCCGGCACAGAACAACCCGATCTTCTCTTGGGTTCCAGTGGAATCAAAGTACATCTGCAACTTCATGGCGTTTTGAACTACAAGCTCTTGCCTGTGAGCGAGAACGCAACCGCGGGTATGCGGAGCTTGTGTTTTCCACTGCTGAATCATCGCCGCCATGACTACGCTCTTACCGGAACCAGTCGGGAGAACCACGCACGGATTCCCTTCCTTTTCGCAGATGTGCGAATGTACGGCAGCGATAGCTTCAGTTTGGTACTCGCGGAGGATCAAATTTTACTCCTCCGAATCTCCGCTTTCTTCTTTAGGTGCCACTTAATAGCTATACGGCCCCCGGAGACTTCACGCACGCTGTAATCCACGAAGTTGCATTTCGATACGGATTCCAGAAGGAAAAGGTCTTCCGAGAAATTAGTGTTCCACGCTGTAGCCAATTCGTCTTCTCTCCCTTCCCATAGCGTCTCTACATCTTCTTTTGGATAGCGGGCGAGTATGTCGTCCTGGCAATCAATCACTTTTGCTTTTAAGACTTGCTTGATGCTTTTTACAGCGGGATTCGTTAGCTGTTCAGCGGGGAGCTGCATTAGTTCCTTGCTGCCAAAGCAATCACTGCGATCTCCATGAAGCCACTTCAGCGTTCCGTCTTTATTGGTGAATTCAATGAAGCTGTGGCCGTCTTCGTCTACTTCAGAACAAGTTGGATCTGCAAAAGAGAATAAGCCAGGTAGACAGAGGTGGTGATCGCAGGGTTTATCTGCGGGCTTCGTCAGTAGATTGCACTCCCAGGATGCCCCGGCTGTCTCGCTGAGCAGTGGCGTAACATGGCAGCACTGCCGACAGGACAAACTCGGAACCGGGAGGGCCGGCTCTGGAGAAACTGGCCCCCAGCAGATACTTTGTGCATCACACCAGCCGCATTCATAGTAGTCTCGCCGATTGAAGGCCCGTTCAGGTGGAGAGGTTGCCGTGATGACTCGCTCAGCTTTCTCTATTAAGCCCTCGGCGAATGCTTTACAATAACGGATGCGTTCAGAATAGAGATCATCAGTGTCTTTATTGACTGCCAAGTAAAGGGATCGCGTCATGCCAGTGAGGTGCATGTATGCCTGCATTTGGGCGTAGTGCTGCGGCTTCGACTTTTCGACACCTTCCTTTTTGAGCTTCCTGAACGACTTCGCACTGTGAGTCTTAAATTCTAGGACGTGCCAGGTCTCCGGAGCCTCTGGGATTCCGCGGGCGCAGCCGTCCATGTGTCCGGAAAAGTGGCCGCCGAGTGCGAGCACCTCGAATTGATCGCCGTTCACGTCGACATCATGTACTTCGCAGCCTATGTCACGAAGGTTCTTTGTAAATCTCGCTTCCGCAAGGTCGCCGGTTTCAAGAAGACGACGTATTCTCCCGCTGAAACCTTCCGGCTTGCTGCCGCCCGTACACTGCCGAAAGCAATACCAAAGGAATCGCCTACAGGGATGACCGATGATCGAAGCACCGAGGTAGCCGCGATCCGACTCCGAATCTCCGGCTTTTTTGTATTCCTCAAAGATCCGTTTAACAGTCAGAGATTCTTCTGGAATGAATTGACTGATGTTGCCCATTAGCTACTCCTTTGGGGCCTGAAGTGTGACTGCAATCTTCTTTGGGGTTACAGTGACGAACTCAGCTATATTATCGAACTTATCCGGATGGTTGGACTTGTACCACTCGTAGCCCTTGATGTCAAAGGTATATTTAATTTCCGATTTGATCGGACATGGAAAACGCTGCTGGTCGACAGGACTGATAGTTCGGTAGTGCATATCGCGAATCGCAATAACGTCAGCCCTGTAGTTCAGCCCACGCTTAACAGTAACCTTTGAGCCGTCTTCAAGCGTGACAGTCTTCTGGCCGACTTCTTTAGACTCAACGAGAGCTGCGATCTTCTCTTCAAGCGCTATTCGCTTCCCCTTAGCGGTTTCTTCATCTTTTCTAGCCGCCCGAAGTGCCTTAGTGAGAAAATTCAAATCGTACATGGTATGTCCTTTGGTAAAAAAGCCCCGGCTACCATGACGACAACCGGGGCGCTGAACAGGAGGAACAAGATTATTGGCGTGTGGCCCAGGGCGGCGGGGCAGTACCGCCGGTCGGCGGTTCCTGAAAGGTGTTTACGGGGGTCGGAGTTACAGCCTGAACCGGAACAGGAGCAATCATTTGAGGCTGAATAGGAAGTGCAGCGTGCTGCTGGGCGGACGAATACGTACGGACGTTATTCTGATTGGCCTTCACGATTACGTGAGCAACGACCGTTTGCCTGAGAAGCTGGTCGGTATCACCGAGTGCCGTCAAGCCGATTGCTTGCCCGAGAGCAGCAAGGCACCGTCTTCCAATTTCGACACATTGAGGGCTTTCTTTATGGTCAATGTTGATCCAATCTTTCAGTGACTTATTTTTGTGCGGCCCGTCGAGAATCTTCAGACTCAGGGCGATACCGTGCCCGCTACCAGTCTTAGTTGCCTTAATTTCAGCTCGCTCAATGAAAACCGGATATTTCCCAGCAGGGACAATCTCAAAATCTGTTTGTGCTTCTACGCTGTGCGTGTCAAAAGCCTGCTGTCCAAAGAAGGATGCAATGTCGCTCATGTAGTTCTCCTTAGAAAGAAAATGGTTAGTTGTTGCTAGGCTGCCCCGACTGCCGCCATCCACGTGTCCCAGTTAAGATCCATTTCGTACGGCACTCTCCCGAAAGCGCCTCTGCCGCCGCCGGGATGCGACGGCCGTTTTTGCGTATAGAGAAAATGTCGATCCTGGAAAGCCCCGACACCACGCTTTTTCTCTTTATTGAATCCTACATCTTCCGTGAGGACGACTATCTTTGTATTGGCGAAGAGAATAGCGTCGGCCCAGCGATACAAGAGGCTGGCTGCTTTCTCGTGGATATCCCACTGAAATGTGTCGTAGCTGCCACCGATTGGATCGTCAAACCGCTTGATTTTGACGTGTCCAACGATGACGGACGCCATGTTCCGCTCTGCCCTGAGAGCATCGAGGATTTCAGTAAGTTGCCTCCATACTTCGGTTGCTTCCGTGTAGCCTTTGCCGTAGCCGCCCATAACTTTTTCTATAGAATCGACGTTCCCGTGCTTCTCGCAGGTATGCTTCCAAACAAGCGGCTCCAAGGTACTAGATGAATCAATGACGGCTGTCTCGTAGCTGTGAGTGTCTCGACCGAGCGAATATAGCCAGCCAAAGACATCGTTAATCGAATTGCAGACCGGAGTCTTAAAGACATCGATGTCGTCAAGTCCTTCTTCGCCCTTAACAGGTAGACAGCAGGGTGAAGGGGCTGAGGCTGCGAAAGTTGACTTTCCGATCTTCTCTACGCCAAGCATGATAATCCGCGGGGCCCGAAGGCGTTTACCGCTTGTGATAGATGATAAATCAAATGACATTCTGCTCTCCGGTGGGTGACCTGAGTTCGACGGTTATCGTACTCGACGAGCTTCCGTCGCCGATCATATCCCCGACGAGATCCATCAGAAATCGATCTATGGTAATACGCGGGTCGTCAGCGGTTCGATTTATGATCTCGCTAACATCACCAACGCAAATTTCTTCGATCTCGCTAATCAGGAATACTCGCAGTTCGTTCATACTTGCATTCTACTTGGATAGCCAGGAAAGAGTGAAAGATTCTCGGGATTTTCTCAAAAAAAAGAACCGCCAAGGCAAACAAGGCGGCTTACGGGGCAAGAGGAATTACTTGTCGCTAGCGACGGACGAAGCGAATTTTCGGCGATCTTCACGTAGGGCTTCCCGGTCTTCTTTGAGCACCTTCAGGAAGTCAGCCCTCTGGTCACGCAGGGCCTTATTGTGAGCCGGGAAAGCCTTGGCTAGCATATACCAGATTGTCCAAGCAAGGACGCCTAGAGCGCCCCCCTGGAGCACGTGAGACATACTAGGCATCTGCGCTGTAGCGTCAGCGGCCATCAACATTGAGACACCAAGGAACGGAGCACAGGCTAAGAATCTCACCAAACTTTCCCCCTGTTAAGCCACCACTCAATAACCAGCCTGACAACTACAGGCACAATGATATTCAAGAGAATCCAGATTACAATGGGATTTCCGTACTTCATGCGAACCAGGAGTCCCAGGTTTACAGTAAGCCTGCGCTCGCCGATCAGTCTACCCATGCGAACAGCTTCCTCGATTAGCCATTCTGAATCCCTCCGTCTAAGGCGAAGTCGCCACGATCTCTTTAGGCAATACTGCTGTGCTGTCATCGTCGCCATCCCTTGAAAATTCTCATGCGAGAATTCGTTACTTTACGGGGATACGTCCTGTTTGAACACTTGCCGCCCGGACACCCGGCTTCGGCTCCTTGAATTTCAAGCGGTGCTGATGTGCTGTTGCTGACGCTGCAACTTCCATCCGGACAGCCGGCCGTAGCCTGCGGCAATCGTATGTCGACTGTAATTCGTCCATCTTTTTGGATAGCATCGAGTAAAGCCTTTCCTTTATTGGCGAGTTCGTTTCCTTTGCGAATCAGCTCTTTCGCTTGTCTGATAATATCAAGCGGGCCGCCAGGAAGTCCAGCGAGATCGCAATTCGGACATTTCGTTTGGTGACCGTCTCCGTGCATAATCCAGCCTGTATCCTTGCATGTCGGGCAATCGTACGGTGACGGCCCGGGAGTCGGAGCTTTCCCTTCGATCATTGTTGCAACTGCGAAGTCTACCGCAACATCATCAGGCGGCGCGGCATTAGCTAGTGAGGCCAATAGGCAAATGACAACAAAAACAGCAGATAGCCAAACAAGCATAACGGAGAAGTAGAAAACTCCAAAAAGGCAAGCTTCCCAGTCTGTTCCTTTTCGCGCTGGCGGATCTGGTTTTGCATTCATGAATTCTCGCTTCATTACTTTACCCTAAGATATTATCGAGTTTACCGTAATCAGGGAGCTGCTTCTGCGGTACACCCGCAATGTCGCAGTACGCGAAGATTGAGCTGCTACCGACGAACTTTCTGGCGTAAATATCTTCTGGAACCCAGAACGAACCGATAGGCCACTCGCCATATCGATCCTCGGGCCAAACCGCCGGTGGCTGATTCCATACACCCCAGCTGTTCGCAACCAAAAAGACGCACTCAGGATACACTTCCTTTGTGTCATCATAGCCGATAGTAGCCATGTCATGGTTCCAAGCGCTGCCGGTGATTGAGATTCCGCGGCTGTCTGACTTAGGCTTGACGCCATAACGTTGCCCGCTGTGAATGGCGTACCCGGAGAACAGGAGATCTCTCGCCTCTTTGACCGATTGCGGGGCTATCCACTTACCGACACTATGCTTCTTACAGTCTTCCTTCACGTCATTCGGAACGCCGCTGCGACCCCAGGAGGTGCCGATCTTGGAATTATATTTCGAGAGATCAACCGATGAATACTTTTCCCGGAACATAAAGCCGTAGTCGGCCTCAAAACGGGAAGCCCTCGCTGGGTCCATTCCCTGCCCCCCGTGGCCGCGTGCTCCGTAGGTAGGCTCTGTCGCTGATCGCTTGTAAAACTCCTCGGGCTCCCCTTTGATATGGAACTCTACGCAGCGGGTAATTTCCCTGGCGTTACGGCTTCCGTGTGAGACGCAGTCACCGGTCGTCTGGGCTTCATGCCCGAATGAGCCTGGATCGAACTTCTCGCGTGATCGCCAGAGGAGGGCAAGTTTACCTTTGCCGGATATCCCTCCGACATGCTTGAAGCTTTTCGGTGCTATCCAGCAATCATATACATCGCGGAGGAACTCAACTTTCCCATCCAGAAAGAGATCGTCCATGGTGTCTCGATTAAACTGCCATCCGGGAAGGCCAGCTTCATAGGCATTCTTAATTTGCCAAGGAGTTCGATAGAAGTTATTCATTGCGCCTCCCGCTCCTTTTCAAGCAGACGAATATATTCAGCCACAAGCTCCAGTTTAGCAGGTGAGTCCCCGGACCAATATATAATTGACTCGCAAGCCTGACAGATACCTTCGCCTAAGTAAAGATACTCAAGGTCCTTGTATTGAAGCCATTCATTTTCTGGTTTCCCGCAGCATCGGCAATGAAGGGTTCTGCGAGATGCTTCAAGCTTTTTAATATAGGCTTCGACGGCATCCGCCATTTCCTTTACCGTCAGTGTAGTATCGGTAGTTACGCAATTTGGAACTAAGCCTGTTAGCCGGGATAATCTCGCGGCAGCCGAGATATTTCTTTCTGGGACCATCACTCGGCCTCCTGGCAAGCCCACGCAATTGCTTCGAGAACTATGGCGGCCCTCGTGTGATCCAATTCACCTGGCCCAAGCTGGAGCACATACGCAAGTACACCAGTCTCCCCGTGAATTGCTTCGGCTAGCCCCGAAACTTTTGTGAAGGCTCCTTGAAACCGCAAGGTTGTCGCTCGTTCGCAGAATATAGCAAAATGTGACTTTGTTTTGATAATCTTTCCATTGCGTTCATCGCGGCGGACAGTTTCTGACGCCTCGTAGTAAAAGGCCGCAAGCAACTTCGCCTCCGCTGAGTGCCCAATCAATTTAACGGTAATTGGATTAACCAGCGCCCGCAATTCCGCAGTTGGCGGCTGAATCACGGGGGTATCGGGAGCTTCAGCTTGCGGATTCCACCAGTATAAACTACCCGCCGCGACGAGCACTGCAGCTAAGATTGTTGTTGGTTTCATTGTTACTCCTCTGGGCCAACGTCCGTGACGATGTAAGGCAGGACTTTCTCGTCCAGGGCCTGGACGGCATCGCTGTATCCCCACCGGACGCACCATGAACGAAGCGAGTAGAACGTCTTGAATCTATCGCCTGGACACATCTCCCTGCAATCGATCTTCCTTGCCGGTAGAACTACCCGCAGATACGGAAGGATCTTGGACTTCTGACTCCACGCGAAAAGCAGGATTCCAGCAACCACCGCCAGAAACGGAGCGTACTCTTTCAGTTGTTCAAGTTGCATTTTCGTTACCTTCGCTTAATGTGAATTCTGAATGGGAAAAGGAATCTGAACATGGAACGCAGACGCCGCAGGATATGGACGTAAATGCCCGGAGTGTATGTCCCAGCCGGCAACATTATTTCGATGACTTCGCTGCTTTCGCCGGGACCGGAAGCCAGTAGATAATAAGGCGCGTCTGGTAGCTTAACTGTCGTTCCGTGCCACTTCATTGGCTCGCTCCTCTTTTCATGCCTTAATTCTCTTGAGAATCTCGTCGTAAATCTGACCAACGAGGGGACGAATAGCAATGCGAAATATCGGATCAATGACGGCATCAGGACCAGGAAGGTCGACTGGCTTCACGTATTCGTCAAAGAGTTCCTCGCAGCGAACGATGACATGCTCCCGCCTGTTGGCTGCGCTAGTGAACTGGTTAACCTCTTCAACGACCGCACGAACGAAATCATTCATAGTTTTTGCCTTGGTTGGGGAATTTTCAGTGGGTAACTCGCGTCTGTTTGTATTGTAACACAATTCAGCCGGCAAGGAAGGATTTTTCTGGAATTATTTCACTGTCACTATGCGATTCCCTGGATTTTCCTGGTTCCATTTGACCCGGAGTTGATGCGCTTCGCCCTTCCCGGTCTGTCCTTTACTCCTGAGTTTTTTGATTCTCCTGCGGGTCGCTGTCTCGCTGTCCTTGTACACGCCCACTCCGACACCTAGGACCCCTAATGTGCCAACGGCAGCCGCAGTCCCAACGCCCTCTTCTCTCCACGCGTCGTAAATGTCCCTTGTTATCAGCGGAAACATAGAGCGCAACACTGTTTCATTCCACGCTGCCTCTTCGCCCACCATCGTTCGACCCGTCCATAGCTCCAGTGGGATCGTCACTGCCGGCGCAGCCTTGTACATCGAAAATCGGCCAACCATCTCAAGGGGATCGAAGTCTCTGATACTATCGCGCGTAAACCTACCAGCCGAAAGCCTAGTAATTAAGCGTGCTGGCTGTTGGAATCCTCCCCATATATCGACCCGAGTATCACCGGCCCTAATCTTGCCCCAGTCCGCACTATTTGGATCTTCCCATTCTACATCTGCTCCGGCCAGTGCAGCTAACAGTAGGACCAGACCACCAGTTGAAACAGCACTCACCATATCTCTTGCGATTTGTTTGCGGACTCGGGGTAATTTCCGATACTTCACAATGGCCCACGGAGTCTGGAATCTACTGGCAACGAACTTCGGAGAGAACATCACTTCATTGAGGTAATTGATAGCCGGACCAAGTTCAGAGATGTCACCGATGCCAGTGGACTTGTTGATGTAGTCAGCCATGGCGGCTAACTCTTCGGGGGTTGCATTCGGATTATCTTCCACAAATTGATCGAATGCGCTTGTGCGAAACAGGTTTCCGATAGCTACGCTATGCCTTGAAGATGCACGCATAAGGCGACCGAGTGGATTCTGCTTACCGAAAACCTTATAGTTCTCAATGAACTTGCCTCTGAAGACTTCAGATTGCAGTTGAGAATTGGCCGACCCCGCATCCAGAATCTTCACATCGTACAAATCATAGAGTTCCGCGTTCTCTGCATTTCTAAGAGAGTTCGCTATCTTGTCGGAGGAGTGCTCACCTAGAAAAGCCCCCAACGACTTAGCCATAATCGCAGTCGTCTTAACTGGATGCGGAAGGAGGTTGGCAGCAACCTGCCAGAAATTCTGGCGAAGCGTAAAAGAGATATCGGCAGTAGCGGCTAAGGCTTTTGCGCTCGCAGTGACTTCTCGCAGGACTCTCTTCGTGGTCCAGGGGCGCATGCCCTCGATTAGCTGATTGATCTCCGCCTTTTTCTTAGCTACCTCAATTTGCTTATTCTCAAGTCGCTTGGATATTCTCCTGGGGACCTTCTGTTTCGGTTCAAGGTACTCCCCGGTGCGGATCTGTTCGTTCAAACCACGCAACTCAGTGCCGAGATCCATCTCCCTGTTGAGATCGCGAATTTGCCCCCTGAGATTCTTGAGTTCGCTCGGAACTTCGGCAACCTCCTTCTTGACCTTGTCTCTACCATTGGCGAGATCTTTCTGGATCTGATTCACTCTCTCAGACGCACTGGCAATTTTCTCCGCGTCTAAGTCGGTCTTGTAGAACTCAAGGCGGGCCTTCGTGAGCTTCCCCCGGAGTGCCTTGATCTCGGCATCCACGGGCACTTTCTTTTCGGCCTTCGTTCCGATACCCTCAGCCATCAGGTCCATTTCGAGTTGCATCTTAGCCAAAGATTGATATCGAGAGACCTTCTTTTCTGTTTCACTCCTCGCGCGCCTCTTCCTGCTTGGGTCGCGAGCAAGGAGAGCCTTGTAGACTTCTTGTGTCGTCAATTGCAATTCAGGCATATCGGCTTGCAGAGACTCGACGACTTCAAGGAGGCTACCGGCACCACTCTTGATGTAAGCCACGCCAAGTCTCCCAATAAGATAGAGGCCCTCAGTGGAGACCCCGGTAATATCATGAACTCGCAGCCCGAGTTGTCTAATACGCTTCTTAATGTCATCAATCTCAGCCGCCGCCTTCTCTTGGATCGCTCGCCCCCTGTTCCTACTGATGCCTTTTTTTCCCTTATTCGCTCTGTAGACCTTATCGGCAGCTTCCTTTTCGGCCTTCTCAGCTTGAACTTGATCCTGGAATTCAAATTGAATCGCCTGATTCTCAGCTTCAGCCAGCTCGCGCGCTTTATCCGTCAGCACCTCCTGTTCCGAGCTATCCAATTGGCCGCCTTTTGGACTCTTTGCTGCCTGCGCTCGCTCCAAGATGCTGGCGATATCGAACTTCTCTCTGTTGCGCCTTAGACGCCTAATGCTCATTGCTTTGCCGATTTCGGTTCCAGCAAACTTAGAGGCAGTAGTTATGATATCGAGATCGGCGACGGCCAGGGCCTCCGCTTTAGTGGCCTTCCTGTAGGCTTCGGTATTTCCTTCATTAGAGGCACGAACCTGAATCTCTCGATAGGAGTCTATGTCGTCGAGAAGCGACTTAGTCTTCAAAGCCAGAGAGACATGCTCACGGTCGCTGATCGGCCGCCGATTATCGATGACATCCTTAGCCATGTCTATTGCCTTCTCGGCGGCACCGCTGCGGTGAACCTCACCAATGACCCCATCCCAGGTCGTCGGATCTTGGTCGGGAATCTGTTCTAGCCCAAGCTCAGCCCTAATTGCAGCTCCAGCCTCCTTATTCAGGTCCGCAGCTTCGTCCGGCGAGACAGCCACAGGAGCCTCGGGAGCGGCCTGTTGCTCTGGGGCGATTTCTGGGGCCTGGGCCGGCGAAGGCGGCTCCAGTGGGAGTGCGGCGGCTTCCTGGGGGCCTAGGGCGGTTTCTGGGGCAGAAATAGCTTCAGGTTGGACCTCCGGCGGTAATTCCGCCCGCTCTTGGTCCTCCATCTGCCCTCCAAGCTCCTGGTCGGAGCGGTGTTTCTCCTTTAGAAATGCGGCACGCTGCAAGCCCGTCTTTCCACTGTCCTCCGGGAGGCCCCATCGCTCCCATTGCTCCTCGGTCGGATTCTTGCCTTCCTGAATGACATCATCCTGCTCATTCCAATCGAATTCCTCGGCGATCTCTCGTAGGGCGGTCTTCTTGCTTTCGTCGCCAGGGAACTTACCTGGGAGGCCCCATTTTTTTAATGTCCGCCTCGACGGAGTCCTGTCATCCTTGACGTGCTCTCGGATCTCCTCTGATACACTTTTCTGCGGTGCATCCAGCCCGGCCGTAGAAGAGATAGCACCGCCAGCACTAAGGCCGAGCACACCAGGCAGCGCTTCCGTCCCGGCTTCGAGGGCCTTCTTTGGGATATCAAGAGGATCTCGCCGTTCGACATCTTCGCTTGTTTCTCCGGCGATGTATTTGATTGTTTCGTCTACGGTCGCCTGAAGAGGCTCCTCTACGCCAGCCTCAAGGAAAACGCGCTCCGCGTAGTCGGCACCGACCCTTGCTGCCTTACCGACTGTTGGGTGTTTCTTTACAAGCCCAGCCCCCTTACTCACCGCCTTGCCAGCCAAAGAAGTGGCGGCCTGACCAATTTTCCCACGCACGAACTTCGATACCGGCCCGCCGGTCTTCTTTAGGATGCCAGTAGGATCGATGTTAATGAACGCCTCGATAGCTCCCTGGGCGACGGCGGACGGAATCGCAGCCGCGGCGGCCGGACCAGGTGCGAGCCCAATATCCTGCATGCTCTCGGTCGCCTCAGCGCCAACTCTTGCGCCAGCGAACGTAGCCATCCCTATTGGACCGCCAGCCATCGCAGCAAGGCCACCGGCAGCTACGTCTGGAACGAACTGAGCACCGCCAGTCAGAATTTTAGCTCCGAGACCGCTGTCTTTCGGGATGTATGGATTCTCAGATTCTTTAGCTGATTCCAAGGCAGCAAGAAACTGCCTGTCTTCGGTTGATCGCTCACCACCACCGATAGTTCCGCCCAGAAGACGATCCGGGCCGACGAAAGCTTTTTTGAGCCCTCTTCCACCCTCAACGAAAGAACCGCCAACCTTCTGAAGGATCTCGGCCTTGCGACTCCAGAAGCCAGCCTCTCCGCGCTTCTTTCGCTCAGACCACTCCTTGGCTTTCGCTATCCTGCCAACTTCACCAACAAGCCACGATCTCTCTTGTGGATTGGAAATCTCTTTAAGCGCCTTCTCAGCAACGATATCGCGCTGCGGCCCGAGAGGGGAAACGAGCCAATAGGCGAACTTCTCTCGGAGGTAGCTCTTACGCTTGCGGCTGATGTCCTCGGTTTCTCGCTGCCTGCGCTCAAGGATCTGCTGGTAGATTTGCCCTTCGGCTTCTGGACCCTGCGCGGACGGAGTCCCTGGTGCCTCCGGGAAAGAAGACATGAGTTGATCGAATCCACTAGCGAAATTTAACGCTTCAGAATCAGGCATCACCTATCCAATTGTAGAATGCTTCTCTGGAATGCCGCAACGATCTTCCGTGCCCTCTCGTAGGTTTCTCTGGCTTCTTTCGGCCACGATTCCCTGGGGCCTTCCCATTTTTGCAGTGCAGTCCTCATCGCGGCCCTGGCAATTCCGACTTGCATCGGGTATTTCTTATCTGATTCCAGGACAACGTAACCCTGAGCTTCTGCCTTCTCGGCCCACGCCTCGGCCTGCGGGGCTTGCTGGGCTTGCGGCGCCACAGACGAGTCTTGCTCCGGCGAGTAAAAGGCACCACCTGGAGCGAAGACTTCATTCGCCTTGTCCCATTCTATTCCCGCCGCCTCGACAGTTACACGTTCTTCGCCTTGATCTAAGGTTTCAGACGTTCTTTTGAGAACATAAGCAGCCCTGTCACCGCGTGCCTTCCATTGCCTCTCTGTTCTCTTGTCGCGCTTTGCGGCCTCGGCTTCCTGCTGCACCCGTCGTTGCTCATTCTGAAGGTACTCTTTACTGTCCCTGAAGGAATGCAACTTAGTAACCTTACCGTCGCTCCTTGTGAAGGTATTACCGGTTTCTGGATCAACCCAAACCTGGCCGTCTCCTTGGCCCTCCGGATAATCAGGCGAGTCGTCTGATCTTACACTCAGTGGAATGTTGTTCATCCCAAAATCTATAGCTTGATTTGCTTTTGCCTTTTCGGCTGCATCAAGCGTATCGGTGTTCGCGACCCACTCCTTCGCGGCGTTATACTTCGCCATCTCTCTCTTTGCGTTTTGCGAATACTCAAACTTCGTTTGCTTGGCTTTCTGCCTAGCCGCCTCTTCCATCGCCTGAATCCGATTATCGAAGGCTTGCTCCTGAAGCTCGCTCTGAAGTCCAGCCGCTACAGCAGCCCGCTTGTACGCGGTATCAGCCGCTTGCTTGTCACGTGCGGACTGCGCGTCGATCTGTTGAACCTGTCGAGATCGCTGAGCACTTAAACTCTGGGCGTGCATCGAGCGCTGAGCAGAGACCCTCGCAGCGGCAACGCCCGCCTGAGTCCGCCCGCTGATCCTGGCAAGGCTCGCCCTGGAACGAGCGTCGGCCTGCTGTCCATAGATGCGTGCGTAGTCTTGGCCGCGAAGCTGAGATTCCCGCGTAGCGTAAGCCCCCTGACCTCGCAATAGTCCAGCAAGGGCATCAATTCCGCCACCACCGTGCTTAACTGAGATTGGCATTATTCTTAGAGAGTCCTAAAGACATCCCCTCCTTTCTGCTTGCCGAACGTCGGAATTGTTGGGATCGCCGGCGCAAGCCCGGATTCGTTCAATGGGAGGCCCGCCGCCCCGGCAGACTGTGGGGTCGGAGCACCTTGTACCGCGGGAGCGGCAGCGCCGGCACCTCCCTGCTGGACGTTACCGAGCGCACCGTAGAGCGCCGAGACTCCCTTGCCGCCGTAGCCTTCACCGAGACCGGCAAGAGAAGACTGAAGCGCAGCCGCATCCGGGTACTGATCTTCTCGTCGTTCAATGATACCGAGCTTTGTGCCTTGCATCTGATCCGCGAGCCGGTTCAGCGATTCCTGCTCCCGGCGGCGGACGCCAGCGGTAAGTGTCGGCGAGACAGTCGTATTCGCCAATCCAGTACGGGCAAGCCCCTGTTGTAGATCGGACCTTTCATTCTCAGCGGACCCCCGAATATCGGCGGCACGTTGCCCGGTAGTTTGATCTGCAATCCCAAGTAGCTGCTGATATCGAGCTTCATTTGCACTCCTGGCTTCTCCGTATGCTGTATTGTAGGACTCAACGAGTCTATTAACGCCACTGACAGCCTCATCAGGAAGATCAAGTGTCCGATAATTTTTAAGGTCTTCGAGATACTCCTGGCGTTCTTGGCGATCACGACCGAGAGTGCCGACGCCAATACTTCCGCCGGGAGTCGACGGGATTCCGGCGCCACCACCGCCACCCTGGCCAGGCCGCCCGACATCAGCAGGCGCTCCGAAGTCGTAACCGGCCGGAGGAAGGCCGCCCTGTCCAGCCGTAAACGACCCACCGCCGCCACCTCGTCCGCCTCCACCGCCTGGCGTTCCAAATCCGGCTCTTGCTATATTCTGCGGACGAGCGGCCTGGCCGCCAAACGCACTACCACCGCCACCGCTGCCGTAATCAACTCCTCTACCAGCACCCGCCGTAGGGCCGGCAAACACCCCCGCCCCGCCTCCGCCTCCGCCTCCGCCACCAGTACCAGGCCCACCTAAGCCAGGAATACCCGGCAAACTCGACGGACCACCGGAACCGTAACCGGGGGAGCCCTGCCCCAGATCATCGCCAGCCCCGCCCGGTAAGGCTGCCGGGCCGCCGGTGCCATCCGGACCGTAATTAACTCTCGGATCTTGCGGCGTTGGCTCATCTGGATCATCGTCGTCATCTGGATCATCGTCGTCATCTGGATCATCTTCGTCGGGATCATCACCAGGATAGGTCTGAACCACGAGATTCTCTGATCCCGGAATTCCTCTCGCAATCCCCCTGGCTTTCCTTTCGGCTGTCACTGCGTACTTATAAAACATTGCCCTATCTCTCGCCTCTTTCGACATCTTTCTCCCTTTCGGTTTTTACCACATCGCGCCAAATGTCGATACGGCAATCGTCGTATCGGTTGTTTCTATGTCGACATACCCAGGCGCGAAAGATATTATTGAGGTATCAGTCACAGAACTGATCAAGTCTCCTGGTGTCCTGAAGACCTCCTGGGTGTACGTCCCGACCCACCTTTCGGGCGTCTGCCTGACCAGAACATAAGTTAGAATCCTGTACTTTTTATTGGTCTGCTGCCTGTTGACGGTGATATTCAATAGGTGAGTTGCGTCCCATGGAGTGTCGCCGCTGTAGTCGCCATCGTGAACTGCCGTTACCGTTATTCCACCTGGATCGGTTCCGGTCTCCTCTTCGACAACCTCAGAGTAGACTTGATCGCCGTCTACCTCGTACCTGATCCTTTTATGCCAATCTTCGGTCGTCGGCAGGGTGTAAACCGTTATCCCAACGATAATCTTCCATATGTACGGCTCGT
>Ga0255047_10001775_pt1 | contig 14970 bp, 25 predicted proteins | sample JV7_2_1_MG_FD_183640 | JGI IMG/M metagenome (GOLD analysis project Ga0255047, IMG submission 183640) | Seawater microbial communities from Jervis Inlet, British Columbia, Canada - JV7_2_1 | ecosystem: Environmental > Aquatic > Marine > Inlet | place: Canada: British Columbia | collected 2016-10-06
AAGAAGCAGCAGGACGAGTGCGAGGCGAAGAACGCCGAAGAGGACAAGGCGGAACTCGCTGAAGAGAACGTCCACGCCATTGACAGGGACCTCTTCGACCTGAGGGGGACAGAGCCCAACGCAGTCGGTCACGCCTCGGTCCGCCTTGGCAAGAAGCTCCCCAAGCGCGTCACCGAGTGCCTGGCTCAGGGCGCCGGGCCGGACACGGACGTCACCGGAGACCCGAAGGACGGCATCTTCATGACGCCGCCGGACTATGGCGCCGAGCAACTCACCGACTTCGGCTGGCCCGAGACCGGCCGACCTTCAGCGGAGAATATCTGTAAGATCGCCGCAGACAGCGCGGTTGACGTTTCGATCCTCAAGGACGTGAGCGGGACAGTCAAGCAGTTCTTCAGGGGCAGCAAGATCAAGGCGACGTGGCTCGAGGTCGGCGGGGTCTTGGTGAACAAGAAGGTCACGGAAATCACTGGCTACAAGGCCCGGCTGTTCATGGCCTTGATCGCCTCAAGAGCAAAGCCGATCCCGGTGGGAGCGGCGTAAATCACTTCGGTGGGTCACGGCATGTGACGTCGTAGTCGAAAAGAGACAAAGACGGTTCTGGGGCGGGTTCATACCCCTCCCTTCGGGGTCAGCACCCGGTTGTCTCCATGAAGAACGGAAGAGTCATGGATTTTCCAGAGCCAAGCCTGTTTGAGTCGGATGAGCATTCCCGCCTTCTTGTCAGGGCCACGGGAACGAACAACATCGAGCTTGTAAGGTCGGCTCTAGACGGGCTAGGCATCACTTATGCGCTTGGCGCCAGGAGAAAAGACGACGTTGACTTCTTCACCAAGCCCGAAGACATCCAGCGGAGCAGGGAAGCGATCCTAAGGGCAAAGGAGCTAGGTTGAAGAACGGAAGAAGCAAACCAAAGCAACAGTGCGAGTTCAGAACGACAAGGAGAGCAGACGTGGCAAAGAGAAATAGACGAAACATCAGCAACCTGGCGGCCGGTGAGCCGGACAAGGCGCCGGGCAATGCCCAGATCCTTGGGACGGTTCGCCGTCACCTCCAGCGCGCCGCGGACGCAGCGAGCGGTCTGGACCACCTCCAATTCGAGGACCCGGGCAAGGCGCTGAAGCTCGCGGCAAAGATCAAGGACGCAATTGAGTGGGCGGAGAAACTCAAGGCTTGAAATGAATGACCTGTCAGAGACGACGATCGTCATCATCTGTGCCTTCATTGGCGTGATGACGGCTTGTCTGCTGACTCAAATCGTAAACATGACAACGGAGACAACATGCGACTCGACGGAAGAGACAGACAGAAAAGCAGTGGAGGCAGCGACGACGGCTACCTCATCCCAGAAGGAAGCCAGCGGGGAGAGATCATTGATATCCTCAAGATCTACACCAACGACAACAGGAACACGATCCTCCCAATCCTGTTCGCCGTCGACCACAACGGGAAACGCAAGACCGCAACCAAGTGGTTCGCAATCAACTTCGAGAGCTTCGCCGACGAAGTGATGGCCGCCTTTAATGTGAACGACACCGACGACCTGAAAGTGGGAATGATCTGTGAGCTCAAAATCAAGCACGAAGAGTACAACGGCAAGCTCACAAACAGCATTGTCAAAGTTCTCCCAGCAGCCGGTGCCGGTGTTGCTGCCTCGACCCAAGGTTCCGGTTCCATGGAAGACTTCGACGACGAAGACGTCCCCTTCTAAGTCGTTCTCCCTGTCGGCGAGCCGCATGAAGCTCTACAGGGAGTGCGGCTATAAGTGGTGGCTCAAGTACGTCATGAAGTACCGGGAGGAAGAAACCCCTCCCGGGTCGCCTATGACGATCGGCAAGCTCTACCACGCCATGATGGAGCAGGCGGCCAAGCGCGATATGCCAATCGTCGCGAACGCTGACCTGCTGATCTGCTTGGCCGAGGTCATGGACGACCCGTATGAGGAGTTCACCGTCCAAGACGCGGCCGGCGTTAAGCGGATCCTTGACGGGGACCACGGCGACGCATTCTTCGGTCGCCAGGCCCTCGCCCCCGAGCATCACTGGTTCGCTGAGATCTTCGGCCAAAAGACACACGGCTACTTCGACCTGACCCGCTTCGTTGGCGGGCAAGGGATCTCGGAGACGAAGCCCTACGACATCGAAGTCGTGGACTGGAAGACTGGACTCGGCCCAACGCTCGACACCGAGGCGCTCTGGTTCGACCCCCAGGCCGGACTCTATGGCATTGCGGCCCGGCAGATCTTCCCAAGGGCCAGGAGTATAAAGGTCACGCTAGTCTATGTGCAGCAGGCGTTTAGCGTTAGCGTTATGTGGACGCCTGAGTTCGATCGCTACCACAGACACTCCGTTGACGGCGTGGCGGCTGCCATGAAGTCAGAATATGCACCGGCACGGGTCTCGGAGAATTGCAAGTGGTGCAGCTACCGCAACGGCTGCGAGGCGTATATCAAGGCTTCGGAGCAGAAGCTCGTCTTCCCCGTAGCCCTCCCAGAGGCCGACGCTGACCTCCTCGAAGCCCGCCAGCGAGCAAAAGTCCTCGAGACGATATCGGAGGTGCGGCGCAAGGACCTCGACGAAGAGCTCAAGAAGAGGCTGGGCGACGACAAGCGCAAGACCATGGCCGGGTGGAAGGTCACCCGGTGCGACAGGACGGGGCGCAAGATCAAGACCCAGCACTTGGCCGAGTTGGTGAAGATGCTCGGCTGCGAGAACGAGGACGTCCTGACGGCGGGCGCGATAGGCATTCAAGCCGTGAACAAGATCCTCAAGGCGAAGAAGATGGACAAGGACGCGGTCGACGAGCTCGTCGACATCACAAGGTCGTCGCATATCAAAGTGAAGGAGGCGTAGGTGAAGATCACATACAAGGTCCGTGGGCCAGCACCGACGTTGGTGCTGGAGCCTGAGAATCCCGCAGAGTCAGCGATCCTCGAGATGTTTCAAAGCGCGTGCTCAGTGGGTGGGGCTCGCGTCTTCGTTGGGAATAAGACGGTGAACGGCCTTGCCGAGTTCACGGACTCTGTGGAGATCGAACCGTGCCCTCCAAAGAAGAAGAAATGACCCCGACCTGCGACTGCAACTACCCCCCAAACAACCTGCCCTGGTGCGTGATCTGCGGGGCTGAGAAGGAGTTCAACGTGAATCCCAAACCCGGAGAGATACTCAAGATCGCCTACTTGGCTGGCGCGATCAGCAGCCGCATGGACACCTACAAGAAGGTCTTCGACGAGGCCGACGCGAGATGGGCCGCCAAGGGCTACGCAGTCATCAACCCAGCCGCCCGGGACCTGAGCGTGGGTGGCGTTCACCCGCCGTGGGAGGACTACATGCGCCTCTGTCTCTCCGATGTCTGCAGCGCTGACCTCGTCGTCTTCCTTCACGGTTGGGAGACATCAATGGGCGCCCGCTTGGAGTTCCTCGTGGCGACGACACTGAAGATTGAAATCATCTTCGAGAAGGAATGAACATGGACAACATGATTGAGCTCGCCGCAAACCTCCACGCCGCGATGACCTGCTACGAGAAGGGGATCAAGTCTCCGGACTACGTGCGGCGCCGACGCGGCAACGCGCCAGTGCCGGCGCGGTGGGTGCGGCTCGCGAAGGCCCTGGTGGCCGAGCAGGACGTGGCAGAGAACGAGGCAATTGATAGAGTCGTGGAGGGGCTGTGAGAAAACTCCAAGCCCTCGTTCCTCCTGCCATCGCTCCTCTCCACAATCTCCGGTTCGTGGCTCCGGAGCCCGAGGAGGCCGTCGAGAAGCTCGAGCGCCTGCTCAAGACCTGCCAGTTCAAGCCAGGCATGGTCACCGTCAACGTCGTCTTCAAGGAGCGCTGCGACGTCCTGAGGACCTCGACGAGGATCAAGATCAAGGCCGCTCTGGTCGAACTCGGCTATGGCTACGTCGAGAAGGTGCCCTGCAGCGACTGCGGCACGCTCGCGATCTCTCACTCCTGGACACAGAAGTACTGCGACCCCTGCTCGAAGAAGAACCTGCTCGAGGCGCGGAACCGGGCTCACAAGAAGCACAGGCGGAAGGTCGTCGCGGAGAGGGAGGCGAACCGGGTATCAAACAAATGTCCTGTCTGCAAGACGCGGTTCAAGATGAGGAAGGAGCACCTCAGGTATTGCTCGGCCGACTGCCGGGCGGTGGCAAAGAAGGGGCTGCGCATCAGGCCCTACCCGGTCATCATCTATCAATGCACGGAGTGTCCGACCCTGATCTGGGTCTCTGGCCGGGTCTGCCGGGTCGTCTGTGGCGCGAAGTGCCGGAAACTCAGGAAGAAGAGGAGGGACGGGGGGCGCCCCCTCCCGCCGAAGTGGATATGGAAGCCGATCCGGTTCGTCAGCCTCTACATCTACGAAGAACTCCTCATGCAGATCGGCGACCCCGAACTCAACTTCGAGATATTCTCCTCCCTGCGGCGCAGGACGGCGCGAGCCACGGAGAACAGCGATCACAGAGCATGGGAGCGACGGAAGCGGTGGCTTCGCTACTCCGGCCTGATTAAGAGCGAGCAGGTCACAGACGGCCAGGACGGGGGCCTCGAGGTCACCATGGTCTTGGACCGGAAGCGGCTGCAGCGCTTCGTCGACACCTACGTCACGGGCAACGTCCGGCCCTCGCCCAGGTCGTCATGGGACGGCACCGTGGAAGAAAGGAAGAAGCCTTGGTTAAGAAACAGAACGTCCTAGCGCTGGACCTTGCTTCAACTACCGGCTGGGCGACGAAGACGCGCCGGACAGACCACATCCAGTCCGGCGAGATCTGCTGGGTCTCCAAGAGCAAGAAGGTCGTCTACACGAAGCCGCGGATCTGTCGGTTCAAGGGGTGGCTAGAGTATCAGGTCTCCTACTGGAAGATCAAGAAGGTCGTCTATGAGGCGCCGCTGCCCGGCGCCTATGGTTCCGCCCTCCTCATTCAAATGGAGACCGTCATCATCCTCGTCTGCGAAGAGCGCGACATCGACTACGACTCCGTCAACGTCGGCACTTTGAAGAAGGCGACGACCGGCGACGGCCGGGCAAGCAAGGCAATGATGATCGCGGCCGTCGAGGTCCTCTTTGCCGACCACATCAAAGTCCTCGACGAGAAGATCACACACAACCAGGCCGACGCGCTGGCCGTGCTTGCATGGGAGATGGGACAGTGAAAGCAATCCAACTGCAGGCAGACGGACCAGCGCGTATCGCCCATCGCCTCATGGTAAGGCTCCTAAGGGATGGCCTTATCTCGGAGGCGACAAAGAAAGACAGGGTTCAGCGCGACCTTATCATTGAGGCGATGGCTGATGAGATCCATCAAGCTGCAATCGACGCGACACTCAGACTCGCATACGAAAGTTAACTACCAACCAAGGAGACCCAAATGGCGAACGACGACCCGAGAGACTTGAGCACCAACGTAATCCCAATGACGGCGAAGCAGATGCGAGAGGACGACGCCGCGGCCGTTCACCGCGAGAAGACCGGACCCAGTGAAAACCTCGTCCTCCTCAAGGTCCTCCTCGGCGCCGCGACGCCGGAGCAGGTCGCAGAGATCGAGGACAAGACCCCCCACCAGATCGAGCTCCAGGCCGTCGCCCATATCATGGACCTCCGCAAGTGGAACCAGAACCTGGCCGAGGCGGGCGCAGCTGCATACGAGAATGGCAAGTCGCAAGGCCTCGCCAACCTCGTCAAGGAAGCGATCAAGGAGAAGCTGGGCGAGCAGGAAGGGTACATCCGCTCCGAGCTCGGCGCCGCATTGACCGATCGCCGCCGGGTCAAGAAGGTGAATCACAGCAGCAAGAAGAAGGGCCGGAAGGGGAAGCGACGGTGAACTGTCTATTATGCAAACGCGAGCTCCGGGGCCGGAACCATGAGGGATGTATGGCCGCCCTCAGGGCAAAGTATCCGAGCAGACACAGGGCTCGGAGGGTCAATCGGTTCCAGCCCATCCCCGGCTCGCGTTTGTTCAGAGACTACTGTTACCGCTGTGACGAGGCGATGCGGATTAGCGCGAACCAGGTTGAAGCTGCGCTTTGTGGCAACCTGAGTGAGTGTGAAGAATGTAGAGTCCCTCGACCGGGAGCTTCAAATGAATTTAACCGAACACCGATCCAGCACGACGAGGACCCAGGCGTTGTCTGGAAGGGGTAATAAAAAATGATAAGACCAAAGGAACTCGTCCAGCGCCTCCTCCTTGCAGAGGAGTGCATTGAGGCCTTAGGCGCAGACAATATCTTACTTCGGGAAACCCTGCGCAAGCAGGGGGACCTGATTCAGATTCTGATGAACGAGAGGGAGAAGCGTGAGCAAGAAGACAGCAAAGCCGCCAGTCACAATGTGGAAGATCGGCCGCAAGCCGTTCAACGGGACCATGACGGTGTTCCGGGACCGGGACAACAAGTGGCGGTGGGTCTACCGGGACTATGCGCGGGTGGGTTTCTTCAAGAACAAAGGAGAGAAGGTCTTCCGGAAGATCAACGAGAAGGGCGGGTACAAGAGCAAGGCCGCCGCGATCAATGGATGGCGGACCTACCTGGGGACGTGCGGGAGGCATGGGGATGAGTGAAGAACCGGACGACCCGTGCGTTTGTGGGCACACCAGGGATCAGCACTCCGGCAACGGGTTTTGCTATGTGAACGGGATCCTGTTCATGTCCAAAGACGGCATGGCGCTTCCGTGCAAGTGCAAGTTCGCCCTCGACCCTGAGATGGTGAAGGTGCGGGTTTGTGTGGGGCTCTTCCGCCCGTATGAAGACGAAGGCAAAATGATCCGCAACGACTATCAGGCGAGCGATCAAGAGGCTAACGTGTGGGGCTATCTAATCTACAAGAAGGTCTGGATAGAGCAGTGGGTCGACCCAAGGAAACCAAGCGAAGGAAGGGCGGGAGAGGGATGAGTTATCAATCCTACGTCACTTGCAACGGCCCAGGGTGCCGACGAAGGGCGAGGGCCGAACCATGTCATCACGCCGGTCGACGAGGGATAGAGTGGATCCTTCCTCCTGCATGGATCAACGATATCGGATGGGGCCAATGGTGTGGCGCTGAGTGTCATTCGTCATGGCTCAAGGCGCGAGCGAAGAAGGCGGGAGAGGGATGACCCCAACCCTACCCGACAAGGAGCTCCTCGCGATCTTCTACAAGCAGATCAACATTGCCCTGCGCGGGCTCAAGCACGTCCACCGGATCTATCCCGAGGAGCTCCTTGGCGCGGCCTGGACGGGGTGGAACTCCGCGGCCCAACGCTTCGACCCGACGACAGGGGCCAAGCTCACGACGTTCTGCTGGCACCGCATGAGGGGCGCGATCAGTGACGAGATCCGGAACCGCCACGGGGGGAGGTATCCAGGAAAACAAGAATTTTATAGGGGATTGGTGAGTCTCGACCGATTCGACATTGCTTCTTTCGTTCAACTAGACCATCATCAAGAAATGATTGAGAACCGAGAATCAGCGGAGATGATCCTGAGTTGCCTCAAGCCGAAGGTCCGCGCAATCGTGCGCGCTCACTACTTCGACGGCATCACGCAAGCCGAGATAGGCCACTGGTTCAGCCTCTCCGAGAGCCGGATCAGCCAGATAATTCGACACGCAAAAGATGCCATGAAACAAGAAGGTGAAGAAAAAGGCCTTTAATTGTCGGACCAAATGACGATAATCATTAGCAGAGCAAAATTGAGGGACAATCATGAAACACCTATGGGTGGACATCGAGACCACCGGCCTCGATCCGCGGACTGGCCGGATCCTTGAACTCGCGCTCGTCGTCACCGAGCACGACGAGCACGGGATCTCGCAGCCGATCGGCAAGTTCGAACGGCTGATCCACTGCCACAAGGACACCTTCCTCTTGCTTTGCAATGAGAAGGTCCAGGACATGCACGTAGCGAGCGGCCTAGCAGAGCTTTGCTGGCATAGCTCAAAGGGCCGCGGGTCGGTCTGCGCCTTTGCGGACGCCCGCGAATGGCTCAACAACAACGCCCCCCGCACCCCCGGGCCAATGTGCGGCTCCAACCCCGACTTCGAGCGGCGCTGGTTCCGTGAGCACGCGCCAGAACTCCTCGGCTACTGGTCCCACCGGAACATAGATTTGAACAGCTGCCGGTTCCTCTTCCAGGAGCCAAAGGACTCCAAGCCGCACCCGCACCGAGCCCTTCCGGACTTGATGCGTGACATTGCAAACTTCAACAACTACGAGCGATTCATCCAGGAGGCACGATGCAAAGACTTGAGATTGTGAGGGACGCGCTGTGCATAGCGGCCCTCTTTGCCGGACTACTGACCATTCTACTACTGACCCCGGCTGAAGCCGGGCGACGCAAAGGCGCGCACCCGTGCGAGAGCATGACGGCGCCTTTTATTGTCCACGACGGCAAGTTCCCGGACTGTGACATCTGCAACGGGGGGGAGTATTGATGAACAGCGAAGAAGTGAAGCAGGCTATTTGTGGGTTGATTGACAGTAGGTCTGATATCTACGAACTCGGCGAGAAGCTCGAGTTCTCGATAAAGGAGAACAAGCGCCTCCTCGGCAAGGTTCTCCTGAAGGACGAGGTCCTTCAGGAGCAGGCCGCGGCGATCGACACCTACAAGGCCGAGATCAAGGACCTCAAGGCGCAGGTCGCCGCCCTGAGCAAGTCGAACGACAACCTCCTCGCTCGCGCCGACGCGCTCCACAAGCACAAGGACTGGGGAATCGACCGGATCGCGAGCCTGAGCACGCAACTCGTCAAGTCACGAGACGAAGTCAAGGACCTCGAGAACGCCTCCGAGATCCAGGACGGGTTCATTGAGAAGCACCTGGCGCGGATTCAGGAACTGGAGAAGGAGAACGGTGCGCTGGCTGGAGACCTCCTCCGCGCCCTCAAGGCCGAGCCGCTTGTTGAGTTCCGGCCGACCATGACCGAGGCTCTTCCCTTGCTTGACCTACCAATCGATGCGCCGCCGTTCTGTGCCGAGCCGGCAGAGCCCTACGCCATGCCGCTGACTCCATTCGTCTCCTGCCCGGGATGCAAACTGACCCGCGCCCCGGACGGCAAGACGTTCTGCGACTCCTGCACACAGATCCGCGCCAACCTCCCCGACGTCAACAAGGGGATCAGGGTCGGGGAGCAGGCGTGAGCGAGGAGCTCTACGACGGACAAGGACCTTGTGCAGGGTGCAAGAGGTTCAGTTGGGTGTTCTTTAACTGTGAATTAAGTGCATGGTTCTGCAGACCGTGCGGGAAGAGGGTGAAGGATGGGCGGACATAGGTTTTTGATTGATTGCAATCATGGGGTCTTTGAGGGAGACATGCATCGCCTCCTAAACGACGTGGTGGCCGCCGCCGCGGCCGGCGGCTCCGTCAAAGCGGTAACAACAACCAAGGGCATCATGGCCGTCTTTATGGAGAGGGATGATGCCCACGCACCGGCCACCCTTGCCGAGGTGACGGCGAGCCTCAACCTGGCGCTCGTGAGAATGGAGGCGCAGTCAAAGCGGATCGACGGGCTGTGCAGGAGCCAGGAGGCGATGGAGAAGGGCTTCGACTCTATGAGGAAAGACTACGGGACGAGGTTGGAGAACCTCGAATGCGCCCCGCGCATCAGCACCGTCCGGAACGGGCTCACGGAGGCCGCGCGCTCAAGGCACTCACTCAACAAGCGCGTGACCGCGATCGAGCGGGGCGAAGCCCACCCCTCCCTCCTCAACAAATTCGCCTTAGGACAGACGGTCCGGGAACAATTGGAGGACAAGGTCAGGCACTTGTCCGGCCAGATCGCCGTGCTCAGGAACAAAGGGAATGAGCGCTTCGAAGAGTTGGAGGATGGGGCGGCCATTGCCAAGGGGCGGCTCGACGCGCAAACAACGCTGATAGAAGCCCTTCAAGGCGTCGTGCGCGGCCACAGTGATCGCCTGGGCCGCCTCGACGGGGAGGGGAATGAGGCGGAAATCTCCGACGCCGAGTTGAACCGGGGGAATGCCGCATTCCACATGAGCAGGCTGAAGAATGAGTGGCGAAACTACCTTGAGGTCGTCATCTCCGAGAAGGAGCACCCGGGGCATTTCCAAGCCTGGGTCGTCGAGGAGCTCGCGAAGATCTATGCGAATTGGCCCCTGCCGCAAAAGACCAAGCCCCACCACTGCCAGGCGGACGGGGATGACGAGTGCGGAGTGCCCTGTGACGTTGGCTGCCCTAAGCACGAGGCCGACCGAGACCTTGAGGCCGACGTCCGCGACCTCCAGGCCACGCTCGATCACTACCAGGGGGCTCGAGGCCACCACTTCCGCGTTCACCTCACGGCCGCCATTCGGGCGCTGAAGGGGGGGCAGGCGTGAGTGGAAAGCCGGAAGCGAAGTGGCTGGACGAAAAGCTGGCGAAGAAGGAGGCGTTCACGATCGTCCGTGAACCGCCTGAGTTCATCACTTACAACCTCGACTTCGACGGCGATTACTTTGAGGTCTACGTCTATCCGGACGGGGACGTCATTGTCGGCGGGGATTACGCAGAGGGCGAGATCAAGGAGCTAATCACGAGCGCGATTGAAGCGAAGATGAGGGAGGAGCAGGCATGAGTGACAAACAGATTTGGTTTGAAGCAGAGCAGGACGAGCGCGGGGTCCTCGACGTTGTCAGGCACTGCCTGAGACTTGGTGCCAGTGGCTACATCTATGGCGGGTTTGAGACGCTGGACGACGGGCGCGTTTGGATTCAAGCCTACAAGAAGAAGATCGAGCCGAAGCAGGAGGAGTTCGTCTACAAGGACCACCTTGAACTCCTCATGGAGCGCGTCAACTCCATGGAGAAGAACCAAGCGGTCCTTTTGGCGAGGGCGGCGAAGGAGGTCAAGGCGGCGAGCCCGACGCTGCAAATGGTGGCGGCGACGAACAAGGCGCGGGCGGAACGGGCCGGGGTCGCCCCCGGCGCGCACGTCACCCATGCCTGTGAGGGCAAGGGCTGCGCACACTGCGGGGTCCGGAATCTGGAGATGAGAAAGATCAGTAAGGGGCAAGGATCATGAGCAAAAAAGAATGGAAAGTCGGGGACGAAGAGGCCCTGCGGTGGGTGGACGCCATACCGAAATACGTCTTCTACCTCCTCGTCTACTACTCAAGCGTCTCCGTCATCGTGACCCTGTGCGTCGTCTGTCGGGACCTGCTGTCCCTTGAGGACGGAGTCAACACCTTCGGGTCGGCCTTCCATTTGGGGCTGGTCCTTCTGTGCTGGCTCATCTCCTCAATACCCGTGGCAATCATTGGATTTGAGCGGCTGATTAACAAGGTCAGCAAGGAGGGGTGGAAGTGAGCAAAAATCCCGGCTGGAAGACGAAGCAGATCAGAGAGGCACTCAAGAAGCGCTATGCCGCGCCCGCCTGGGCCTTGCTCGAGGAGGTAAACCAAGGCACGGGCGGCAATTGCGGGCGCGCAGCCGACGCCCTTGCAATGTCACTCTGGCCCTCCCGCGGCTTGACGATCCATGGATTCGAGATCAAGGCCTCCCGGTCGGACTGGCTTAAGGAACTCAGCGACCCAAGCAAGGCGGAAGCCGTTCAGCGATACTGTGACTACTGGTGGATCGTCGTTGGCAAGTCCGATATCGTCAAAGCCAGCGAGCTCCCAGAGACGTGGGGGCTCCTCGTCCCGTCAGGCACAGGACTCAAGGTCAATGTCGACGCGCCCAAGGCCGCAAAGGTCGATGCCGTCGACAGGCGCTTCCTAGCATCGCTATTGCGCAGGGCATCTGAACTGCCGGGGCAGGCGATCGCTGAAGCGAGAAGCGCTGCATGGACGGACGGCGCAAAGTACGAAAGGGAGAATAACGCCGAAGACGTCAGGCGAATAAAGGAGCGCGTCTCTCGCTTCGAGGAAGCCTCGGGCGTCGTTGTCGACGATTGGAACCACGAGAAGGTCGGGGAGGCCGTGAGGTTCGTCTTGGAAGGAAAACACCTGTCTCTTGAGAAAGTTCTCCAGGGGATCAAGCAAAGAGCCATGCGAGTCATTGAATCGGTGGACGAGGAGTTGAAGTGAGTTACGACTGCATTATCTGTGCGCTGTGCGGCCTCTTCCTCGGCTGGTGGTTCGGCGCCGGGCAGCGCTTCCGGTTCATGCAGGAGCGGGTTGAGTTCTACAAAGAGCGCGAGCGGGCTCTCTTCGCCTGGTATGGCCAACAGTGTGAAGACCACGAAGAAGAGTTGCTGCAGTTGCACGCGGAGTTGGGGATGAAGGAGGGGAATGATGAACCCATTTAAACTCGAAGAACCAAGCGTCATCAACTTCAGCGGCGGCCGGACCTCGCCGACTGGTGGATCGAACAAGAAGACAGGATCGCACGGACAGGGGCAAAGAAGAGCGTGAGGGCCGCCACGTTCCGGAAGGATCGGCCACGCTATCTCCCCATGGTCGAGTCCACGAAGCGGCAACTGCGTATGTTCGCCGACGAACCCGACGAAGACTCACTGTCCTGCTTCTGTGGGGACTAGGTGCAGACCCCCCCCCTCCTTTGAGGGTGGTGTGAGGGGGCGTCTCGGAGCGTTTCAGCGTCCGTCGTCTTGACATTCATGCCCGAGCAAGGCAGAATGGACTCTTGATGCTAAGGGCATGGTAGCACAAAAACTTCTTGAGGGGGAAGAAAAAGATGGATGTTCTAATTGAGTTCTGTGAAGCCGTCATGCTCGCCGCCATGCTTGCCTGTGTCGTAATTTGGTTCAATGCCTGGTGCAATGCCCGCGTCAGCAAGCTCCGCACCGTTGAGCAGAAGAGCGTAGAGGCGAACCTCAAACTGGTCTCGGTCGACGAGGACAAGGTCGAGCGCTGGTGCGAGAAGCACGGCAAGGTCGTCGTTGAGAAGTTGACGATTGAGGGCATGAAGTCGGCGATCCGCGCCAAGGAAAAAAAGATCGAGGACCTGCAGGACGAGGTCGAGCGCAGTGATATGGCGATCGGTCAGGCGCACATGCTCGCGGCGAAGCACATGCTCGTGGCGAAGGCAAAACACCACCCCTCCACCCCCTGCCGCCACGAGTCCTGCGAGCACGAATGGGGCGACTCCTACTACCGCAAGGCCGCGGCAGCCGGCGGGCATTTCAAATACGTGACCGTCTGCAAGCGCTGCCGGATCGCGCCAGAGAATTTTAACCACACCGGCTTCGCCCCCGGCCTCAAGTATTGCAGGCATGAAAATTACTTCACGCGGGGCTGGTCCGACAAAGAAGCCGCCTACATAACGACTTGCGACGACTGCGGCCTTGAGACCGAGCGCTCGGGGGGGAATCCCCTTGTCAAAGCAGCCTATGATATGGGAATGTTGAGAGACGAAGGAGTGCGCATTTGAGATATGGACATTTCGGGACCAAAAAGAGCGACAACAAGAAGGCCCCCTGGATCTTCCATACCCACGAGAGCGTCCACTGTGAACACGAGTGCGCCCTCTCGTTCAGCGTCGTCACCAGCCTGCTCGACCTCGACGCCCTCGCCACCCAGGACCGGGTCAAGTTCCTCTCCTCAGTAGACTTAACAACGAAGAAGAGGAGCCAGGTCGAAGGGCTCGCAGAGGAAGAACAGCGGCTCATGGCGACCCTGCCGCGCATGACCCTGGCCGGTCCATATGATGTGGACGGGGACGACAGGGAGGCCATAGAAAAGATCGCACGAATGCTATTGGAAGAGGAGGAGAGACGTGGAAATCATATGCGAGTATCACGGTCCTCCGGAGAAGAGTTCAGCGGGCTCCACCTCGAGTTCGGCCCAGTCGAGGACGGGCTGCGGGAGATCGACCTGCTACGTGTGTTCTCCCGTCGCGCTGGCAGCGTGGCGGCCTCCGCCGGTCTTGTTCCGCAGAAGGACTCCAACTTTAGCAGCGAAGGCGTTCCACTCTTCTGGGTCCTCCCCTCAGAGCAAAACCTCGGGAAGGAGGCCGGCGCCAGGCTTGACCTCTCGCCCTTGAACAAGTCCGCCGAAGGCCGGGGGTCCATGTTCCGGATCTTCAACGGAGAGAATAAGCACGGCACCGCCCGCAAGTGCCTCGCAAACAACGTAGATGGCAAGGTCGTAAACTGCGCCGCCACAACCCGCATCACCCAGAAAATGGTCGACGAGGCGCCGGCGCCAAAGGTCGTCGTTAAGGCGCAAAGCGGAAGCCGGAAGCGCAAATCAACCTACGTCCGCGAACGTCGGCCCGCACGCACCGGCCTTTGGCCCCTGGTCGCCTTCTGGAAGAAATACTACCGCGGCGGCGATTGCCACGACGCCCGCCTCGCCTTCGCCGCCATGCTCCAGCGCGCCAACATCCTCGACCGCGAAGACTTCGTTGGCGCCCTCGGCGAGGCATGGAAGGACAGAGACGACGCCGCAGCTGCGTGGGACTCCACGCGGGTAAGGGTCCGGCAAGGACTCCCATGCAAAGGCGGCCACTGGCTCCGTCAACGCTTCGGTGGCGTGGCAATGTGGGAGTTTGGCTTCGCCCTCTCCATCGTCTGTGACCGACCCATCGCCTCCATCGCCGCCGACCTGGGCCGACCCCTCGGTAACACCGACCTCGTGAACGCCATGATGGAAGATGAAGAGCTCGAAGACAGAGGCAAGCGGACCTCGCTGTGTCTCAAGGTCCTGGAGAACCTGCACTGCGGTGAATGCGCCACCGTCCGCTTCGGTGGCAAGAAACGCTGCGACAACAGAGAAGTCTGCTGGAACTGCGGCCTCACCTTCCTCGAAGGCGTCGAGCGAGGTCTGAGAGATCTTTGGAAAGGTGTTGACAAGGTGGCGCTCTTCTGGGTCAGCTCTCTCTCCACCCGTGAAGAGGCCCTCGAATATATCTCAGAGACCCAAATCAAGTGCAACAACTCTGAGCGCCTCAAGCGCTGCGTCTACCCGGAGAGGAACAGGAAGACCAACGAGATCCGGTGGCATGTCCTCGCCTGGGGCAAACCCCAGTCCGTTGGCTCCGCCGGCCTCGGCGTCAAGCCCCTGGTCAAACGCAAGAGCGTCATGAAGCCCAAGGACGCGATC
>Ga0255047_10001779_pt1 | contig 14956 bp, 14 predicted proteins | sample JV7_2_1_MG_FD_183640 | JGI IMG/M metagenome (GOLD analysis project Ga0255047, IMG submission 183640) | Seawater microbial communities from Jervis Inlet, British Columbia, Canada - JV7_2_1 | ecosystem: Environmental > Aquatic > Marine > Inlet | place: Canada: British Columbia | collected 2016-10-06
GATAGCGCTGCGCTCGGCGTACTGGCGGCGTTGTGCGTTGCGTGCATTAATCTCTGGCAGGTACAGGCGACGACCAAATACGGTTTCGACAAATCCCTGCTCGCTGGCCAGGTCCCGAGTGTTGTCCATGTAGGCTTTCACGCCAGGATAACGATCGAAGTACAGATCAACGTAAGCCTGCGCTTCGCCGCGCGGTATGCCGAGTTGTTTCGCCAGGCCGAACGCCGACATGCCGTACATCAGGCCGAAGTTGATGGCTTTGGCGGAGCGGCGCTGATTGTCGGATACGTCGTCCAGCGACACTTCGAAGACCTCTGCCGCCGTTGCGCGATGCACGTCCTGCTCCTTGGCGAACGCCTTGAGCAAGCCTTTGTCAGCTGACAGGTGTGCCATGATCCTGAGCTCAATCTGGGAATAGTCGGCTGCCAGCAGAACCTGGCCCTTCGGAGGTACGAAAGCCTGTCGAATACGACGTCCCTCGGGCGTCCGAATCGGGATGTTCTGCAGATTGGGATCGGTCGATGACAGGCGCCCCGTCGCCGCGACGGCTTGATGGTAAGACGTGTGAATACGCCCGGTTCGTTCATTAATCTGTTGCGGCAGCTTGTCGGTATAGGTGCTCTTCAGTTTGCTGACACTGCGATAGTCAATGATGACCGCTGGCAATTCGTAGTCATCGGCCAGTTCAACAAGAACATCCTCGGCAGTGGACGGCTGCCCTTTCGGCGTCTTGCGGATGATGGGTAGTTCGAGTCGTTCGAATAGAATCTGTTGCAGCTGTTTTGGTGAGCCAAGATTGAACGGACCACCGGCGAGTTCGTGAGCCTTGGTTTCAAGTTTTGCCATTTTCCTTGCTAGTTCGCCGCTTTGCGTCGTCAGCATTTTGCGATCGACGAGCACGCCGACTTCTTCCATCTCGAGCAGCACGTCAACGAGGGGTTGTTCGATTGACTCGTACACCTTCTGCAACGTGGGCTGCTCGCCAAGCTGCTCCCATAACGTGTTGTGCAGTTGCAGGGTGATATCGGCGTCTTCCGCCGCGTACGGCGCTGCTGTTTCGAGGTCGACCTGGTTAAAGGTCAGCTGCTTGGCGCCTTTGCCCGCGACATCTTCGTAGTGAATCGTTTCTTTGCCCAGGTAGTGCCGCGCGACGGAATCCATGTCATGACGTGTCGCGACACTGTTAAGCACATAGGACTCGAGCATAGAGTCGAATTGCATGCCGGCCAGGTCGATGTCATAGCGCGCAAGTATGTGAGCGTCGTATTTCAGATGATGACCGACCTTTTTCTTCTTGTCGTTGGTAAGGAAGCTCCTAAGCTTCGCCAGCACCTCATCGCGCGGCAATTGCTCGGGCGCGCCAGGGTAGTCATGTGCGACGGGAACGTAGCAAGCAGCACCGGCGTCTACCGCGAGTGAAAAACCGACGATTTCAGCTTCCATGTAGTCGAGGCCTGTCGTTTCGGTATCAAAAGCGGTCAGCTCGGCTTTGTCGATCTTCTTCAACCACTTGTCAAAAGAAACCCAGGTCAGAACGACGTCGTAGTCGCCTTGCTCCTCCTCGAGCGGTGTGGCGGGCTCTTCCGCGGCTTCGTCCAGCAGGCGCAATAAGGAACGCAGATCATAATGACCGTACAGTTTGCGCAACGCGTCCGTATCGGCGTTTTTCGCTTTGAGATCCTGGATCGCGATTTCAAGATCCACGTCTTTGCGTATGGTCGCAAGCGTCTGCGACAAACGCAGTTGATCGATGTTGTCGCGCAGGCTTTCGCCCACTTTGCCTTTGATTTCTTCGCCATGCTCTACGATACCGTCGGCGCTGTCATAGAGATTGAGCCACTTTGCCGCCGTTTTCGCGCCGACTTTCGGCACGCCCGGAATGTTGTCCGAGCTGTCCCCGACAAGGGCCAGATAATCGACGATTTGCTCGGGATAAACGTCGAACTTCTCTTTAACGCCGTCGCGATCCAGCGTTGAGTCGTTCATCGTATTGACGAGGGTAACGTTATCGTTAACGAGTTGTGCCAGGTCCTTGTCGCCGGTTGAGACCAGCGATTTGAGTCCTTTGCTCGCTGCCTGATCGCACAAGGTGCCGATGACGTCGTCGGCTTCCACGCCCTCGATACGCAGTAACGGCAGTCCCAGAGCTTCTACGGCGTCCAGTATGGGTTGCACCTGTCTGCGTAGATCATCGGGCATCGGCGGGCGTGTTGCTTTGTACTCGGGGTAGAGTTCGTCGCGGAAGGTCTTGCCCGGCGCATCGAATACAACGGCGATATGCGCCGGTTGTTCTTCGCGGACAAGTTTGAGGATCATCGTTAGTACGCCGTGCAACGCACCCGTCGGTTCACCCAGAGAGTTGGTGAGCGCGGGCAACGCGTGGTAAGCGCGATACAAATACGATGACCCGTCAATGAGGACAAGGTCGGTCATTGCTTGTTTCCAGAGCTAGCCTTTTGAGTCGTCGTCGCGTTCTTGTTCTTCGCTGTCTTCTTCTTGCGTATCCGCAGGCGTATTCGGCACGTTTTGGATCTGGCTGGGGTTACCGGGCAGATACAAAGGCCCGCTTTGGCCACAAGCCGTGAACAGCAGCCCCAACGAGATTGCGGTCAGCGCGAGCATAAAACGTTTCATGTTAATACCCCCTAACGACGATCGATCGATTATAGAGGCCATCGCCCGGAAAGGGGCATCATTTTGTGTAGCGTTTCGCAACCTGTCGGTAGGCATCACGGAACGGCATGTCCTGCTCTCGTACTAGCTCGTAGGCTTCGGCAGTTGCGAAAATGCTTGCGTCAAGTTCGATATTCTCCGGCAGGAATGCGAGCCCCTGGAGCAGGTAAGCCATGATGTCGACGCTTTCGATCGCGAGATCGATCGAGCGGAACAGGGGCGACTTGAGGCGTTGCAGGTCGCGGTGATAGCCCGACGGCAGCTTCGCCGTGATCATTAGCGATTCATCGAGACAGGCTTGTGCCGTTGCGGACGATGCGCGCAGCAATTCGAGTACATCCGGATTGCGCTTCTGCGGCATGATCGACGAGCCGGTCGTAACGTCCGCTGCCAGTGAGACATAGGCGAACTCCTGCGTGTAGAACATCAAGAGATCGCTGGCCATGCGGCCCAGGTCCTGCATCAACAGCGTGATTTCGAAGAGCAGAGCGCTTTCCGCTTTGCCGCGGGATAACTGCACAGCCGTGACAGGCGTCTGTGTGATGTTGAAATCGAGCTTCTCGGTGGTCATATTGCGATCGAGCGGCAGGCCCGGCGTACCGTAACCGGCCGCACTGCCGAGCGGATTCTTGTTGATGCGAGAGTGTGCAATCTGCAGGCCATGGATGGCATCGGCAAATCCCTCGCTAAAGCCGCCGCACCACAATGCAACGGACGAGGGCATCGCGTGTTGCATATGCGTGTACCCCGGTATCTCGATATCTCCCTGGCGATTGGCTAAAGCAGTGAGCGATGACTGCAGGTTTTCGACGCGTGTTACGAGATCCAGCGCGGCGTCGCGTAGGTAGAGACGAAGCGCTGTCAGCACCTGGTCGTTGCGTGAGCGACCGAGGTGCAGCCGGCCGCCTGCGGCACCGATATCTGCGGTCAGGCGCGATTCCAGTGCCGTGTGCACGTCTTCGTCCTCAAGGCTGATGCACCACTCGCCGGCGTCGAAACTTTTCTCAAGCGACTTTAGACCGCCGCATATGGCCGCGCAGTCCTCTTCGCTGATGAGCCGGGTTGCAGCGAGCATTTCCGCATGGGCTATCGAGCCGCGCACATCGTAGGACACAAGTCGCGCATCGAGCAGGTGATCCTCGCCGGCCGTGTAGCGCAATACACGTTCATCGAGTGGCAGGCCTTTTTCCCACAACCTGCTCATGACCCGTCTCCTTGCTCTGCGGGAGTCAGTGCCGCGATATCGTCGACGACGAGCGTACCTGTGCCTTCATTGGTAAAGACCTCGAGAAGAATACTGTCCGCCAGTTTGTATGAGATGACGTGTACGCGTTGTACTCCGTTAGCCAGCGCCGCATCGATCGCCGCAGACTTGGGTAACATGCCGTCTGCCAGGCTGCCCGACGCTTTCAGCGCTTTCAGCGCCGCGCGGTCGATATAGCTTATTAGCGAGCTCGGATCGCCAACATCCTCAAGGATGCCTGCCGCTCCAGTTGCGAGGATCAGTTTCTCGGCCTCAAGTTCCGCCGCGATGGCCGCCGCTACTGTGTCCGCATTGATGTTCAGTATGGTACCGGACTCGTCGCAAGACAGCGGGCTTACGACCGGCATCAGGCCGTTGTCGAGCTGCTTTCGCAGAACGTCGGCCTCGACCGAATCAATATCACCGACGAAGCCATAGTCAACGTCATCCTTGCCGTCGCGTTCGACTGGCGGTCGCTTGTGCGCACGAATCAAACCGGCATCGACGCCGCTCATGCCCACGGCCGGAATCTGCAAATCGCGGCACGTTGCCAGAATGCGTGTATTGATCTGGCCGTTGAGAACCATCGTTGCGACATCGAGCGAGGCGCCGTCCGTCACGCGCCGGCCTTCGACGAACGTCGCGTCGAGTCCTAACGCCGCGGCAAGTTCGGTTGACTGCGGTCCGCCACCGTGAATCAGGACCACCCGGATACCCACCTGGTGCAGAATACCCACCTGTTCCATGAACGCCCTGGTGCGGGCCGCATCGGCGAATATCTCGCCGCCGGCTTTGACAACAAAGACCTTGCCCTTAAAGAGGCGAATGTAAGGCGCCGCGTGTTTCAATGCCGAGACGACAATCGCGCGATCTCGTTTGGTGGTCATCTTTTGTTTCCGAGCATCTGGTGCAACACGGCCATTTGCGCGAGCATACGATTGCGCGCTTCGGCAATGACGACACTGCGCGGGCCGTCGAGTATGTCATCGGTAACAACGACGCCGCGGCGTACGGGCAGGCAGTGCATGAATCGACAATCTTCTTTTGCGTTAACGAACCACGATTCGTCAACACACCAGTCGAGGTGTTCTTCGCGCAGTTTCTGATCGGCGAGCCTGTCGCCGTAGTGGCGCGTCGACGACCACGATTTGGCGTAAATGACATGCGCGTCCTGCATTGCATCGTTACGGTCATTCGTTTCCGTCACCGAACCTCCAGATGCATCGGCAGCAGCGGCCGCTTTTTGCATCAGCTTTTCGGGTAGCTCGAATCCTTCGGGACGCAACACCGTCACGTCCATGCCGCGCTTCGCGGCCATGTGCAGCGTTGCGGCGGGTACGGCGAGTGGCAATGGCCTTGGGTGATAGCCCCAGCTAAACACAAGCTTGCCGCCATTCGCCGGGATGCCGAGATCATCCATTGTCTTCCAGTCGGCGAGGCTCTGGCAGGGGTGATTCATGGCCGATTCCATGTTGATGTACGGTGTTTCGATCAGGTCCGTCATTGCATGAAATTCTACGTCCGCCATGTCGTGTTCAAGGTCCTTGCGCTGCGCGAATGCACGAATGCCGATTGCATCGCCATATGACGCGATAACGGGTATCGCCTCTCGAATGTGCTCGGCCGCGGCACCGTCCATGACGATGCCAGGCCGGCTTTCGATCCCGTGGATCGACATTTCGGGCGAGATGACGAAAGAACCGCCGCCCAGTCGCGTCATCGCCGCCTGAAACGACGCCAGTGTGCGCAGCGACGGACTAAGAAACAGCAACGACAAAACCTTGCCTTTCAGCGCTTCCGGCTCGGGATTCGTATCGAGCCGGTCGGCGAGAGACAAGAGCAATTTGATCTCCTGGTTGGAGAAATCGGCAAGGTCGTTAAAAGCTTTCATTAGAATATTCCTTTATCTTAAATCCGAAATAACAGACTGTATTGCTAGTTGGTTCAAGGCGCCATCTTTTTTAGGGTGAGTGCCAAGTGGTCGACATGAGCAGGCTCGAGTACCAGCGGCGCCAGTATTCGAAGCACATCAGGATCGCTGCTGGTGCCGGCCAGAATGTTGCGCTCAAGCAAGGCATTGCGGACTTCAACTGCCGGCCGGTCACAGACAAGACCCAACATGAGGCCCATACCCTGGATCTTCCTGATCGGTCCGACCACACATCGTTTACGAATCTGTGCCTCCCGATCACGAACGTTATTCAGCAGGCCCTCGGCTTCGATGGACTCGATTGTCGCGGTGATCGCGGCAGCTGCGACGGGTCCGCCGCCAAAGGTCGTGCCGAGGTCGCCGGGTCCGAAACGAGCGGCCAATGTGTGGCCGCAGAGTACGGCGCCGCAAGGAATGCCGCCGCCCAGTGCCTTGGCGTTGGTGAGGATGTCGGGCTCCACGTTGTGTGCCTGCACTGCAAAAAAGTGACCGCAACGACCCATGCCGGACTGGACTTCGTCGGCGATCAAAACGACGCCGTGCTTCTCTGTTTCATTACGCAGTGTCTCGAGGAACTCGGTTGACAGGGGATAAGCGCCGGCCACACCTTGCACAGGCTCGAAAATCACGGCGGCGATGTCATCGTTGATCATCGACTTTGCGGCGTCGATATCGTCGCGAGGAATGAAGTCGGTCGCGAAGGGTTTGCTTGGGAAGCCGTACCACTTGTCGGAATTCCAGGTGACGGCTGCTGCTGCTGCCGTACGACCATGGAAGCCTTGTGTGATCGCGAGCACTTTGTTGCGGCCCGTTGCAATACAGGCCATGCGCAATGCATTCTCGTTTGCCTCTGCGCCCGAGTTCACGAAGAACACGCGGTCGAGACCACCCGGTGCAACACGTATCAGATTTTCTGCTGCGCGTGCACGAACGTCGAGCGCTACCAAGTTGCTTTGAAACAGCAGTTTGTCGCTCTGATCCTGAATTGCTTTGGTAAGGCGAGGGTGGCCATAACCCAGTGCGGCGACCGCATGTCCACCGTACAAATCGAGTATGCGTCGCCCGTCCGCGGTAAAGATGTCGCAGCCGCTGCCGCGCTCGGGAACGAATGGCAATTGTCCATACACCGGAATCGTGACATTGGACTCACGGACGCGCGGGTCCACCAGTACTTTCTGTTCGGCCGACTTCGACATCAGGTCCACCCGGGCGCCGCCGCCGCCAGGCCCGCGGCCTCCGGAAGATTCCACAGGCGGTTCATCCATTGTATTGCACCGCCGGCAGCACCCTTGACCAGGTTATCGATTGCGCTCATTACAACGACCGATTCGCCGTCGGTAGCGACGCTGATATGGCACATGTTGCTCGCAACGACATTCTTGAGCCGTGGTGTCGTTTGGACAACATCCACGAACCTGGAATTTTTGTATGCCGCCTCGAAAATCCCGCGCAACTCGGTCTCGCTCACGAGTGACTTTGCTCTGGCCTGCAGAGTAATGTGAATACCGCGGGCGAACGGTCCCGAATGCGGCACGAAATGCACTTTGGTCGTGCGACCCGTGGCTGCTTCGGTTAATCCAGCCATTTCCGGCGCATGCCGGTGTGCGAGTGGCTTGTAGGCATAGAGATTGCTATTGCGCTCAGGATGATGCGTGCCAGCCTGGGGATTCTTGCCAGATCCCGTGCTGCCCGTTACGCCACTGACAAAGACCTCTGCCTCTGTAATTCCCGAGCGTATCAACGGCACAGTCGTAAGCAAGGTCGCGGTTGCGAAGCAACCCGGATGGCCAACATGTGCTGTATTGATGGAGCCGGCATGCTCGGGGACCGCGCAGACAAACTGATCCAGCAGCTGCGGTGCGCCGTGACTGGTTCCGTAGACGGCCTCGTAGTCACCTTGTTGCGCGTAACGAAAGTCGGCCGACGAGTCGACGACATGCACGTTGATGGACTTGCTGCCTGACGCATCGAGTGCGTTCGCGATAAGCGCAGCGGGAGCCCCATGCGGCGCGGCCGAGAACAGTGCGAGATCACTGCCGGACTCGATCTTCTGCAGCCATTCATCGTGTGCGACAAAAGAATGATCGCGCAACGCGTGAGAAAGGTGAGCAAAAGCGTCGCCCACGGGTGAACCGGCACGGCTGTCGGAAACGGCTGCTACGAGTTCGAACTGCGGATGAGCGGCGATCAGGCGCAGGAGCTCGCCGCCTACATAGCCACTGGCACCCAGTACGACCGCGGGAATTGAGGAGCTCATGCGCTTTCCTTTGCCAATAGCGTGGCGATCAGGTCGCCAAGAGCGACACCGTGGGAAAGCGCGTTGATGGCCGGGAGCGAGAGTCGCTCATCGATTTGTTGTACGCCGACGTCATTGTCTGTTGCCGGACCCGTCACAACGGCAGGTTCGATATCAAACTCGTTGCGCAGGATTTTGGCGCCGCCCCAGGCGGACACCGGATCGTTGGCGCACAGCACGACAGCGGTCAGTGCTTCGCGTATCGCCGCATCCGAGAGGATCGCTTCTACGCCATACGCGCCAAGCAGGCCGTCTCCGAGTTCCAGCACGATGACATCCGGACTCTTTTTCGCGAGTCCTGTCAACAGAGCGCGCGTCAGTGCGGGACCGTTGTCAGCGGTCGTCGTTACGATACCGAAATCAGAGAATATCATCGTGTCAGTAGCGCCGGCGTCTTCCATGGCGAGTACGTCTCGACGCAGCGACACGCCTGTGGCCTTACACGCCGAGACGTTAAGGCCGAGATGCCGAAGGCGGCCGACGATCGCACATGCTGCGGCCGTCTTGCCCGAGTCCATGCAGGTGCCGGCCATTGCGATGACGGGCACGTTGTTGGTATCAAGCACGACGTCGTCGTCGAGCGTGTCGGCACCGGCGCGTGCGGGCACGCCAATACGTTCACCGAGGTATGGAAAGCTGAGGACGGTACCTAGCACCTCGCAGTCGAAAGGTGGGCCGACGTCCGGATTCGCCGAGTCGCACAAGCCAAGGACTCCGCCGATGTTCAGAATCTGAATCGTATCCCCGGGTTTCAGGTCAGTTGGGAGATGCCCCGAGTAGCCACGCAATGCTTTGCGATGCCCAAGTGCGCCGACAACGATATCGCCCTGGTTGACGGTCGCCATGCGACCGGACGTCAGCTCGAGCTGGTTGTAACGCGATTTATTATTGAGTACGCGCGCGGCTACCAGTACACCTTCCTCGCAGGGAATGTCCGGCGAGAGGCGCAGCTCGGCCGCGAGATCATTGTGTTGTGCGACGGACGCGATTTTGTCGACGACTGCACTTTTCATGACGTACTGCCAGCAGCGCGGGTCTGCAATGAGCCGGTCAACGACAGGATGCGCGCGTAACCAACGGCATCGCTCGCTGTCCACTCGCCGGCAGATTCGCCGTACACACCCTTCGTCGCGGCGAGTAAAGAGTGTGGTGAGGTGACGCCTTCAATGAACAACTGGCCGGGACGCAATGTGAATTTCACGCTGCCCGTGACGCGTTTCTGTGATGATGTCAGCAACGCCTCGATGTCGTCGCACGCGAGATCGAGTTGTTTGCCTTCGTGGACCAGGTCGCCGTACACGGCCGCAACACTATCTTTGATACGCGCTTGCTGTGCGCTCAGTACGAGTTTTTCAAGTTCGCGATGCGCGGTTATCAACGTAATCGCCGCCGGCGCCTCGAACGCAACCCGCCCTTTGGTGCCAAGTACCGTGTCGCCGAGATGAATGCCGCGACCAATACCGTAGCTACCCGCAAGTACTTCGAGATTTTCTATGAGCTCAACCGACGATAACGATTCGCCGTCAAGTCCGACTGGCACGCCGGCCTCGAATTCGAGTACGTGTTTGCTTGCTTCTTTCGGCTCGCTAAATGCACTGGCAGACAGCACCCACGCGGATTCCGGAATCGAATTCTCTGATGTCAGCGTCTCCCGGCCGCCGATCGTGATTCCCCAGAGGCCACGGTTTATCGAGTATGCCGAACCCTGTGCGGGCAATGGCAATTCGTTCTTCTTTAGATAATCGAGCTGTTCTTCACGCACCCAGTTGTTGTCCCGCACCGGCGCGAGGGCCACAAGGTCCGGGCTCAAAGTGCGCAGTGCGACTTCAAAACGCACCTGGTCATTACCTGCTGCCGTGCATCCATGCGCGACAGTCGTGGCGCCGCGCTCGGTCGCGATTCTCGCGAGCCGTTCGGCCTGCAGGCCACGTTCGGCACCGACGCACAGTGGATAAGCCTGACCACGCAGAACATTGCCCGCGATCAGGTGACGAATAACCGTGTCAAAGAAATCCTGCTTTGCATCGATTAGCACATGCTCGATCGCGCCCAATTGACGTGCGCGTGTCTCAAGCGCAATTGCGGCTCGAGCATCAATGCCGCCGGTATCGACGCAGGCCGTAATGACTTCCCGGCCATAATTTTCCTTGAGCCAGGGCACGCAAAACGACGTATCCAGTCCGCCTGAAAACGCCAGAATAATAGGAGATAGATCGTTGCTCACTGGGTGCTCCGGAAATGATCAGATGCGAGCGGAGCGCTCGATCCGTGTGATTAGGTGTTTTTGCGACGACGACGATTCGGTCGCGACAAACACGGTGTCGTCGCCACCAATGTTGCCGATCATCCCGGGCCACTCGCTGCGATCGAGCGCCAGCGCGACACGCTGCGCGGCGCCGATCGCGGTCCGTATGACCAGCAGGTTTGGTCCGGCCGGGCTGATGTCTCGCAGCAGGGCAGCGACATCGGCCATCTGTTTATCACCCGACTGATCAGTGTCAGGCAGCTCATATCCATTGCCTGTTTTTATAGCGCCAAGTTCCCGAAGGTCCCGGCTGACGCTGGATTGGGTTGCGACAAGCCCTTGCCCAAGCAGCGCATCCACCAGCGACTGCTGGGTCGCGGCAGGACGGGCACGCAGGAGTTGCCGTATGGCGGCTCGCCGCTCTGATTGATCTTCAACTGAATTGGGCATGATCGTGTCGACGGTCACTTTCGCATAAATATGCGCATACTTATAGCCTAATGCGCATATTCAATCAAGCTCCTGTGTCGCCTTTTTCACCAGGTTTTTTACGCTACACTGCGCCGCTCTAGAAATCCCGGAGTCCCCAGAATGCATTTACCGGAGACCGTCGAGGTCACAACGGGCGAGAATCCAGTCGGCAGCGTCGTCTGGTTGCATGGCCTTGGCGCTGATGGACACGATTTCGAAGCTATTGTTCCAGAGCTGCGTTTGCCTCTCGACATGCCATTGCGCTTTGTGTTTCCGCATGCTCCGGTGCGGCCCGTGACCATCAACGGCGGGATGGCGATGCGCGCCTGGTACGACATCCTGAGTCTTGATTCTGGGGGTCGCGCTGACGCAAAAGGGGTCCGCGAAAGCAGTGCGCTGTTGGAGGGCCTGGTCCGTCGCGAGCAGGAACGAGGCATCGAGGCACACAAAATAGTCATTGCGGGCTTTTCGCAAGGCGGCGCTATCGCCGTTAATGTTGCGCTGCATTCGGAGGAACGGCTGGGTGGACTAATGGCCCTTTCGACTTACATCCCGCTGCCGGGTGAAGTCGATAGTGGTGCGGGTTGTCGCGATCTGCCGGTCTTCATGGCGCACGGCAGTTTCGATCCCATGCTGCCAATGCAATGGGGTCGGGCATCGGCTGACAAGCTGATAGAAGCGGGCTTTAGCGTCGATTGGCACGACTACCCGATGGCGCATTCGGTGTGCGCCGCCGAGATTGGCGATATTCGAAACTGGTTACTGTCAGTATTCGCGCAAATCAGGGGCGAGCCGCAATCGTGAAGCTGGATTCACCACTTGAGACACCGTGAGGGTCGAATCGCCGCTCCGTCATCTGCCAGCCGCCGAATCTGTCCGCAATCACAACCGTTGAACAGCGCGTGCCGTACTCAGGCGTGACAATAAACGGGGCTGTAATAGCATGCGCTTTGGCGAAGCCGAGTCTACTCGAGTCAACTTCGCCAATCGGACCAAGGGCGCGATCGTTGAGTAAGCGCAGCAGCGTCGTTTCATTGACCGTGTCGTGATTCAGCAGCGTCGCCATTGCTCGCTTGCTGCGCTCAACCTTGTGCCAGGCAGCGTCGAGCAACGCATTACTCAGGCCGTACAGCCCGGCCGGCAATTCGCGGAGCTTGGCAGCGCGATTGGAGAGATACGCTGTTTTTTCAGCATCGCTGACAATGAGATTGAAGCCCGCGTAGGAAGGTCCATCGATAGTCTTGAGATAATCGAGCGGCGCCAGATCGCTCTCGAGGAATTCGGTGACGAGATGTCCACGTGAGCGGAATTTCTGAGAGACAGGCTCGGCGTCCCGGTAATTCGTGACGGTTGCGAATCGGCCGCTACGATGCAACGCGAGCCAGGTGCCGCCGGCTTGCAAGTCGCGCCCACCGACGATATCTGGTTTGTCCGGCCACCAGACAGCGTTCTGGGTTGGGCGCGCGTGGAACTCGTCGCGATTTGCCGCGACAACTAGCGGGTAGCGGGTGCTTTGCCCAATCGCCAAAACCAAGAGGCACACGATCAGTCACCATAGCCGAGCGTGATCCAATGATCGACCAGCCGGCGCGCGATGGAGATACGGAACGGTAGCTTGGGGAATTCGGAATCAAGTTGTTCACGCGTAAACCAGCGCGCGTCTTCAAGTTCGCCGTCATTGAGATGAATGTCCGTCGTCGTTGCCTCGGCGATAAAACCGAGCATCAGTGACGAGGGAAATGGCCACGGCTGCGAACTGTGATACTGCACAGCGCCAACGCGAATATTGGTTTCCTCGTAAACCTCCCGGCGCACCGAATCTTCGAGACTCTCACCGGGTTCGACGAAGCCCGCGATTGTGGAGTAACGACCCTCCGGCCAGTTTTCCTGCCGACCAAGCAGGCAACGCTCGCCATCATGTACTAGCACGATAATTGCAGGATCGGTGCGCGGGAAAATCTCACGATCACAGTCCTTGTTCAGGCAGCGTCGCGAATTGCCGCCTGCCTCGGGCCGCGACGGTGAGCCGCAGATACCACAATACAATTGCGATGCGTGCCAGAGCACCAGTGCTCGTGCATGGGCGACAAGGTTGGCTTCGTCAAGCGGCAGTCGCGTACCGAGAAAACGCAGGTCCTGGAATTCTCCGCGATCGGCGAAGGGGGGCTCTCCTTCGCGCGTAATGGCGAGCGCGAACGCCGGCTGATTTCGGAACAAGCCAAGGAAAATCAGGTTGTGCTCGTCGATGAATTCCTCGATCTCCGGCCGTTGCATCAGCACCGCGTGCGGCGGTTCACCGCCGGCGAGGCAGAGATCACCCCAAACAGGAACGAAACGCGCTTCTTCACTTGTTTCCGCGCCAGCAAGCCAGTCGGAATCTTTGCGGTGCTCGCCGCTGCGATCGACAAACGCGCCCGCAAAAACGTTGTGATTTTCCAATGTAGGTTGCCGCGTCCAGATGCGAATACACGCCGCCGTTGCATTGCAACGGCGGCGTGTGTTCTGCATGCCTTCGTGTTACTGCCTGGAGAGCAGGTCGCGAATTTCGGTCAGCAGGGTCTCTTCTGCCGATGGCTTCGGTGGCGCGGCCGGCGCCTCTTCTTCCTTCTTCTTCATGGAATTGAGGGCTTTGACCACCATGAATATCGCGAACGCAATGATGATGAAATCGATCACTGTGTTGACAAACATACCGTAGTTTAGCGACGCGGCTTCCTCGCCCTCGCCCAGTGCGATCGCCAGGTTGCTGAAATCCACGCCGCCCATGAGCATGCCAATCGGCGGCATGAGTACGTCGGATACTAATGAGGACACGATCTTGCCGAACGCGCCACCAATAACGATACCCACCGCCATATCGACCACGTTGCCTCGCATCGCAAAGTCTTTGAATTCATTTAACATTTTAAAAGCTCCCTTGAAGTTTTTTGTTATCGTACGGCACAGCCGTGCGGGGCCAATTGTACCGGAAAAGGGGGCTCACACAGACAATCAGATGGCGGCCAGATCGTCCTGTGGTGGGCGCACCTTGCCGGGAATCTCGATTGAGCAAGCAGGGCAGATATGCTGATCCAGTGCGTAGGCATCCTGGACATAGCGAGCGTCACACCCGCGACAATGAGCAAGATAAAGTTCCTCGTTGTAGGAGATGCACCGCAGCAGGTTCCAGGCCCATTCGAAACTGAGACTGGCGTTTTCGTGCAGCAGCAGGTAGGTCTCGTACGCACGGCAAAGACGATGGCCGAATTCGACATCGGGACGCGGCCAGCAGGCGTGTACCTGGTCCTCCTGGTCGATACGCAGCAACAACCCGGCACAATACAGCGCGACCAGTGTGGTCGCCTGCAGCTGGTTTTCGGGTGTCTTTACGTAGCGTGTTACCTGGCGTGGCGACTTTCCACGGCGTCGCTTTATCGCGGAGTTGCCGCTGTCACGAAAGTAGGTTGCGTACAGTTTCCTGATGCGGTCGTCGGACAGTCCCGTGCACTCACGAATGGTCCGGGTACGGGCCTCGTGACGAATCATCCGCAGCGCCAGCTCGAACTGGCTGCGCTCGCCGGAGTAGCGGTCGTCGGTCAATCGCATAATCAGCCCCCTTTGCTAGAAACAGACCATATATAGTAATATCATAGCCTATAACATCCATAAATGGTCGACTAGTGCGAAATACAGAAACTACAGCAACGGGCGAGAAAAGCCGCTGCAGGAGGGAAATATGGACTACAAAGGCCCCACACACGATGATCTCGTCAACATACGCGCGCTCAACCGGTACTTTCTTCGCGCCATTTCGGGAACCGACATAGACACGTTTGGCGAGCTTGCCGAGCGACGGTTGACCGATTCACAACTGGCGCATCTCGCCAGCGCGCCTTTTCTCCTGTTCTCATTTCGAGAGCAGGACAGTGACTATTGGCAGCGTTTGCTCAGCGACGACCCGCAACTGGAACTGATCGACTCTGCCGCCTTGCCGAGTGAGAAGGTTCGGCACCTACAAGTGGCGGGGTTGGGATTTCTCTGGCAGCTGTCGCGCAGAAACCCGTATGTTTCGCGAGTGGTTAGCGGCGCTCCGGCCAGTTGGTGCGAGCTATTGACGGG
>Ga0255047_10001780_pt1 | contig 14946 bp, 12 predicted proteins | sample JV7_2_1_MG_FD_183640 | JGI IMG/M metagenome (GOLD analysis project Ga0255047, IMG submission 183640) | Seawater microbial communities from Jervis Inlet, British Columbia, Canada - JV7_2_1 | ecosystem: Environmental > Aquatic > Marine > Inlet | place: Canada: British Columbia | collected 2016-10-06
GGAGGCGGATACCCGCCAGCCCGGCCCGGGCGGCGTCGGTAAACACCTGTTGCGAATGTCGGCCCCAGGCGGCCTCGGGCGCGTCGGCCGAATCGCCGTACGGATACCAGATGGCTCCGGCCACCGAGGAGGCGACCGTCTGGGAGGGAGGGAGGGCGGCGACGATGTTGGCGTCGAACCCGGCCCGGCGCAATCGAATGGCGGAGGTGAGACCGATGACACCGGCCCCCACCACGGTGATCTCCATTTCTCAAAGCTACAACCGGGACGGAGGTGATCGCTGGTACGCTCGCCGGCGTGACCACTGCCACGGTTCCCAAGCTCCGAGAGGCCATCAAGCGCAAAGCGCCCGGCCTGCATGTCGAGCGGGAGATGTGGGAGGCGGGCCTCGAGATCGTCGTAGGGGTGGACGAGGTCGGCCGCGGGGCATGGGCCGGACCGATCAGCGTCGGCGCCGCCGTCGTTCCCAAGGAGCGACGAATCTACAAAGTGCGTGACTCCAAGATGCTGCGAGAGCAAGAGCGGGAGGCACTGTTCGACCGGATCGCCGACTGGGTGGAGACCTGGGCGGTCGGCCACGCCTCTCACTGGGAGTGTGACCGCTACGGCATGTCGGAGGCGCAGAAAATCGCGGCCCGTCGCGCCATCGGTGGCCTGGGCCTTGACCCAGATATCGCCATCATCGACGGCAACTGGGATTTCGTCGGCGATGCGGTCCGGGGCGGGCGAACCCGCAGGATCGTCAAGGCCGACGCCGTCTGCCTGTCGGTGGCTGCGGCTTCGATCCTGGCCAAGGTGACCAGAGACCGCTTCATGCGGCGCATGGCCGTCCGCTTCCCCGGCTACAACTTCGAGAACAACAAGGGGTACAACGGACCGCGACACGTCGCAGGCCTGGCCGGTCTGGGGCCCAGCCCGATCCACCGCAAGAGCTGGGCATTCATGGACACCATCCCGGAGATCACCGAGCCGCGCTACCGCCGGCCCGGACCTCAAGGGCGCCTTTTCGAGTAGCAGAAGTGAAGCGTCTCACACTGGCCTCAGTCATCGTGGCCATGGGGCTGACCGCTTGCTCGACGATGGACGAGGTCACCGTGGTCCATGCCTGCGGAGTGCCCGTCACCGTCACAGTGACTCACCTGGCAGGCGGCTCCGGCCCGCCCGAGGGCTATGTGAAGACAGTGCCGACCGGCACCCCCACTTTGGTCGCCGGGCTCATCAACCTGGGCGGGGACGATCTGCTCCTGATCGACGCCGGCCCAACCGTCTGGGAGTTGCTGCTGTCCGGCAGCCAACTGCGAGACCTGGACGGTCCTGTCACCATCCCGCCCGAGGCCTGCCCGGCCGGTTGACCCAGGGGTTCAATGGCAACCGTTAACCGGTTTAGCCCAATCTTTCGCGCCCAGGGGTCCATCGTTTCCGCGACCCCGGGGGTCGGTTCTATGTTGAGTGGCACCTCCCCGGACCCGCACTTCCCAGCGCGACAGTGCTTTCTTTCGCGTTTCGTGTCACATGCGTGTAATACGCTTGACGTAACTACACCGCTGTGATTAACATCGCGGGTCCATCCCAAGATGATGTGGTAGCTCGCCAACCGCACCACTACATCTTGTGGTTCAGGGCAAGGTGGGCTACTGCCCTGGATTGAGGAAACGGGCCGCCAACGGCCTGAAAAGCAGGCCGTAAGGGCCGAACAAAGGCCGCCAGTACATAGGCCATTGAGGCCGGCAGAGAACTCTGGAAGACCACAACCGAGGAGCAATAGATGACAGATGCGGCAGCGAGGAACGGCATGAGGATCCCCCGTCGATTCACCCGGGCCGGCGAGGACCCCTTTGACACCATCGAATGGGAGCGCCGCGACTCCCGCATCACCAACCCGGATGGCTCCGTGGTTTTCGAGATGATCGGTGCCGAGGTGCCCTCCGATTGGTCGCAGGTCGCCACCGACATCATTGTTTCCAAGTACTTCCGCAAAGCCGGCGTTCCCCAGGTCGATGACGAGGGAGATCCCATCCTCGACGACGACGGCAACCAGGTCCTCGGGCCCGAGCACTCCGCCCGTCAGACCATCGGCCGCCTGGCAGCCACCTGGCGTTCCTGGGGTGAGGACGCTGGCTACTTCGCCTCGACCGACGATGCCCAGGCTTTCCACGACGAGCTGGCCTACATGCTGGTCCATCAGATCGGCTCGCCGAATTCACCCCAGTGGTTCAACACCGGCCTCAACCACGCCTACGGCCTGACCGGGCCGGCCCAGGGTTTCTGGTTCGTAGATCCCGACACCGAGGAGCCGGTGCTCTCCGATGACTCCTACACCCGCCCCTCCCCGCACGCCTGCTTCATCCAGGCCGTTGAGGATGACCTCGTCAACGAAGGCGGGATCATGGACCTGTGGTTGCGCGAGGCGCGGCTGTTCAAATTCGGCTCGGGCACCGGCACCAACTTCTCCCGCATCCGGGGCGAGGGCGAGCCGCTTTCGGGTGGAGGCCGGTCGTCCGGCATCATGTCCTTTCTCAAGATCGGCGACCGGGCTGCCGGCGCCATCAAGTCGGGCGGCACTACCCGCCGGGCCGCCAAGATGGTCATCCTCGACCTCGACCATCCCGACATCGAAGAATTCATCAGCTGGAAGATGGAAGAGGAGAACAAGGTCAGGGCGCTGATCGCTGCCGGTTATCCCTCCGACTTCAACGGCGAGGCATATCAGACCGTCTCGGGCCAGAATTCCAACAACTCTGTGCGAGTCCCCCACTCCTTCATCAACGCCGTCGTCAATGACGAGATGTGGGCACTGACCGCACGCAAGAACGGCGAGGTAGTAAGGAAGGTCAAGGCCCGCGACCTGTGGCGCCAGATCTCCGAAGCCGCCTGGTCGTGCGCCGATCCCGGTGTTCAGTTCGACACCACCATCAACGAGTGGCACACGTCACCGGCCGAGGGGCAGATCCGGGCCAGCAACCCGTGCTCGGAGTACATGTTCCTCGACAACACCGCCTGCAACCTCGCCAGCCTCAACCTGGTCAAGTTCTACGACGACGAAGAGCAGGCCTTCGACATCGACGCCTATCTGCACGCCATCCGGCTGTGGACGATCGTGCTGGAGGTCTCGGTGACCATGGCGCAGTTCCCCTCCCGGGAAATCGCCGAAGGCTCGTATGACTACCGCACACTGGGCCTGGGATACGCCAATCTCGGATCACTGCTGATGCGGACCGGGATTCCGTACGACTCAGAGGAGGGCCGGGCGATTGCCGGCACCCTCACTGCCATCCTGACCGGCCACTCCTATGCCACCTCGGCTGAGATGGCCTCGGTGCTCGGGCCGTTCGCCAAGTACGAGATGAACCGCGACTCGATGTTGCGAGTGATCCGCAACCATCGCCAGGCGACTTACAACGCCGACCGCGACGATTACGAGGGCGTAAGCCACTTCGTGATGGGCATCGACGCCGATCTGGCCCCGGCCGATCTGCTCCAGACCGCCCAGCTGGTCTGGGACAACGCTCTCAACCTCGGTGAGCAACACGGCTTCAGGAACGCCCAGGCCACAGTGCTGGCTCCCACCGGAACTATCGGCTTGCAGATGGACTGCGACACCACCGGGGTCGAGCCCGACTTCGCTCTGGTCAAGTTCAAGAAGCTGGCGGGAGGCGGCTATTTCAAGATCGCCAACCAATCGATCGCCCCGGCATTGCGCCACCTTGGCTACAAGGGCGAGCAGATCGAAGAGATCGTGGATTATGTGGTCGGTACGATGACCTTGCTGGGCGCTCCGGGCGTCAACCGGGCCAGCCTCACCTCGAAGGGCTTCAGGCCCGACGACCTGCGCCGGGTGGAGGGGACTCTGCCGGGCGTGTTCGAGCTCAAGCACGCCTTCAACGTGTTTGTGCTTGGCGAGGAGACGATGCAGCGGCTCGGATTCTCTGAGGAGCAGTACACCTCGTTCGAGTTCGACATGCTGCGCGAGCTCGGCTTCTCCAACGACGATGTCCGGTCGGCCAACGATGAGATCTGCGGTCGCCAGACCATCGAAGGGGCCCCGTTCCTGCGCGACGAGCATCTGCCCGTGTTCGACACCGCCAACCGCAACGGCAAGTACGGCGAGCGGTTCATCCACCACAACGGCCACATCAAAATGATGGCGGCGGCCCAGCCGTTCATCTCGGGTGCCATCTCCAAGACCATCAACATGCCCAACGAGGTGACGGTCGAGGAAATCGAGGACAGCTACAAGCTTTCTGCCGAGTTGGGCCTCAAGGCGATGGCGCTGTACCGGGACGGTTCTAAGGCCTCCCAGCCCCTGTCGGCCACCAGCGACGAGGGCGAGCATCCTGACAACGAGTTGGAAGGCCTGCCCGCGGCGCTGGAGGACGAAGCTCGGATCGTGACCGGGACGGCCCCGGCCGCCTACTTCGCACCGGGGGTCTCTCCGACCATGGCTTACCAGGGCATGTCGCGTCCTCGCTTCCTGCTGCCGGCCCGCCGCAGCGGTTTCACCCAAGAAGCTCGCGTGGGCGGCCACAAGCTGTTCGTGCGCACCGGTGAGTACGAGGACGGAACCCTCGGCGAGCTGTTTATCGACCTGGCCAAGGAAGGCGCCACCCTACGCGGAGTGCTCTCCTGCTTCGCCATTGCGGTGAGCAAGGGCCTCCAGTACGGGGTCCCACTCGAGGAGTTCGTGGACACGTTCACCTTCCAGACCTTCGAGCCCCGCGGCATGGTGGAAGGCCATCCGAATATCAAGATGGCCAATTCCATCGTCGACTACGTGTTCCGGGCCCTCGGGATGGATTACCTGGGGCGGACCGATCTGGTCCAGGTACCGCCGACCGAGACCAGGGCCCTCCCCGAGCCACCCAAGGGTCTGGCCACTCAGACCGGACAGCAGCTCGGCCTGGAGGAGTCGAAGATGGAGGACGACATCGACGTCCAAAAGCGGGCCGCAGCTTTCGTCGACGCCGAAGTCGTGGACATCACCGACTCCTCCCCCAACGCGGCGGCAACGCCGGTAGCGGCACCGACAACCAGGACACCATCCAATGGCACCAGCGCTGGCGCCACCAACGGGCAGGAAGCAGCCCGGGCCACGGCCGCGATGGCCGGCGATGCGCAGACCAGCTCCGTGCAGGCTGCTCTCGCATCCAACATGGGTGACGCACCTTTGTGCGACACCTGCGGCCACATAACGGTCCGCAACGGCTCGTGCTACCGCTGCATGAACTGCGGCGACAGCAAGGGCTGCAGCTAACCGCCCACCCGCGCCCTTTTCAGTGCTTTCTGACTGACGGGCACCGGTAGCAGAAGGGGATCCCGGAAACGGGGTCCCCTTCCCATGGCCGGTGCCGTGCCCGCCGACACGGGCAGAACAAAGCGCGTAGCCTCGGTGATCGGCCGGGAGGGGCCATCACCGACAACGATCAGACACCCGATCTTTCGTTCTTGCAGCGGGACCTGGATTGGCGCAACAGCGAGATCCTCGACGTGCGCGCTCGAATCGCTTCCACCGACAGCCCTTCTCCCGACGACCAGGAGCTACTGGGGGACCTCGAAGAAAGCGCGCGCTACCTAGAGGACAAGATCGAGAAGCGCCTCGCCGCCACACGCAGCACACCTCCCGGGGGCGAGCCGGAGGATCATGACGGGTCCGCGCCCGGTGACGCCACCGGTTTGGCCGAAGCCGCTGATGTCCAGTACTCCGAGGAGCTCCAGAACCAGGCCGCGGCGAGGGGAGCATTAGAGGAACCGACTCCGGCGACCAGCTCCGACGAGGGAAAAGCGCACACGATCGCCGAGCTCGAGGCGCAGTGGGCGGAGCAGCGAGCGCGCGTTCTCGCCGACCTACCGGACCGCGGCTATGACCTCGAAGAAATGGGATTCCCGGACGTCTCCGACCCCCCATCCCAGGAGAGCCCCGGACGCGGCTGGCAGATCCCGACCGCCATCGCGGTCGTTGCCGGAGTGCTTGTGGGCGGATCGCTGTTCCTGTTTACCGGCGGGAACGACTCACAGAGCACAGCCGGGGTCACCACCCTGCCGCCGACCACCACAGCTACAACTGACCCCGGCCTGTTGGACGATCCTGAACCCCTCGACCAACCAGAGCCCGGTGCGTCCTCTGGTGATCCAGTGGGTGGCTCGGATCAGCCCAACGCGTCTCAGATCGCCGACGTTCGGAGCGGCGTTTGGGAGGAGGAGCGGTTCGTCAGAGTGGAGCTGACCCGTCCCTCGGCGAACCCAAACCAGCAGTTCAACCTGGAGTTCCGCTCGAACGAGGGCGACGACATGTTCGCGAGTTTCAGGCCGGCGGAAGGGTTCACCTCCAGTTTCTGCGTCGGCCAGACACCGAGTTGCCCGGACGGCTTCTTCCCGATCGTTGGGGAGCTGGTCGGAGCCGGCGACGTAGTCGTCTTCAGATTTGCCGTCGATGCGTTCGACAACTCCTCCGGGATCACGATTCGGACCTTCATCGAAACGGGGCCCGACGACGACCCTCTGGTTGATACCTTCGGGAGTGATGTAGCCCTCAGCGACGATTCGTTCGATCCCGGCGAATAGCTGCTCCAGGCATCCCGGCGACTACTCCGAGTACGCTGGCGGGCGCCTCGATGGTGTGGGGGCCCGATGAGCCAAAAAGTCTGGCAGGAACGAACCACCGACTTTCACCGCGCCACGCTCTGGTTCTTGCCGGCATTGGCGGTCCTGATCGCGCTCGCTCTCGGCAGTCTTCTCAGTGAATTCGACCTCGAAGGCGACTCCTTCCTCGCCGACTTCGTGTTCCGAGGTGGTGTCGGAGAGGCCCGGGAACTTCTCACCGTCATAGCGGGGACCATGATCACCGTGACCGGCCTGGTGTTTGTTCTAACGGTCGTCGCCCTGCAAATCGCCTCCACCCAGTTCTCACCGCGACTGCTGCGCACCTTCATGCGTGATCGGGGCACTCAAGTTGTGCTCAGCACGTTCGTGGCGACCTTCGCCTACAGCCTGGCGGGCCTCCACAACGTCGGGAGAATCACATCTAGCGGTGAGGCCTTCCTCCCACGCCTTGCCGTGAGCGGGGCTCTGGTACTGGCTTTCGCCAGCGTGGGCATGCTCGTTTTCTACATCCAGCACATCTCCAATTCCATTCGCATCGACACGATCATGCATCGAGTCGAGGATCGCACCCTGGCGGCATTGAATGAGTTACACCCGCTAAATCTGGACCGCTCAACCCCAGCTGCGGCGGGTTCCGACCCACCCCTCGATGCATTGATCCTCCTCGCCGCCCGATCCGGCTACGTGCAGGATTACTACACCGAGGTATTACGACAACGCACCGTTGCCCACAACGCCGCCATTGCACTCGACCACCCCATCGGGCACCACGTGGTTCAAGGCAGGCCGGTGGCCCGGGTCTGGAGTCTCGACGAGTCGGCTCCGCTCAAGACCGATGCCTGGGCCAAAGTCGGCATCGTGATCAAGAGCGAGCGCGTGATCGAGCGTGATGTCGCCTTCGGCATTCGTCAGCTCGTCGACATCGCCATCAAGGCGATAGGCCCCTCCATCAACGACCCGTACACGGCTACCCAGGCCGTCCAGCACCTGTCGGTGATCCTGGTTGCGCTCACCAGGCGAGACCTGAATGACCAGGTGCTAACCGACGCCGACGGAACCGCCCGCGTCGTGATACCGATCTCTAGCTTCGACAACTACCTCGAACTCGTCTGCAGCCACGTTCGCCAGGAGGCCGCCGGACGGCCCCGGGTCATGGTCGCCCTGCTCCGTTTGCTGGAAGATGTGGCAGCCACCACCGACAACCTGGTCCACCAGCGGGCCATTTCCCGTCAGATTGAGCTGGTCCTGACCGATGCACGCCGGGAAATCGCCCAGGAGGCCGATCTAGAGGAACTGCGACGCGTTGCCGCCAAGGCTCAGGCCGCCGGCGACGGATCCGCCTGAACCTTGAGCCTGCGACTTGACGGGGTGGTGGCGTCATGGTCCCGCCATCGAAGCGGTAACGGTCGCCAGGATGGCGATCCGCCAACCAACAAAACGGTGAGCTGCGGGGACCGACTCACTCGACTGTGTCATGGTGGTCCTCAGGAATCGTCCCCGGTTGCCAGCGTACGGGACAACCCTAAGGCAAGCTTGCGGCCCCCCGGTGCGGGGTGATCATCGGAATCTGTCGCGAAGGAGGTTGACTTCGCTGCTCGCGCCGAATCGCGTTCACTACCGGACCGTGACGTCCGAATCGCCCAGGGGGATCGAACCGTCCTGACCGTGGAGGTCGCGGTGCACCGCGAGTAGCTCCTCCCAGTGGGGCCGCGCCTGGCGGTCTTGGACCTCAACCGCCACTAGATGTCGTGTCGTTGGGCCACTCGCCCGATCAAAGGCCGCGGCTGCCTGGATAGCTTCGGCCGCTTCGGTATCGATGCGTTTGTGCTGCAAGATGTGGTCCTGCCAGGAGTTGAGCACCATCACCTCGGTCATCCGATGTGGGTCCTCAGCATTGCGATAGAGCCGCCACCGATACGCTCCCGTGCTGAGTCTGACCAGGCGGAGGCGGTTCATCGCCTCGAGGAATTCTTCGAGTTCGGAGTGGCGGATAACCCATGTGCTGACAACCATCACCGGTCCCCCGATCATGTCGAATCCGTGTGGCTCGAGATTCCAATCGGCTGGCGGCTCAGTGGCCACGACTTCACCGAGCCCGGGGACACCGGCTCGAACGGTGACCAGTCCGATGACGATGGTTGCGAGTGACAGCACGGCGACTGCTTCAGGAGCACCGAGCACGTCCCCGATGGCCCCGCCAACGATCGATCCGACCGGCAGGATTCCCACGAAAGCCAGCGTGTAGAGCGACATGGCGCGGCCACGGATCCATTCCGGTGCCAGCAGCTGGACGGTGGCGTTGAGGGTCGACAGGGTCCACACCCAGAAGATCCCTGCCACAAACATTGACAGGGCGGTGAGCGCCGCTGTCCGGGAGAGTCCGACTCCTGATCCGGCGATCCCGAAGCCGACAATCGACAGTGGCACCATGAGACGGCCCAACCGCTGCTGGGCCGTCTGGCGGGTGAAGGCGGCGGCGAGTGCCCCGAGACCCATCGCACCGAGGAGCAACCCGAACATGGCGGCGCCACCCTCGAGACCCTCCTCAGTCACGTTGGGGAGGAGCGATTGGACCACTGCCGATGTCAACGCGAACCCGGCCGCCACCGCCAGCAGCCGGCGAAACGGGGGAGTGAACCGGGCGAAGCGCAGTCCAAGTGCAATAGCGTTGCGCATCGAGTCAGGGGGGTCGGACCGATTCCCTTCCTCCCGCCACGACAGGATCACGGCAATAACTCCGACGTAGGAGATGCCGTTGATGAAGAAGGCGAGGTCGGGTCCGGCAGTGGCAACGATCAGTCCGCCCAAGGCTGGGCCGACCGCCCGGGCGACGTTGAACGACACCGAGTTGAGTGCCACTGCACTGGCGACGAGTCCTCGGGGAACCAGGTCCGGAACCATCGCCTGCCACGCCGGAAGGTTGAGCGCCAGGCCGGTGCCGAGCATGAGGCCAAGCGTGAGGAGCAGGCCTGGCGTGACAGCATCGAGAAAGGCGAGGAGTGCCATCCCCAGAGCAGCCGACCCCATCAGCCCTTGTGAAACCAGCAGGATGCGGCGCCGATCGACCATGTCGGCAAGCGCCCCGGCCGGCAGGGCCAGAAACAGCAACGGCAGGGTGGCCGAGGCAGCCATCAACCCCACCCAGAGCGACGAGTGGGTGAGCTCGAGCATGAGCCAGCTGGCGGCCACCGCCTGCAGAAACGACCCTACGTTCGAGACGACCGAGGCCATCCATAACGACCGAAACCGAGCATGGCGAAGTGGCTCAACAGAGGATGACATGGGCTCGTCAGCCTACGGCCCGCCGGAGAAGAAGCCGGGCCCCCACTCACGGCGGCGAGCTGGTGGTGGGGGCCGTACGGCTAGGGCGGCCCGACGGCGTCGGCCTGATAGAACGCCGGTGGGTACCGGACCCGACCCCGGAATTTCGGGTCGTAGTTCGAGAGCAGCTTCACCATGAAGGCCTCGTCCGGGATCTGAGGTGAGGGTGAAAGGATGCCATGACGGGAGGCCCGTTCGAAGCCGAACCGGGGGTAGTAGGCGGGTATCCCTTCCACCAAAACCAGCGGCTCTCCCCGGCGTTCCGCCAGCTCCAATCCATGCCTGGTCAGGGCGCTGCCGATTCCTTGTCCCTGGCGTGCGGGCAGCACGGCCAGCGGCGCCAGGTCGAGTATCGGCAGATCCCCCTCCCCGGTCTCAAGGGCCATGTAGCTGAACATCACATGACCCACCACCTCATCGTTGTCCAGCGCCACCAGGGAGAGCTCAGGCACGAACAGGTCGGTGCGGCGGATCAGGTCGATGAGCTCGGCCTCGTTCTGCTCGTTGAACGCGGCCACGTTGACAGCGGCTATTCCCGGAAAGTCGGCTTCGGTCTCAGCCCGGATGATCACGTCGCGAGGCTAATCTGCCGGGCCCGAGCCCCCTTCACCGGTCGGATAGGCTTCGTGAATGGAGCATCGCAGCCTCGGCAACTCAGGGTTCAACGTCAGCGTTTTCGGCCTCGGAACCATGACGTTCGGAGCTGAAGCTGACAAAACCACCTCTCACGCCATCCTCGACCACTACGTCGACGCCGGAGGCACCCTCGTCGACACCGCCGACGTGTATACCCGTGGAGCCTCCGAGGAGATCATCGGCAGCTGGTTGGCAGCCCGGGGAGGAGCCGACGGGCTAACGATCGCCACCAAAGCCCGCTTTCCCATGAGCGACGATCCGGCCGACCGGGGCGCCGGTCGTGCCCACTTGTTGAGAGCGGTGGATGCCAGCCTTTCCCGACTGGGGCTCGAGGTCATCGACCTGTACCAGGTCCACGCCTGGGACCCGGCTACGCCCCTGGAGGAAACCCTCCAGACCCTCACCGAACTCGTAGAGGCCGGCAAGATTCGCCATGCCGGCGTATCCAACTTCACGGCCTGGCAACTGCAGCGAGCCGTCCTCACCGCGCAGTATGAAGGCTGGGCTCCGATCGTTTCTCTCCAGCCCAAGTACAGCCTGCTCAGCCGGGACATCGAGCTGGAGCTGCTGCCACTGTGCCTGGAACAGAAACTCGGCCTGCTTCCGTGGTCGCCATTGGCCGGCGGCTGGCTGACCGGCAAGTACACGCCGCAGGAGCGCCCGACCGGTGCGACCCGACTGGGAGAGAACCCGTCTCGCGGCATTGAGGCCTACGACCTGCGCAACACCGATCGCACCTGGGCCATCCTCGAGGTAGTGCGGGCGGTGGCTTCGGCCCGCGACACAACCATGAGCCAGGTCGCCCTCAACTGGGTGAGAGGCCGTCCGGGGGTGACCTCCGTGCTGTTGGGGGTTCGCTCCGTCGAGCAACTCTCCGACAACCTGGCCGCCCTCAGCTGGGAACTCACCGACAATGAGGTCAGCGTCCTCAACGAGGTCAGTGCCCCCGGCATACCCATCTATCCACACGGCTTCATGGAGGCCTACGCCGGGATGGACATTTGGGAGGACCTCATGACCCGGGTGGAGCCGCCCGCCATCGGCCGATAGGGAACCTCGGCCCTAACGCCCATTCCCGGGGTAACCAACACTGGGAAGCGGACATAGATCAATTGAAGGCGGGAGCTAAGCGCCGTGATCGAGTCCGTAGAGGAAGCCACATTCGTTCGGCTCTTTGAGACGAATCACCGCGCGGTCCTCGCCTACTTCTTGCGGCGCCTACCCCGGGATGAGGCATACGACGCCACAGCCGATGTATTTGTGGTGGCCTGGCGCCGTCGTACCAACGTCCCCGATGGGGAGGAAGCCCTTCGCTGGCTGTACGGGGTCTCCCGCCATGTTCTGGCCAATCATCTTCGGACCAACCGCCGCTCTGATCGCCTCCTATCGAAGCTCACCCGCTTTCGTGCAGCCGAGCCCGGGCTGCCGGAGACGGTCACAATCCAGCAGGTCGACGACCGGGCGATGGTCAATGCGTTGTCGACCCTTCGGCCCCAAGATCAAGAGTTGCTGCGCCTCGCCTACTGGGAGGAAATGCCCCACGCCGCCATCGGCGACATCGTCGGGTGCTCACGCAAGACAGCCGATGTCCGCATCCATCGCGCCCTCCGCCGCCTCCGGCAAGCTTTCGAGCAGGCCGGACATAGACCAGATGAGAGGTCAATTGGAGGGACCGTCTCGCCAAAGGAGCAGAAGTCATGGTGAAGGGCCGGAAGATCGAGGAACGCCTGATCCGGGCCAACCCGGTGTCCCGCCCCGAGCACCTGCACGAAGACCCGGCCGAGTCGGCAGCCCTCCTTGCCCTCATCCTCGAAAGGAGGGATGAGATGACAACTACTAAAAAGCCGGCCACAAAGCCCGGGCGCACGCCTCGATGGCGGCCTGCGCTGGTGGCGTCGGCGACGGCGTTTCTGGTGCTGATGGTGATCGGAGTGGCGGCCCTGATCGGTTTCACGGGAGGTGAGTCGGATTCTGCCGGCACGCCGCTACCACGCACGGCCGGATTATTGGAGGGCAGCTGGGAGCACATGACTTCGCCGGCGCCGTTCGACTGGGATGGTGTGGTTGAAACCCGTCTCGGGTTGTTCGCCACCAGCTCGAACGACGGAATCATCATGTCGGAGGACGGCAGCGCGTGGAGGCTGGCACTGGCACTCCCGCGAGGTGAACTGATCGAAGGGTCCGACTCGCCGGGCGGGGGTGGCGACGACACGACCACGACAACCGCGCCGCCCGGCTACACCACCCAGTCCCATGTCGGATCGGTTGTTGAGTTCGACAACGCGGTCTATGCCTTCGCAGTCATAGCTGAAGATGTGGACACGCCGGCGATGACGACTCGACGGATTGCATACCGGTCCACTGATGGCGCCGAATGGGTTGGGACCACCTACTCCACTGAGTCCGATGCCGAACTTGTCGTGGCCGGCGAGAATGAGATGCTGGTGGTGTCTGGACTCAACGAGGGCCGCCAACAGACGATCCTGCGAAGCGAGGACGGCGTCAACTGGATCCGGCACGAGCCGGGCCTCAACATCGAGAGCATCGGCTTCGTCGGCGATCGCTACCTGGCCGTGACGGTCAATGAAGACGCCGACGGGTATGAGTGGGGCAAGCGAAGCATGATCGAATCCGTCGACGGCATCGAGTGGCAACCCATTCCCGGATCTGATCTGCCGTACAACGCCTTCCCGAATGATCCGACACTCTTTGAGGGCCGGATCTACATGGGCGGCCTGGTTTTCGGAGAGGACACCTGGCAACACGGCACGGTTTTCGTCTCCGACGATGGGTCGGCTTGGAGCCAGGCGGTGGTTCCCGACATACCGGAGCTGCGGTTTGTGACCCGGCTGATTCCAACCGAGCACGGACTGCTGGCGCTCGGCAGTGCCTTGTGGTCTGAGGATCCGGAGATGGTCGACCGCATGGTGCCGATGACCACAACAGACGGCACGACCTTCGTCGAGGTCCCGCATGCAGCCGGCCTCTTCGACGGCGCCCCCGAAGGGCACGGCCACACCATGGGCGACCAGGTGGTGGTATCCGCTCTGGACCATGAGACCAGGACCTTCCACCAGTGGGTCTGGACTCCCGCCGATTGAGCGGGGTACTAATGCAGAAAGGGGGCCCGCACTGCGGGCCCCCTTTCTCGCGTGGAACGAGGTTCCCGATGTCGCGACCGGGTAGCTTCACGGCATGACTCAACGCCCTGCTGCCCAGATACTCCTCATCGCAGTTGAGGAGACCGGAAGAGTGCTGAGCGAGGGCCGGGCCTCGGACCAGGACCGCATCACAGCTTGCGATCCCTGGACGGTCCGCGATGTCCTGGCCCATTGCTCGGGATCGATGTTGAGAACAATCGAAGGCCGCACCCATCGGTTCACCCCCGAGGACAACGAAGTCGACGTACAGGACAGGCGATCCTGGCCGTTCAACCGCGTACGAGACGAGCTGCAGTCAACTGCGGCGCTGACGGCGGCTCGCATCGACGAAGCCGGCGGACCGCTCGACGGTCTCGGCCTGGGAGTGTGGGTCCACTGTGGAGACATCCGGGATGCCATGGGGATCGATGATCCATACAGCGGACCGGGGATCGACCTGGGGCTCAAGTTGCTGGCCGAGCGCAGCCGCCGCCTCGCCTTCCGACCGACGGTCACGGTGGCGGGCCGAAACCTCGAGTTCGGCAACGGCGGACCGAGGGGAAGCCTGGACACCGACCCCGAGACCCTGGTGAGGCTGACCGGCGGGCGTAGTCCCGACCCGAGCCGGTTCCGACTGGAAGCCGTGGAGCCAGCCGAGCTCGTTCTATTCGGCTAGCCGGCCGCGATCAGAGCAATGCCCAAGGCGGCCAGGCCAAGGCCGAGCAGCTGCGATCTGGACAGCCGCTCGTGGAGTACCACCCGGGCCAGGAGCACTGTGCTGGCCGGATAGAGGGCGGCGATCACCGCCACCAGGGTCAACAACCCGCGCCGCTCGGCCATCAGGAACAACAGGTTGGCCGTGGTATCCAGCACTCCGGCCCCAGCTATCACCCAGCCAATGCCTGGGCCGGGCCGCAGAGTGGCCCGGGTGATGGTGGCTATCACGACCAGCGCCGTTATCGAAGCGGCCCGTGCGAAGGTCAACGTCCACAGCTCGGCGGACTCGGACTGAGCGATCAGGATGAAGAAAACCCCGAAGCCCACTCCGGCTCCGATGCCCTCCTTCATCCCCGGACCCTTCAATCCCCGATTGGAGGCGGCACCGCTCACCAGGGCGATGGCGGCCAGTGCAATCGGCACACCCACGAAAGCGAGGAACCCCGGTCGCTCACCGGTGATCAATCCCCAGCAGACTGGTACCAGCGCGCCCATCACCGCGCTGAGGGGGGCCACAAGACTCATCGTTCCGATC
>Ga0255047_10001781_pt1 | contig 14945 bp, 18 predicted proteins | sample JV7_2_1_MG_FD_183640 | JGI IMG/M metagenome (GOLD analysis project Ga0255047, IMG submission 183640) | Seawater microbial communities from Jervis Inlet, British Columbia, Canada - JV7_2_1 | ecosystem: Environmental > Aquatic > Marine > Inlet | place: Canada: British Columbia | collected 2016-10-06
ATGCCTTCACGTTTGGTTGCGGATCTAGGATCTCCTGTAATGCAACAGTATATGTTAAGTTATCCGAAGCCTCCAAACTATTTGCCGCCTCCACAAGAGAAATTTTATGTGGGTGATCATGTTCAAGTTTTCGATTTGTATGATCTCTTTAATTGGCGTGGTCCGATTTTTGGATTGGCCAGCGGCTATGAATTTAAAATCAAGAGGCTCGACTCAAACGTCGTCGCATTTTTAACATTATTGCCATCACCCCCTCCATCGGAGTTTGGAGGTTTGGGTCGTGTGCGGATTGAAGGAGATGAACCTGGCGCTCGACCACCAATAGATCCCAGACTCACTGAATTAATCACTGCTGGAATTCCAGTTGAAGAATTGTCTATAAGCAGTGGATTTGAAATGGGAGAAAAGCGAAAAGAGATCCAAAGACAAAGAGATCAATACATGAGGGAATTAAATATTTATGGTCGTTCTCCAAAGATTTCTCTTGACAATGTTTTTCAAGAGTATTATAATAGATCATATCAAACGGACATAGAAAACCTTAAGGTGTTAATAACTCAATTTTATAATTCATACATTTTGTCTAAACCAACTGTCACAATAATTACTAATTCTTGTCTCAAAACAGGAACAAAAAAGAAAGTGATTTTAAGAAAAACAGTTACTTCAGAAGAACTAAAAGGTCAATTCAGTGAATTATTCTGGCTTAAGTATTATGCTAAGTTGCGCTCCAAAGAAACTAATTGGAAAAACAAACCCAATCAAATTTCTAAACTTAATAAAAAGATTGAAGCAAACTATCAATTTAATGGTTATCAAAATACTTTAAGTTTAATTAATTTAGAATTCAGAAGTGTCAATAAACCAAAAATCTTGTTGACACCAGGGATGAAACCTGATAATATGATCTCTAACCTTGCAGAAGCCATTCCAACACCCGCAGATTTTCCAGATTCTTGATGAGAAATTGAACTGCAATAGCGTTTATTGTAATAATAAGATCGAAAAGAAACCAGACTATAATCTGTTGACTCATACTTGGTCCTATCATAATAGTCTTAAAGATTATGAAATTGAATTTCTTGAACTTTATGCTGAAGGCAAAAAGCTTGATGAATGTTGCCCTGAAATTCTTAAGGAAAGATGGGAATCATTAAAGAATAAACATTTGGTTTTTTTGAAGTCTTTTGGCGAAGCGAAAGTGGAAGCGAACGACTATTGTTTTTATGACTTGGTTCCAGAATCATTTATTATTGATTTCTTTAAAATTAAATCTGAAATAACTCAGCACGTCTTGGAGACTTACGAGAAGCCTCAAAATTATGACTTTTTGTTAAACCTTTCAAACCTTCTTGCACAGATTGAGAAGAACAAACTTCAAATTGATACGAAGGATCTTTCATCAGATTTACATAATTTAAGAGCACGTAAATTTAAAGACAAACTTTCTCGACTACAACCCTATGTATCTTACAATTTGTTTGGAACTATCACAGGCCGGTTGACAACGAAGAAGAATTCTTTTCCTCTCTTGACTCTTGACAAAAATTATAGAAAGATTATCAAACCAAAAAACACATGGTTTATTGAGCTTGATTTTAATGCAGCAGAATTAAGGTGTTTGCTATCATTGAATAATCAACCGCAACCGCAAGAAGACATACATCAATGGCACGGTCGCATTTTAAGCAATCTATTTGGCCAAACAATGGAGAGAGATGAAATTAAACGTAAAATCTTTGGTTGGTTATATGGGCCAGCGAATGTTTCTCTTGGTATCCCTAAGATTGAGAGACTTTATAATAAAAAAAGTGTCATACAAAAGTATTGGGATGGAGAACAGATAATTAATCCATTTGGGAGAAAAATCCCAGCCGATAACTTTCATGCTTTGAACGCAATAATTCAAAGCACAACTTCAGACACATTTTTAAGACGTGCAATCGCAGTAAATAAATTATTGGAAGGACGAAAATCTTTTACAATGGGACTCATACATGATAGTATGGTGATTGACTTTGATCGCAACGACAAAGACATTCTAGAAGATTTAATAAAAGAATTTGGAAATACTGACTTGGGTATTTTTAAAGTAAATGCCAGTCTTGGAACAAACTTTGGCAACATGAGGAAATTTAGATGAAAAAATACAAATTAATTTATAAAGAAAATGATAAAGAAGTTACAGTTATTGCTGACGACGCCGACGCGCTTATGATTGTGTTAGGTCAAAAGGTTGCATTCGGTGCAGGGAAATATAGAAGCGGTCCTAAATTTGAATTGATCTTTTATGGAGCAGTATAAATGTCTGTTAAAAAATATAACAAACTTGTAAGAGATAAAATCCCTCAGATTATTGAGTCCCAGGGAAAACAATGTAAAGTCTATGTCGCAACCGGCGAAGATTATCGCAATAGACTCAAAGATAAACTCTTGGAAGAAGCAAAAGAATTTTTTGAAAACCCATGTGTTGAAGAACTAGCCGATGTTCAAGAAGTGATTGATACTCTTTCGCAGGTTCACGAATGGGATATTACAGGCGCACGTTTTAAAAAGAATGATCAGCGTGGAGCCTTTTGGCGTCGATATATCTTACAGGAAGTGATTGAAGACGAGAGCGTTACTAAAAGCAAGTGGTGTTCTCAAACACCTTCCAATACATTATATAATGAGGAAGAATAATGGATACTATCATTGGTCTTGGAAATGCCGGTTGTAACATCGCAGATCAATTTGCGAAATACCCCCAATATAAAGTTTATAAATTGGATGTGGGTTTAGAAGCCACCAAAACAGAATTCGGAATCAAAGAACAAGACAAGATTGAAGACTATGAAGAAAAGATGCCTTCAACAAAAGCATTTTTTAAACATGTGAATGGAGAAGTTTTATTTATTATAGGCGGCGGCGGAAAAGTTTCCTCTGCTGCATTAACAATCCTGCATAGTTTAAGAAAAACAAGGATTAATCTTTTATATGTTAGACCATCTATTTCTTTATTAAATGAAACTCAGAGACAACTGGAAAGAATGACATTTGGTGTCTTTCAAAACTATGCCAGAAGCGGTTTATTTAAAAGAATGTATATTGTTTGTAACGAAACAATCGAAGAAAGTGCTGGTGGACTTTCGATTAAGAATTATTACGAAAAGATTAACGAAATTATTGTTTCTACGTTTCATATGATTAATGTTTATACACACAACAAAACCATAACAGATACTTTTTGTTCACCTCCGTTGGGCGCAAGAATTTCCACAATCGGATTTTCAGATTTTGAAAAAGAAGAAGATAAATTGTTTTTTTCTCTTGACAAGACGACGGATGTAGTGTATTATTGTGCTTACAATAAGGAAAAACTTGAAACAGATTCTTCACTGATGAAACAAATTAAAAATGCGATTCTAAAGAAAAAAGAAGAAAATGTGAGAGCAACTTATGGAATTTACGAAACTGATTATGATGATGATTACATTTATTGTGTGTCACACACGTCTGTTATACAAAGAGAATTGGGGGATTAGGAGATTAGCTAATCTCACCTTAAAAGGAGAAAATAAACTATGGCATTAGATTTAGAAAAAATGAAAGCCAAACTACAAGATCTTGAGAGTGGCGGAAAGTCAAAGAGAGATAATGTATTTTGGAAACCAACGGAAGGCGATCAAGAGGTTCGTTTTGTACCGACTGAGGATGGAGATCCGTTTAAGGTTTTCCATTTTCATTATAATTTGGGCGAAGGTGCTCGCGGTGGGGTCTTGTGCCCGAAACGTCAATTTGGTGATGAATGTCCAATTTGTGATTTTGCATCTAAGTTGTGGCAAGAAGGAACCGACGATAGTAAGAAAATGGCTAAGTCCCTTTTTGTTCGTCAACGTTTTTTCTCTCCCGTAATTGTGCGCGGCGAAGAAGAAGCAGGTATTCGTGTTTATGGATACGGTAAGACCATCTATGAAACGTTGCTTGGTCTTGTTTTGAACCCTGATTATGGTGATGTTACGGATGTTGATAACGGAGTTGATTTTGCATTGACTTATATACTTCCGAAATCAAAGGGCGCATTCCCTCAAACCAATTTGGTTCCTAAAAGAAAATCTTCACCTCTGGCCAAAACCAAGGGTGTAATTAAAGACTATCTTGAAGCTGTTCCAAACATTGATTCTCTCTTTCAACGAAAAGATCCATCTGAAGTGAAGGCTATTTTGGAATCTTTCTTGAGTCCCGCCCAAGGACCATCCGTAGATGATGTTGGAATCAACAGTGTAGACGCAGCAATTAGGGAATTGACTGCATAGAAAAAAAAATTATTTTTTGGTGGCGTGTGTTTGGATGTGATTTCCTTGTATTGTTAGTATGTTTGTATAATAAAAAATCACCCAAACATGCGCCATTTTTTTAAGGAGCATAAAGATGGAACATAAAGTATATAAAATAAAACCTCAACCTCAAATCTCACCTTCGGCGTTGGCAAAATCAAGAAATGCAGGATTTGACAGAAATAGTCTGCCGAGCTTGTTTACTTCTACGGATGAAAAAACAAAGGAGAGATATAAAGGATGTAGGATTGTTGATTTTAAAATGATCCCGATCAAAGACATCGAACAAAATCTTACAATTTTTCAATGCCGCCCGCAAACTATAGACCAAAAACACGTCGCTAATTTAGTCAAAGACATTAGAGAAAGGGATAGATTATTAGAACCGCCAATTATAGAAATTTATAATAATAGCAACATCACAGCGGACGGACATCACCGCGTCGAAGCTTTGAAAATTCTTGATTATTCTATCGTCCCGGTCTTTATTATTGAATTCGATGTACCCTTGGATCGATCTCGATGGTTACGCAAAGCACAAGACAGGCCACCAGCAAAACCCAATGGGGATAAAAGTGCCGCCATGTATTTAGATGAACTTCATACAAGTCATAACTTGTTTGCCGATTGTACTGATGACCAAAAGCGTTCCATGGCATACACCGAGTTAAAAGATTCATATAGTTATCTTGGCGCTCAAGCCCTTTCAGGTATTGTGCGTAAATGGATGAAACACCCATCTAGTCAAAGGAAATTTGACACTCGAACATTAAAAGGTTGGCAGAAAAAAATTAAGTCAGATCATAAAACTGCCGGAAAAGAAATTAAATGGAACCAAATTAACAATGGTGAGATTCAAATAGCTTTTTCGGATAATGGTATTTCTCAATGTCTTGGTCAAATTATTGACGTGATAAATAATGAAGTAAATCGACTTAAAGGATTGCGTTCTTATACAGACTCTCAAATTGCAGACCGTGTTAAGAAAACTAAAGTTATTATTCATGGTTCAATTTATACTCCGGTGAATTTAAAGACGAAGAGAAGTGAAGTGACCCAAAAATGGGAAAGTTATAATAAAAATAAAGTGCTTAACTTTGTGGTAAGTCAGATAAATTGGCAAGCGCAGCAACTTCAACCAACCAAAGAACAATCTCAGATCTTAAAATGGGATTTTACTGAAGAAAAATTTATTTAAAGGAATCTAAATGACTAACGGAAAACTATCATCGGCAGACATCCTAAAGATGATTAATAAAAGGGCTGGACGAACGATAGCCTTCTCGGGAGATCAAGAGAATCCAGCAGACATTAAAGATTGGATCTCAACGGGTTCCCGCTGGCTTGATTCAATTATCTGTCGCGGTCATCTGGCGGGCATTCCCGTAGGTCGTGTATCAGAAATCGCAGGACTTGAAAGTTCTGGTAAATCTTATATGGCTGGCCAAGTCGCACACCAAGCGCAAACAAAAGGCATTAAAGTTCTCTATTTTGATTCAGAAGCAACAATGACAAGCGAATTCTTGGAAAAACTTGGTTGTGACATGGATGGTGATAATCAAATTATCATCTTGCAGCCAGAAGACATCGAAATGGTTTTGGAAACAATTGAACTTTGTATGTCAAATGATCCAGACAACCGTTATTTATTTATTATAGATTCGCTGGCGATGACACCGTGTCGAGCAGATCTTGAAAAAGATTTTAATCCGCAATCATCAATGGCACAGAAGCCTCGTGTTCTCTCGTTGGGAATGCAAAAATTAATGACTTCACTATCAAGAACTCAATCAACTTTGTTGGTTCTTAATCAACTAAAGACAAACATCAATGTAAATAATCCAATGATGATGCTTTCTCAACCTTGGTTCACACCGGGCGGTAAAGCAATCATCTATGCCTATTCATTAAGAATTTGGTTAACAGGATTAAAGGGTAAGAAAACCTTTATTGAAGACGAGAATGGATATAGAATCGGTTCAGAGGTTAAATCCAAATTAGAGAAATCAAAATTTGGAACTCAAGGACGTTTTTGTAGTTTTAAGATTTTATGGGGCGGCGAAAAAGTCGGCATTATGAATGATGAATCTCTCTTGACCGCGATAAAGCCATCAAATAAGCTTAAAAACGCTGGCGCGTGGTTTACATTAGAAGGTTATGACAAGAAATTTCAAACTGCCACCTTTCCAAAACTCATGCAGAGTGATCCAAAGTTCTCAAAACTTGTCTATGACATTATGGATGAAGAAGTGATCCGTAAGTTTGAAAACAAAACAGGGAAAGCCGAAGATTTTTATGATTTAGAAGAAGAAAAGCCGGAAGAAAAGACTAATGAATAGAAAAAAAAGAAGAATATTTGAAAAGATTAACAAGAAGAAGAATATAACTATTGGAGAGAGAAACAGGCTCTTAATTGCAAGCGGTATTAGCACAATACCAATGAGCATTTGCTCCATTCACGGACCCTATACACCAGATGATTTGTGTGTTTGTTATAATAAAGGTGGTCGCCACGAAGGGGTTGTTTACGATGATATAGTGCTTAATAATAATAAAAACGTCAGAGCATCCTTTGCTGCGTGTCCCATTCATGGTTCATATACCTCTGATGATCTGTGTCCTTGTTATGATGAAAACGGTGAACTAAAACCCGATTGGAACAAAGATTTGGTTGATGAACCAACTGAGTGGAATTAAAAAATGTCCGAAAAAATTACAACAATGAATGTTGACATAAAAGGAATACAATCTTTAGAAGAACTTAAAGAACTTGTAAATCTGGTGTTACCTAATGCGGAAGTAACAGTGGATAACTTTGGAGAGGTTCTTGTTTACACAGGACTGAAGGTAAAGACTAATGAATAACGTTGTACTATTTGACATGGATGGAACTCTAACACCACCCAGAAAACCATTAAAAGAAAACATGCTTGAAGCATTAAAAAACTTATCAAATTACGCAAAAATTGGAATCGTTACTGGGAGTGGGTTCGACTACATAAAAGAACAATGTGATCTACTTTTTGAAGAATTACCACGAAAAACGTTAAAGAAAATCACAATCCTGCCATGTAATGGAACACAGGTATTTGAACTTCAAGACGAAGGCTGGAAATCCACATTTTCTCTTGACATGAGAAAGCATTTAGGCGAGCACTATTTTAAACAATTGATGCTTGCTCTATGTCAAACGCAGTATATGACTTCTGTAAACTATAATGCACAATTAACCTTTTCTGGTCATTTTATTTCCTATCGAGGATCAATGATCAATTGGTGTCCAATTGGGCGATTGGCTTCCGACAATGATCGAGCTATGTTTATTGCCTTTGACAAAGAAGCCAAGTTAAGAGAGAATATGCTAAAGAGTTTTCAAGGATCACCACACATGTCTGAAAAATTATCTTTTGCTCTTGGAGGTTCAACTTCAATTGACATTTATCCTCACGGTTGGGACAAAACACACGCTTTAAACCATTTTAAAGATAGTCACTGTTGGTTTGTGGGCGATAGATGTACCGATCCAAATGGAAATGATAAATCCATTTATGATAAGGTTAAGAGTATAAATTCAAACGCTGCTTTCGAAACTAAAAGCACAACACAAACAATTAAAATTATAAACAAAATCATAGAACAGATCAAAGAGGAATAATCAATGGACGAAAAAGTTTTAATCATTGATGCGATGAATTTATTTATTCGCAACTATGTCGTGGACCCTTCTTTAAGTGCAACCGGACAACCGATTGGTGGTTGCAAAGGTTTTTTAAAATCACTTCAAAAATTAACCAGAGAAATAAAACCAGATAATCTTGTCGTTGTCTGGGATGGTGGTGGCGGATCTAAGAAAAGAAAAGCCATGGCCAAGCAATATAAAGAAGGCCGAAAGCCATTGAAGCTCAACCGAGCCTATAGCGGAATGAATGCTCTAGAAGAATCTCAAAATCGTTATGATCAAATGAGCAAAATTATAAACTATCTTAATCAGATGCCAGTTGTTCAACTAATGATTGATGATGTTGAAGCCGACGATGTAATTGCTTATATCTGCCACATGAAATCATTAAGCGAGAAAGTAAAGATTATAGTTTCAATGGATAAAGATTTCTATCAGCTTTGCGATGGAAAAACAATGGTCTATAGACCGATCAAGAACGAATTTTTAACTACAAAAAGAATTCTTGAACAATTTAAAATTCATCCAAATAATTTTGCGCTTGCTAGAGCAATAGACGGTGATAAATCTGACAACCTTTCGGGCGTAAAAGGCGCAGGACTAAAAACAATCGCCAAAAGGCTTGCATTCCTGTCAGAAGACAAGTCGCATAACTTAGATGACTTGTTTAATTATTGCAAAACCAACAGAGGTGATGTAAAATTATATCAAGACATTTTAACTTTTAAAGATACGGTTGAACTCAATTATAAATTAATGCAACTTTATGCACCAGCCCTATCCTATAAAAATTCACAACATGTTCGGGAGTCAATTGATAATTTTTTGCCTCAGTTTAACAGAACCGAAGTTTTGAAGATGATGGTGGTTGATGGCATCGCAGAATACAAGTGGGATGCGCTTTTTCAGAAATTTAGATCTATTATTGCTGGACCAAATGACTAGTTAAAAGATAGTTCTTGACATAGAACTAAAGCTGTTGTATCATAGTTTTTCACTTACACTAAATGGGGTTATAATGTCACAAATCGATAAGGCATCTTTTTCGAGATATGGTAAAACATTTCAAGAAAAATTATCATTTTTCATTCTTGATGATAGAGTATTTTCCGACCGGATGTTGGAAGTTTTAACAGTTGAATTCTTAGAGTTTAAATACTTACAGATTTTTGTGGAAAAGATCTTTTCTCATAAAAAGAAATACGGAACTCAACCGTCCTACGAGACAATGAAGACGATTCTTAAATCTGGCTTAGATGGCGAGAATGAGGCTTTACAGAAACAAATTCGAGATTATTATGCACGGATTTTATCTAATGTAAACGTCTTTGAATCAGCCGAATGGGTTAAAGATACTTCTCTTGATTTCTGCCGCAAGCAGAAGTTACGAGAAGCTATGATGAAGTCCACTACGTTGTTACAAAAATGCTCATTTGATGAGATTTCTGTATTGATTAATGATGCTTTGAAGGCTGGTGCTGATGCTGATTTCGGCTACGATTATATCAAAGATTTTGAGAAAAGATTTGAGTTCTCTGGTAGAGATACGATCACAACTGGTTGGCAGAAATTAGATGAAATTACTGGTGGCGGTGGCGGTCGTGGAGAGTTGGGTGTTGTAATTGCGCCAACAGGTGTTGGCAAGTCTATGGTTCTTGTTCATTTAGGGGCGACTGCTCTTAAAGCTGGCATGACAGTAGTACATTATACGTTCGAACTTAGAGATACGGTAATTGCTAATCGTTATGACTCGTGCATAACGGGAATTAAATTAGATGACTTGATGGATAATAAAGATGAGATTCATAAAGCGTTAAAAGACGTGGATGGAACTCTCATTATTAAAGAATACCCAACCAAAACTGCAACCACCAATACGATCAGAGCACATTTAGAAAAATTAAAACAACAAGGTATTGTTCCAGACATGATCGTTGTAGATTACGCTGATCTTTTGCGAACTCTGTCAACACGCAGAGAAAAGCGAGAAGAATTAGAAACAATTTATGAAGATTTGCGAGCAATTATGATGGAGCATAAAGTAGTAGGATGGACAGCATCTCAGACCAATCGAACTGGACTGCAAGCTGAAATTATTACTATGCAATCCATTTCAGAAGCTTTTAATAAGTGTTTCGTTGCTGATCTTATTTTTTCAGTTTCGCGAACGACCGAAGATAAGCAAAAGAATGGTGGAAGAATTTATATTGCAAAAAATCGTAATGGCCCAGATGGTTTAGTTTATTCTATTTTTATGGATACCTCTAACATCGACATTAAAATTTTGGAGGCATATAACCAAGAAGAATCTCTATCACCCACTTTGTCAAAAGACGAACAGCAAAAATTTATGTTAAGAAAATACAAAGAATTAATAAAAGGGGCTGCGATGTAATGGAATTATCAAATAAAATCTTATCGGATATTACAGTGTTTATGAAATACGCTAAACACAGAAAAGACTTGGGAAGAAGGGAAACTTGGGAAGAATTAGTAACGCGAAATAAGGAGATGCATGTTAAGAAATTTCCTTATTTAAAAGAAGAGATAGACAATGCTTACGAATTGGTTTATGATAAAAAGATTTTACCATCAATGCGATCTTTACAATTTGGTGGCAAGCCAATTGAAATTAGCCCTAATCGGGTGTATAATTGTGGCTTCATTCCTGTTGATGATTACCGAGCTTTTAATGAGATTTTATTTCTCCTATTAGGAGGAACTGGTATTGGGTTTTCTGTTCAAAAACATCATGTTGAGAAATTACCAGAAATTAGAAAGCCTCGTTCTGATCGAAACCGCCGATTTTTAATTGGAGACTCTATCGAAGGCTGGGCCGACGCAGTAAAGGTTTTAATGCGTTCCTATTTTGAAGGCACTTCGACAATTGATTTTGATTTTTCTGACATTCGTGCGAAAGGAGCAAAACTTGTCACATCTGGTGGCAAAGCCCCCGGACCCGAACCTCTTAAAATTTGTATTCGTCAAATTAAATCTATTTTAAATGAAAAAGAAGAAGGATCTCAGCTTGAACCTATTGAAGTACACGACATTGTGTGTCATATTGCTGATGCCGTTCTCGCTGGTGGCATTCGCCGTGCTGCGCTTATTTCACTATTTTCGGCAGATGATCAAGAAATGATCTCATGCAAAGCTGGCAATTGGTGGGAGAAAAATCCTCATCGTGCGAGAGCAAATAATAGTGCAGCTTTAGTCCGCCATCGAGTGGAGAAAGAATTTTTTATGGATCTATGGGACAGAATAGAACACTCTAACTCAGGAGAACCAGGAATTTATTTTACAAATGACAAGGATTGGGGAACGAATCCCTGTTGTGAGATCGGTTTACGACCGTTCCAATTTTGTAATTTGTGCGAAGTAAACGTTTCTAATTTAGAATCTCAAGAAGACCTTAATGAGAGAGTTCGTTGCGCTGCATTGATCGGAACTTTACAAGCTTCATATACAGAATTTCATTATTTGCGATCAATCTGGCAGAGAACAACTGAAAAAGAAGCCCTTTTGGGGATTGGTTTAACTGGCATTGGTTCTGGTATTGCACAAACAATGAATCTTAAAGAAGCTTCAAAGATTGCGAAAGATGAAAATGAAAGAATGGCTCATCTATTGGGAATTAGACCAGCAGCAAGAATCACTACTATTAAACCAAGCGGAACGTCATCTTTAGTGTTGGGATGTTCCAGTGGTATTCATGCATGGCACAACAATTACTACATTCGTCGCATCCGTGTGGGAAAGAACGAAGACATTTATCATTATTTGGCAATCAATCATCCAGAATTAGTTGAAGATGAATTCTTCAGGCCACATGATACGGCTGTTATTTCAATTCCACAAAAAGCACCAGAAGGTTCCATTCTGAGACATGAATCTTCTACAGACTTATTAAAGAGAGTAAAGTGGTTTTCTCAAAACTGGATCAAACCGGGCCACAAAACAGGAAACAATACCCACAACATTTCCGCTACGATTTCTATGAAAGAAGACGAATACAAAAAAGTTGGTGAATGGATGTGGGAAAATCGCAAATTTTATAATGGACTAAGCGTTCTGCCATATAATGGCGGCACCTATAAACAACCACCGTTTGAAGACTGTGATGAGTTTACTTATAAAAGAATGATGGCGTCTTTAACAGAAATTGATTTGACAAAAATACAAGAAATCGATGATAACACAAATTTAAGTGGAGAAATTGCTTGCGCTGGTGGCGCATGTGAAGTAAAATACATTTAAGGAGAAATAAATGGCAACGATAGCAATAACTGAAGAAAAGAAAAAGCATGTAACAAACTTAATCAAATCTTATCGAGCAATAGATGGTGCAATCCAGCCCTATCAGGACCAACGAAAAGAATTGAGAACTGAATACATTGAGAACCAATGGTTGACTAATGGTGAAATCTCTTTAGTTAAAAAGGCATACAACGCAGTTAAAACAAAGGTTGATCTGGACGATTTATCTTCGTTTATGGATATTGTAAAGAAGGAAATGCCAGGTGTGTAAATTCAAACCGTTTAATAAACACGTATTGGTCAAAAAAATTGCGGAGGCAAAAAGCGCAGATTTGAGTCCTGTTCTGATTCCAGAAGAAGCCAAAATTGGAAATAAAGAACGCTATGGTCTTGTTAAATTTGTTTGCGCGGCATCTGATTGTGAGCGTTTTTTAAAAGATTTAAACCCGGACCAACCCGCATGGTCCACACAGAGAGGAACTATGGATGATGTATTTACTACATCGGCCCGCAATAATGGCCAAGCAAGCTTAATAGTAGATCAAACAATGATAGAAGAAATAAAAATAGAAGATTATAAGTTTCACATTATACATCAAAATTTCATTGTTGGTATTATTGACGAATAGGAGAAAATTATGAATTTAAGTGAAATAAAAAAAATTATTAAAGAGTTGGCAGAAAACAAGTCTGTTCTCTTGGCAAAACCGCAGATTATAGGCGAAGCAAATTACGGTCGCGTAAAGGATAAAATAGAGAATCAAATGGTTCCATTTGTCATGTTGAGTGGTTTTAGAGGCAATTTATCTAAAAAAAATAACCTCAAAAGACAAAAGGGTCTTGAATCTATTGTTTCATCCACGGGCTATCCTTGGACTAAAATGCCAGGTTCAGGTTATGTCGAAGATCCAGAGATTGAAGGTGAAGCACCGAGAGAGGTGAGAGAAAATTCAATCTTAATTTGGGATGAAAAACGTCCAGACAAAGAAGAATCTGATCTATCGATTTTTGAATTAGCTAAGTTTTTGGCAAACGAATATAATCAAGATTCGTTTATTCATGGCCGACCTTTCCAATCGGATGATGGTGAATCAGAGATGATTATTAGATTATATACTAAAGACGGTGATCCAATAAAAGAATCATGGGCTGGCCCCTGGTCGTCTTTAACACAAGTAAATGATGATGATCTGTTTTGGAGTGCGATTGGCAGCAAACAAGCAAAATTAACTGAAATGCTGGAACAATACAAATCAATGAAAGTTGGATCTAAATTGGAAGCTATGGAAAAGCAGTATAAAATTGATGCTGCTAAGTCAGCTTTAAATCGAAAAAACAAATAAAAAAACATTTCCAATTACAGCAGGTGCATATGAAGAAAAAAAAGAATAGTGAGACTCGACCATGGGGATCTTATGAGATTTTACGAGAAAAAGAAAAATACAAATTAAAAGAAATAATTGTAAATCCTGGTCAAAAAATAAGCTATCAGTCACACCATCAACGCACTGAGGTGTGGGTTATAACAAGCGGTCAAGGCATTGTAACTCTTGAAGGGCAAAAATTAGATTGCTTTTCTGGAAGATCATTTTTTATTCCAAAAGAATCAAAACATAGGATAGAATGTACTAGTGAAGAACCGTTAATTTTTGTGGAAGTCCAAACTGGAACCTATTTTGGCGAAGACGACATAACAAGATTTGAGGATGATTATGGAAGATTATGATATTGTAGAATTTTTGCGAATTTGTGAAGAATTTGTTCAATCAAGTGTTGAGCTTCGTGATGCCGCCGCCCTTTGTGAAGATGATCCTATTAAACAGGACATGGTTGCGTTTATAACTCCAGAATTTGATAAATTATGCGCAAAAAGCGAAGGCATCCGGCCTTTAATTGAAAACAATTATTTAGAAAATAGAGAATTTGTAGTAGCAGAAATAAAATCTTTGACAAAACAAAACCAAAAGATTGCAAAAACAATTCGCGATAAATTAAGTAATTTAGATTGGAACTAGGGACAAAATTATTAATTGCTTTTTTAGTTTGGATAGTTATCTGTGAATTTATCATCAAAGATTGAATTACATTCTAAAATAAGAAATGTTGAAATTAAATTTGATCATTTGGTCATTGGTTCATCTCTTGAAGCTCTCTGCTATGCGTTTTTAAATAATCTTCCGTTTGTTTGCACACGACTTCAAGTCCCGTGGAGATTTGATTTCTTTGAACCTCAGACGGATTTATCTTGTTTCTATTTTAATAATTCGACCACTTCTCTTTATACAAATAGTGGTTCAAAGATGGTGGGAATTCAAAAATTTAGATTATGGGAACACCTTTATTTTTGTTTAAACTTGGCTGGACTTGCTCCAACAGGAGACAAGATTCAATCATTAAGGATTGAAAACAGCATTTTAAAAGCCCATACTGCAAATGCGCGAATGGCCAAAATAAGTTTTAACAATTTGTCTATTTTTGATGAACATGAATTATATGGAATAGACTTTGTTCCTGATTCCGAATTAGATAATAATTTAGAAGTAAGAGATTGGTTTCATGTTCGAAGCGGAATGAAGCATGACTATGACTGCATCAATGATGATTCCAATTTTGTTAATGAAATCTTGTTTTATCAATCAGATCGTATTGACGGCGCACATAATTTTAAAGATGCAGTATCCACTTCCTATTTG
>Ga0255047_10001782_pt1 | contig 14944 bp, 19 predicted proteins | sample JV7_2_1_MG_FD_183640 | JGI IMG/M metagenome (GOLD analysis project Ga0255047, IMG submission 183640) | Seawater microbial communities from Jervis Inlet, British Columbia, Canada - JV7_2_1 | ecosystem: Environmental > Aquatic > Marine > Inlet | place: Canada: British Columbia | collected 2016-10-06
CAATCGGCCGTTACCCTGGTGCAACCTGGGTAATGGGCCGTCCTATTATTTCCTCTGAAAGAGGTGGATGTATGTGTGGGTTTCTTCGATGGCCTATTAGAACCATTGCCCAACGTATCTACTGACAATCGGCCGTTACCCTGGTGCAACCTGGGTAATGGGCCGGGCTTTACCTCAGCTCCGCAAAGTAGGGCGTAGGATCTACTAGATTGTAGGGCCACGGATCACCCTCCGGCGTGATCGCTGGGTGTCCTATTGCTTTAAGCGACAAGTGAAGATGTGTGCCTGCTGTGGGGTTTTGCGGCCACGGTTGCGGCCGTACATTGCCACTGTTCCCGGCTAATCCTATTATTTCTCCGGCTCTTACGATGTTACCGGGCTTTACTGCTGTACTGGATAGGTGGGCGAACGTCGCCTCGATTAGAACACCTCCTATTTTTGCTTTCAATCGGAGATGCAAGCCATAAGAATGATTGTACCCTCGCTTCCGCTGTGATGACGTCTCGAATATTTCACCATCAAATAAGGCAACTATGGGCTGGCCAAACTCGGCGGGTAGGTCTAGTCCGTCATGCCCTGGCAAGTTAAAGCGTTCATACGCTTTAGGATTTTGGGCAAAGCCCTGCGTTACTATGTAAGGTCCTCCATCAACGGGCCAAATAAAAGTTACTTGATTTGCCATTAGTTATTTGTCCTATCCTTTAATACTGTGATCGTTGATTGTGGATCAACTAAGGTAATAATATTACCGCTGGTCTGTAGCGTTGCCTGTACGTCAAATACATATCGGTTGACACCATCTGTCATAAGTTTGGTGACAGCTGCGGTTAATTCTAATCTTATTGTTTGGCTACCGCTCCCCACGGTAGGGGCCGTCATGCTGACTACTGCGGTGTCTGCCGTGTCTTTCAGATTGTAGTAAGTCCAGACAATGGTAGATCCTGTAAGGTCCGGCCAACTGCTACTTGTCCACTCGAATGAACGGCCGTCGTCGTTGGCGTAGTCGTCACCCTGGACAACTTCCATATGTTGGCCGTCCGCGGCCAAGGGTGATGACACAGTGATACCACTTACTGACGTCAAGGTGCGTGTGCCACTGGTCCATACCTCTGCTGCTGTAGGCAGGTTGCTAATAGCGGCGTCAAGATTCTCGACGCCTGCGGTTCCAATAGTCCATACCGCTGGCAAGTCTTTTTGGTCAACAGTTGCATCTGTGGTCTTGAAGATGGCTATATATTGGCCTATGGCGTCAACACTTCCACTCGAAAGAGTGTAATAGTATAAGCCTCCGGCTAGTTCTGTTGCGCTGGCTCCGCTTATGATCGGCGTAGCCGTGGTCCCTTCGTAAACGTCAACGGTTACGGTCAGGCCGGTGGCTCCGGCCTGACTTGCGACATAGAACGAATAGAATGTAATTGCATTTGACAGTTGCTCGATCATAATTCCCTCTTATTTATAGGCTAAACTTTACGGGGTAAGTTTTGCCAAGATCCACACTTATAAAATAATCCGCTGCTGTGGCTGCGGCTTCCGCTGCGGCGTTGTTGGTCAACAGCTCGTCTAACTCGGCCGTGCTCCAACCATTAACCGGGCGGGGGTCTTCATTGGCGTATAGAACCAATGCAGCCTTGTAAGCAACAACAATTTGTGAATTGTTCCCGGCCGCTAAAGCGGCGGTGATAACGTCCGTTGGCACCAATACCGTTTTATGCCTGCCGGGAACGGCCGTAAAACCATCGCCTGATCCGGTGATACGTGCCTCTGCCTGGATGTCATGAACAACGTGAGGACTTCCATCGGTGCGGCCGCTGGGCGGGGTGTTCAGGGAATATTGAATATCGTAGGACATAGCTTGCTCCTTATGGGTTTAAAAATATAGCATCGGCTTGCTCAACTACGTTGGCAAGTGCGCCAAATACCATGACAGTAAAATCCCCTGTCATGGTAGCCTCGGTTATGGTGGGGGTTGTGATTCTTGTAACACCATCTATTTTCAAGGTGGCTACGCCTCCACCAGCATGATACTCGATCACAAAAGCGTACTCTGTATCTGCAACAAATATTGTATGCTCCCACCATGCGGTATAAGACACACTATTGACCTGAATGGACAGATACATATAAATACCACTGATTGTCAACGTGACTTTGTTACTCGCATGGTACAAATGACAATAAGATACTCCACCTTCATCAAATTGAAGCATGTTAGCGGAGCTATGCCGGGGCCTTACGTTAAATTTAATTATTCCGCTTTTTCGCATGTTTTGAGTGGGGAGTGTGCCAAATATATAATCTCCTCCGTCAATTCTTATACCTCCGCTTTCTATACTCTTGGTGGGGTTTGCGGCCGTTGCTGTAAGTATAGGTATTTCGTCCATCGGAAAAACCCAAGCATCATCACAATACATGGTGACGCCTCCTGAATATCCAGATCCTATCGCTGCAGCTGCGGAGCTGGATACAGTGTCACCAAATACACCCGTTACCATTGTCCAAGTATCGGCGGCTAGTGTTTTTTGGATTATTCCAGATCCTCCGGCGTTTGTCTTGACGGCTGCTTGATTTTTAGAGGATATAGAAACGGTGTCGGTTGCTGCTGAATAAGCAAAAAAGCCAAAGGCTTTGAATCCTGCAAAAGTCATTGTTGCGGCGTCGTCTCCGATCTGGTCAATGCTAAATGCGGTAACAATTTTTTGTGAAGCTAGACCAGAATGAACGATTGTAGTTTCTTTGGCCGTGGTTCCGTTTACGGTGTAATTGCTCCAACCTGGGGCGATATCTATACCGGGTGATTCGGTATCGTAGGTCCCCTCAAATGAGGGATTATTAAACTCATTGACGTGTAGTTCGCATAAATGAGCATAGATCACATCGCCTACGGCCGTTCCTTCGATGCTTATATCCATCGCCACGCAACCTGACGGTAATTCAAAAGAGAATTGAGCAGGGGCGGGGCTATTGACGGTTGAAGATGCCCCAACGACCAATAAGCCTATATCGGCTCCGTTGGTTACATCGTAGGCTCTGAGCCTGTAACCACTTCCGGCCGTGTGGCCTTCGCTTCTGACTATATATGTATCCCCTGGGGTCAATGAAGTGTGATGCTGTACTATTCCGTCTCCGTCTCCGGCGCATGTCCACGTATAACCTCCGCTTTGATACACCTTTTCGGCCGTTGAGCTATCGGCTGGGCCTACGCTCGGGCTACCAGTGGCTACCCATGCGGCTGGTGTTGCAAATGGCGTTTGCATGAATGTGTCGGCCTGATTGCTTTCGGCCGTCGCGTAGGGGTGGCTCCAAGCCTCTCCTGTACCTGTGGTCAGTTCGCCTGACGCGCTATTGGTGGGAACACATAGACATACTCCCCAACTACCTGTTATTTCCGTAGGGTCTTTGCCTGATCCTGAGTTATATATTTGGGCCATAACATCACCATCGCCCATATTTTTGCCGTTAGTGCCGTCAAACAGTGGGTATCTATAATGAGTTAAGCCTTCTATAAGCCCATTGACGCTTATTTGTCCTGAATAGCTGACGCCTATATTCCAACTTCCGGCTGAACGCTTTGTCAATGCTGACGATCTTCCAAATGTGTGGGCGTCGTCAACTGATATACACAAATAATTTGTGCCGTCTAGCGTATTGTTTGTATCATATCGAGCTATAACACAATACGTTGTGCCTGCTGTCCAAGACGATACATCTACGCCAACCTCTTGGCCGCTTCCTCCCCAACGTATACACAATTTATTATCAGCTTCTTTTGCAACGTAATTAGATGAATCTAACGCAAGTAAAACATGCCTTAATCCATCATCTCCGTCCCACTCCGGCGTTATCCATACTACAAATGTACCTTGATACATATCTATGGTAGGGTGGAAGTTATCCTTGATAGCAGTTCCTTTTGCTATTTGAATCCTGTCCCCCTCTGCTGTTGCGGCCATGTTTGTAGTTGAGTAAAGCGCATAGGAGAACGGGCCGTTCCCTCTCCTCTTCCTCATTTTGAAGTTGCTACTAGCAAGATTATCAATATCGAGTAAATATACCGGCGTTCCTCCGCTGCTGCTGGCTAGGGCGGGGCGTATGGCTCCATTATTCGCTAGTGCTGGGAATATCATTGGTGATGACCTCCGTGCGGATCTTCCGTATCATCTAGCGGATCGTATCCTTTATCTTTCAATAGATCTAATATGTTTTTTGATGTGCTGCCGCTGGGGGCGTCCCTCCTGGGTCGCCGTATAGCTTGAATGGTGCTATCTGTTGCATCGTTCAGCGTTACTCTAACTAATCCAAGATCATCTATTTCCATAGAGCCGACTAGCATATCACGCCTATCTGTAAGCAGGCTGCCCGGTTCTAAAAACCCAACCGGCTGGTCCATCCGGCGTATTACTCCGGGCCTGTACTGCCTTGATGTGGTGTGAATTGTTCCACCGATATTATTACTATATCGGCCTGCTCTCCGATAATACTTGACTGCTGTACTAAGAAGTTCATAGACGATCATTCTATCCTCTATAACATAGAGTAGATAGGGTAGGCTGTCGGTGTCTCCCATGTCAACAAGTCGCCGCGCTGCAGCTCCGGCTCTTTCCGTTATGACGCCTGTGGCCGGGGTAATTGCATCCTGTACCAGTGATGTGAATCCCGTTTGTTCCGGGGCCATGCGAACGGCCGTTAAAAAATCAAAATCATTGCTGATTATGTTGTTTAACAGGGTGGTCAACGTAGTTGACCCGGCTGCGTTCGCGCTGACGTATTTGTATTGCATTGTGTAGGCGTAGCCAGTGACATAGACCCATAAGTCTGCGGGGATCTCTTCTGGTTCGTGATAGGTAGCAATAGTTCTGCTCCACGGCCAAGATCTCTCTGCAAGATACCGATCTCTTTTTGCTTCTGCGTTTGTTTGGCTGGTATAACCAGCGTCTATTTTTATTTCTTTACGCCCATACTCATGTATGGATTGGTCTTGGGTTGCGTAAGCTGTCTCGAATTGGGTGTCTTGATACTTTTTTATGCTAACGCTATCGAAGTAGGCTGCTGGGCTTAACGCTGCTACGGGCGGGGCCATTAGATAGAATGAGACTGAATTGCATCCGGCCGGGGCGGTTATATCTACTGTTACCTGGGTATAGGATGTGCCCGTTACGGCCGTTGAGGTAATGGCCTGTATGTAGGCCGCTCCTGTGTCGTCGTAGGCGGCGTATCTTCCGGCGTTTGTTCCATCGCCTCTTGTGTAGAATGAGAACGTGAATATATCGCCTGGGTTACAGGTAGCATATCTCTGTATTAATGTATCGTTGCCCGTTGAGCCTGCTACCAGCTTCGCGGCAAAGCTCCCGGCGTGTGCGGTGGCGTCCTGCGTCACACTTCCATTTGCCGGTGTTTCCGGCCACTCTGCCAGCACGTCACCATAATAACCAGCTATTTCAAATGAGTTGTTAGCCGCCAGCTCCGGCGATTGGGTTGTGCTAGATATTGTGTACAGGGCTGCAACTGCGTTCCACATCTGAGAGCCTTCGGGCACTCCCAAGATTGCGCGTCGATCTATGTCTCCGTGAGTCTGTAGATCCATCATGTAAATGAATCCTTCCCATGTCACCTTGCCCTGTCTTTCCAGAACATGACAACCTATCCATGAATCAAATATTTCTATTAGATCTGCCTCGCTGCCGGTTAGGACAAAACGACCTCTATCAAAACCTATGTTTAGACTAATGCTTCTACCAAACTCGCCAACGGTTAGCGCGGTAACGTCTTTAATAATAGGGGGCGTTTCCCCGGCCTGGCTCCCGCCTTTTCGGTAGTTGGTATTCATGCGGCCGTGAACGCGCAAGCTATAATCTTTCATCTAGGTACAACCAACCAGTTGACCGTAATTGTTCCTGTCCACGGTTCGCTAAGGCGAACGGTAATTAAAATGGTTTTTCTTCCAAACATAGTTGAAGAAAGTTCAATCGGAGCTGCGGCTGCGGCTGGGCTGCTTACGAGTGAAACGTAAGTAAGCGGTATTTCAGGATAATTTCCATTTAGATCTATTTCAATTGTGATCTGATCGGTATTCAATACCGTAATTTCTGTTTGTCCGGCCTCCTGGCCGGGTGGGGTAGGGGCGGTCCGGGCGGTTACGGCCGTCGCTCCGGCCGCAAGTGCAATAATTACTATGGCTGCAACAATATATAATTTGTGCATTTTTGCTATTATTTTTCCCATTTTATCCTCTGTATGATAACCAACGGTTATGGTAGCTAACTGTGACGTCTACTGTATCAGCCTTGATGCTAGAATCATCTCGTTCGGCACAAATAACTAAATGCCCTCCCGTTGTTTCTCCTATTGGAATTGACCAATTGTTAGGCGATGCTTGAGCCTGTCTTTTGATACTTGGGCCGCTGTCAAAAGATATTGCCTGTGTTTGATCGTCGTCCTCGGCGGTGTAATGAATTACAGCTTCTCCTGTGTTGTCTATATCGCAATCATCTAAAAACAAACTATGTGTTGCTGGCATCATGATATGGCAATCAAAATAGAGGTTGGCCGTTCCGTCTAGGCGTTCAGCCCAAAATTTAAATTGTGCTAGGAGCATGTCTGTAGCAACTCGGTTGCGCTCGTCTCCTGGGGGGAAACTTACTGTTCCTAGCTCTACGAAGTGATAGTTAGTATCGGCCGTTGTGACAAATATCTCGTCTTTTTCCTCGAAATTTGCGCCTCCATCGTAGCCTAATTTGAGCTGAATACCATAAGTAGCACTCGAAGAGACACTACTTCTGTACCTTAGCAGGATTAGGTATTTTCCTTTTTGTAGTGCGTCTCCCGATAGGAGTACGTCTGACGCTCTGATCGTGTAACGCTCGGCTAGGGTTGCCGTTGCAAACGTACACTTCATCGTAGATCCACCACTAGCGGGGGTGTCTGCGGTTACAGTAGTGTCCGTTCCTATTGTTCCGTCCTCTGATTCCCAGACTTCTTCAAACGAGCTTACACCTTCATAGATTGGCCGTATACCAGCCCATATTTTTTTATATGTTCCTGCTGAGCTGTTATTCTCGAATGTGATTGAAGCAATGCGGCTGGGCCATGTTCCGTCATTGGTTATCGTAAGATTCCCCCCAATGGACGAAAGCCCTGTGTTACTCGCGCTGCTGGCTGCTACACTTTCGTTTAGCGGGTGTCGATTGAATATGAGACGCTGTACGTTTAATTCCCCCTGATTCATCAGGGGGTTAATGCCGTGTTTAATAACTCGGCTCAATGCCCACTCGGGCATAATTAAAGCTCTTTTTGCGCTTTCTCCATCGACATTCCATTCTAACCAATAAGATTCATCAAGGAATGGATCGCTGTGCCATTGCTCCGCTTTCCATAGGATTTTTTCCAGATCCGTTGTACTGGGGATCAACACAGTTGATGGGTCTGCGTCTCCGACTAATAGCAATTGCTCTTTGATGTTTTTACGGCCGTTAGAAGCTGTCTGCAGGGGCCAAACATTTGTACCATCAACTAATTTGTATGTACCAGATATTAGGTCGTAAGTATCCGTTTGTGATTTGTTTGCAATTCTTATTAATGTGGCCATAGGCTACATGCTCCAAAATTCATTTAGTGCAGCTTGTCTGCGTTCATCTATCATAGCGGCGACAATCGCAGCTCTATCGTTATTATCAACAACAACAACATATCTAGCGTTGTCGTTAAATACATTTCCATTTTGCCCGTTTCCGGCTCCGGCCGGGCTCGGGCCTCCGGCTCCTGAACTAACTGAATTAAACGAAGAGGTTGCGGGGATTGCTCCTGATCGGTTTATTTGCCCCAAAATTTGGGGGCCTAACTGCCTTGCGGCTTTCTCGCGGATCACAAACTCGCCGGGGGTTGCCAGTAGGGGGACGCTGTCCCGGCCTGGGATACCTCCGCGTATGTACCCACCACTAGCAAAAGTATCGGGGTTTTGATTTCCCCCTGGATTGCTTGGGCCGTCGCCGGGTGTACTCGGTGCGCCGTTGTTGTTTCCTGATCCTGTGCTACCTGCTCCTGCAGGCAGTCCCAGCTCTGCTGCACCTAACTTAGCAATCATTGAATCTATTTCATATTTCAATGCTTGAATCCTACGCACGGCGTCAGTTTCATCTATGATTACCTCAGTTTCAACAACTGGGGGAATGGTTCCGATGGCTCCGGTTAGCTCGTCAACCCCTAATTTAGCATCTAGGAAGTTTTCGCGTGTGGTAGCCAATGATTCATCAGCTAATCCCATTTGGCCTATCCACTGAGCTGCACCGGCCGTGCTGTTTACTAATCCATCTTGGAACAATTGCTGGGCCTTGGCTGTCTCTTCGGCTGTAAGCGAATAAGTAGACATGGCTAACGCTGCCATATCTGCCGCTTTTTGCTGTTTATCGAAGGCAACGGCCGTTGCAATCATTTCGGCGTCTACTCCGTCCAAGTTGGCCGCAAGCACTTCTAATACTTCTATAGGTGCGTTTGCTGCTACGGCTGCATTGTATAGAGCCATTTCCATAGTCTCCAATGCTCCGGTTGCATTGAGAGCCATGTCAAAATACCTTGCCGTGGATGTTATTAGAGCCTCTTGCTGGGCAAGTGCCTCGCTAAACGCGGCGGTTAATTCATCGACTGCTTCCGCTTCCTCTTCCACCACTTCCGTAACGATGGGCATTTCCAAAGCAAGTTGTCCCTGGGTTCTTGCCATTTGCTCTTGTAGCTGTTCGGCTTCGCCGGTGCGTACAGCAAGATCATACACTCTGTCACTGTAACCTTCTGCCATTTCTCCGGCGTAGATGTACCCTTTAACACCTTGGTCAAGTGCTGCGTTCCATAATTCTTGTTCGTAGGCAGCTCTTGACGCGGCTTTTGCGCTGTTATAGAACTCTTCCGTTGATACGCCTAATGGCTCAATAACATCTGTTAATTCATTATCAAAGTCCTTCATAACGGTAGTGGCCTCGGCCGCTGCCGCTTGGAACTCTTCTAGTGAGTCTGTTTCTGCGGCGATTAGGGTAAGTACCTTTTCTATTCCGTCTGTTATCTCGTCGTCTACGCCTAATAGACCAGATCCTAAGTTTCCTTCTTGCTCTGTTAGTTTCTGGCCTACGGCGATTAGCTCTTCGATACTTAACGCCTGCTCAATAATCGCCTCTGTTTGCCCCTCGATTTGACGGCCGTAATTACCACTGAACATTTTAGCGAATACGGTAGCTCCCTTGGCCGCTTCGGTGCTTATTCCGCTTATCGCTCTACCAAACTCAATTTTAAACTCAGCCCATGCGGCTGCGGCTATATCGCTCTGCAATACTGCTGCGTCTCCCATTACTTCGGACGCTTCACCCATAGAGCCAAAAGCGTTGTTAGTTTCTATGGTTTGCTCTTCAAGCACTTCCATATTGACGCCTGTTAATTCTAGGGCCGCTCTTGCGGCCTGGGTGTCTCTGTAGAAGGGGGAGCTACCACCGATCATTGCTCCAAGTGTTACACCTGTGCGATCTGCCTGGTCCTCCATTAACTTTAATGCTCCGGCAAGGTTTCCACCTTCTTCTATATAGCTCCTGAAGCTCTGCCCGGCTGATTCGCTAAAAGCTGCAGCTGCCGCTGTTCCATCAGTCCCTAATTGCCCAAGCAATAAGCCTAGCAACTCGGTTGCCTCGGCTGCGCTGTCGCCTTGGCGGGTCATGACGACAAGGGCCGCTGCAACATCCTGAAAAGATACGCGACTTTCACCGGCAATGCTGGTAACGTTTGAGAGCGTTGCGTTCATGTCGTTGAATGTTAATGCACCATTCTTAACGGCCGTGAACATAATATCGTAAACTTCTTCTAAGCTGATCAGCTCTCCACCATAAGCATTGACTACACTTTGTCCTGTGGTCATGGTCGTCTCAAGCTCGGCTACGCCTGCTTTTGCTGCTGCTGCAGCAAGTTCCACCTGTGCGAGTGCGTTGTCTTCATCAATACCCAAACTTAATGCTTGGTAGAGGGCGGGGATCGTTTCCTCGGGCAATCTGCCGATCTCTGTACCTAGTGCAAGCACATCCATTTGCATACGTCCGAATGTTTCTTGACTCATTTCAGGGGCAAGGGTTTTAACTTCTAGCATCCCTTTGTTGAATCCCTTGAACGCTTTGTCTGCTTCTTTGATGAAGTCACCGGCTGCAAATACGGCTTCTGAAAATCCATCAGCTAAGCCCTCTTTTAGAGCGTTTCCTAATTTGTTGGCAGCTCTTCGAGCTGCGCTTATTTTTTTCTCAGTTTGATCGACTTCCTTACCTAGTTTGTCGATGCCCCGGCCTGCTTCTTTGGCTTCTGTTGCCAGATTGCTTAGACCTCTGGTGAATTTCTTGGTGTTTCTTTCTGCTGCCATAGCTTTTTGACTAGCTTGTTGTACCTCTCTCTTGAGTTTGTCTGTTGCGGCCGCTGCTTCCCTGGCTTTATCCCCGGCGCGTTTCATAGCTGCGCCCCATTGGGCGGTTGTGTTCGCGGCGTCCTTGGTCCCCTGACGCATTTCTTTTATTTCTTTGTTGGATTTATCCAAGCTCTTGGCCATTTTGTTATCACTGACGCGCTTCATCATTCGGTTATAACCGTCTAGGCTCTCGGTGGTTGTCTTGCTCCCGCGTCTCATGGCTTCTATTTCTTCGTTGGCTCTATCAAAACTCTTATCGATGTCCTTAGCAGACATGCCCAAAGCATCCAAGCTCTTGTCTGTCGCTTTGGCAGCTTTGGCCATGCCTTGCAGCTCTTCTTTTGTTTCTTTAAGGGCATTGCCCTTGCTTTTCTGCTCTATGACGATTTGAACATCTGTCATGCTTAAACCTCTGATTCCTCATACATCCAGATAAAAAAGTCGTTCTCTGGTCGCTCCCATTTTGCGGGATCGACAGAGAACACTTCTATAGCTCTTCGGGCCAACTTCATGGCCGTCAATGGAATTTCGTTATAGTGCCATGATTCGCTCGGCCACGGCCACACTAACCGGCCGTTAGCCTGCAAGCAATCTTGTAAAATGGTGACGGGCCACGGATACGGGGGCCGCTCCGCTTCGCCTCCATCGTGAAGCAAGTGCTTCTCAATGGAGGCGGCTATTTTTTTAGATTCAGCATACTTATAATCAGTGGTTGGGTAATTTCCATATACCATGTTATTAAGCGCATATCAGGAATATCCGTTCCCTCTTTGGTTAGAACTGCCGTATCTAAGCCTTCGATTTTCCAATTAAGGGCAAGGTGATACCTTGATCGCCAAATACCAAATAGATGATGCTCTCCTTTTATTTCCTCTTTTTGGGCTTCTTCCCAATATATCGAGAAATTCTTAGCATCTATGTATCGGGGTAGTTCAACGTAACCTTCCCATTGTTCAAATGGGGAAAAGAACCGTTTTCGGTTCTTATCAATAATCTCCGGCTCTTTTCCTATTTGCTGATGGTCTTTTGGCTGGCTTTTGTTAGGCATGTGCGGCCTTGGCAACGGTAGCAATCGCTAGGGTGATAACCCGCATTGCGGCCGCGCTGCTAAGCGCGTCTGTTTCAGCCTCGGATATGCTAACCACTTCGATATTTGTACAAGTGCTTTCAATATCGCCTGTGGCTCCACCTGCAGGGGTGACAGTCATTTGAGAGATAGAGCGACGGCCGTCCAAGAACGCTTGGAAGATACCAACGGCCGTTAATGTGTCCGTTCCTAGTTCCCCTGCGCTGCCCTTGGAATAATCGTCAACGATCTTGAGTGCCCATAATCCACTATTGACATGATCGCTAATGGCAATAAGGGGGGTATTAGAGCCAATAACGTTAATGTCAGAGTGCGCTCGGGCCTGGATTGTTGAATTAGTAAAACTTTCAACAGATCTGTCAATCGTGATTGCTTCGGCGGTTGTGAACGCAGCTAGGGCCGTGACGTCTCCCGCGCTAATTGTAATAGTCACTTCACCTAAGTCAGTGACTATATGATTGGCAGTAATGGCCATTGCTATTTCTCCTTGCCAGCTTTAGCTGGCTTTACTTTGGGTAAAATTTTCTCAATAGTTTTTGTTCGTACTAGCAGGGCGATCTCTGCTTTTGACAAATGGGGGAAGTCCAGCTCCTGGCCGTCTTTTGGTCGTACAATAGTTCCATTAAGCTGTGACTTTGGATTGTGGTACTTGATGGGCTTCTTTACTTTGTATTTATCATTCATATTTCCTCGTTAGGCTAAGTGTAGCCTGACATAAATTTGACCAACTCGGATGCCCTTCAATGCTGGCGGGGAAGGGGGGCGGTTAGTTCGTCTAGGATAGGTGATTTTCTTCCAATAAGTATTACGCAAGGGTGCCAGGATGGTTAGGGCCTCGTTTTCCATTGCGTTTAAGCTCTGCTCCGCTGCCTCCTGGCTGGCCTCCGTCATATCATACTGTGACGTCAATAAGATTATAAAATCATATTGACGTCTTTGTCCCTCGATGGTCAGGGGGGTGGGTTCTCCACCTTCATATGTGACCATGACGGCGTTAGCCTGTTTGTTAGGGATAGTTCTGTATCCATAAACAATGTTGGGGGTGGCCATGCTCCCCAACTGGCTAACGAGTTCATCCTGACATTCTTGTATAAGTGCCGTCATGCCCAATAACCACCTAGAACGGCCGTTATCTGATTCCCGGCTTCTTTCGTAACTCTTTCGCCGTGTCGCTCCAATGTCCATTGGAACCACGGCCTACCAGATTCGTGTAGTTCTGCTCCGTATTGGGCGGGCTTGCCTCCAAGAACAGGGTGTACTACGCTGGGATCTATAAACACCCTGGCCATTTTTCCCTTCACTTCCCCTCGGTGAGCAGAAGATAACACACCATAAAGAAATGGGGCTACCTCAGATGCTTCTATTGAAAGCTCCCCGGCTGCGTAGGCTAAGCCTGCCTGTACTGCGTCCCCTCCACTTTCTATATCCTGTAGGGTTTTCAGGTTGGCATACATGACCTTTTGAAGATTGTTTAATTCAAGTTCGATACTCAAGGACATTAGTCGCTCTCATGGTAGACAACGGCTACGGTTATGGATGTTTCACTTGAATATGTGATTGTGACTGTCGAGCTATAAATAGCAACAGGGAACGGGCTAAACTCATAGATAGCACTATCATTTGGGATAGTGTAGACCTTGTCCGCGTTTGCAACGGCGTCCGTTGTGCCTGGAATAGCAACCGTTAATGTCAGATTGCCTCCGGCTGCGTTTTTTACTCGTAAGCTCCGCTTAGTGCCATTGACAAAGGTATCGCCTCCTGAACTAGCTGCAGCTAGGGTAACGAGTGTCCCGTTACTGCTTCGACTGATTTCCTGGGGGGTAATGACTGCCATAATTATGCCTCTTTTTCTATTAGTAACTCATAATACTGGGGATCATGGGCCGGTATCGGCGCAATTCCTCTTATCTGATAATCCGTACCAGCTAAGACAAATCTGTCGTGCTGGTTTATTGCTGTGCCCGGCACAGCAATATCGACCCTCATGGGGTTGGTAAGGGTGGCGTAGCCTCCGCGCTCCTGTTCCTCTTGGGTTAGTTGCATCGGCTCGTTGCAAGCAATAGACCTGACAAGATCAGATCTCGCGCTGTCTGTTGTGGATGAAGCTGGGACAGACTTGATAGCGGCCGTTAAATGGAAGCGCAACATGGTTGCGCCTCCGATATGGTTTAGCCTCATGTGTCCGTCCCTCCGGGCCTGGCCATAGCAATAGAGAAAGAAGTAACCTGCTGTGTCCCAGTGGGGTAGCCGTGCATCTCTCTTAGTCTCTTTGCTGTTTCGGCGTAGTTTTTAGATACCACTTTGGGATCTACAACTCCCCCGATATGAGTATAGGGCACTCCTGCCCAACGTAATGACAAAGCCTCGGCCATGCCTGCGGCCGTGCGCCCAACTGTGCCTTCATCGTCGTAAAACTGCAAGATTTCGGCGTCACTGTAGTTGGTCCCATTGGGTTTAACTCCCTGGTTCTCTTCTTCGTCTCCAATTTGGAGACGCACCTGAGACACAATTAGATCGTTACCCGTAAGACTTAGATCATACGTAAACTCAGCCATTTCCAGAATTGCCCTTTATCCGGGCTAACTCTTCGGCTCGGATAGCTTGGCGCATACGGTTCATTTGTTCCTCGGTGCTGCGCTCAATTAACACTTCTAACAACTCGGTTTGTTTGATGAGCAGGCTTGTCAAGGTTGATAGGGCTTCTTGTACGGCTATTAACTCCTGGCCGTATTCGCTATCCTGCTTATTCATCGTTTTTGTAGCGAATGCTAGTATTTTTTCAAGAACCAACAGTACGAGTGCGCCTGTGGCTGTTAGTTCTACTGGTGACAATGCGTCCATTCTTTATTTTCCTTTTCTATCATGGAGCTACCAACATAGTTGGTAGCTCCATGACGCCTTGCTATGGCGGGGCGGTGTTCTAGGCCGTGTCCGCTCGGCGCTTCCGTTTTTGTTTAGTTTCGGCCTTGGGGGTAGGTAGTTGACTTGACGAGAGGGGGATCTCGTTTTCTACAACATCTTCCTTCGGAACATTATAAACAACCTCGGTTTTACCATTAGGTTTGATAACCTTGTCTTCGGGTGGGTTGGTATTGACCAATGTCATACTATCCCGAAATGCTTGGGCCTCTGCCTTTCCATGAAAAATTACGGTTTTTCCGTTGTATTTAATCTTAATTGGTTCGCCCATTTTAGCCATAGTCTCCTGTAACCAATTGAGTACCAATAACGGTTTTGCCTATACTTGGGATTACAGCACAAGCATAAAAGCCCGTTTTTGCTGTGTCCGTGATTTCTAAGATATAAATACCAGTGGCCAACGTTTGCACTCGGGTGTACTTCTTGGCCGTTACAACCTCAAAATCCACTCCGCTGGCTGATTTGACGGCGACTGTACCACTCGCGGCCGTGGCGGTTACGCCTGCGCCTGTAGCTGCGTC
>Ga0255047_10001783_pt1 | contig 14938 bp, 29 predicted proteins | sample JV7_2_1_MG_FD_183640 | JGI IMG/M metagenome (GOLD analysis project Ga0255047, IMG submission 183640) | Seawater microbial communities from Jervis Inlet, British Columbia, Canada - JV7_2_1 | ecosystem: Environmental > Aquatic > Marine > Inlet | place: Canada: British Columbia | collected 2016-10-06
CCTTTGCTATCGCATCATCTAGCAGTTCCTTGTTGGTTCTAAAATACGCTTCTTTATTCTCTGCTTTAAAATCAAACTTTCTGATATCCATTTTCTCACCTCAGTTAAATGTTCTGTTATATAATAAGCAATCGAAAAGCCTTTGTCAAGAAGTTTACAACAAATTACAAAGTTTTTATTTTCCCCTTGACAACCTGATTTCATTAATGTAAACTTAGTTTATTGACAAGTTCAACAAAGGAAAAGCATGAAACAAAAAACTAAAGAAGTTGTATCCCTCAGACTAGAAAGTCCAATGGTAAAGAGACTGAAAAAGGATGCTAAAAAAGATGACCGCTCACTGTCTTATATAGTACGGAGCATAATCAACTGGTATTACCGGAGAAACAAATGAATCGCAAATACAAAACCCTAATAGGTGAAGATGAGGTTTCAGTCTGGTATGACCGCCCCTTCAAAGAAATCGAAATCCAACTGATAATGAATGAGTCAACCGGAACTGAGATTTTAGAAGATGACTTAACAGAAGACCAGAGCATAAACCTAACCGTTGAGCTAGAACAAGACCATGTGGATTATGAATCAGGGTGTGCAGATGCAAAGTATGATGAGTGGAAAGATGAAAGGAGATTTGGATAATGGAAACGGAAACTAAAATAGTGAATTATGACGCTGTAGCCAATCTTATGAGGGTTTACCACAAGATTCAAGAGCTGGACGCAGAGCAAAAAGTGATTTATAAGGTTGAAGCTTTGGAAATCATAGTTGATGAAGTTCAGAAAGTAATGGGGGCGAAATGGAAACCATAATTAAGCTTTTACTTATCAATATATTACCAATTGTATGCATTATATCTTCAGCTGTGTTAGCTTATTTTGAAAAAGAGGGATGGGGATGGATGGTGTTTGTAGCGTTGCTTTCGGGTAATACCGTTAGTACTGAAAATAAGGGAGATAAGAAATGAACCACTTTTGGGATTTAACGTCAATCTGCATGGTTATTTGCATGGTGATTTTGTTATTGGGAGGTTTTTTTAAATTAATTGGGAGTATAGGATGAGTGAGAAAAAGAAAGAAGAAAAAGTGGAGCTAACTCTGCATCAGAAGATAATAGCTATTCAGACTACGTTAAAAGCACCTAAGAGCAATTTTAACAGTTTTGGCAAATACAAGTATAGGTCAAACGAAAACATCTTAGAAGCTCTTAAACCGCACTTAGAAAAGCATAGTTTAACGCTAATGCAACGTGACAGTATTAGAGAATTATCTGGAAGGGTATATATTCAATGTACTTCCACTTTATCCGATGGTGAAGATTCGGTTGAAAATGTCGCACTTGCTAGGGAATCAGCAACCAAAAAAGGTATGGACGACAGCCAAATAACAGGGACAGCTTCAAGTTATGCTAGAAAGTATTGCCTGAATGGGATGTTTTTGTTGGACGATACAAAGGACGCTGACACAATGGAATATGGCAAGGAAGGGGAAAAGAAAGCCTCTGAAGCCAACAAAGCATGGCATAAATGCATAGACGATTGGTATGCAAGATGTCAAACCAAGCAAGAAGTAGTGACCATGGTTGACTGGATATTGAAAAAAGAGGGCGTTGCTCATTACACAGAATATATCAAAGAAAAAGGTGCAACTCTAATCAAGGAGATGGAAGATGGCAAATAAGATAATTCGGGTAGAAAAATGCACCAATTGCCCTTATCTGCAAAACCTGGATAACGGGATGGTGTGTCAAAAATACGGAGTATGGAAAAACATCTATACTAATGAGGTGATTCCAGAATGGTGTCCTTTGGCAGATGAAAAGGATGAGTTTAAACAGATACTTTCAGAACAACCAGAAACAACAAGGAGAAAATAATGCTGAATAAAGTAACCCTAATGGGTTTTGTAGGTAAAGACCCAGACATAAGAACCACACCAAGCCAGAAACAGGTGGTAAGCTTTTCCTTAGCTACCAGTAAAATGGTAAAGGGCGAAAAGAAGACTTCTTGGCACACCATAATTTCATGGAGCAAATCAGCAGACAGAATCAAAAAAGGTGATAAGCTGTATATTGAAGGTGAGATAGATCACCGGACATGGGACGATAAAGAAGACCCAAGCAAGAAACATTATAAGACTGAGATAGTATCAAATTTCTTTCTGTGGGTAAACCCTAAGCAAGATACCCCAACAAATCACGGTGGTGAAGCGGTATATACTCAGCCAGGGTCAAAAGATGAGTTTGCAGGTAATGCCAACATGGGACAAAATGAACCACCACTTCAAACAGATGACGATCTCCCTTTCTGATGAAAAGCTGTAAAACCTGCATAACTCCCTGTGAGACTAGAAACGACCTAGTTAAAGCTATGGAAATCATACTCAAGGATAAACAGGGTAGGGAGTTGTGCGGTAACTGGCATGAGGTTTATGCAAAGATGTGTGATAGGTATCAGAAACAGGGTTGGATGGACAGGTGGTTTAATAAAGGAGTGAAGTGATGGCATTAACAAGAGATGGTTGGGATTTTTACGACCTAGCTAAAAAATGGGGAGCAGTTTTTACGGATGATAAACACTTTGCTGAGGAAGCTGGGGAACTTTTCATAAAAAAAGCATTAAATTCAAAAATATGCCTTACTTGGAAAAAGGGATATACTTGCCCATATCACACACATCCTCAATGTATTAATAAACCGTGTTTTATGGGAACAAGAGAAAAAAGCAAAAAGAAAAATCCATTTTGCAATGATGGTTATGTGTCTGGAAATAACCATTATGGAATGGAATGTCCTGAATGTAAAGAAAAAGGGTGTAACCACTAAAGGAGTGAAGTGATGGAATGGAAATTTAAAAAAGATGCAGAACCACAAGGAAGCTCGGATGGTTTTTGGTATGACTTGATGTCAGGAGGGTATATTCGACCCCAAGATATTTTAGAAGATAAAGAACAGCTTGAAAAATTAAATGAGTCTATTAGAGTAGTATCATCTTTTGAAGTTGCAATGGGTAATGCCGATTTAATTAATGAGTTTTAACCACTAAAGGAGTGAAGTGATGGATACTACAGATTTTTTATTAGAGATGCAAATTATAAAATCAAAAGCTGAAGGCAGAAGGCTTATTCATAACGGTGGTATACGAGTAAATAAGGTACAAACTTTTTATGAAAGCGATTTAAAAGAAGGTGATATCGTTGAGGTTGGTAAAAGATTCAAATTAACTTTCCCAGACCCACCCAAACAGGAGACACTATGACTGAATTAAAACCATGTCCTTTTTGTTTAAATACCGATATACGAATAGATAAGCACACTAAAACACACAACAATAGTAGACTTCCTTTTTATAGCCCTACTGGTGAAATCTGGTCTATGTGCTGTTATAATTGTGGTGCGACATTCCCCAACAGATACACAAAAGAACTTCTGGTTGAAGCATGGAACACCAGAGCAGAGAGCAACTAAACGTTAACAAGTTAGGAGAAAAGGATGAAATGCCCAAAAATATGCCCTTATAAAAATAGAGTAAAAGGAACAATTTGTTATCGAATCAAAGACTTTGTTAAAGTTTGCAAAATACGATTATTGTTGAACAGGTTAGAAAAATCTACCAAGTTAGGATATTCTATAATTGCACAATGGGAAAAAGAAAAGTCAACAACTTAACAGGAGACACTATGAGTGAATTAAAACCATGTCCTTTTTGTGGAGGGAAAGCAGAAATTGAAGATTTCGAATATTTTCCTGATTGTGCAAATGAACCGGAAAAGTGGAAAAGTGTTGGATGTTTTACTGATGGGTGCGTTTGTGAAAGACATTGTGATGGGGTTTATTGTGAGTCAGAAATCGAAGCCGTAAAGAAATGGAACACCAGAGCAGAGAGCAACTAAAGATTAACAATTGAGGAGAAAAGGATGCTAAAATGGATAAGAAAGATAACAAGAAGGTTTTTAGGCTTAGATGATTTATTTATGGGTGTAGATATTGGGATTAGAGATAATTCTTGTATTGTAATCTGCTCAAAAAGTCATAACAGGGTTAAAATTATCGACACCCGTGTTGTGACAATATACGAATTGGAAAAGCAGATTCAGGAAATACAGAAGTATTATGGCATACCTAATAATCACGTTATAACTGACAAACCTAATTTTAGATAATTAAAGGCTGAGGCCGAGGAGAAGTGACTATGGATATACGTATAGTTTACGATGGTGATGGAAATGTGATGGTAACTTTAAATGGGGAAACTAAATCATTTTTTGTTGAATATCCAGACGAAACAGATGTAATCCTAGATTATTTGGATGAGTTTTTTAAAAAAGATATTCCGAAATACAAGGGTAACTAAGGAGAAGTGACTACTGGAGGAAGAAATGTTAAAACACCATAACAAAGCCAAAGGAAACTAATGGGAAAAGGATTTTATATCAAATCATATGCTTGGAGCATGGAAAGAGGCAGTGAATCTAATACTACTGCTTTAGGGCCGTGGTATCACCGTGATGACTATGGAGCACTGGAAAAAGAGAATCAAGCTTTGAAACTAGAAGTCCGCAATCTGAAAGCATGCGCTGAAATTGCTGTGGAGGCTGGGAAGAGTTTGGAAGCTACAAAGCATTGCGATATGAACAAGGATTTCTTGAAAATAAACAATTGATTGACTTTCAACACTGAATGAGGTAAGTTACTATTATGGAAAGTCTTATGAAATGTTTCAATTGCCATAACACAGTTTACCTTATAGGATACGGAATACAATATTGCACTAAATGCGGTTGTAGGTTTAAGAGAACACCTTTAAGAAGAGATTTGAAACGAGGTAGGAAATGAACAGCCAAGCATCTCCAGTATCTACACAATGGGCTGGTGATTTAGCTAGATATCTAGAGTCACATGAGAATGATATAGCCTTTGAAATCAATGACTTCGCTGAATTAAAGTTAGTCTGGGATATGTTTTTCCCTAAACCACCTGTGGAACATGGGAGTAGCATAGAAAAAGGCTTTATTGAACGAATATATGGGAAGAGGTAGGAAATGAAATCAGAATTAACACTTACTATCACAAATAAATTGCCTATCAGAACTTAAAAACTTAACTTAACATTTAACCATATCAGGAGTGATTATGAGAATATTAAAGTCAAGAGTAGCGATAAGAGAGACACCACCAGCTACCACCACAGCATCAGGAATCTACACAGGGGAAGAACCTACCACTAGGATAGGTAAAGTAATCCTGGCTGGCAAAGGTGATTATAGCGACAACGGTACTTTCATTAAGAACCCCATTAAAAAGGGAATGACAGTAGTGTGGGGTAAAGACACTGGTGCAGAAGTGGACTTCTTAGGGGAGACTCTCATTGAATTGAACAGCGATGAGATAATGTGGACTGAATAAAACACTTGCGAAAGTGCTTGAAATTGGTTAAAATAGTATTAGTACATTAACCTTAAGGAATAACAATGAAATCAAAAAACAACCAGAGTAAAGTCACTACTGGCAAAGGTATTGGAAAAAGTACCATGTCAGGAACAGTAAAAGGCCCGAAAAGCTACGGCAAAAAACCTATTAAAATCGGTGGCAAGAAATCCTAACTACGGATGAAATGAATGAAAAAAGCCTCTTCTTTATCCGAGAGGGTAGGCGAAGGGGCTATTCTGGTGCAAAACTCAGGCGTTGGTGTGAGCGTAAAATAGTAAAGTGGGTCAAGGGAATGGATCAGAAAAAACTAACACCCACTTATGAAGACTTGCCTCCTGATTGTCAAAAAGTCATAGACGATGGGGCGAAGTTGATGGCTGAGATGGTGGGGAAAATTAAAAAGGAGTGACAATGACTTTATTGACCGATAATGACATCCATGTAATAAAACTAGGTAATGCTATGTGTACCCTAGAATGTGAAATGCTTGGAAATACTCCAGAAGAATGTGCCGAACTGGTGCGAAGATTTAATGATAAATGGGGATTAAAGGCTAAACCCGTGAAATCTTGATAGTTTAAGCAATTATGGCTAAGAAACAAGACATACCAATAGGCACATTAATCACCATTGAAGGACATGAAAAGAACTATAAAGGTGAACGCATTATTAACGGGGTTAATCTTAGAACAAACCGAAAATGCAAGCCTTATGGATATTATCAGTATAAGGTAACGGAAGTAATCTGATGGCTAAGAACAAACTAACTCCCAAGCAACAAATATTCTGTCTGGAATACCTCAAGGATATGAACGGGGCTAGAGCAGCGATAGCAGCAAAATACTCTAAAAATACTGCTCGACAAACAGCTTATGAAATCCTTACAAAACCTTACGTCCAAGAATATCTCACAAGACAATTGGATAAGGTCACGGAAAAATTGGAGTTAGACGCTGAAGAGGTGATAGGAAAAGTCATGGTTTGCCGTGACAGATGCTTACAAGACTTGACTCCTAAAGTAGAAAAAGACCCTGATGGAAACTGGATAGAGACAGGTGAATTTCTGTTTGATAGTAGGGGAGTGTTGAAAGCAAGTGAATTATTAATGAGACACTTAGGATTGTTAAATGATAAACTAAAGTTATCTGGTGGTCTTAATCAGATGAGTGACGAGGAATTGGAGGCCAAGATTGCAGAGCAGGAAAGAAAAAGAGGAGCATCTTAAACTCCTTGAAGAAAGAGAACGCAGAAGACAACAGAACAAGATAAACGAGTTATACCCAGACCATGGCAAACTTGCACGAAAGAACTACCCGAAACACCTCAGTTTCTTCTCTTCAGAAGCAAGGGAGAGACTATTTCTCGCAGCCAACAGGGTCGGAAAGTCATACGGGGTGGGAGGATATGAGGTTGCGCTACATCTCACAGGCAAATATCCAAAGTGGTGGAAAGGGCGAAGATTCGACAGACCCACCAACGGTTGGGTAGCTGGGCAGACAAACCAAACAACTAGAGATATCTGTCAACTAATCCTATTAGGGGATTTCAACTCGTTTGGAACTGGGTTAATACCTGGAGACTTGATTAAACCTAATCCACCTAGAAAGGCTGGAATCCCAGAAGCTTATGAGTTACTTAATGTTAAGCACGTTTCAGGAGGCTGGTCAACAGTAGGCTTTAAGGCTTATGACCAGAAGAGAAAATCTTTTGAAGGGACTAGTAAGGACTTCATTTGGATGGATGAGGAGCCGCCGCTTGATGTTTATACTGAGTGCGTATTAAGGACAATGACCACAGATGGACTGATTATCCTTACCTTTACACCTTTGCTTGGAATGTCAGAGGTAGTAATGCAATTCCTTACTGATGAGCTGAAACCTAAAAGTACAAAGACTAAGTTCTCAGTAGGTGCGACATGGGACGATGCTCCCCACTTAAGCCAAGAAGCTAAGGACCAGTTATGGGAGGCTATCCCACTTTACCAGAGAGAAGCAAGAAGTAAGGGTATTCCACAGCTTGGGAGTGGCGCTATCTATCCGATTGCAGAGGAAGATGTCATTATACCGGACTTTATTATTCCCAAATACTGGCCTAAATTGTATGGAATGGATGTGGGGTGGAATAAAACTGCTGCTGTTTGGATGACTCATGACAGGGAAAACGATGTGATTTATATCTATGCTGAGTATTTCAGGGGACAGGCAGAGCCTTCTGTTCACTCTGACTCCATCCTAGCAAGGGGTGTTGACATACCTGGATTGATTGACCCAGCAAGTAGAGGCAGATCACAAGTAGATGGTAAACAGCTTTTAGAGATTTACACAGAGCAGAGCCTTAACCTTATACCAGCTATAAACGCAGTAGAGGCAGGCATTTACGAGATTTGGGTGAGATTTACTACAGGTAGGCTAAGGATATTTCAATCTTGTGTAAACCTGATAAAGGAATTAAGGCTATATCGAAGAGATGAGAAGGGCAGAGTAGTCAAAGAAAATGACCACGGCATGGATTGCTTAAGGTATGGGGCGACTAGTATTGACTGTGCGGTGGTTCAGGAAGATGAAATGAAACCTCCAGCTTTGGGGAATAGGATGGAGAAGGGTGGGTGGATGAGGTAAGGTGTTGAAATTTCAACAGTTGTTGAATAATCAACATTAATACTTGCGTACTGTTAATAAATTAGTTACAATAGAAGTATGCCATTTGTCCATGAACTAGCTTTAAAACGATTCAAGAAAGCTGATGATGCAGAAAGTGACCACCGCAAAGCATCAGATGAAGACCAAGAGTTCTACAATGGCGATCAATGGCCTTCAAGTGTAAAGCTTGAACGTGACAATGACCTCAGACCCTGCTTAACGATAAACAAGCAACCAGCCATAGTAAAACAGGTAACCAATGAACAGCGTAAGAACAAACCAGCAATTAGAATCTTGCCTTTTGGCGGTGGTGCAGACAAGGTTACAGCGAAGATGCTTACCGGATATATTAGGCATATTCGGAACAACTCTAAAGCTAAAATCGCCTATAACACGGCCAATAAAGACCAAGCAGTTAGAGGGTTAGGCTATATAAGAGTAGATACTGACTATGTGAATGATTGGTCATTTGAGCAGGATTTATATATCAACCGAGTGCTTGACCCTAATACTATTAGGATGGACAACACTTGTAAGGAGTTTGACAAGTCGGATGCTGATTGGGCTTTTATCCTTCATCCTTATGAGAAAGAAGAGTATGAGGAAGAGTGGCCTGATGCTGACATGGCTCAGTTTGAAGCGGATTTAAATGAAGAGCAGAAGCTTTGGGTAGGTGATACTATTCTAGTAGCTGAGTATTTCTACGCTGAATATAAGAAAGATACTCTCTTCCAACTGGCAAGCGGTCATAAGGTGCTTAAGTCACAGTATGACGAGTTTGTAGAAAAAGAACTGGAATCAGCAGAGAATGAGAGCGAAGCAAGTCAGATTGAGGAGCAGTTAGCTATACTTGATGAGCGTCCTACTAAGATTAGAACTATCATGTCCTGCATGATGAATGGTGTGGAGAATCTAGAAGAGCCTAAAGAAACTGTGTGGAAGTGGATACCTCTTGTGCCTGTTATCGGTGAAGAGAATTACGTCAAGGGTAAGACAGTTTATAAGGGTATGGTAAGGGATAACAAAGACCCTCAAATGCAGTTTAACTATTGGGAAACGGCACTGACTGAAATGGTAGCACTTGCCCCTAAGAATCCTTACATTGGTGCTGAAGGTTCTTTCAAGGGATATGAACAGGACTATCAAGAAGCTAATGTAAAAGCTAAAGCATATCTAGAGCATAAAGTTGTCATTAAAGGTGGACAGGTTATGCCAGCTCCACAGAGACAGCCTTTTGCTGGTGTTCCTGCTGGAATCATGCAGGGTAGACAGAACGCAGATGATAATATGCGAGGGGTTTCAGGTTTACAAGCCCCTTCAATGGGTTATGATGATTCAAGGCAGAGGTCAGAGGGTGCGATATTAGCTTTACAACAGGAAGGTGATACTTCCACTTATGATTATGTGGATAACTTAGCTATTGCTTTGGAACAGGTTGGTAGGATATTAGTGGATGCAATCCCCAAGGTTGTAGATACTGAGAGAATGGTAAGGGTATTGGAAGAGGATGGACTGACAGAGGAAATGGTAAAGATAACCCAAGGGCAGGGAAATCCTGATAAGAAGTTATTTAATATCAATACCGGAACTTATGACGTTGTGGTTTCTGTTGGGCCAGCATATGCCACTAAGAGACAACACGCAGCAGACGCTATGGTTCAATTTACTAAGAACTTCCCACAGATGGCGGAACCTATTGCTGACCTGATGGTGAGGGCGATGGACTTCCCAGATGCTGAACCAATGGCCGAAAGATTGCAGACTATTATCGAGCAGAATCACCCAGGCTTAATCAAGACTGATGACAGCGAACCAATGACTCCAGCCCAGACTCAGGCAATGCAGATGCAGTTACAGGAATTACAGCAGACTCTTCAACAGATGCAAGCTGAATTGGATGACAAAGAAAAAGACAGGCAGGCTAGTTTATTGGAATCTAACCTTGACAATCAGACTAAGATAGCAGTGGCAGAGATTAACGCTGGACAGAAATCAAATGCAGAAGAGTTGAAAGCTGCCTTGTCTTCACAGAAAACTAATATTGAATCTCAGGTCAAGTTGACCACTGAACAGATTAAGAGTCAGACAGCAATAGCAGTAAAGAAAATTCCATCTATGGCAGATGTGGATGTACATTAACCGGAGTGACACCCTATGGACATTTTAAGATTATTACATTACTTCATGACACTAGGTTTCTTTTATGCCGATGGTGATGGTGATGGCGGTACTGCTGACCCTCCTGTTTTAGATGACCCTCCTGTTTTAGATGACCCTCCTGTTTTAGATGACCCTCCTGTAGGTGATGACCCACCTGTTGACGATCCTCCAGTTGAAGACCCACCTCAGAAAAAACCTGTCAATGGATACCAGAAGCGCATTAACGAACTGACTCGTGACAAATACGAGATGAAGGAAAGGTTGGCTAATCTAGAAGGTAGATTGCAGAGTCAACCACCTCAACAACAGCAACCACCTCCAGAACCTGAAAAAGCCAAGCCTAAGATGGATGACTATGATGATACTGAAAAGTATTATGAGGAGTTGGCAGAGTGGAAAGCTGAGAAGATAGTAGACAAGAGATTGAAGATAAACAAAGCTGAACAAGAGCGGAGCAATCAGAGATATCATGCCAATACTGTTGAGCAGAAGTGGCAGACTAAACAGCAAGCAGCAAAAGAAAAGTTTGAAGACTTTGAGGAAGTTGTATCTAACTCAGAGGTATATTTAACCGCACCGATGGCAGGAGTAGCCAAAGAAGTATTAGACGGTGGGGCAGAAGTTTTATACTACTTAGCACAGAATCCTGTTGAAGCGGAGACCATCTCACGGATGACCAACACTTATCAGGTAACTGCTGCTATGTCTAAAATAGAAGAACGAATAAAATCCGGCACAAAGAAACCTAGTGTTTCTAAAACTCCACCCCCTACCACCAAGTTAAAATCTGGTGGGTCTGGTGTTGATAAAGCACCGAATGATAAAGATAGTGCCGATGAGTGGAGAAGAAAAAGGAATGCTCAAGTGCGAAAGCGCAAAGGCATAGGTTAACAGAGGTCTAACTTATTCGGAACAGGTGTTCCGCTCATTACTCTGGTGACTGATAAGAATCACTTTTAGGGGTATTTATGGCTCAAGTAATCTTAACGCCCACTGCGGTGACAAGAGAAGCTTTACGCATACTTCACAATAACTTAGTCTTTTCTAAGAAAATTGATAGACAGTATGACGCTTCTTTTGCCAACACAGGGGCTAAAATAGGTCAGACTCTTAAGGTTAGGAAACCGAATCAGTTTACAGTAAGAACTGGTGCAGGGCTAGACGCTCAGGACATCTCCGAAACTTCAGAGACTATCACCGTTGCCGATCAAATCGGTGTTGATACAAATTTCACAACCGCAGAACTCACTATGGATTTAGATGATTTCAGCGACAGAATTTTAACTCCTGCAATGGCTAGACTAGCAGCAGAAGTTGATAAGGGCGTTGCCGAGCTTTCTAAGGACGTATATAACACTGTCGGAACACTGGGAACAACTCCCACTACCTTGGATACTTATCTGAATGCAAGGCAATATATGTTAGAAAGCTTGACCCCTGTTGATTCAGAATGGTGCATAGCTCATAACGCTGCTGCTGAACGTGAGATAGTAGATGCCTTGAAAGGACTCTTCCAGAGTTCAGAACGCATCAAAGCACAGTATGAAGAAGGTGCAATGGGTGTTGCCATTGGAAATACATGGTATCAGACTGAAAATGTAACCGCTTTTACGGCTGGTACTCAGGATAATACCACCCCATTAACTAATGGTGCAAGTCAGACTGGTTCAGCAGTAATAATTTCTGGATTTGATGCAAGTGCGACCATTACCAAAGGTACAACTTTTACTCTGGCTGGTAGTAATCAGGTCAATGCAGAGACAAAAGTAAACCAGGGACGCTTACAGCAATTCGTATGTACTGCCGATACGACAGCAGACGGAGCTGGAGCTATCACAATTCCTATTAGCCCATCAATCACTACTAGTGGAGCGACCCAGACGGTTACTGCATCACCTACTCACGCAGGTGCTATGGTTATCTTAGGTTCTCAGATTAGTTCGGGTGTTGGGGTTAATAACCTTATGTTTCATAAGGAATTTGGAACTCTGGTAACTGCCGATTTGGAAATGCCCAAGGGTGTTGACTTCGCAGCAAGACAAGTCATGGACGGAATATCCATGAGAATCATTCGTCAATACGATATTAATTCAGACAAGATGCCTTGTAGGATTGATATATTGAAAGGCGAAAAAACCTTAAGACCAGAATTTGCTTGTAAAATTCTTGGATAGGAGGTAGTATGACTAGTACAACTGCTCTTACATATATCGGTGATAGTAACCCTAGCGGAATGCAATGGGGTAAAGCTTCAACCGATAAGCTTGGGTTTTGGGGGACTACTCCGGTAGTTCAGCCTACCGCTGCGACTGCGGTATCCACATCAGTTCCAGTTTCTACAACTGGAGGTGTATTTGGGTTTAACTCATCAGCACAAGTAATCGCACTTCTAGCAGCTGTAAATCAGCTAATTACTAATAACGCATTAACAGGATTAGATGCATAGTCAATTAGAAAATTTACAGAAATGCAGTAAATGTAACTTTCCGCCTGAAGTACTTGACCGTAATAAGTTAAGTGCTTTGAGGCGGAATTTACCAACTCTATTCTATGGCAAACCCTTAAAGGGAAAGATTGCTGTAGTTGCTGGTGGAAACTCTGTGAAAGAATCACTAGAGGAATTGAAGACTTTTGATGGATATATCGTAGCTATAAACGGCACTCATAACTGGTTGATTGAAAATGGTATTATACCAGATGCCTGTATTATTGTTGATGCTAAACCAAGTGTAGCAGATTTGTTTAAAAAACCGCATAAAATGACTACTTATTTAATCTCTTCAAATTGTGACCCCGTTGTATTTGATACATTGGAAAAAAACAGGGTTGTTTTGTGGCACGTAGCCAAGGAAGAGGCAAACAAAGGCAGTCTAGAAATAGTGGTTGGCCCTTCAGCAGTAACCGCTGCTCCAGCTTTGCTTTATGTCAGGGGTGACAGGGATTTACATTTTTATGGTGTGGATAGTTCACTTTCTGAGATTGACAGCCATATATATAGTAGCGGAAAAGTGGGAACAGTAGGCAAAGAGAGATTACAGGTTCTAGTGGGTGGCGAAGTTTATCTGTCCACAGGGGCTTTTGTATTGCAAGCTACAAGTTTATGGGAGCTTAATGAATTATTAAAAGAACATTTGAAAATGACAATACACGGATATGGACTAGCCAAAGCCATATTTGATAACAATGGCGAATTTGAAATTATTTAAAAAGGAGTGACAAATGGACAAGACAATTAGGATGTATAAACACAACGACTTTAAAGATGTTGAGGTCGAGGTCGGAGCTGGTTTTATGGAATGGGATTCGACTCTCAAAAATAAGAAGCTGATGGAAATCCCTGAAATACAGAGGTTAAAACAGCAAGGATATATGCTTACTTATGTCCAACAAGACTATCCTATGGCACGATATAAAGGTAAAGAATGGGTGACTTGCCTTAATGATGAAGACTTAGAAAAAGCAACACTCGCTGGCTTTGGGGGGCTGAAGGGATCAACTGAGGGGTTAAATCCCTTGTCACTCCAGAGGATTCCTGAGGCTCTCCCTTCAAAGAAAAAAGAAATCGAGAGTAACACCAAAGCTATAGAGAACATAGACGCTGAAATTGATGCAGAATATTTGAAAGCATATGAGGCTGAGACTAGCAAACCAGCACTTTATCGGGGACATAAAACCGCTAACTTCGTTAAATGGATGGCAAAACAAAAGGAATAGATTATGGCAATACCAAGAATGACACCCATCCCACAGAATTATGAGGGAGCAGACACACCCAGAGCGGTAAATAGTTGGGATAGACCTCCACAGCAAGGTATGCCAATGAGCTGGATGTTCAATCAAGGGCAAATGGGACAAAAGCCACCTCAACAGCGACAGCAATACGGTCAGCAACAGCAATATGGTCAACAGCGTGGAATGCCGATGAACCAGATGTTTCAACCTCGACAGCAATACGGTCAGCGTGGCGGATACCAACAGCAAAGACAGACACCACCTTGGATGAGAGGTGGAGGAATGCAACAACAACAACGTCCTTGGATGGGGGATAGAGGTTTTAACGCTCCTAGACCACAACCTCAATATGGTGGGCAACCTCCTTGGATGAATGACAGAGGATTTAATTCAAGAGGTAGTTCCCCTTATGGTGGACAACAACAGCCTTGGATGTCTCCTTATTCAAATAGTGGTTATGGTGGAAATAGATTTAGCTCAAGAGGGATGTGGCAATAATGGCTACCTTATCAGACACACTCACATTTAATGAGCTAGCAAGGTCATCGCTTAGACTTATCAGGGTTTTAGAATCTGGAGAGCCAGGGACAGCAGCTGAGATAACAGATGCCCGATTAGCTTGCAACCAGATGCTCGATAGTTGGAATACTGATAGCAACCGGATAGTAGCTTTATTTAATGAAGACCAGACTATCGCATCCGGAACAACTCAATATACAATTGGGAGCGGTGGGACTTGGGACACTGACAGACCAATTAGATTGGAATCTGTTTTTGTTACTACTTCTCTAGGCTATACTTATCCTGTGGCTATTGTTTCAAATGAGCATTATCAGGGGATAGTTGATAAAACAGTCACTAGTAGCTGGCCTGATAGAGTCAGGTATACTCCAAATTATCCTTTAGGGGTGCTAGACTTCTGGCCTATCTCAAATCAGACTTTGACTTGTAACTTATCCAGTTGGAAGCAGTTGGCAGGGTTT
>Ga0255047_10001784_pt1 | contig 14934 bp, 31 predicted proteins | sample JV7_2_1_MG_FD_183640 | JGI IMG/M metagenome (GOLD analysis project Ga0255047, IMG submission 183640) | Seawater microbial communities from Jervis Inlet, British Columbia, Canada - JV7_2_1 | ecosystem: Environmental > Aquatic > Marine > Inlet | place: Canada: British Columbia | collected 2016-10-06
AAGGCCAGTTTGTTTGGCATTTTCAAGGATTACATCATTAAATAAAAGATCTGTTTTTTGCGCAGCCAACTCATTCAAAAAATTCATCATTCCAGCTAACTGCCTTAGTTGCTGATCTCTTGGCAAGCCTTCAATCCTCGCGAGACTGTTATTTAAGCCTTCTATATAATCGGGTGCAAAGTCTTTACGCATGAATGCAATAACGTCGCGAACTTCCCGCGCCTTCATTCTCTCAAGCGTAACCGCGTCTTTTATTCCTTCGTCCAAAGCTCTTTCGTTTGCAGTAGCCATTATCTGAAAATCTCCCCTTCTAAATCAAGCGCCATTTTTCTAAGCGCCATTATCAAAGCTTTTTTTTCTCGTGTGGTGTTGGCTAATTCACATAATTGTAAATAGCCTTCGCCGTTAATCATCACCATTGCATAAGGAAAACCGCATTTTGATAACTCATCTGCGGCATCCTCTAGGAAATCATAGCTCAATTAAAACCCGCCTGTGCCAGGGAATACTTGCATTGAACCTTCAACCTTTTCTTTTTCCTCTTCGGGATCAATAGCGCCGTCAATAATGGATCTAATTTGAGCCTCTTTTATAACCGTTTCGGGCGATAAGATACCAAGCTCTTTCATTCTCATGATAACATCCATATCCGCGATTGAGCCGGCAACAGAGAAATCTTTGTAAACTGAAACCTTGAAGTCTTCGGGCAATTCAACGCCGAGCCATTCCGCAGCCAGTTCATAAGCTTTGGTTAAACTTGATTCAATAACACAAGCCCACACCTTAAGATCTGAATTTACTGAAGCCTCATTTACTACCACTCCCGTAGCAGTTGAATCTACTGAAGTCTTTAATTCGGGCTTGAGTCCTGTCAGTTCCATTTCGGTTTTAAGTTTATCAAGTGAAGCTTGGCCAGCGTTTATGCTTGTCCCGCTATACTCGACGACTTCAAAGCTTCCGCTTGGATCGCTTATTTCGATCACCTTATTAGCGCCTATTGAAATCTGATCGGCTTCGTCTCCGCTCATTCCCTTAGCGACATATACGCCAGTTCTCGCAAACCTAAGGATTGAATCTTGGTCACTTTGTTCCTGGTAATACTTCAAATTTTGCTCTGCTAAGTTTAATAAACTCGGCTTTGCGCTCATCCAATTAAGGCGATTAAAGTAATTTACAATTAAGGGAATACGCTTAAGCTCATTAACTCCCTCACTTTCAAGAGTCCAGTATTTATCCACTTTAAGATATCTTGTGCCGTAAGCCTCGGCTAACAATCTGCACTCGTCCTCATTCGCTTCTTTGTAGACTTCCCAAGTATCCATCGTCCATCTATAACGCTTCTTCTCGTCTTTATAAACTATCTCGGTAAGTTGGCGACTGTTATTTATGACCGCGTCTTCCCAATAACATAAACAAGGCGCGGGAATGTGAATAAACTTAGGCCTAATATTTGCGTCTTGATCTCCGCTGACACTGCCGTCACCGCCTTCGCTTGGCATATCAACAAGAATATACCCTAAGCCGTGATTTTCCGAGTCTTTAAATAAACCTTTTGAAAGGCTTGTCAAGTCTTGGCCTTCAAGATTCGCATCTTCGCTAATTGAATCAAGTTGAGCGTTGTTAGTTTCGGAAACAATAACAGGGCGAGAGAATGGCTTGCCTGCGTGCCTATCAATCGTGTCTGAATAAGCGGGGAATAAATACGACCTACTTAGGCGCGTTTTATAAGTCGATACTGATTCATCATGGAACTTTGGCAAATAAACCGTCCCTTGCGATCTTATAATATCATTCCCACCCATTAAAGTATCTGTGAGATTCCAATATCTCGCGCTCATCTCTTTAAATTCGCACGTTTCGCCGTTCAGCTTTTCTTGAAGTGTCAGTTTTGTCATTTTAATTAATTCCTTTATTTTTGTTAAATCTAACACTTACACGAGTTTTATTCAAGTTACCGCGAGAAAACCGCCAAAATATGCGAGATTTCCTATAAACTGCGGACTCTAACCCGTCTAACCACTGCTAATTCATTGAAAGCATCAGCTGAAGCATCGACCATATCATCGTGCTTGCCTTCGGGAAAAGACTCCATTTCTCTAATGTATTTATTATTCCATTCGCCAGTAATTATATAAACGTTTCCGACTTCTGCCTGTGCAGAGTAAGCACTTGCCCGCGTTACTTTGTCACCCGTTGGTCTATCAGTCTTTACTACATAACCGCTTAACATTCTCACCATATCTTGAGCCTGCCCCTTGCCCGCCTGTCCTGGGTCTTGTGGGATCGTTGTGACTACGTTTCTATATTTCTCTTTGTCTCTTGTCGCCGTATTCATTATTAACTTCTTGACCGTTGCTGGCGTTCCCTTTACATAAGCTACATCAACGACATAATAAAATCCGTCTTTATCCTTTGCCATTAACACTCCTGCCGTTGCATCTGGGTCTGGATAAGCTGGTGTCGGCTCGCTGCTCGCTAAATCCCAAGAGCGGACATAAGAAACTATATTATTAGGTAATGCAGGGAGAAAATTAAAGTACTCCTCTTTGAAATACATTCCCGCGCTCTGTCTTATCTTCCAATTACCATTTAGAAGCCTTTCGCGGTTCACTTTATCTTGAGACTGTAGTGACGCTAAATAATCGGGATTTGATTGAAGTAGTATTTTATTGTCAAAGATGGATGAGCTAATAAAAGTCACTGACTTAATCATATTTCTTGCGAAGTCTTCAAAGCTTCTTGGCCACTCGGCGCGATTATATAAAACCGTTATTTCAGTCTTAAACTTATCAATCAATTCGTTTGGATCACTCGCCCAGTTTAGCATACCTTCGGATCTGTAAAAATACCTAAGCTTTCCGCTTCTTTCGGGAATGGCGAAACCATCCGCACCGATCCACCAATCAATAAAGTCAGCTACCCAAGAGTCCGCGTCTGGATTACAAGTAGCTCTTACATAAGGCTTGCAAACAACTGATCTATTACGCGATAACAGATAAAAGAATTGAGACTCGCTAAAGTGCGTCAGTTCATCAAATCCGATAAGTGAATATTGTTTGCCCTGGTGCGATAACTTATCCTTTTCGTGTTGCATGTGGGAGAACTTTAAAAGCCCGCCCTCTTTGCTCGTCCAAGTCATTGCAACGTCAGACATCTTAACGCCATTGAAGCAACTATATAAATCTTGTGACTCAGACCATAACCCGCCATCTCTTAATTGCGTTGAATCGCGCCTAAATACCGCACCAACAAAACCTTTTTTCTGAAAGTGTCTCATCCCCTCAAGCAATAAAGCGAAAGACTTCCCACCACCCGCAGCACCGCCATAAATAGCAATGTCTGCTTTGGTAGCTAAAAAATCTGTTTGCCTTCCTGCTTGTGGTGATATAGTTTTTTTATTCATCTCGTTCATTATCGGGAAGAGTGAATAAAGTGACCGTTGTATTTAAATCGCCAGTGTGCTTTGTTTCTTGCTTGTCTGTCCAATTAAATCGGTTCTTCATATTCATATACCAACCAGTGTATGAGAACTCTTTATTTATTAGATTTGAGCGACCTGTTCTAACCCACCAAACTTCACAAAGTTCTTTACATCTTTTTACGGTGTTTGAAAAGTCTTCGTCTCTTTCGCTTAATTCATAGAAAGTATTGCGCCCAATATCGATGGCAACCGCCAACTCAACTATGCTTGCGCCTTGCTCGGATAAATCTAAAATTGTCTCTTTCCAATCTTTAGGTAAATCACTTACCTCGATTCTTGGCCTTCCCATTTTCTTTTTTGTTTCGCTACTCATAAGAACACCCTATGATTTTAAATTAATATCGATTCATTCGATTTGTTAATATAATCACTTATGTCGCTTATTTCAATAACACAAAAAAACACAAGCTTTTACACCTGTGCTTCTCTTGTTCAGCGGTAGCGAATCGCCTTGTCTTACATCTTCTTTTTACTTAGCTTTCTTCTCTTTACCAGACTTAAATAAACCCTTGCTCACTGATCCCACCCCGTACTTTTCCCCCGAAACATATTCGGCGCACTCTTCTTAACTTCCTTCTCCTCACATTCGGCACACACGCTCCAAATCAGCGCAATCACCCACCCTAAGCCCATCCAACCCAGGAACAGATTGAGTAGCAATATTCCACAAGCATTTTTAGCCCCTCTTGAGATTGCCACCCAAGTCGGAACAAAATATAAAATTGCTGCCAGCATACAAATCACTAAAAAATAAATAACCTCAAACATCTTCTTATCTCCTTATTTAAACATCATATAAACATTACAAAAAAACAACGCTGCCATCATTAAAACCGCTATTACTACGATGAAGCTCAGAAGCATCACCGCGCAACCTTTGAGGTCTTTAATCATTCTCATCCGCAAACTTAACATCTCTCACAACTCGCCCCGCTTCTATCTCGTCCTCAAGAATCATCTCAACTCGGGTAATCTGCCTCCAAATCATAAACCAAGCTGTAGCATTTGTGCCGACTATAGCTCCTAGTGTTAGACTTATTATTTCTATTATGCTCATTCCTATCTCCTTTTTTTCAGTTTAATTTTTCTCGTCTTCGTCTTAGGTCTGCACCGCTTGCAAACGTGAAGCTTTAATAACGCGCTTAATTGAGAATCAACCAAGTCGAACTCTTCGCCCTGCTTAATTAAGCCCTTGCATTTTTGGCAAAATATATCAGTTTTCCAAATCATTCCTTAAATCTCTTTTAATTCAATTTCACATCTTGGATTTTCTTTGTCAACCATCATAAATTCATAATCACCGCCAATAACATCATAACAACTATCATCTTTAATCTTACTTAATTCAACTAAAGCGTCTAAGAAATACTTTTCGACTACTGAATGAATATTGCCCATATCAGCCTTAGTCTTTATGTAATATCTATAAGTCGGCTTCAGCTTCGTGTACACATCCAAAGCATTTATTTGAGGAGCTATGATCTCTTTGAATTGCTTCTTTGCTCGATCATTGAATATATAATGTGCGTTTCTGTAAAAATTAAGATTGAGCGCGTTCTTAAACTGATCTTTTCCAGTTTTCTTATTCTTACTTGTGCGAATCATTAATACTGCGGGAGTTGTTATTATCATTTTCTATTACCTCTTATTGTAGGTAGTTCTATTTCAATTACTCTACATTCATCTTCATTGCAGTATTCCACCGCCTTCATTGCCTTATTCCGTGAAGTGTGAACAGTTGGCCACTCAAGCCACTCGCACTCTATAGAATCTAAAGTAAAGACGATATAGAATTTCTTTTTTGGTATAATGAATTCAGTAATCGGAATCTCTACATCTTCGATATTTAATTTAATTGTTTTCATTTTCTAGCCTCCTTATAACCGCAATCGCAAGCCGTTACGATCCATTTGTTTTTCATTAGCTGACTTAATTTATTAAAAGGAAGTCTTAAAAAACTCACCTTGTGCGAAGTCATACACTTTGGACAGTTGCCTTTACCTAAATGCTTTTTCTTTTGTCTCTTATTCATCTCATCACCTTTTTATAAGATACGTTATACTTCATCTTTGATCTTCTACATTTCCCACAAATATAATTATCATCATCGGGAATCATTAAGTCTTTGCCACATGACGTGCATTTTGACGGCTTCATCTAAAAGTAACTCCCGTAAAATATTCATTCTCATAAGCCTCGAACTCTTCGTGGCTCATTGCGTCCTTAATGTCGATCATATAACAAATCGAGCATTTGTTCCCTACTGGCGCTTTGCTATGTCCGCAGGTTTCGCAGTAATGAAATCCAGTGTATTTATAGTTTTGCTCGATCTTCAGTTCAATTAATTTTAATTCGTGTTTTTTCATTTCATCACCTCATAACATTGTCCATGCCAAACCTTCTGCCCTTCGGTGCTATCCTTAAGCAAAACTATCTCTTTCCCGCAGCCCGCGCATTTTGTTTTGTAGCTCATTTAGTCACCTCTTCGCCAGTTAATCCTAGTGCATTAGCTATCTTTTCAACAGTAGTCACCCAAACCGATTTGCCCATCATCGCGTTATCAAAGGCCGTATTACTTAATTCTGCCTTTGCCATTAATTCTCTGTGCTTTAACCCTTGTTTATTCATTAATCTTTTTATCTTCGCTACATCAGCTTTAATACATGGCACTTTGCTGTTCATTGATCTCCCATTCTTGCCATAAAGCGCCTTGTGAGCGTGCTCCTTGTTGAATTGTTCAGCGTGATTAACCTTTTCCCCGCTTGCATGATGATAAGCCCCGCTCGTCTTGATTCCTGCTTCCCCTACATTCGCCAAGGGTTTTAAACTGCCGTAAATTAGTTCGTTCATCGTTCTTATCTCCTGTACTTATTTATTTTGTGCGATAATCGCCATTAGTTCCAACTGTCTCAATTCGTAATCTCTGCGCTCTTTCTCTCCTGCTGCTACCTGGTTATTTAAAAGCCACTGGTTATGTTCTTTTATTACGACATTAGCCTTGTTGGTCATTAGTGCCGCTAAAAGCCATACGATCGCCCATAAGCCCCCTGTGCATAGAGTTAAAATAAAGTGAACTATGTGGCTTGTTGTTTCTAATTGTTTCATCTTCTTATCTCCTGCTATTTCTTGTTCAATTCTGCTGAAATCAGCGTTCTAACCCAAGCGGATATTTTACCCTTACTCGCTCGGTAGATCTTGTCCTTCATTTCTGTCGGTACTCTTATTTCTATTCGTTCTGTTTTCATTTTTTTTGTCCTAGTTAAATAAAATTCCGTTATCTTCCGCCCAATATTTCATAATTGACAAAGTGCCAGTTTCATAAAAAGGATAAAGAGTTCCGCAAGCCTCTTTATCGTTAAGTGTAAACACAAATCCACTGCATGTTTTACTTGTTTTTGATTTAGTTATAGCGAAGTTTCCGCAAGTGCTATTTTCGATAATCATTTTCTTATCTCCTTGTTTAGATTTCTTACCCTACTGCACTTTGCCGTACAATGCAAGTAAGAAACCGTACAAATTATCATTTATTCATAATTGCGTAAATATCGTTCAACCGCTGAACCCGTCCTGCATCCCCTTGAGCCTTCGCATCATCCAGGAGCAGCTCAAATTGTCGCGTCCAATTCTTCACAACTTCGGGATCAGCTTTTTCTGTGGCTTTGATTGCGGTTAGTTCTTTTTGGCGGTGGTTCATGAATTAACCTCTTCATCTGTCATTATTTCAAATCTATAATAAAGAATATTAAGTTTAAAGTCATCCCATGACAAGCCAAACTCATCTTGTGCTTCCATGTGCGCTATCTCTGCAACCTTAATAACTATTTTCCTCAACCGCTCAATCTCCTTTTCTTTCTCGGCTAGTTCAATTTGTTGCTCATGGCAAGTTTGCCCAAGATCACTGATTATTTCTGAGTCGCTTAAATATTTATTTAACTCTTGATCTCTCATTGCCTGTAATTTGTTTTCATTAATCATCTTTCTATCTCCTGGCGTTTGCCGTTAGTTTTGTTCTAGTTTCTGAATCAATCCAACATATTTCACGCTCTTTTGATATTATATTACCATCTTCGTATCGTTTATTCTCAAATCCCTCTTCATACGCATATGTCACTAAAGCCTCAAGCCGCTCAATCTCCTTTTCTTTCTCGGCTAGTTGGGTTTCTAGGTCTTTTACTGAATCAACGCATTTCTCGACTACTTTCCCCACTTCAAATGAATCGGGGTGAGCACTTAGTTTTCTGAATACATTATATATTTTCTCTGCTTCACTCATCTTTCTATCTCCTGTTTTTTGCCTAGTTGAATTTTAAAGGGATTGTTTTTAACAATCGAATTTTGCACATTTTATTTTTTTCTTAATTATCTAAAATCTATCAAATCACTGTTTTTTACCCTCCTGTGGGTTTTTAGGGTGAAAGGTGGCGCGTTTTTTCATATCACCTTATATCACCCTCATATCACCTTTTTGAGGGTGGCGCGTTTATTCCTTGCCTATTAAGGGGTTATGTATTATTCATTATTATTATTATTATTATTAAATAATACACATATACATACATACAAGGGACTTACATACATTTTTTAAATAACGCGCAACCTTTTCACCGTTGAACGGGGGGCAAGCAATTTTTTTTATTTTTTTGTGCTTAACTCGAAAAATAACGCGCAACCTTTTAAAAGGTGATATGAAAGCAAAAAAGGTGATATGAAGCGGTTTTTACTAAAAATCAATATCGAGTGCATCCTCCATACTAAGATCATCAAAAGAATCGTTTTTAACAACTTCTTGAACAAACCTTGTTTGCTCACCTAGTAAAGTATCCCCTAGAATATAATAATTACTTTTCCCTTTTTTAATTGATTTGATCCATGAGCAGTCAAGCCAAACTGATATTCGTTTGCTTTTTATTGTACTCTCAGCAACGCCGGTGGAAACTGACACCTGCCTGATAAATTCATCACGCGGTATCGCATGAGATTCATCAACTGGAAGGATACTTATTAAATTACTTTTATCGCGTTCACTTGCTTTTGTACCCCTCTTTTTATTCTCATCCTTATTTTTGAGGCGTTCGCTTTCTTCCTCATCTATATTATGAACTAGATTCTTATTTAAATATACTACTGTAGGCGGTGGAGTAGCAAAGCTTCTTAATTGATAGTGGAGCTGAAAGTATGGCGATATTGTACCATCAGGAAAAGAATAAGCCTTGTTCATGCTCAACATTATCATTCCTAGACTGAAAGCCCGCTGAATATTTGAGTGACCCGCTAGGTGTGCCATTGGATCGCCACCTTCAAATTTAGATTTATTTGAGTGGTGTACAATTATTACAGTCGCGCCTAAAGCCCTGATTGATTGAATATAGTCTAAAAGAAGCGAAACCTCTTTAATATCATTTTCATTAATGAATTTGTAGAGGCAATCAAACACGACAACATCAAAACCCTTTGATCTTACTGCGCTTTCGATCATCATTAAATATCTTTTAATGCGCGTCATCGGAGCTTCACCCTTTACCGGGTGCTTTTTTTCTAATATATTATATAAAACAATACTTAAATTTTCGTTCTTCTCTAATACTCGTCTTCTGCGCTTAAAATCGTCCTCATCCATTTCAGTATCAAAGTGAAGTACTTTTGATTGCTTACAGGATCGACCCATAAAATCACACCCTGTACTAAGTGCAGTCGATAAACCCGCCGCCATTAATGATTTTCCACTTTTAGGAGCGCCCGCCAAACAAAATAATTTCCCTTCATGAAGTAAGCCCTCGATAAGTTCAGCACCTAACACAATATCATCAAAGTCGTCTAACTCACCATCAAAGAGCATTTCCGTCAACTTGTCGTCGATATGAGCGGAGGCATCTACTTTAATTTGTGGCAGTATATTGGCCTCAAATTCGTTCCAGTCCTTAGCGCCTACATTCACACCCATTAAACCATGAGTCTGCCCTGTAGCCACATTGAGAGTTCCTGCAAGCCTGGTGTACCTTGTTGGGTCTTTGCACGATCTATCCGTATCAAAACCGCATGAGTCTACTATCGAATAGATTAAGTCGCGCCTTTCCTCGTACTCGTCCAAATCTTTAGCATCAAGCTTTATTATCGCGTGAACTGATTTATTTCCTGTCCATACCGCGGTAGCAACAGGTAGCTTAAGTCTTTGAATAATACTCCATTGCTCTGACGGTGGAATTGAATCAGATTCAATTAAGCAGTGCCTAAAATCTTTTACATCCCCGCCCTTGTTGGCACAATTCATTTTAAAATGGCTTATTGTCGGATCATTTGATATGTCACCCACACGCACCTTGAATGGTGGCACTGCATAATTGTTTTGTCTACAACAAAATACACTAGCATCTAAGCCGTATAGATGTCTGAGTTGTATCTCTGTTTGGTTTGGCGATGGGCTTACCGCGTATGGAAGTAAATCTACATTATCAAGAAGCTTGTATTTAGGTGCTTCTTTTTTAATCTCTTCAGTTATCTTTGTAATATGATCCTTCTTTGGCTCTGCCTTCTTTTTTAATTCCCCCTTTTTTGGGGTAATTAGATTTCCTTTTGATTTCTCAAATTCGTCAATAGTCTCCTGTAAGTAACCATGCTTCTTTTCGTCAAAGCCATTTTCTTTGGCGTGGTATATTAGAGTACTAACATTGAGTACAGTCTTGCCGTTGTTCCATTTCTTTTCATCTGACTTCTGAAACTTAGGCGACATTTTACACCAATTAATCCACTCAGCTTTTGAGCCACCCGCCTTTTTAAATGCGCATGTAATATTGCTCCATGAATCATAGTCTAAATCTGACGGAATAAACCTTAAAATTTCAGCGGGCTCGATAACTTTCATTATTTACGCCCCCATTTAGCCGAACCATTCCATCTATCTTTTAAGTCTGCTATTTTCTCCTTCGCTTGTTGCATGGTGTATACTCCCGCGAGTTTATCCCCGCTTTTTCTTAGTGCTCTAACCATCTTCGCAGATGCTAACCCGCGCTCTTGTCTTTGCTTCATTATTATTATTAATGTGTCTGCATGATTGCCACTTTTCAAACCTTGAGCAGAAACACCAAACGCATTTAATATTTTTACATGGTTTTCCGTGAGTTCATTTGGTGAGTTGAACCGTGGTATACTAAGGCCATAAGTCCAAACACTTAAATCCTTGTTTATATAATCCGCGCTTACTAAATTTTTATGAGCTTTTTTCTCATTTTCTAAAATTATTTTTAAGGCTAGTTGCTTTTCAGCTTCAGCGATAAAATCCCTATCTTGGTCAATTAAATCTACAGTTCCACCTGTCTTCATCTTATCAATAAATACTTTTTTAATCATAGCTATCTCATTGATTGAGGCAGTGATATTATATTTTTTGATGAGCCCCAAGAAATCTAAAATCAAACCATGTTTTTTGCCAGGTGAAACACGCAAAGCCCGCCCGCACATCTGTGAGTATAAAGCCCTTGAAGATACGTTTCTCAGTACCACAACACAATCAACGTCGGGTTGATCGTATCCAGTACCTAATAAGGAAGCATTACAGATAACGCTACCAATAGAGGCGCAAGCGAAATCACCTAGAGCTTTACGCCTTTCACCATTCGCCATGTATCCATCAACATGTATTGCATTTAAACCAAGTTCCTTTAATTGCTCTACTGTCTTCTTTGATCGCTCTACCGAGCTCAGGAATATAATAGTTTTTTTATCTTTGCAGTTTTCAAGTATAGCTAAATTTACCGCAGGCATAATCTTATCAAATATCTTATCATCATCCAAGTCATCTGTGGTGCTCTCGTCAAAGGAAACATTCACGTGCTTGGCAACTGGTCGAACGTTATAGCCTGCCTCAACTGATTCAGTGAGAGTGAACTCATAAGAAACTTTATCCACTATATCAAATAAGCCTTTATCAATCAGCTTGTCAGCGGTAGCAGTTAAGAATAAGTATTTAGATTTAAAGTGATTTAAAATAATTTGGTACTGATCGCACCCTGTGCCGTGAGCCTCATCTATAACGATGAAATCAAAATGATCTACTGGAAATCGGTCTAAGCGCCCATCTTTAGCCATTGTCTGACAAGAGGCAACTACGACATTTGACTTTAGTGAGGCAAATTTATTAGCCTTCTCAATATCCGCAACCATGCTAGAAGCTTTTAAAAATTTATCTTCAGTCTGAAATATAAGCTCGCTTCGATTGGCTAAGAATAGGCATTTTAAACCCTTCTTTGAATAATGCTCAATCATTTTAGATGCGAGAATAGTTTTCCCCCATCCAGTACTAATACTTGCTAGTACTGTATTATTATTCTCAACAAATAAATCCTTATGAATTGAGTTTGCTACTTCTTTTTGTATAGGCTTTAGGTCGTATCCCATCTGTCATTTTCCTTTTAAATAAAAAACCTCTATAGAATGGCTGACTCCACCCTATCATGGGTGACCATTCGCAAGAGGCGAAATTGTTGATATATTGTGTAAGCGGGAGTCAATCGCTCCTTTATAGTAATGCAATTTTGATGTAAATACAATACCTAAATAAAAAGAATAGTAAACAATCCCCCGCAGCCAACCCACCAGGACACAAAAAAGCCAAGACTCGCTAATGGAATAGTCTTGGCTCTCAAGAGGCTTTACGCTTAAATATCGCCTGTGGTTAAGTTAACTTATCATACTGCTTTTTCCAAATCGGTTTATATAATTTTTCGCACTCATTGTAAGGCAAGTGACCTAGAAAGATTACTTGTTAAGATGGGCTCGTATTTATTCTTTATTCAATCTAATTTCTTATAAACTCTAAATAAATCAAAGCGGTTATTTGCCATCCATGACAACCCACATTTTAAGCATGTGAATCTATTAACCATATTACCATCTACTATATCTATAAATAATGACTCTTTCTTTGTTTTGTGAATAAAGCACATATCACTCACCTCCTTTCTTCAACCGCCTAAGCGACCTGTTCAAAATTCCTATTCGATTCTTTTTCTTTCTTACTTCGGCTTGGAGCTTCTGAACTTCTTCATTATATAGATTTATTATATGAGATTCCCACGCTAATAATATTGCGTGACCACCGCCATTATCTTCCACCGTGTCATGTATTGAATCAATTAGAGCTTCCATTTTGTTTTTACTCATCTTACTTCACCTCTTTAGTTTTTTCATTCAATTCTAATTCACCTAGCTTCCTAATAGCATAGTGGTAATGCCTCCCTATCGTGTCATTAGTCATTTCATTGACTTCTATATTAAGTCCTACTTGACTAGCCCTAACTGATATATTTATAATTCGCTTTATATTACTCATCTTTTCACCTCTTTTATTTTCAACAACTTTTTAACTTCCCAGGCAGTCTCTCCCCACGAAAGCACATTAACATTCAATAACTTGTCGTGAGCTTCTTTTATGATAGCTTGTGATGCTTTGAGTTGGGCTTCAAGCTTCATAATATATTCTGCCTGTTCTTCGGAATTTCTCATCTCTTCACCTCTTTATTTTTTGGAAAACACACCTGGCCACTCGCTTTTTTAACTTCGCAACCTGTCCGGCATCGTTCGCAAATTCTCATGCTGAATTCATCGGGCTTTATCATCGTTAGTTCTTCGGGGCATGTTTTACATTTCACGACCTTCTCCATTTTATATAATTATCATATTCGTTATTCTCGACCAAATACTCTCTCATTCTATCAAGCTCAAATTTCGTCATCTGTTCCTCAAATTCAGAACTGGCAATAATATCACACATTTCAGAAAACAACTTAGTCTTATCTTTCTCGGATTTCCACCGCCTAGATCTCAAGCATGTAGCACATTTACATTTCACGACTTAGACTCTAAGATACTTTTAATTGAGCTTTGAACGAGCTTTATTACTGTCACTTCGGCATGGTTAATGTCTTTCATAAAATCCATGTCACGCGCTTGATTGCTCGCTTGGTTCTCTTCATACATTTCAACCATTTCGGCAATATGCTTTTCAATCCATTCTAATTTGTTCATCTTCCTTGCTCCATTAATTTTTCGTAAGTTGCTAAAACATCATCTTCATCACTGAAAATATCTAGGTTACTCCCATCGAGGTATTCCCAGCACTCGGATTCAACGTTGTTCACAAACTGAGGATCTGCGCAAACGTCCTCAGCAAATTCCTTAGCTAGTTTTCGCGCTAGTCTCATGAGAGATATTATCATCATTACATCGCGGTCATGGTCGCTCATTTTACTTATCTCCTTCGTGAATTATATTAATTTCTGCAACTCTTCTAAGCGGAGTTATTCCACCTTCATTTTCTAAATCCTCAATTAAAGCTATGTACTCAAGAATAAGATGAAGTCTTGCACAGTGACTATTTAGCTTTGTTAAGTGATGAACTTTAGTATTCATATCCATCGCGTCAATCTTATCAATCTCGCGGTGATTGAATGACCTATCCTGCTCAAGTTTCTTTTTTAGTTTGTCGATCCATTCTAATTTATCCATCTTATTCACCCTTCTTAATTAATGTTTTTATCGTCCAAGCTTCGGCAACCTTGCTTCCGTCTTGATTGTAAACTATGCGCGTATAATCTGCGCGGTATAAATCTCCTTTCTTGATTTCCTTTGTGTGATCCTTTCGGGCAGTGTGTCTTCTTGAATCTTGAACCAGGAAAACAACTTCATCCATCAAAACAAAATTGTCTGAGGTGCAACAGGTGGTAAGCCTGTCATCGTCTGTATAATAGCATTTAGATTCTTCTGAGCAGGAAAGGCAAAAGCAATCTTCGCAGGAGTCTTCAAACTTGTCGCGCATTGCGTCTTGGTAATCATAATCGTCTGAGTATCTGCAGAGTCTCATTATATCTCCTCTTTTAACCGATAAACTAAATCTTCTATTTCTTCTTTTAATTGCTCAATTTCATCGTTTAATTCTTCTTTCTCTTTTTCTAAATCGTCTATCTCATCATTTTTAGAAGAGGCAATATCGGATGCAGTATCTCTTAAGTCTCCTGCTGCGTTCCTTATCTCATCTGCATAGTCAATAATCGCGGATAAGCACTGTTTTATGGCACAGCTATATTCGTACTCATCGTCAATATAGCTTTCTATCTCGTCAACTTCATTTTTCAATTCATCAAAAATAGGGCATGTGTACTTGATTCTGCTTAATCGTTCGCTCATCTTAAAGGCCCCCGTTAAGCCAAGCGTCGAATACTACAACACCCTGCCCGATGATTGCCGCGATGCCGACCCAAAGAAGGTATTCTACTTGGTCGTACTGATATTTGAACCAGTTGCGGAGCGTTGAATTATTGTTATCCTTTACGATTGAGCACTGGATGAAGCGCGTTGAATTGTTGCTCATTTTATTTCTCCTGGTTATTAAAAAGTAGCTCAGCCGAGGCGAGGTTAAATATATAAAAAGAAATCGTAAGATTTAGTTTTCCTCGAAAGAT
>Ga0255047_10001786_pt1 | contig 14927 bp, 16 predicted proteins | sample JV7_2_1_MG_FD_183640 | JGI IMG/M metagenome (GOLD analysis project Ga0255047, IMG submission 183640) | Seawater microbial communities from Jervis Inlet, British Columbia, Canada - JV7_2_1 | ecosystem: Environmental > Aquatic > Marine > Inlet | place: Canada: British Columbia | collected 2016-10-06
CTAATACTTCTAGCTTTAATTCTGCTATGGCAGTAGAGATACTGCTTAGGTCAGCACGCTTTAATGGTGGCTCTTCTAGCTTCTTGGGTATTACCTTGGCTTTTTTTTTGGTGATTACCCTGGCGCTACCTTCAGTTCTCAGCTTCTCAAGAGACTCCTGTGATATCCTTTTAACCACCGATACACCCCTTGAGTAATTTAAGCCCATCTATCCTTGAGTCAATATCCTTGATAACGTTATCTGCTGTGCGAGTAATGGCAACAGTATCACCGTCAGGTGTTATTGCCTCTTCAGATATTTTGATATCTTTTAGTGGTACTTCTTTCTTCTCAGGCTTTGCGCCGAATATGTCCTGCTGGCCTTGCGATGCTGCTATGTCAGCTACTCTATTGGAGCCAGTAAGGGTGAATTCCCCTACCTCTTTATCAGCCTGCGCTTTGGCTTGTGCGGCATCTTCTGCTGTTTTGGCGGTTAGCGCTTGCTCTGTTTCTGCTGCTTCGCGCTGCTGTCTTTGGGCTTCTGTTTCCTGTTTGAGCGCAAATTCTTGGCCTGCCTGATCCTCTTCTGCAACTGTTCGTGCGTAATTGTCATAAGCTTCGGTAACTCCTGCCTGTAGAGTTTCTTGATCTGGGTATTGATCTGGGTCAATATCCATACTAACTGATGCGTGAAATAGTGCCTCTTGCTCTGCGTCCATCCCCTCAGTTAAGAATTCGTACTCCGTTGGATTGTAGTCCAACTCTTGCATTATTGCATCTTCTTGTTGCTGCACTAGATCACGTTCAGCTTTTGCAACCACCCCGTCAGGAGTGTAGATGGGATCACCTCCTAGCTCTTGCGTTACTAAATCTAAAACATCATTAGCGGTTAAATCCTGACCATATCCGTATTGATTGGCTATCTCGGCCAAATCATCAGGAGTCATGCCGCCCTTACGTCTGAACGCAGGCTTACCAAACACCTTATTGTTCATCTTGCGGTCTTTCATTACTTCAGGGTCGATACCTTCAGCTTCCCATGCTTCGATGTTTAGACCACCGAGCTTGGATGATGCCGTTAATAGCGAGTCTTTAGATTCGTCTACTTTGGTTACTTTAGCAAATCGTTCTTGTGCTGTAACGGGAGCTTTCGGGACGTTAGTCGGGATTCTCGGGACGTTAGTCGGGATTTGTGCTGATTTACCGCTCAATACCGCTACATGGCCAAGATCTTCAATGATGACAGCATCATAACCCTCATCGATAAAGTCCTGCCTGATCTGCTTAACCTCGGCATCAGTCTTTTCATCTAATGACTGATAGGTATCAAAGTCCATGTAAGCTGGCTTCTTGATCGTTACCTCAAAGTCTTTGATGTTCTCGCCGTAGATCTCGGGCTTCCCGATATCATCAACACCCATGAAATGACCTAGCTGCGAAGTCGGAGCGCCTAGCTGCTTGCCAAACTTGGTGTCATCCAACTGGTCGAACTTCTGTGGGCTTCTGTGCTTCAGGGTAACAGGCTCGCCTACGGGTATCTGTGCGCCCTTAGACTTAGGCTGTTTTGGCTCAGTTGTCCAGCCCTCTTGCTCTTTGGCTGCTGCTATATCTTCGTAGTCTTTGGCGTATCGGTCTTCTGGCTCTACGGGTAGTGTAGGCGTTATTTCCTCTATTGGTGCATCTGTCGGAATAGTAGAAGGTTCTAGCTGCTCAGTAAGTAGATTGCGGCCAGCTCCTTCAAGCTGCTCTATACCTTGCTCTGGAGTAAAGGCTGGAGCTTCAGTGATATCCTGTAATGGCGCTATATCTTGGGCATACTCCTGCCCTTGATCACCTAAGTCTATGCCTGGGATTGTTGCTGCGGGTGTGGCTATGTCTAATTCGATGTTACTTGAGGCAATATCTATAACCTCTTCAACTGACTGAGCCCTGTCTAGCTGTGCTGTTATGCTTGCTGCTTCCCGCGATGGGTCAAACTGCTGTCTAGCTACTTCTGATGCTGGTACTGCATAACCGCTTGCATCTACTTCGGCCTCTAGTGCTTTGGCTATCTTTTTCGTAGGGTCAGAATCGAAAGGTGATGTGGCAACAGAAGTTGTAGCGCCACCCAAAGCACCTAGCACGAAATTACCAAGTGAACCCTCCATTAGATCTTTCTTGATACCTGCTGCACCAAAGGAGTCGTTCTTTGCTATTCCTTCAAGTAACTCTTCTGTTCCTTCTCCTACACCTTCTGCTGCTGCTTTTGCTGCAAGCCCAGCACCGGCCTTAGAAGCTAAACCACCAAGAACATAACCTGTAGCAAGCCCACCAACACCACCGATAGCGGCAAGCTTCCAGAATGCATCATCAGATATTGTATCGACAACCTTAAGCTTAGCTTCTTCTGGAGTGTCGCCTATTGACACCCTATCTTTATATAGTTCTGAAGCTTTTAATAGGTCAGCATGAGACATACCCTCAATCTCTTCGCTAATCTCCTTTTCACCAGCACCGATAGTTACGGCTGCTCCAACAGTACCCATTCCTGTCATCTGCTGAACAACAGACTGCCCTCTAGTGGCTACCGCTAGTGCTGCCATTGGGCCTGCTTGCCCGAACACATTAAGAACCTGCGCCGCGTAACCTTTAAGCGATGGGTCTTCTCCCCAGTTCCACGTTGACGGATCTGAGATATCACCAGTTGGAGAGGAACCTTGCTTAGCTTCGCGCCAATCCTGACTAGTACCAGCTTCAACCTCTTTGCTGTATTTGTTTACTGCGTCTGCTGCACCGGAAAGAACATTGTCAGACCTGAAGAAATCAGTGTCGAAAGTCCAGTTAAGCCCTTTAGCTAGCTGCTCACCACCTTTCTCAAACATTGAGCCAAAGCCTTGAGCACCATACCCAACACCTGAAACAGCACCGGCAGATACCTCTCTTGCGATGTTCTCAAGTGTTCCAACATTCTTGGGTTCAACTACTTCAAGCTCTTTCTCTGGCTCAACTGCTTGAGGCGGGGTATATAGATCGTTTTCTGGCTCATCATCAAAACTACCGAAATGCTGCGATGCGAAGCTCTCTATCTGATCTTGGGTCGCGTCCTCCGGTACTTCTATCCTAGCTATTCGACCATCTGGTAGCTGAACTCTTGCTATTGGCATTATTCAAATCCTAGAAGTTTAATCCCAGCTGCTTTGTAACCTGTACGAAAAGGAATTCTTGTGTAGTCAGTGGTGCTCTTCTTGTCTTCTTTCTTGTCTTCTTTCTTGCTGCCTAGTCTTTCTTTCTGCTCCTTGTCAAACTCTTCCCATACATTTTTGGCGTCAGCCCTGTACCCCTTCATAAATCGGGCTTCCATTTCGCTAGAAGTCTCCTTATTGTTGGCATATTTGCCTTTGCTGAACTTGTAGTCGTTGGTTTCCACTTCAAGCTTCACCGCAGCTTGGGCCATCTCGCGTAGTTCAGCAGTTTTTTCTGGTCTTGGTAAGACTAAACCAGTGAATCTATCCATTGGGCCGCTAGCTGAATTGATATAGGTATGCCCAGCAGCACCAACACCTTTCTTGACTGCAATCCTCTCTTTAGATTCCAGATCAAGCTTATCCTGTTTTGCTTCTGCCTCTTCACCAGCAACACGCTCGCTAGTCTGGAACGCTTGTTTCTTGGCTGTAACACCTTCCTGATATGTGCGCTCTTCTTTCAACGCCTCAGCCTTAAGCTTCTGTAACGCCTGCTCACGCTCAGCCATAATGTTTGATTTATGCTGCTCAAGAAGTACAGGGACAGCTACCTGCGCCGCACCTTGCATTAAGTCTTGTAGTCGAAAGCCCATGCTATGTACCTATCTGCTGATTGATTATTCCTGGCAGTTGTTGCGCTGGCTGTTGAGGAGCCGCTTGTGTCTGACCTACAGCACCTTCTTGCTCTTGTCTAACAGCTTGCAAGTCTTGATCGCTCATCTCGCTCATAACCTGCTGTATCTCGTCAGGATCAATGTCGTACTCTTCGCCTATCGCCATCATTAGATGTTGCGATGCTTTATTCTGAACTTGGCTATCAACCTGTATAACACCAGCCTCGTTAGCGAACTCTGCTACATTCTCAAGGATCTCACCAGCAGAATGAATAATCACGCCCTCTGGTATTTTACCACCTGACTTTTCATCTATTTGTGAGAATATAGCCGAAGCTACCTTAGCTAGTCTCTCTTCAGGTTCGCCTACGTCCTCATTAGATAGCATGGTCATTATCGATGAGTTTGCTTTTGGGTCTGATAGGATTTTGATACCCGACAAAACAACACGCTCGTAAGCCTCTTGCTCTTCTGGAGTTACGTTAGAGTTATCTGCTGGCTGTTGCGGCTGTTCTTGCTGTACCGCGTCCTGTGGTGGCTCCTGCTGCATAGGTTGCTGCTGTGCCATTAAATCATTGATAGCCATGATTACCCCTGAATCCTTGAATTGATGAACCCGCTCGGGTTTCCAGCGTTCGTTTCTCTTATCGATGATCTAGGAGCAGTCCCGAATCTAATGTGACTAACATCCATATTTCTATCGTAGCGCTTTTCCATTCTGTCTCGTTCATACTCTTCGTACTCGCGCTGCTCTTTCTCGGCTTTGCGTTGATCGTCTGCTGCTGCTGCATTGGATATAGAGTGAACGCCTACCGCTGTGAGTAGTGGGTTTTCCATTGCCCACTTGCCAGCAGACTTGGCGCCACCTACTACCGTTTCAGTTAGCGTTGGATCAACTGTGGGGCTTAGGTTTCCACTACCTACCATCCCATACATTTCAGGCTGACCTAGAGGAATGTTTGATAGAGCTGTCGATCCCTCTGCTGCACCTTGCGCTATTATCTCCTCCATTGATAGCTCGCCTGCCGCCGCATCAACACCCATTAGTGACTCTGATGTAATTCCAGCCGCAGTATCAACTCCCGCTCCTGCGGTAACTGTACCAACCTGTGAGCCTGCCGCCAATTGTGAAGCCTGACTACCAGCAGCAGTCCATGCTCCATTGACGTTCATAGCGAAAGCCGACTGACCTGGGATACTCCAAGCACCGAGCGCTGCACCTCCTAGATAAATCGCGGCACCGATCATTACAATCTTGCCAATCTTGGAGGAAGTAACCTTCTTGAATACTTTTTTAACGCCACTAGCAACGCGCTTAACTGCGCCTTTAATACTGCTAGCCGTTTTAGATAACCACCCCATAACCTATAACCTCTTGCTGAGCTACCTAAACTCCATAAACATTGGTATCTCTGATTGTAAACCGAGCCTTTCTAGTAAGACTCCTATTCTTGGATCTGTGCGGCACTCAAGCGTAAAACAAATCACTTTGATAGCCCTCCGGCCTCTCGCCCACTTCAAAAACTCTCGCATTAACGGCAATCCAGCATTAGGCTTTAGCGTATAAAACTGTACTACTGTAGCCTGCTTGCGCTCATAAAACATCATATCGTGAACTACTGCACTAACCGCCGCCACCACCTTCCCATCTTCTTCAGCCACCCATGCAAAATTGCTGGATGATGAAATGCATTCTATTGCCACTTCTCTGACTTTATCCTTGTCTATCACAAGGTTCTCATAACCAGCCTTGCTTAATGCGTCTAAGCCTAAATCTACAATTGCTTGTGTATCTGATGGCTTGGCTGGTCTAATCATGCTTTACCTGTTAGCTGGTATAGGGTCTTTTGTACGGTATTCTTCCCGCCATGCTGCCTGTTCAGGAGTAAGGCTATCCTCACCCTTAATAACAACCTCTGGTTCTGGCTCAGTTTCTTCTTCCGGCTCAGTCACGATTATTTCATCAATATCAACACCTGCCATACCTCCGTAAGCGCCCATTATCGTGTTAACGCTTGAAATCGATGATTCCACCTGTGTTGCTTTAGCCTCTGGAGTCATATTAGGGTCGGCCATAATAGCGCCCAACGCCGCCAATTCAGACGAGAATATATTTGCTACGCCCACATTAGTCTGCATAAGATTCGCATGTTTGTTGGTTAGCTTCTGGAGCGCGACTGAATGTTTCTGATCTAAGTTATCAAGATCAACAGCTTGCATGTAATCCCGCCAGCTTTGGTCGCTTGCTGCGCCCGTTAGGTACTCATCCCTATTCTGTTGGTTCTCTGCCTGATTGTCATCTCTCGCCATATCTAATAGATTTTGCGCATCAGCCGCTTCTATGCCTAGATCTGCCGCAAGCTGTATCGCTCCGTATTCTGTATCTCTGCCGTGATCCATTTTAACTATATCATATACATGCTGGTAATCTGCCTCCTTCATATTAAGCTTAGAACCGAGTCTTAATAGATTCCCCTCGCCTTCGTATTGGATGCCCATCGCTGTAACATCTTGTTCGCCTTTCTGCTCTAAAATCCTTGCGTCATAAACATATTGGGCATCCATAACCGTCATGCCATACTTGTTAGCCAGTTCCAGCACTATTTCTTGCGTTTCTCTTGCGTATGTATCGCGGTCTGCCTCTCCCTGTATTCTCTGCGCACCTACTGCAAGCTCATTAATGAGTGCTCGGTCATCCGCGCTTATATTGTACGTATTTTCTATTTCAGCAGCCTTAGCGTTAATTACGCCTAGCTCTTTTTGTAGCCTTGAACTAATGCCTCCTTGTTGGGCTTGTAACTGTGACTGGATAGCCCCCTGCTCTCTTTGTAGCCTAGAAGATACTTCACCTTGTGCGCCTATAGCTGATAGCTCTTGTTGGCCTGCTCGCTCTTGCTTTGCCGCCTGATTAGTTTGCTCTGCCGTAAACCCGTACGCTTTGTTGGCTTCTGCCTGATTTGATAGCTTGGTTTGTAATGATTGAGCCGAGTCTTGAGATGCGATAGGAAGGGAATAATCATATCTTGCACGCTCACCCTCACCGACAGCCATAGAGGTATTAAGTACGCCTTTGCGATTAGCTGCTTGCTGGCTTCTTGTTACTTCACTTTGTAGCGCTGGGCCTTCGCGGTTAATAATGCTTTGTACGCGCTGCTCTACCGTATCTTCAGGGTCAAGCTCTACACGCTCAGCCTCATAGCCGGAAATACTGCCGAAAGGGTTTTTCTTGTTTATGCTTGTTTGGATTATTCCAGCCATTTCATCTACCCGCTAATTTGAATCTATTATACATCACATATCTGTCTAGCTCTATTTAGACTTTCCAGCAGACTTCTCTAGCGTCCTTAACCCACCTAAGCCTAATAAAGCCATGACTAAAGGCATTAGTGCCTCAGTGGGCATATCCGGTCCTGCTGCTCCTGTGTGCCATTGTAAAATAGGGTTGATCACGAAAGGGAATGATAGCCCAGCTGCGCACACCCACCCAATGGCTGGTCGCCATCCGGCAATAAACACAGATCTATGCTGAGCTTCTAGCTTGTTGATCTCTGCTTGTAGAATATGAGGTTGCTGCCTGATTTTCTCCATTACTGCTGCTGCCTGTGCTTTCTCTTCATCCGAAGTGAACAGCTTATCCAGCGCAGTTCCAACAGCCTCTACAGGCTCAGCAATACCGCTACCTATCAATTTGCTCCACCAGCTCATATCTCCCCCTTAAAACGAATGCGAAAAGTACAGTCTTTATACGCCTTCATTGGGTCACTAATCCAACTTGTAGTATTGTGCTTCATCTCGACTTTATACCCAATCCACACATTTTTACTTATGTAATTATAATATTTCTTACCTGTGCGCTTATCAATCGCAGCGTATAAATTACCAGATATCCGCTTGACTACACATTTAGATACATCGCAGCCAATATGTTTGTAGTAGCGTGAGAAATTATTACAAGGATTGCGCCAAGCCATCCACCAATAGCATTTAAGCCATGTATGGTCAGCCATCCACTTGGGGAATTGATCACCTGTATTCCAAAAATCTAGCCTAGAGTCGCCGTAGATGCCATCACGAGGATTGTCAAAAGGGTCGAATATCTTCTTAGCCTTCAACCTCTGTAATCGCCATTTTGTCCCATCAAAAGGATGAACGTTTGGCATCGCAAAAGGAACAACGAAAACACCTAACACCATCATAATGAACCGTAAGAATAAGATCACAGTCCATTGCGTGATAGCAGCTAGATAGTGTTTCACAACGGCTTACCCTCCATTATTGTGTCATGTCGTTCTTGTGTGATCAAACCGACAGCAACCAGATAGGCCATAGATTGCGTAATCCTTGCACTTGTCGCCATGTCGAATTGACGCCCTTGAGCATAACCCATGGTTCTCAAAATATTAATTACATTATCATCAACTGAGTCATGTATATCTTTGCTCTCTGTCGGAGTAAACAAAGAGAAAAACTCGTCGATATAAACCATTGTTGTATGCGTTGGTGCTGGTGCTGGCTCGTCGTAGCTTTCTTCTCCAACCTTTACACCATTCTTTAAAACGTCACGAGTAGGCATAAATCCCCCTTATGTTAGGTAATAATCGTATGTTAGGTAAATAGGGTCTACACCATCACCCGCAAACTCGATAAGTAACGACTCATTAAACACTATCTGACCATTGGTTGTGGCGCTATTGCTTGCATTATCATACACAGAGCCTACAGGGCACCTAGACTCGGTTGCATTGAAAGTTCCCGTGTCATCAAGAACCTCAGTCCCATCAATAGTGACCTTAACCTCCACACCAGCCCCTAATGCATTAGAACCAGATCCATAGCCAAGAAAGGTTAATACGCCGCTTGACGTTAAGCTTAGTGCGTTAGCTAGTGATGCAGTTGTTCTGCTTGTCTCCGTACCTCCAACATATGTTATTAGGCTCTGCCCAGGAGTCCCGGACGTGGCCCCAGCAAAAAGAGCTGTAGGAGGCGATATACCGCGCCCAACTACGCTTGATAATGATACGTCAGTCATTTAGGTAATCTCCGCTGTTGTGGTTGTGGTTGCTACCAATCTGGTTGATTCGCCAACCGCTAAGGTTAAGTCGCCACCTATATCTGAATCTTGGAATGTAATCGTGTTTGTACTTGCTGCAATCCTGCATGTGTTGGCTGTTGTGCTATCCATTCGATGTATGATGAATATTGAGCCGACCGTCATAGGTGCGGGTAGTGTCATTACTACCGTTCCGCTAGAGCAATCTACGTTAATACCTGCTGCCGCTACCAGTGTTGCACTAGCTGTAACTGGAGCGCCCCAACTAGCATCAGTCATATCGACCGATAGACCACCTAACGTCAATCCAGCAAATTCCGGTGTATCTGTAGTGTCTAACTCTAAATAGGCTCTTTGATTAGCAGGTGTGGCATAAGCCATTACGTCTACGCCGACCTCTAAATCAAGCAAGGCTCTTGCTTGTGCTGCTGTCTTGGCCTCTTGTGCTGTACCGGCAGTATTAACAAATACTACGCTATCACCATTGCCTGTTAGCGCTACACATTTATCAAAGGCTGCATCAGTCAGTGTGAATTGATCTCTAATTGCAGAGGATGAACCCTGCGAGCCGGTTGCCGGTACTCCTGTTGTGTTGTAGTAATCACTCATATTATTCTCTCAGCAATCGTCTTAAGGTGAATCTAATTAAAGCGCCCGACATAAGAACTGGTGTGAAGTAGTCAGAGTTAGACGTAATAATTAAACCTATGTTCTCACCACTACCTCTTAGCTTGTTAGTAGTGGGCGATAATGTCTGGCCATCCCAGATAAACGAATCCCATGTGAATAGATCCCATCGAGACTCAGAAAAGGCCATAGTATTTGTGTCCACTCCTGGCTGTACTAGCTCGGTAGTCCCGTAGCTTAATTCGTAGCTAAAGTCGTACTCCGCATAGCCAAGCCCTTCAGTTTCAATAGCAATCCCTATGTATTTCTTTATCCATCTCAAATACTTGCTGAAAACGAAGTGGAAGAACATGAAAGCGTCAATTGCTCCACCATCAAAAGAAGTGCCTTTTTCCATTTGGTAGATCATGCCATCATCACTACCGAACATTATCTCTTCGTTTCCCGCGTTATCCTCTAATGAGTAGATAGCTGTGACTACATGATCAAGCGTGACAGGCATAATGCCTTTGATCTTCTTGCCATCCATAGTGATATAGAGTGCTGTCTTATCAGTATAGAATATGCGGTACTGGTTCTTATCCCTGACTACGCAAGATGCTGTAGATAGTGGCTTCTTCTCATCGAAAACAGCTTGAATATCTCGTGATAGCGTAGAGTGCTGAAAGTTTCCATATTCTTGTGCTGTATAAAGGTTGGTTATACCTCTATCATCTTGGAATATAGTCATACCTATTTGCTGGATAGTATGAGCAAAAGCACCAACCTCGTCACGATATCTGACTAATTCCCAGTCAGCAGAGCTTGATCCGTACAGCATGTGTACAGTATTTCTATTGTAGATGCCTAATGTAGCTCCACCCTGCGCTCCTGGCTCGGACATAAACCCGTTTATCGTATCTCCGGTAGCTAATTCACCAGCACCAAATACAGGACTCCAAATATAGGGAGTATTAATGCCTGAATGTTGAGCAGAGCCACCGAACGCGAAGAATAAATGGTTTTTATGTACAAATACGTGCGTAGGTGTGTCGGTAGTCATTCCTGTCGCTATCGGAACATAAACAGTACCATCAAACTCAAAGCCTTGATTAACACCATCGCAGCCATAGATACGCTGAGCTCCAGCTTCACCACCAAACTGGTTAATGTGGAACTCATACCTACCACTAGGAGATAACGTAATAGCGGCCTCTGCTACTGATATGGTTGCCGTACCACCGCCCGAGAGTGTGGCGGCGGCTGCTGTGATCGACCCAGGTGCGCCGGCGTTAATGATTATCCTTCCTGCTGCCGTTCCCGCTGTCCAGCTACCGCTTTCTGTGATAACTCTCAATACGGTAGTTGAATTGGCCCCGACAGTTAACGTTTCTCCTTCTGCTGGTTCACCGCTAGCCCAATTACCCGTAGTGAATGTCACTGTGTAATTCAGTGAGACTGACGACCAGCCGCTTCCTGTGGATTTATAGATCTCGGTAGCTGTACCACCTGCGTTATTCCTAAAAGCGTACTTAACATCATTAAGCCTAGTAACACCTAAGATATCGCCAGATCCCGTAACAGCCGCTATATCGCCTCTGTACTCATCAGCAGATAGATTTAGGTACTGAGCGTGCAGTAGGCTAGTAGACGCCCCTGAAGGAGTAGCTAGAGAGGATGCTGTACCCTCGGTAGATGCTGATACCTGTAAATCATTGGTGGCATCAAAAGTGCCTGTAATCTTTGTGAGAACTAGATAGTTTGGTGTTTCCGATGTAACAACAGCAACTACTACTCCGGTAGCTCCAGAAACTAGCTGTGTGACTGTATCGCCATCCGAGAACTCGCCGGATATGGTTACTTCAAGTATCGAATAGCCTGCATCTGATGGGCTTGCCTGCCCGTCAAAGCGCTCATAACCTGTTACGGTTTGATAACCTTGATTTATGCCTAGCTCATAGTTTTTAGTTGATCTTACTTTACCTGAAGGCACCGACCATTTTGGTGTTTCAGTATCAAGCCCTCCACTGAACGGAATAAAGTCAGTGCGAACTGTGGGCATCTTCATATTTGAGAACTTCCCAAACATGCTCATGCTAGCGACCTTGCTTTACCAAAGCGCTCTAATTGATTGGCTTCTAGCTGCCTCATAAACGTACGCTTCTTCTGCTTGGCTCTTGCTAGAACCTCTGGGGCTGCTTCAAGATACCCGTAGTTCTCGATAGCGTACCAAGTGATTAGATCATGGAACTGTACAGGCATCTCTGGCACATCAGCATCTAGCGCTAGTATTTGTGCAGATCTCCAGTATTCCCCTGTGACAACATATATGCCGTTGGGTACTGGGCCTAATAGAATTTGGTCTTGTGGATCAACAGTGATATGAGCCGGATAAGAATCGACCTGAGTGCTGATCTTGTAAATTTGCTTAAAAGGCTCCCACTGTGAATATATCAACCAGTTTTGAGTACCTACACCCGCAGACTGTAAATATATAGTGGGAGGTGCGGCACGATCCGCAAAGCGCCATTGCGAAAATCTCGTAATAGCTGAAGCTGTAGTTGAATCAACCGCGTCACCGAAGGCGTACGTATCATCACTATCAGCAGTGGTTAACGTGAATCCATGACGAAGAAAGCGCCAGTGACCACCGTTACGGTTTTGGACCTCTTTATAGGAATTCTTTACCCATCGTACGATATCTCCTAGCTGGCCTGTTTGGTTAATAGTTGTTACTGGCCCGACGCCAGGAATACCAACCTCTCTAGCTGCGTCTTGACATAGTTCAAGAAACGTTGACATTCCTGTACCTCAATTAGTCTTGGGCTAATACACATTGCAACCATGAGTTGCCTATCTTGCTATCACCAATAGTGGTGAACGGGTAGCGCAGTCCTTTTGTAGATGTGTTTAGCACAGTTCTTGCTCCATCACTGAGAGTAACCTCTTTGTTCTGGTAGCTGACCGGCTTAGCTCTAGCTAGCTGCTCAACGATATAGCGAGGCACTTCCTTTTCATCGCCAAATCTGAACATAACGCTCTTGTTGTTCACCGAGACAGAAAAATGATCAACTTCCATATCGTTGTTTGATTCGTAGATCTTAACTCTCACTTTCTCATGCATGAACCGCTCAATGCGCTCCTTGTCCTGAAATTGTGGGGAGTTAATATCGAACATACCCGTCACGATAGAGGTGTCGTCCATATCTCTTGAAACGCCAAGATCTTGATCGGCAGCTTCCAGCGTAGGCCGGATAACAACTGGTGTATCCTTAGCCTTGTTGGACTTCATAAACTCAAGAATAGCCTTATTGGTATTCCCGATTTCTTCAATTTCACTAGCGAGATTACTGATAGCTTTATCGGTATTCTCTACCACCTTATCAAGTCGATCTTGGACTTTTCCAGCAGTTAGGCGCGTTTTCTTGTCTGATACAGGTAGCTCTTTATCGGCTTCCATTAGTTTTCTCCGGTAGGTAATGCCGCCCGAAGACGGCGTTTAGTGATTAAGTAGCTTGCGTGGTTGTCATCCCATCAAAGGCTTTACACATTCCATCTAAATACCAGTTCGTACCATCACTCCAAACATGAGCGTAATCCCCATGCAATGCTTTGGAAGCGATAAAACTGATAGTGTCGGCATCCGTAACGGTTGCAACATCAGAGGCGGCGTTCATATCAGGGGAGGCTAGATTACCTACGATGATATTAGCGCTAGCGTTAGTAACTACTGTGTGCGTAGTTGTAGGCTCTGTAGCTCCGATATGGAACCAGAACTCAAGCCCTGCTGCTGGTGCAGGCAGAGTGCTAACAAATGCTGTAGCTGTATTTAAAATGAAATGCGTTCTATTCTCGGCAGCAGTAATAACGTTAGTAGTAGTTACGGACTCCGTTAATGTCCCGCCGTTTAATGATGCTAAATCAATCAAACTAACAGTTGTTGTAGTGCCATCAGCATTAACAACATCAACTTTCGAGTTTTTAGCAAAGCGCAAATAATCAGTAACAGTTAGCTTGTCTTGACGATCATGTAATCTTGACATGATAAATCCTCATTAATAAAAGCGTATGCCCCACCGAGGTAGGGCATCGAATGTTATGTATTTTGCGGTCTACGAGGTAGAGTCGCTACGTTAACTGCTGTCTCAGCTACCATGCCGGTAACAGTCCAGTTGGTAGTTCCAAAAGTCCATGCAGAACCAGTGCTACCATTCTTGGCAATTATGTAACCAATAGGACAAATAGCGTCCAGATCTACATCACCAAAAGGCGGGTAATACAAAGGTTCGTCGGTATCGGCATCCATAGCTACAACAGGCCCCTGAACTACACCGATAGCACCCGCCGCAGTCACACCAAATACAAGAGAACAAGCCTCGCTTGCAGCTAGAGCCACAAAAGCAGCGCCAGTTGTAGCATCTGTAGTAGGTGTAGCAGTATTGGTTTGAGCAGTAAGGATAGTAGTGTAAATACCATCGATTACGCACTCAGTTGCAACTGTAGTTGTGTAAGTGCTAGTTGTACCTTCGACTAGCTTTGCGTTGATGAGATTCGCAGTGATCCCATATAATTGTGATGCTTGTGACATTGTGTTTTCTCCATTAACCGGATAAGCCGGAAATTAATGCTGGCAGTATTGCCATTTAGAGACTGGGCTAGCTCTCTATTGTATAAATTTTACTTTAAAAGGTTCTTGATCTCGCTTGTCGTAGCATGATCTTGAGCAATATTTACCGTTACCCCTCTCCACATCACTACGCTTAGCCTCAAACTCTGAATCACAAGTTAAGCAGTTAACAGATAACTTATAAGGCATACCCGAAACTAGACCTTCAATCTCAGGCCAAACATGACCAAACATTGGAGCATCACCGTTATGGATAACCCTGTGTGCAGAAGCAGTGCAAGCAAGTAAGTTGCTCGCTTCATTATGTGTTTTATCTTCATCTAAGTGATGAATATGAATCTCAGGTCGTAAATACTCAACCCCTTCATGCATAACTAGAAATGGATGCCCTGGCGACTTATCTCTAAGCTCGGACTCCATTACTAATCTATGCTCAAACACATAATTTACTTTACCGCCGTAAGGATGGCTTGGTGTATGCAGATAAATATATCCATCGGTGTGCGTTGTACGACCACCTTTCCACCCATTACCATCTGAGCCTTTACCCATATTGTCATTTCTATGCGCATCTGCACACTTCATTGAGCAATACACCCTGCGGACTTCGTGGCACTTAGGAACGGAAAATAAACTTCCGCACGCTTTACAGTTCAACTTAACTCGCTTCTCTTCGTAGCCTTTGGCAATCAATTTGCCTCGACACTCCAAGCCGCATGTTTTAGCTGAATTAGCTCTACTGGAAACAACTGTAAATTCAGCGCCACAAATAACGCACTCTTTATCTACTCTAGGCTTTCTCATAGCAATCTCCCACTGAAAAGACGGAG
>Ga0255047_10001788_pt1 | contig 14920 bp, 12 predicted proteins | sample JV7_2_1_MG_FD_183640 | JGI IMG/M metagenome (GOLD analysis project Ga0255047, IMG submission 183640) | Seawater microbial communities from Jervis Inlet, British Columbia, Canada - JV7_2_1 | ecosystem: Environmental > Aquatic > Marine > Inlet | place: Canada: British Columbia | collected 2016-10-06
CACCGTTTACCGGGTTGGTGTGGTCGAACACACCCAGCAGCGAGTTCTCGGCGCCTTCACCGTTGTCGTCTTCGCGGGTCTCTGGGTCGGTCGACCATTCGTCGTCGAAGTTGCAGGCGCTGTCGTTGCCGGCGTCGCCGTCGCCGGGCCCTGAGACGCTGCCACCCATTTGTTCGCCGATCCCGCATTCGAGTTCCCAGTGCCAGATGTCGACCATCCCGAGACTCGTCTCGAGGTCCGGTTCATTTGAACCCATGTGAGGGCCGGCACCGGATTCGATCGCCCACATCACTCCGTTGGCGGCCGAGAGGTGGAGGTCCTCGGCGCTCCAGTCGTAGTCGTCCTCGACGGTGAACAGCACATACAGGTTGTCGTCGTCGTGGGCCAATTTGAGCGTGGCGTCCTTCGACTCGATCGTCTCACCGAATATCTGTTCCATCGTGAACGACAAGCCTTCGACGCCGGCCCAATCGGCGCTGTCACCATCTACGGTGATCTCCGCCGCAGGCGCATCAATACTCCGCGTCTCCAACTCGACCACAGGCCGGCTGACCTCGCGGTCGGTGAGGTTGACCTCGATGAAGCCCTGGTTGGACGTTTGGACGTGTTCGGCGTCGTCCCAGCCTTCGACACTGTTGTCGGCATCCCAGTACGCGAGCGCCAACAAGCTGGTGCTGCCGACAGCGAACTGGGCGTCTTGGGCGTCGCCGGTCTGCAATGGTCGGCTGACTTCGAATGACCAGGTGCCGTCTTCACCGTTTACCGGGTTGGTGTGGTCGAACACACCCAGCAGCGAGTTCTCGGCGCCTTCACCGTTGTCGTCTTCGCGGGTCTCTGGGTCGGTCGACCATTCGTCGTCGAAGTTGCAGCCGCTGTCGTTGCCGGCGTCGCCGTCGCCGGGCCCCGAGACGCTGCCACCCATTGGCTCACCGATCCCGCATTCGAGTTCCCAGTGCCAGATGTCAACCATCCCGAGACTCGTCTCGAGGTCCGGTTCATTTGAACCCATGTGAGGGCCGGCACCGGAATCGATCGCCCACATCACTCCGGCGGCGGCCGAAAGGTGGAGGTCGTCGGCGAGCCAGTCGTAGTCGTCCTCGACGCTGAACAACACATAGAAGTTCTCGTAATCGTGGGCAACTTTGAGCGTGGCGTCCTTCGACTCGATCGTCTCACCGAATATCTGTTCCATCGTGAACGACAAGCCCTCGACGCCAGCCCAATCCGCGGTGTCACCATCTACGGTGATCCCCGCCACCGGCGCATCAATACTCCGCGTCTCCATCTCGACCACCGGGTCGGTGATCTCCACCGGGTCAGTGATCTCAACAAGTGGGGTGGCCTCGTCGTCGTCGTCGCCGCCACACGCGGCAACCAACAACGTCATCGCTGCGATCGACGCGAGCACCTTCTGTGTCTTCATTTCATTTCCCTCCCGTTTGAATTTGGGCCCGCGATCGGGCCTGAATCCCAACGTACGAACCGGACGGACCGGTTGACAGTCCCCCATCGGGTGCTGAGGGTCCCCCATTCGGGGGATGCGCGGTCCAAGCCGTCGCCCCGGTCGACGCACGCTCGATCGCTGGGCCGCTCAGTCGATCAGGCCAACCCGCAGGGCGGTGGCTGGGCCGCTCAGTCGATCAGGCCGACCCGCAGCGCGGTGGCTGTCGCCTCGGCCCGGCTGCGGACTTCGAGGCGGACGTAGAGCGCCTTGACGTGGGTCTTCACCGTTGTCTCGCTGATCCCGAGCTCTCTCGCGATCTGCTTGTTCTCCCGGTCGTTGGACATCAGCCGCAGGACCTCGAGCTCGCGAGGACTCAGATGTGGGAGGCCGGTCTCGTGGGGAGCGGTTACCACGGCGCCCGCCAGCTCTCCCTGTAGGTAGGGCTTGCCGGCGGCGACCAGCTCGAGCGCCCGCACGAGTTCGTCGAGCCCCGCGCTCTTCAAGAGATAGCCCAACGCCCCGAGCCGCAGGGCTTGTTGGACGTACCCCGCTTGGTCGTGCATCGTGAGCATGATCACCTTGACGTCGGGATGATCGCGACGCAGACGCTCGAGCGCCTCAAGCCCGCTCATCTCGGGCATGTGCACGTCGAGCAGCACCACGTCGGGATGGATCTGATCGACCGTGGCCAGCAGCTCGGCGCCGCTCCCGGCCTCGCCGACCAGGTCGATCCCGTCGATCCCTCCCAGCATGTAAGCGAGGCCCTCTCGAACGATCCGGTGATCGTCGACCAGCATCACCCGAACCGTCACGGCAAATCTCCCGAGATCGGGACCATCGCCCGGAACAAGGTTCCTCGACCACGCGTCGACGTCACATTCAGTTTGCCGCCGATCGCTTCTAGGCGCTCCCGGGCGGTAACGAGGCCGAGGCCCTCGGGCGCCCTCGCTCCGGTCCCGTCGTCGCGGATCGAGACGACGACATCATGGGCGGTGGATCCGAGCTCGACCTCTGCGTTTGTGGCGTTTGCGTGCTTGCGGATGTTGATGATCGCCTCTCGCGCTGCGTGCACCAGAGCGATCTTCGCTGCCTTTCCAAGCGACGAGCCGTCGACGTCACCGATCTCGAGATCGATCATAAGGTCGGTCTCGGCCATCGCCGTGTCGACGATCTGTTCGATCGACGATGCCAGCCCGAGGTCCTCGTCGACGCCTCTGTGGAGGGTGCGCAGCTCGCCGCGCAGGGTTCGATCGATGTCGCGGGTGAGGTCGGTGAGCCGCTCCAGCTCCGGCTGTGCCGGATGGTCGGGTGCGAGCGCAGCACGCGAACCCTCCAGCCCGTAGAGCAGCCTGAACAGTGGCTGGCCGACGTCGTCATGCAGCGCTCCAACGGTGCGGCGACGCTCATCCTCCTGGGCGTGGAACAAGGAGCCGAGCAGCTGCTCCGCCTGCCGTCTGCGCCGGTCGAGTACCTGCGCCGCCGACACGGCCAGCGCCGCCATGAAGATCCCGAGCACGCTTATTCCGGTGCCGATCGCCAGCCACACGTTGCGGCGGACGTCACTCAGTGACGCGTTCAGGGCGTCGGCGCGTTGCTCCACCTCGAACACACCGATCGTGACGCCGTCGCGGCCATGAACAGGCGCGAAGAACTCCATCACCTCCACGGACGAGCGTTCGAACTCGTGCGACGGCTCCGAGTGGTCGCTGAACTCGAACGTCGGTGTGCCGCTAAGGGCGCGCTCGGCCGCCGGTGACAGTTCGAACCGACTGCCGACCAATCGTGTGTCATCGCTGTAGACCACCGTGCCGTCGGCCGTCCAGAGCTTGACGCGAACGGTCTCACCGCCGAGCAGGCTGAATTCGATATTATTCTCGAGACGCTCGTAGCTCGGCGAGGCCGGCAGCCCGATCGGCATCAGCCCGCGGGCAGCGATCTCGTCGCCGATGGTCCCGATCAACTCGGCCCGCGCCTCTAGCAGGTGCTGGCGGACGAGACGCGGGATCCAGATGCCCAGCACGACCGCGACCCCCAGCGAGAGCACTACACCGGCAAAGGCCACGCGGCCTACGACGCCGATCTCGCCCCACTGGACTCGCGCCGCTCCGACGGCGCGTCGCCGACGCGGGGCAGACGACACATCGCTCATCCCCCAAGTGTGTCACCTTGACCCCGGCTGGCTCCTCGTCGGCGCTGGCGGCGCCGTAGATCGCGCAGTCCCGCCCGATCGTCGCGACGTCGGCTGCGTCGACGCAGGACGGTGAGTTGTTGGCGCAACACAATGATCTCGAGGCCCTTGGACCGGCCAGAGCGGACTGCGAGACGGGCCAGCATGGCGATGAGGCGGCAAACAACACGAGACACAGTGTCCAGGATGGAGGCGCGTTTGCCGGCCCCCTCAACGACCGAGTTTCCGACCCCACAGGTTGCCCCGTGAATTACGACGACACCACGTGGGGTACATCGATGAGATCGCTGGTTAACGTCGGCTGACCGGCCCGCGCGTTCGTCATGACACGAGTATCTCCCGAGTGGTCGTGTCGTGCGAACCCTGCGTGGACGGTTCGCCGAGTACGGAGGGATGTCGGTCAGCCTGGTCGGCGGCGGGCGATGACCGGTGGGCGGGGCTCGCCCCGGTACCACGGTAGATCACTGGGTGGCGACACGTTCTGGATCCGGCCGTGGCATCGCTTGACCTTCAGGCCGCTGCCGCACGGACAGGGATCGTTGCGACCGGCCTGCTGCAGGGCGTCGTAGAAGGGGGTCTCCTGGCGGGCGATCAATTCGATCACATCGGAAGCTGGGTGGCCTTCTTGGATCAGGCCCACCAGCATCGTCAGCGGTTGATCGACGTGGCGGAAGAACTGCTTGAAGCCGGCACACAGGTAGTTCAGTCCAGGCTCGCCTTCGGGCGTGGTGATGAACCGGTTCTTCGGACACTCGCCGTGACAGGCGAACCGGACGTCGCAGTCGAGGCAGTACTGCGGGAGGCCGTCGCGCTTGTCCTGGCCGAATTCGTACTGCCGCCGGCTCGCCACCATGTCCACCATGGAGGCATCGTCGAGGTTGCCCAGCAGGAAATCCGGATCGACGAAGTGGTCACACGAGTAGAGGTCGCCGTTGTGTTCCAACGCCACGCCGAGTCCGCACGTCTCGTTGAACACACACATGCCGGATGATGCCCGCCCAGCCCAGTTGCTGGCCGTGGCCTCGAACGTCTGCACGAACACGTCGCCCACGTCGTTGCGGACCCACTCGTCGAAGATCGTGACGAGGAAGTTGCCGAACTGTTTGGCGGTCACCGATCGCTCGGATGCGAAGGTGCCCCGCAGATGCGCCGGCTGACCGTGCTCGTCGACTCGTTCCACCACCGGGATGAACTGGATCCAGTCGGTCTTCACCTCGTCGCGCAAGAACCGGTACACGTCGAGTGGGTACTCGGCGTTGACACGGTTGACCGTGGTGAGGATGTTGTACTCGACCCCGTGCTTCTGGAGCAGCCGAAGCCCCCGCATCACCTTGTCGAACGATCCCTCGCCACGCTTGTTGACTCGGAACGCATCGTGGAGCTGGCGTGGCCCGTCGATGCTGATGCCGATCAGGAAGTCGTGTTCCTTGTAGAATTCACACCACTCGTCGGTGAGCAGTGTGCCGTTCGTCTGCATCGTATTGAGGAACGACATGCCGGGCTTGCGGTAGCGCTGCTCGAGTTCGATCGACCTGCGATAGAAGTCGAGGCCCATGAGCGTGGGCTCTCCGCCTTGCCAGGCCACGGTGACCTGAGGGGCGCGATGTGACTCGATCAGTTGACGGATGTACGTCTCTTGTTGCTCGTCCGACATCCGGAAGCGGTCGCCCTCGTAGAGCAGCTCCTTGTCGAGGAAGAAGCAGTACGTGCAGGCGAGATTGCAGATCGCCCCGGTCGGCTTGGCGAGGACGTGCACGCCCGGAGGCGACCAAGCGGGCGACTCGGGTTCGTGACCGCTGGACCGCACCGTGGGTGGCGGCACCGAAACCGGCATCACGTCGTCTCCTCGTGCCACGTCATGATCCAGAGGTTAGTGGTGGGTTTCGAACGACCGAGGGTCGTAAGACCTGATCTTTCGCCGGCGCCGGGGCAACAACGTCGGTGCACGGGCCACTCGAGCCCGCCGAGGCGGTATTCGGACGAACCTGACATGCTGCGGGCATGTCGAGAGGGCACTGCCGCACTGGCGGACCGGATGCATGGCTTCTGTTGCGTGGATCGATTGGGTGGCGCGATGCAACGGTTTGTCGGTGGAGTCCGGTCAGATTGCTTGGGCGAGTTCGTCGAACGCTGTCGCGACGTGTAGTCGCCGATCGAGGGCTTCGACACCGAGTTCGCAACGGCCGCGCCGAAGGTTCTGAGAGACCGCGTGACCACGAAACAGTTCATCGACCACACGTGGCAACGGCGCAGCGAGATCGGTCACTTCGTCAGGCGGGTTGTGGCTGGACAGGACCATCGCGAAGAAGGTACGAGCAGCGGCGAGATTACGTCGTTTCGAGACGTACGCGTCGATGACCTGGCCACAGTAGACATCGCCGTGCGGCTGACTTGCGGGGTGCTCGACTTCTCACCGCAGGCGTTCTACAGGTGGCGCTCCAGCCCGGTCTGTAGCAGCGACATCCCAGATGCGTACCTAACGAACGCTCTTGTCGACCTGCACGCCGACAACCCCGAGTTCGGCTACCGGGGCTCCTGGCTGACGAACTTGAGCACGCCGGTCCACCAGGCGGCGAACGACGCGGGTGGCGGCTGTGCCATGATCACCTCATCTGGCCGGTGACGCCCGAAGCGATTATCTCCGCGACAGCCGGTACAACCACAGAACTACAACCATGGCCACCACGAGGGCACAACTCGTCTCAGGACGGACCCGCCGGCGAGATCTACAAGATCAACGGCCTCCGCAGGCTGAGATGCGATCCACCGAGTCTCGCCCGGTTCGCTGACGGCAGGCTCAGACTCGAGTAGCGAAACCACAACATGCCTGGTAGATCGCGCCCAGGGCGGGATTTGACCCGGACGTCCTCGCGGGCGACGGGGTTCAAGACTTCAAAGAGTCGTCCGGCGAGATCGCTCCTGCTCGTCTGGACCTGTTCAGGCGGGGTGCGGTGGTTCGGCTCGTCCGCCGAGACCGGCCGATTCCGGCCAGTGCAGGCGAGTCTGTGTAGGAATTGTGCAGGGATCTGATCGTTCTGTCAGTCATCGCTTGTTCCTCCTGCGCCGGCAGGGGCGAGTTCGCGTTCGAGCTCTGGGCACCACGGGACCTGGCAGTCAGGCGTCCAGGCATCGGTGGAAACGGGATCGGTGGTCTCGGTGGCGGGGGTTCGGGGGAGAACAACGCTGAGTGCGAGTCCGATCGCGATCGGTATCGCCAGGACGGCGAAGGCGTTACTGAACCCGGCCCCGGCGCCGTCATGTAGTGGGTTGAGCGGGTCAGCATCGGGGCCGGTATTGATCACGATCGAGGAGAACAGGGTGGCGCCGAAGCTGCCACCGATGAAGAACATCATCGTGTTGAGACTCAACGCCGATGCCAGGTCCTTGGCGCTCACCAACCGCGATACCACTGCCGCCAGGGGGGTGTTGACCAGGGCGAATCCGGCCGATAACACGACCGCCAGCATCGCCACGGTCCAGCGTGACGTTCCGACCCAGGTCGACAGGGTCAGTGTTCCGGCGATCATCAGGGCTGCTCCCGCTCGGACGGGTATCGCGGCGCCGATCTTGTCCACGACGCGACCGGCCACGACACCGACGATCGCGGTCGTCAGCGCGGCGGGGACGAGCGCCGCGCCGATCTCGAGGGTTGACATGTCATGCAGGGCGTTGAACAGGAACGGGTAGCCGATCTGGGCGGCCAGGTTGGCGAACGTGATCGCGAAGCCGAGCAACGTCAACAGCACATAGCTGCGGTTGGTGATCAGCGCTTTGGGGATGAACGACGTGGTGCCGTGACGTTGATGGACGACAAAGCTCACCAGAGCGACCGCGGCGAAGATCGACGCCGCGACCGTGAGCGGTTCGCTCCAACCGGATTGACTGCCTTGGGTGACGAAGAACAACGTCGCCGCGATCCCGAGACCGAACAGAACGCCCCCGACGAGATCGAGTGCCTCATCGGTGACCGATTCGTTGCGATCGAGGTATCTGATGCCGAGCGGGACGTTTACGATCGATAGGGCGCTGATCGCGAACAGCCATCGCCAGTCGGCGAGTTCGGAGATGACGCCGACACCGAGGGGCCCGGCGGCGGCGCCGACACCCATCGTGGCGCTTACGATGCCGAGCACGAATCCACGCCGCTGTTCGGGGTACGCCCGGCTCGCCAGGGTCATCCCCAGTCCGGGGACCGCGGCGCCGCCGATCGCTTGAACGGTTCGGGCAGCCAAGAGGGTTCCAAGGCCGGTCGCCACCGCTGAGAGCGCTGATCCGATGGCGAACACCGCAACACCCACCAGGAACAGTCGTCGGGCCCCGAACCGGGAGGCGAGTCGTCCATAGAAGGGAATCGCCACGCCGTAGACCAGCAGGAATCCGCTCAGCACCCACGAAAGGCCACTGGGTTCAATCTCGAGATCGGCACCGATCTCGGGCAATACGACCGCCACCGCGGAACCGTTGACGACCCCGAAGAACAGAGCCGTGCACACCACGACAAGCACGGCGGGATGACCCACTTGTTCGGCGTCCGGTTCGGGGCTGGGGGTTTCGCTCATCGGAGCATCTGCTGTGGAAACGTCGATGCGATGGTCATCTCTTGGGGACGCCCTTCCGAAGGTGTTCGGTCATGATGTCCACGAACCCGGACATGTCATTGGAACCTAGGCGGCCGAGCTCGACCATCACAGCCTCCCAGGTCACCGGCACGGCCCCGGCCTCGATCAGGCGCTGCATCCCTCGCTCCTGGGCAACACGGTCGGCATGTCCTACATCTTGGCTGCCTTGACCGTCGCGATGACACTGTTGATGAGCACGCCGAAGCCGCAGGCTCACGAGATCCACCTTGGGAAACACTCCCACCGTGGCTTCTTGCGACCACCTACAACCGGTGAGCCGCCGAATCGGCGGCATCGTGCACCTGCTCGAATCGGTCGTGCTCGTCGGACCATGCTTCGCTGTTGTGCACGATCTGCTTGGCTTCGCCGAGGCTGACCTGGAGGACAGCGCGCGTGACCTTGATCGATTCGATCGGTGAGAATCCGTCGGAGCGGAGCTGAGCGAGGACGGCATCCCAGTCCTTGCGCTCGACATCGCTCGCCGGCGTACTCCGCGCCTGACTCATAGCTCCTCCTTTCGCAACCGGATCGTGAGATCGAGTCTACGCCCAGGGCTGACACCGGTCAGGCGGATTCCGGTGACACGGAGCTGCTCGAAGCCGGCCTCGGCCATCTCGGCCACCGCCAGCCGGGCCCAACCGACGAGTTCCCCCGGCGACACCGTCAGCCGGATAGCGCTACGCGGATACACCACAATGTCGCGGAGTTCGATCGTCGATCCAGTCACCACGATCTCGGCGAGCACGTCGATCTGACCGGCGGGTGTCTCGAACGATCGCTCGAAAAACTCACCGTCAATGAATCTCACGATGACGTCCCCTAAGTGCGAGACGCGATGAGCTCGGCGGCGTCGGCATCGAGGCCCTGGGCGACGTGGGAGTAGAGATCGAGGGTGATGGCCTGTTTCATCGTGAAGCCCGACCGGCGGGCTTGGCGGCGCGCCCCGGTCGCAGGGTCGGGGCCGAGATCGACGACGAACGACCGGACGCTCCGCTTGCGCTTCACCGAACCGTTGGTCATGACCACAACGGTAGAGAGAGGGTGTCACGGTCTGTGTCAGGTTCCGGTACCCGGACGACGTCAAGTATCACTACCCATCGACGCCGAGGTGACCGGGAGCGGGCCGCACCGTGTTCCGCTGTTTCCCCTCCATCCAGAGCGCTGCATCGGTCGACTGTAGATTGGGGAACAGCGGGCGAAGGGATGCCTGAAGCGAACGGAAAGCGGAGGATTTCATCGACCCGACAAGGACCAGACGATCGGACGAGGACGTTACTGTCGCGGGCCTGTGCGGGGTCTGCCCGTCCGGTTGTGGCGTCGAAATCGTGCTGCGGAACGGCCGGATCGCGCGCCTACGCCCCCGCAAGGGTCACCCGCAGGGCATCGTTTGCACGCGCGGGGCGCGCGCCGCAGAGGTCGTCTACGCGCCGGAGCGGCTCCCCTATCCGCAGCGGCGCATCGGAGAGCGCGGCGAAGGGCGATTCGAGCGAATCACCTGGGACGACGCCTACGAGCAGATCGTGGACCGGCTCCATGCGATCGCCTGTGAGCACGGCCCGGAGGCGTTGGCCGTCTACACCGGTCGCGGTAACTTCGAGTTCGGACTGACCGAGATGTTCGCGCCCGGCGGCCCGACGGAATCGTCGGCCAATGCGGTGCTCTTCCCGTTCGGCTCGCCGAACGCGACCGGCGTCGGTGCGCTGTGCTTCGTCTCCTACGGGATGATCGCGTCGCGATCCGTGTTCGGTGAGGATTACCGCAACCTGACCGATGATCTAGATCGTGCCGATCTCGTCCTCGTCTGGGGTGCCAACCCGTCGACGGCCTCGCCGCCGTCGAACCTTGTCCGGTTGAAGGCGCTCCAGGCCCGAGGTGGACGCGTCGTCGTGATCGATCCTCGGCGATCGGAGACCGCCCAAGCTTTGGACTCCGAATGGGTCGGGATCCGCCCGGGCACCGACGGCGCGCTCGCCGTCGGCCTGATCAACGTCCTGATCGAGGAGCGGCTGTTTGACGTCGGCTTCGTCGAGCGGTGGACCCATGGCTTCGGCGAGCTCCGCGAGGAGGCACGGGCGTTCCCGCCCGAGCGGGTCGAGAAGATCACAGGCGTCCCCGCCGCGACCGTGCGCGACCTCGCTCGCGCGATCGGCACTGCGCGGGGCTGCTCCGTGCTGATGTACACCGGGCTCGAGTTCACGAACGGCGGCGTCCAGGCGATCCGGGCGGCGTTCATCCTCCAGGCGCTCGCCGGCCACCTCGACGCACCGGGCGGCAAGGTGATCCGGATGCCCGGCCGGCCTCGCCTGCACAAGAACCCGACGCCCGCTCCGGAGGGAGCGCGACCTGCCGTCGGTGCCGCGGAGTTCCCTCTCTACAACGAGGTGCGCCAGGAGGCACACGCTTCGCTTCTGCCGCGGGCAATCCTCGAGGGAGAGCCGTATCCGGTGCGCGGCATGATCGTCTCGGGCAGTTCGATCCAGACCGCCTGGCCCAACCCTGCCCGCTGGCGCCGGGCGCTGGCGTCGCTCGACCTGCTCGTCGTGATCGACCGTTTCCCCACCGCCGATGCGACGTACGCCGACCTCGTGTTGCCGGCGACGACGATGTTCGAGATCGAGTCCTACCAGGAGTACGACCACAGCGTGCAGCTGCGGCGTCGCGTCATCGAGCCGGTCGGGGAAGCCCGCAACGACTACCTGATCTTCGCCGAGCTCGCTCGCCGACTCGGGTACGGCGAGCGCTGGCCCCAGAGCGAGAGGGAGATGGTGGAGCTCGCCCTGCAGGGTACGGGGATCACGTACGACGAACTCGCGGCGAGCGAAGATCCGCTGCCACTGCGGGTCGTCGAGCAGCGCTACCGCAAGTGGGAGAGGGGCGAGTTGCGGGCCGACGGCGCCCCCGGTTTCAACACGCCCACCGGCAAGCTCGAGATCACGAGCGAGTGGCTTCGCAGCTATGGCCACGAACCGCTGCCGCGCTACACGGAGCCGAACGAGAGCCCGCTCAGCTCGCCCGAGCTCGCCGAGGGGTTTCCACTCGTGCTCACCACCGGGGCCCGCACCCGGTCGGAGTTCCGCTCCCAGCACCGCAACATCCCCTCGCTCGTGAAGATGAGGCCCGAACCGGTCGCCCACATCCATCTCGACGACGCTGCAGAGCGCGGGATCGCAGACGGCGACACCGTCGAGGTCGTCACGCCGCGCGGCCGGGTGCTGTTCCGGGCACGCGTCGACGCGGACATCGCGCGCGGCGCCGTCGAGGCCAACATGGGAGGCGGCGGCCCGCTCGGCCCAGAGGCGTGGAAGACCGCGAACGTCAACGTACTCACCGACGAGGATAACTTCGACCCGATCTCGGGCTTCCCCGTCTTCAAGTCGCTCCTGTGCGAGGTCGTCCCACGCAACGGGGCGCCAAGTGCGTTACCCGATGGGCTGGACCGACAGATAGCTCATAACGCGATCAGGTCCGTGGTCGACGGCTAGGGGCCACCCGCAAATCCTGTGAACATCGTGTGATCATCGGTCCGAGTTTGAAACGACGCGACCGCTCTTTATGACAAGCGATCGCGGTGGGCTCGTCACGGCCGCCTCGGCGGCGCCCGCTGCCCCTACGAGAACAACGTCGCCGCGACCACCGACGACCATTTCGTGATTGCTCACACCGATCGCGGCCGCACCGCGCGTCGTCGCAATGTCGACGCATCGAGCGATGTCTTCGTCGCGGCGGTATCCGGCTCGCCATCCCATCAGGCCGGCCCGGGCCAGCATGTCGGCATCACCCCACGGTGACCAGAGATCACGGATCCCGTCCTGTCCAAGGCACACCCCTACTCCGTACTCGTCGAGCAGGTCGAGCGGCAGCGGGTCGACGTTGCCCGGGGCGACGGTCGCGAGGGCGATCTGCAGCTCACCCAACTGTTCGACGAGCGCAGGGATCGTCGGGTCGCCGTCACAGAGACAGAAGGCGTGTGACACGATCACCTTGCCTGTCAGCCCGAGCGCACGAGTGCGCTCGATCACGAGCCCCATCTCCCATCGCCCCAACGCCCCACGATCGTGGAGGTGGAGATCGACGCCGCATCCGTGCCGGTCTGCGAGGGCGAAGATGGCATCGAGGTGCTCGACGGGCTCACCGTCGAACCCGGCCGGGTCGATGCCGCCCACGAGGTCTGCCCCGGCCGACATCGCCGCGTCCATCAACTCCACCGTGCCAGGAGCGACGAGGAGGCCGCTCTGCGGGAACGCCACGATCTGCACATCGATCTGATCGGCACGGTCTGCCGCTGCCTGTGCGACGCTTTCGACCGCTGAGGTGCCGTTGTCGATGTCGACGTCCACGTGGGTTCGGATCAGTGTGGTGCCGCGTTCGATGTACGCATCGAGAAGCCCACCGGCCCGCTCCGCGACCGACGGCAGCTCCCGTCGACCCGCTCGCTCATTGCCGATCAGACCGGCAAGCCCCGGCTCGGCGCTGTGCGGCCGCCACGGCAGACCCCACATCGTCTTGTCGAGATGCGCGTGACCGTCGACCAATCCAGGCAGTGCGAGTTGTCCCTTGCCGTCAACGGTCGGTCCCGACCAGTCGTCGGGCGCTGCGCCGAGCGACTCGATCCGGCCGTTGCGAATCGCAAGCGCAACCGTCTGAGCCGCACCGTCGAGGCGGACGTTGCGCACCAACAGATCGTTGATCGCTGCCTGCCGGTTTGGTCGTCCCCTCATGAGGCCGAGACTGCCACGCGAACAGCGCTATCAAGTCGAGCTCGGAATTCGATCAGTGATTCCACGGTGGCATTCTCTCAGGCGGTGCGACCATAGAACGTGGTCAAGGTCGGCAACATCGCAAGGTCATCGGCTAAGTACACCGATAGGCGGCTCGACTTCAATCATCGCCGAGCAGGCGGGCGATCTCGTCGTAGCTTGCTGAGGCTGCGTGTTGCGCAGCGGTAGTGCCGTCCCGGTCAGCGATGGTCGTGTCGGCGCCCGCCGCGACGAGTAGCAAGACGATCTGCTGATACGGCTCGCTGCCATCGCCGAGCAGTACCGCTTCCATCAGCGCCGTCCAGCCGAGGTCGTTGACGTGATCGACATCGATGCCGGTTTGGAGTACCCATCGCACGTAGTCGACGTGGCCGCGGTCGGCGGCAGGAATGAGCGATGTGCCGCCGAAGCGGTTGAGGATCGCGAGGTCGGGTTCAGCGCTGAGGAGAATCTCGGCGACGTCGACACTGCCGGTCACACCCGTGACGAGCCAGGGCGTGTCGTGTCGATCATCCAGAGCATCGGGGTCCGCGCCGAGCGCAACCAGGAGTCGAACGACGGACGGATGGTCATCGGACGCGGCGAGCAGCAGCGGCGTGCGGAGTTTCGCGTCTCGTGCCTCAACGTCAGCTCCAGCGGCGAGCGCCACGGCAACACGGTCCGCATCGCCTGATGAGGCAGCGTCAAGCAGCATTCGGTTCGCATCATCGAACGGCGCCGCGTCGAGGGCTGCTTTCAACGTCGTCGCAACGTCGTCTTGGCCTCGCACTCGGGCGAGTTCGATCGGCGGAGTACCGTCTCTCGGGGGCAGCGTCGCGTCGGCTCCACCGGCGACGAGCAGCCTCACGGTGTCGGCGTATCGCTCGTCGCCCGTGCCGAGGATGATGGATTCGTGCAGTGCGGTCCAGCCGAGGTTGTTGATGTGGTTCACGTCGATGTCGGTTTGGAGTAGCCGACCGACGACTCGGGCGTGGCCGCGCTCGGCGGCGCGGATCAGGCCTGTTCCGTCGTAGCCATCCAATGATGCGACATCGGCACCATTGTCGAGGGTCAGGTCCAACAGTTCGATATATCCCTCGCTGGTGGCGATCAGGTAGGCGCTCTGCTGGGTGTTGTCCTTGTGATTGACGTCCGCGCCCTCGGCGATGAGTTCGCGTGAGCGCTGCACGTCGTTGGCCCATGCGGCGTCGATGAGTTCCTGGTTCACGCCGACGCGTGGCGGGAGCGTCAAATCCTGCGGTGTGGCCAACGGGCCCTCGGTGGCCGGAGGCTGAAGGTTCGTGGTCTCGGTCGTCTCGTCAGTGGCGGGAGACGTCGCCGCCGCTGATGAAGTCGTCGCGCTCGGCGAAGACTCGCTGATCGGCGCGTCGGAACACGAAGCGCCGAGGATGGCGACGAGGACGAGCAGGGCGCCGCCCGCACCCGACGTCCTCGTTTGAGGTCGAGTGCCGGTCCAGCGTGCATGTGGTCTGGCGCTCATGGACGCTCCCCGAGTCGGGTCAACTCTGATTCCGCCACGGGAACCGCTCCCGAAAGGCACTCGCCGATTCAAGCACGAATCCATCAGGACCGAACGTCACGGTGAACGAATCGAGGAAGCCCGGCTGCCCGAGCAAGACGGCAGTGCCTTGCATCGGCCACGGCTCGAGAACGGCGACGACACCTCGCCGTCTTCGTCGAGCGCTACCCAACGACCGGCCCACTTGGCGAGATCGAGCGTGAGAACCATGACTCCGACTGTGCTAGTGGGGCGGTCGTGTGGACGTGTGCGGAAACCACTCACTCTCGAGTGAGTGAGTGAGTGCCCGGGGCGGGATTTGAACCCGCACTCCTCCTGGGAGGAAGGGGGGTTTAAGCCCCCCGTGTCTGCCGTTCCACCACCCGGGCGAACCCCTTCACGCTAGCGCTGTGG
>Ga0255047_10001789_pt1 | contig 14914 bp, 13 predicted proteins | sample JV7_2_1_MG_FD_183640 | JGI IMG/M metagenome (GOLD analysis project Ga0255047, IMG submission 183640) | Seawater microbial communities from Jervis Inlet, British Columbia, Canada - JV7_2_1 | ecosystem: Environmental > Aquatic > Marine > Inlet | place: Canada: British Columbia | collected 2016-10-06
GGCGTGGGGATTCGACACGCCGAGCGGCCCGTGGGGCAAGCTGGGCGTCGATCTGATCGGCGGGATCCTGACCGACCCGCTGACCCTCGTCACCGGACCGGCCGGCATTGGGAAGGGCGCGCTCACCGGAGCGAGCAAGTCGCTGGCAGGGGCGCGACTCATGCGCGCCCTCGAGCGCACCGACGAGGGGAAGCGCGCGCTGACCGCGGCGGCGAAGAGCCTGCAGAGCCAGCTGATCGGGCCGCAGGCGCCGGGGCTCCGAGCTCGCGCCGCGCTCGACGTGTTCGGCGCCAAGCTAGACCCGGCGTCGAAGGCCGAACTCCTCGGGCTCGCCGACGACGCGCTGACCGGCGCCGGCCACCTCGCTGGCACCAAGCTGGACGCGGGCGTCGAGGCGCTCGAGCAGGCCGGACTGATCCAGCGCAACACGTGGAAGTTCGCCGGCAAGGACACCGGGCTCTACAACCCGTGGCGCGCGACGCTGCCTGGCTTCGCCGCCAAGCATGGCCCGGCGCCCGTGCGCAACATGCTCCAAATGAGCGAGGATTTCGCGCAGGCCGGCTTCAACCGGCTCGCCAGCGAGTTCTACGACAAGACCTACAGCGGCGTGATCCCCAAGGGATTCCAGGCGTTCACTCGTCAGCTCGCCTCGCGCAAATCGAACCGCGACGCCGCGCTGCAGGACGACGTGAAGCGCCTCTGGGGCGAGGACGTGCTGAAGAAGGACCAGCGCGAGATCATTGGCACCGCGCTCATGAAGGAGAGCGACCTCGTCGTCTCGCCCTACAACGCTGACGGGACGCACTACCTCTTGCACCCCGACGAGTGGGATATCACGAAGCAGGCGGATATCGACGACGCGTGGGCGCACGCGGAGAGCGAGGCGCTGAGCGCGCTGCCGACCGAGACGCACGACGCGGTGAAGGCGGGCTTCAAGCGCTACCGCAAGGATATGGACGACTACCACGACGAGCTGGTCAAGCTGGGCGTGCTCGAGAAGGACCACAAGCGGCAGCTCTACATTCCGCACCAAGCGATCAACGAACTGGCCGAGAAGATCGGCGGATCCCCCGGGACCGAGAAGTTCCGCGGCGCGCTGAATGGCGTCTACGCGCTGCGCCGGAAGCACACGAAGCTAGACGATTTCCTCGACGCGCTAGACAAGCACGCGCAGCAGTACGGGATCACGTCCCCCGCCCACGAGAACCTCCCCCTCGCGGCGCGCATGGAAGACCTCGTCGAGACCGACATTGGCCTCCTCCACCTGCGCCGCGGGCTGGCCCACCACCGCACGGCGTTCCAGCGCGAACTCGACACGAAGGCGCACTCGGTCGGGCTGTTCTCGCTGAAGGCGCCAGTCGACCGCTACCTCAAGAAGCAATTCGAGGGGCTCGGGGAGCGCGGGGTCATTCAGTCGTTCTTCCAGGGCGGCAACCCGCTCGTCACGCTGCCGGACGGGAACAAGTACCACCTCTTCGCCGGCGAGGGTTTCTTCAAGGGCCTCGCTCCCGTCAAGGCCGGCGAGAAGGTCAAGGCGTGGAAGGGGCTGAACTACTACTACAAGCCGGCCCTGACCGTCTTCTTCCCCGCCTTCCACGGGCGCAACTTCCTCTCCGCGATCGCCATGAGCACGCTCGACCCCGACATTGGGATCAAGGAGGGCATGCGCGCCGCGGGGATCGCGCTGAAGGAAGCGCCGATCGCGCACATTCTCGGCACCGCGCTCGGGAAGAAGCTGCCCGGCACGGCGCGGGGCGGCGTGCTCAGCGAGCCCGGGATCGCGAAGCTGCTCCGCGCGCTGCGCAGCCCTGACGAGGCAGCGCTGACCGCGCTGGCGACCAGCAAGGAGTTCGTCGGCGAGCACTCGCTGCTCGAGGTCTACAAGGGCGCGATCGGCGCCGTGGTCCACAAGCACATGGGTCCGCACGACCTCGCCCTGGCGCTGGACCGACTCGATACGCTCAAGCACGGCGGGCTGGCCTCGCAGACGCTGGCGAAGGCGTGGGACGAGGGCGCAGGCGAGGCCGCCGGCTTCGTCTACCGGCGCGTCCTCAACGCCGTCATGGCGATCGGCGACCACGTCGAGGACAGCTTCCGGCTCACCAGCTACGTGTCGCTCCTGAAGAAGGGCTTCACCCCCGGCGAGGCGGCGCACAAGGTCGGCAAGGCGTATGTCGACTACGGAATGAACTCTTCCAGCGAAGTTACGGCGAGAGCGCTCATGCCCTTCTTCGCCTTCTCCCGCGGGATCACGCCCGTCGTGCTGAAGCAAATGGCGACGCGACCGGGCTCGAGCCAGTGGATCGGCACCACGCAGCGCAGCCTCAAGGGCGGCGCCGGCTCGGACAGCGCGTTCCTACCCGAGGAGGTGCGCCGCGGGCTGGGTGTCCCGTCCCCGCTCGGGGGCGACGACCAGTACGTCACCGGCCTGGGGCTGCCGCACGAGGCAGCGTTCGACTCGCTCTCGCCCCTCAACGGCTTCGACGGAATGCGGCAGTTCCTCGGCAACCTCCACCCCGCGATCTCCTCGCCGCTCGAGCAGACCGTCGGCGTGGACTTCTGGCGCGGGCGCCCTGTCGGCGATCGTACGTGGGCGCCGAACTGGCTTAAGCTGGCCGGCGACCCGGGCGTGCAGCGCAGCGTCAACGACGAGGGCAAGGTCATGCGCCGCGTCCCGGGCTGGGTCAACGACCTGCTCAGCGCGCTGCCGACCTCGCGGCTCGGCGGCACGATCGACAAGCTCATGACCGACGACGAGGTGCGGCCGATCACCGACCGGCTCCTCAACGTCTTCACCGGGCTCCGCACCGTGAAGGTCGACCAGCGCCGCGCCGCTCTGAAGCGCCTCGCGGAGTACTTCCAGGCAGCGAAGGACCGCGGCGAGGCGGGTAAGATCGAGCGATTCTTCGCGTCTGGCGACAGCGTGCCGCCCGAGCTGAAGCTGGCCCTGGGCCTCGACCGCGCGATCCGCCGCGAAATGAAGGAGGATCGCTAGTGCCCGACCTCTACCAGCCGCAGCACGACCCGCTCCGGGCAGCGATCCTCGCCGGCCAGCAATACGGCCCGCAGTCCACGTTTATGACTCCGCAGGGTCAACCGCCCGCGCCCCCGCCGGCGCAGTGGCAGAACGCCTACGCCGGTCAGACGCTCGCCGACACGGGCGGCCCGTCGTGGCAGCCGGCGCCGGAGCAGGGTTCCTCGCCGACCGCCGGGCTGATCGAGTGGCTGACCTCGCTGGGCAGCCAGGGCGGCGGCGGGATCATTGACGACCCGCGGCTCGAGGGGCTGATCCAGGCGATCCTCGGCGGCGCGGCTCCTGTCACCGACGCGCTGGCGAGCGAAGCCGGCGCCATGCTCCCCGGCGGCGACCCGAGCGGCGTGGGTCCGCTGCTGGCGGCCGTGCCGGGGTTCCGCACGTTCGGCAAGCAGGTCGACCACCTCGGCGACGTGGCGAAGCAGGTTGACCGCTCGCCGCGGATTCCGCTGAGTGAGGGCGAAGGGTTCTGGGCGCTCAATCGCGGTATCCATTCCGACGTTGGGAGGGCGCTCCTCCGGCAGAACACCCGGCACGGCGCCCCAGCTCCCGGAGCGCGCGGTCGGCTCCCCGCCAGCGAGACAGCGAGGATCTCCGAGGCGTCTCAGGAGGTCCGCAAGTTCCCCGCCGAGGGCACCGTCCACAACCGATACTGGCGGGGCGAGGCCAACTACCCAGACGCGCGGAGTGTAATGCAGCGGAATCGGCCTTCCGAGTTCGACTACGACGCGGGGACGACGCGGCTCACCGGGAAGCTCAAGGACCACCAAATCAACGTGGCGCCCGGGCACCGAGCGCTCGACCGTGCCACCGTCACCGAGGACCTCCCCGACCTCGAGGAGATCCGCAACCTCGGCGCCGCGGCGCGCGGACGGCGCAAGCAGTCGCGTGACCCAAGCGATCCCATGGGAGCAGCGCAAGCTCAGAACGAACTGTTCTCCCGCCAGGACGACGTGCTCGGCTATGCCGGCGACGTGCTCGACGACTACCTCGACGGGGAGGGTTTCGACCTCCGCAGCGACAACTGGCGCGAGATCCTAGAGGAGATCCGCGACGGCGGCATGAGTACGCCGCGCGAGGGTCCAATCTGGAAGTCGCGCAACCTCGATCTCTTCTACGACCACCTCGTCGAGATCGAGAAGGGGCTCCCGCAGAGCCGCTCCAACACAGCAGGACGCTAACCCATGGCTTTCGATATCACGATCAAGACCCTGATCACCCTCAACGACGAGGCCGGCGACCCTGACGTTGCGCTGCCGGCCTACAAGGTCGAGAAGACCTATAGCAGCAAGACGATCAAGCAGGACATTCAGACCACGCTGGCCTCGGCGACGCTGGTCCTGTGGGACCCGACGAACAACACGGGGCAGCTGCCCACGACGTTCGCGCTCCTCGTGCTCTGGAGCGACCAGGACGTGGAGATCGAACTGACGATCAACGAGGGCGACGCCAACGAGGAGCTCAACAGCTTCCGGCTCGCCGGGGGAGCGCCGCCCTTCATGCTGGGCGCCGACGACGCGTTCTACAACCACTCGGCCAGCGACGCCTTTGCCGGCTCCCTCGACGTGATCGACAAGATCCGCGTGAAGGAGACCAACGGCAACACGGCGGTGATCAGGGGCTTCCTGGTCGCTTAGCCGGTCACCGCGTCGGGGTTCACGCGCACGCGCGTCGTCTTCGCTCCGCAGGGGATCACGCGGACGTAGTTCATGCGCTCGAGCCGGAGGAGCGCGGGCATGACCTTGTCCTTCTTGCTGAAGCGCTTCTGGCCGCGGATCGCCTGGCAGAGGTCGCGCACCGTCACGCCCTCGCGGATCCACGCCTCCTTCTTGCAGATCACGCCCCACAGCGACTCAGCCAGCCCGGTGTCACCGAGGCCCGCGCGCCCGAATGTGAACTTGGCGTGCTCGACGAAGTACTCCCCCAGCTTGATCGCGTCCCGCAGCGTGGCGACGCTGATCAGGTCGGCGTCGCCGTCGTCGACGGTGCGAGCCACGTGCAGCAGGCCGGTGAGCCGGAGCACGGCGCCACGCAGCTTCGTCGGCCAGTAGTGCATGCCGGCGAGGTCGCCGTCGGGCTTGAGGCGCTCCTCCACCTTGTTCATGTAGGCGCAGAACTCGACGTTCGCCTTGGCGGTGAACCGGACGACGTGCGGCCCCTTGTTGTCGAGGATCTTCAGCATGTTCACCCGGTAGCGATCCTGGATCGCGGCGTCGAGCTGCGGCGAGGTCGCCGCCCACGTGCGCTCCCCGACCTGGCTGATCGGCCAGACGTAGAGGAACCGCGCCAGGAAGCCCTGCCCGCTGAAGTTCTTCCGATCCGTGATCCCGCAGATCACCGCCGGCTGGACAGCGAGCCCGATAGTCAAAATCGCTGACTCGATACGCTCCGGCTCCCGGCCGATCCGATCCACGTTGACCGCTTCGCCGGCGTGACCCTTGAGCAGAATGTTGAGGTTCGCCGGCCCCTTCCCGGAATACGCACCCAGCGCGTGGTCGAACAGGCGCCCCTCGGCGCTGAGCACCGCCATTTTGCCGGCGTTGTCGGCCATGAGCCGGACCAGCGCCTCGGGCGTCGCGTCGTCGGTGAACAGCCGGGGCGAAGGGCGCGGCTCGAGCTCCAGCGCCTTCGCGGCGAGGGCGTTGCGGCGCGCGGCGCGGTCGGCTGCAGCCTCGTCGCCGACCTCGCTGCCCTCGTCGCCGGCGGCGTCCTTCACCGCCTTCGCCAGCGCCTTCTCGGTGCTCTTCCGCTCCGCGGCGCGCTCGGCTTCGCGGACGCGGTGCTGCGCCGTCAGTTCGCCCTCACGCTGGACGAACGGCTCGATCGCCGCGGTGAGGAGCTGGGACTTGTTCTCCCCGGGCTGCGCTATCACGGCGAGGTAGAGGTTGACCGGCTCCACCCACGACGCGTTGGGGGACGCGCGCCAGTTGCCCGACGCTGCCGTGGCGAGCGCCGCCAGACCCATGCCGGCCGGCATTCCGAGGTCAGCCTGGTAGTGGTTGGCGAGGTCGGACACCCAGGAGCGTAGCCACGGCGGGAGCACCGACACCGGGAACGGCGCCTGCGAGCCCTCGGAGAATGGCTCGGCCGGCTCCCACTCCTCGACCTTGAGGTCGAGCCACACCACGACCTTGTCGACGACGGCCTGGCCGACCAGCTGCGCCAGCGTCCCCTCGCTCGTGACGCGGAGCCCCTGCAGCGCCCGCTTGACGCTGCTGGCCGCGGCGCCCTTCACGTCGCTGCGCTCCATGACCGCGCCGCAGAAGGTCTCAATCTCGTCCTCGTTCCAGTCGTTGCGGGCGAGCAGGCCGGCGAGCGCGAGCAGGGCGTGGTGCCGGTTGCCGGCCTTGGGCCACCGGCGGCGCAGGTAGGCCACGGCGCTAATGTAGTAGAGCGACTCGATCGCGGCGTCGGCCTCGACGGTGTAGGCCGACTTGTCGTAGCCCGTCTCGTACTCGACCAGTTCGCCGCTGGGGTGCATGCTGCCGGGCACCATGGTCTGGTCGCCCTCGGCGCGGAGCTCGGCGAGGACGACGCCGTCCTCCGTCGTGCAGACGATCTTCTTCTTGAGCCCCTTGCAGTAGTAGAGGTAGTGCGAGCAGCGGTTCGACTCGCGACCCCACTTCGTCCCGGTGGGGAGCGCGTAGATCCGCGCGGCGTCGACTGCCTCGGGCACGTCGAGGTCGAGGTCGATCAGATACTTCGACCGCGGCCCGAGCGCGACGCCGCACTCCAGGCCGCGGAACGACTCGAGGGACGGCGACGACTCCGCGAACGCCTTGTCGACGGGCTTCTTCTCGCCCTTGCGGATCCGAATGGGGACGTGGCCCCGCTCCTTCTGATCCGTCGCGGCTGCAATTGTCCTCGGCACTATAGCCACTCCTTCATGTGCGACGCGATCGCGTCGCGGATCTGCTGCGCCGCCTCGGGGGTGCCGCCGAGGGCTTGGTGGGCGGACGTGAGGATCCCAGCGAGCAACTCGCCCGGACCGGTGTCGGCCCACGGGTAAGGAATTAGTCCGGCCGTTGCCCACCGGGGAAGGCCGGCGCGGTGACACACGTCGAGAGCCTCCCGGTGCCGCTCACACGGGCAGCGAGCCCACGCGAGGGCAGCCTGGAGGGCGTCGAGGGCCGCGCACGTCTCCACGTCGCCCATGCAGGCGCACGCCAGATCGCGCTCGTGCACCTCCACCCCCGCCGCGTAGGCCGCTCGCACGGCGGTGACCCGACCGAACGAGGCGAGGCCCTTGGCGAAGTCGGAGAGCCAGTGCTTGTCGTGGTGCTCCCAGCCGTGGACGCCGAGCCCGTCCCGCGCGCAGTCGCACCGGTCCCCCAGCACCTCCCTCGCCCCCGGGTGCCCGCAGTAGGCCAGGAGGCGGGCGCGCTCCGGCCAGCGGGCGATCCCGGTGCCGGCGCAGCGGGGGCAGGGCATGTCGCCCATGCCCTTGCAGCCGGTCTGGTTGTCGTAGCAGCCCTCGCGGTCGCACGGCACCCGGCCCTTTACGCAGTCCGCCACCCCGCACGCCAACGTCGCCACCTCGCCGGGGTGGGTGGTGCAGCCGGGGCAGGGGAGGTAGTCGAATCCCACCCCGTCGAAGGCGAGGCGCGAGTATTCAGCCCTCCCTCCGCACGTCGCGCACGTCCCCCGAGCGCCCGGCGCGTTGAGTCGCACCCGCTCGCGGAGGAGGGCGAGCGCCGACTCCTCGCATGGCGCCACAGCGTGGGATCGCAGCAGGGCGGATAGGCGGGTGTCGGTGGTCACTACGGCAGCTTCGCGTGCGCGGCGCAGCGCGGCTCGAGGTAGGAGTTGCCGAAGCCGTCGAAGGCGTTCTCGCGCCGCAGCGTCGGCACGTGGCACGACGGGTATGTGCAGGCGCGCATGCCTTCGGCGAGGTCGACGGGCGTCACGCTGCTCATACCGCCGTCGCCTTGGCGCACCTCATACTTGTTCCCGTCGCTGCCCGTCGTGATCTGATCCGGTGGCCGCTCCGGCGTGCAGAGCTCCGCGACTCGGGCGTAGCCGGCGAGGTCGGTGAGGTTGTCCTCGAGGGGTCCGCCGCACGCCTCGCGGGCGATCTTGACCACCGCCATGAGGAGCGCGCAGTCCCGCGGCGTGAGCTCGCCGTCGCGGTTGGCGACGCCCTCGAGGTAGGCGCTCCACATGGCCGCTTGGCACACGTGCATGGGCGTCGGGTCCCCGTACTTCGTCATGCGGTCTTCGATCGCCGCCTTGGCCTTGTCCAGAATGCTCATGCTTCGCTCTCGTCTCTCCGGGTCTTCTCAACCTTGCAGTGGCACTTGTTGCAGAGCCAGCGCACGTTCAACGCGTTCTCGGGCTCGTAGCCCATGTGGTGGTCGCCCTGGATCAGGCAGCGCCCCGCGGCGTCGTAGCCCGGCGTCGCGTCGCACTCCTGGCAGATCGTGGGGCGAATGATCCTACCGGCGTAGACCTCGGCGAGCAGCTTGTTCCGCGCCTTGTCCTTCAGCGGCCACTTGGTGCGCTCCTCGCGGAGCTTCATGCGGCGGCGGTGCTGCGCGGTGGTCACCCGCTCACCCAACCTCGCACAGCTTCGTCGTCGGCCACGAGGAGGATCTCGCCGTCCTCGTGCGGACCGACCCGAGCGCGGACCTCGACCATGCCGGCGCCGTCTCGGCTGCGAAGGATCAGCACGTCGTCGCCTGCCTCTTCCCCGCCTGCCCAGCTTGCGTCAATCCCGTGCGCTAGAAACCACAGCTTCTCGTCGAATGCCACGTCGCTCCCCCTACTTCGTGAACCGAGAAGCGATCTGCCCCTCAACCTCTACCGGCAGGCCCCGCGCCCAGTCCGGCGTGTCGCACATGATCTGCTCGACGTAGTCGAGGTCCATGTTCGCGCTGCGTTCCGGCACGGACACTACCACCTCGTCGTGGACGTGGAAGGCGACCTTGAAGCCCTGATCCTCGAGCCGCACGATCGCGTCGGCGAGGAGGTCGCGGGCGATACCGCTCACGAGGTTCTCCACTAGCGAGCCGTGCCACGTCGTGCCGCGCTTCCACACCGGGTGGTGGAACACGAGCTGCGGCTTGACCGTCCCCCAGCGTGTCGGGGCGTCCTCGATCGCGGCGTCGCGGTAGACGATCTTGCGCCCGCTCGGCAGCGTGCAGAGGAGGTGTTTGCCGTCGTGGTGCCAACCGCACTTGCCGGCGTGGGTCACGTAGGAGAGCTGGGCATTGGGCGAGTGCGGCGTGGGCGCGGGGCGCTTCGGGAAGCCCGTCGCAGCCTTCGCCGCCTTCATGGTCTCCTTCCACAGCCCACCGGCGCGGGGGTAGACGGTGCGGCCGTCGTCGGTGACCCAGACCGCGCCGGTGCGCTCCCCGGCGACGAGTTCGTTGGCGTCGCGCCAGGCTTCGATCACGTCGGTGGGCTCGAGCCCCTCGGGCAGCTCCAGCGCGACCTTCTCGGCGTAGCCGCGGAAGGCACCCTCACCGCCGCCGTAGCCTGCTGCGAGGCACGTGACCTTGCCCACGCCGCGCTGCGCCTTCGTGACGTCGGCCACGGCGCAATCGAAGATCCGCGCGGCGACGCGCTTGTATTCGTCCGCGCCGTCGCGGTAGCGCTGCAGGCCGACCTCGTCGCCGGCGCACCACAGGAGGACCCTGGCCTCAATGCTGCTGTAGTCCACGATCACGAACACGTGGCCCGGGGGCGGGACGAGCAGGCCGCGGAGCATGGTGCCGAGGACGTCGGCGGTGTCGACGCCGAGGCGCTGGGCGACCTTGGGGGCGTCGTCCGCGTCGCAGTCGATCGGCACGTCGGCGACGCCGCGGGGCAGGTTCTGTGGCTGGAATCCGCGCCCCGCCCAGCGGCCGGTGTGCGCGCCGTAGTAGGCGAGCATGCCGCGGAGCCGGCCGTCGGGGCAGACCCGATCGAGGATCGCCTGGGCTTTCCCGCTGGTCACGCGAGCGACGGCGAGGCGGGCCTTGAGCACGGCGCGGACTGCTTCGGTCGCCGTCTCCAATTCGCGCTCGATCGTCGCGCGTTTCGTGTCGGGTAGGTCAATGCCTTGGGTCCGCAGCCAGCGCAGGAGCTGCGCCGGGCTGTTCAGCGCGGTCTTGTCGATCACGCCGCCGGTGGCCTCGAAGGCGGCCTGAATGTGCTTCGCCGCGTCGGCGCGGTCCGCGCGGAGCAGCGCATGCACGGCCGGGAGGTCGACGCACACGCCGCGGTCGTCGATACGTCGGTGGGCCTCGAGCACGGCGTCGTCAATGTGCGGCTCGGCGAGGGATTCTTCTATCACCGCTCTCCGCATGACGAGCACGTCGGTAATGCAGTAGCGGACGATCTCGGCCAGGCTGCCGGCGTCCGGGTCGCGGAACTTGCCGGCGACGCTCTTCGGCTTCGTCAGCGGCAGAGCGTGGAGCAGCATGACTCGCCGCCCGGCTTTGTCCTTGGGGATCCCGAAGAGGTAGGCGCCCAGCTTCTCGAGCCCGGCGGGCAGGCTGGCGCGGCGGGCGAGTTCCACGCTGTCGATCCAGCGCGCCGTCGGCAGGTCGAGCTGGTCCCAGACGTGCCGATCGAAGCCGTGGGCGTTGTGCGCGACGACGGGGACGCCGGCCGCGACGGCGTCGAGGATCGGCTGGGGCGGATCGTCGCTGCCGAGGAGCGGCTCGTGGTAGACGAAGCCGGTGCCGCCAGCGTCGGCGCTGGGGATCCAGCGCGGGCCAATGTCTCCGAAGGGCGACCAGGTGTACACGTCGTCCCCCATGATTGCGACACCGCAGAGGACGGCGCTGTGGGGGCCGGCGGCGTAGCGCCGGCCCCCATGCACCTTGAGGTCGACCCGAGACCGCGTCTCGAAGTCGAGGAAGATCACTCGGCTACGTGGCCTTCGCCGTCAGCTCGGCGACCTTCGTGTCGAAGAGCTTCTGCGCGTCCTCGAGCGCCAGCTGGCACTCGGGGTCCGCGATCCAGGTGAAGACGGCCTCCATTTGCGGGACCGAAATGGTCGACGCGCTGCTCTTCGCCACCTGGTAGGCGAAGCCGGAGCGCGCCGTCTTGGCCTCGATCAGGAGCTTGCTCGTGACCCGGAACCGCTCCGGGACCTTCGCCGCCACGTCGCCGTTGGCGCGAGCCCACGCGCTCTTCGTCGCGCGCTCGATCGCGTCGACGTGCTTCTTCGCCGCGTCGACCTTGGTGGCGCGGAAGGTCGACAGGCTCACCGTCGCCGGCTTGAGGTCGCTCGGCAGCGGCTCCGCTCCGGGGAGGTGGAGCATGACCGTCAGGATCTGCGCCTTCCACACGGCGCCTTCGGCGTGCTTCGCCCCCCAGCCTGGATCGGTCAGCCGAATGTGCTCCGGCTGGAAGTCCGCGCCCAGCGTGCACCAGAACGGGAACTCGTTCAGGAGCGTGAAGGCCCAGTGCGACGCGTTGTAGTAGCTGTCCCCGACGGCGAGGTAGGGCGTGCCCTCGACGATCCGGCTCAGCGCTTCCGTCACGTCGCCGGCCCGAGTGCTGCGCCCGCTGTGGAAGCCGAGCCACGGCGTGGAGCCGCCGCTCTTCGCCGGGGCCAGCGCGGTCGAGCGGGCGAAGCCGCCCAGCTTGGCGAGGAGCGCGTTGGCGTCGGCCGTGACGATCGCCGTGCCCTGCGCCGGGGTGGGCGCTGCGGGGGTCACGATCTCGGCCGGCGCTGAGGGAGTCTCGACGGGCGCCGGCTTGGCGGCGCGCTTTCCAATTCTTTGCATTCGTTCATTCTTTCGTTGTAGTGCAGTGCTGTATCGCGCTGCGGGGTGAGTTGTTGGCGCTACGCCAGGTCGCGGAGCATGGCGCCGCAGTTTGCCGGGCCGCCGCCGGGGCACCAGTTGCAGTGGTCGCCAGGGGTGGTGAGGATCTCGCCGCGGCGCAGCTGCGCCACCACGTAGGCGGCGCTGGTGAGGATCTCGTAGCACTGCTCGAGCGACCAGCCGGCGTGGAAGAAGACGGGCTCCTCGCCGGGGGCGTAGGTCTTGCGCGTGACGTATCCCCGGGTGCGGATCACGCCCCCGCACCAGACCTCGTCGCCGAGGGTCTGGCTGGCCGCCACGGCGTAGGCCGCGAGCTGCCAAGCCGCGTTGTAGAGCAACGACGCCCCGCCGCCCTTGCCCGTCTTCACGTCCCACGCGAAGAGCCCGTCGGGTCCGCGGCGGATCTGGTCGACGTGGCCGCTGAGCACGATCGGCTCGCCCGTCGGGTCGCTCGGGTCGCAGGGGATCGCGCAGCGCACGGTCAGCTCGGTGGCGATCACCGGGCCGGGGGAGGTAATGCACTCCTGCGTGGTGCCCGTCGTGCGGTTCCGCGGGTCGGCGCGGTACTTCACCGCCCACTTCTCGGCCTCGTCGTAGTCGGCGAGCGGCCACTGGTCGCCCTCGCTGCGGACGATCTCGAGCGCGTCGAGCGGGTGCTTGCCGAGGTGGTGGAGCTCGACGAGCCGGTGGTGCGCGCTGCCGGTGTTAGCCGCTGCGGTGACGCGATCGGCGCCCGCGCTCTGGAGTGCGTTGAATCCGGGGCAGCGGGCCACGGTGTTCAACTTGCTGGCGCGCTCGGGGATCCATGGCGTCGAGGGGGGCGTGTGCCCGGGGGGAATACTCACAGGCTGCACTCACAGGGGAAGCGGTCTTCCCACCAGGTTGGGTCGTCGTTGGAAATCAACCCGTCGTAGTCGCCGCGCGCCCACTCGAAGAGGCGGCGCATGCCCTTGGGGTTGCGGCTCATGAGGCCAGTCGCCTGGCTCTTCACGTTCTTCGCGTCGCGGCTCAGCTTCACCGCGTCGGCGAACAGCGCTGGGTGCACGTTGCGGAGGTGCTCCCAGTCGGCGTGCCGGTTGAATGGGCAGAAATAGCACGCGCTCTTGCGGGGGAGCGGCAGTCCCTCCTCCTCGATCAACGCCTCGCAGCCGGAGCGGTCGAAGCTGGCCTCGACCAGCGGGTACCACGGCGTGTAGCGGGAATTCTCTTTCGCGTCGTTGAAGGTGAATCGGACGCGGTGCATTTCGCTGCTGTCGTAGCCAATGATCTTGGTGATCTTCCGGCCGGCAGCCCACTCGGCCTGGCACCACTCCTGGCGCTCAGCCCACCAGAGCTGTGGGTCCCTTTTGAAATTCGTGCTGCACTTCTTCTGCTGCGGGTGCGCTGCGCTGGGCAGCGTCTCGCGGCGGGCGCACTTCTCGCGGAGCAGTTCGACGCGCGGCTTGCGCGGCCGGAACACCGCTTCGCTCGCGCGGCTCACCATGGTCAGCGCCGGCCAGCCGATCGACTCGAGCCACGGGTCGAGCACGTCGGTGCGGTAGGCGTATGTCTCCGGCCACTCGCTGCCCGTGTCGCTCATGACGATCGCGCGGGGCTTCACGCCCCAGCGATAGAGGAGCACCAGCGCCGCGGTGCTGTTGACGCCGCCGCCCCACGCTACGAGTCGCTCTCCCGGCGGAACGTCAACGTGCACGCCAGTCCGCCTTGCCGGGGATCACGCCGCGGATTCCGCCGCTCGGGTCGTCAACGTCGCCATGGCGCCGAGGGATCACGTGGACGTGGGCGTGCTCGATCGTCTGCCCGGCGGCGCTGCCCATGTTCACGCCCACGTTGTAGCCGTCCGCGCTGCCCGTGAGACAGCGCTCGCCCACGAGGCTGAGCATGGCGTCTCGCTCTTCGTTGCTCACGCAGCGCCACGTCGCGTGCCGGCGCGGGATCACGAGGAGGTGCCCCGGCGTGACGGGGTAGGAGTCGAGGAACGCGACAGCGAGACGGTTACTCAGCACTGGACTCGCGATTCCGATCGCGTCGCAGAAGGGGCACTCCACTAGCTCGCTCATACTCCACACATTCCTTCGCACTCATTCCCGAAATGGTCCGGCTCGTCGGCGACAGGCAGCGCGGCAACCATGCGCAGGGGGCGCAGGCTCTTCGCGACGAACTGCTCCTCGGAATAGCCGTGCGCCGCGCCCTTGTGGCGGATCGCCTCGTCAAACTCGCACGCCTTCTCGAACAGCTCCGGCTCCTCCACCGCCCACCGCGCCCACTCCTTCTCCTGCCGGTAGGGGCAGAAGAAGCACGACGACTTCTTCGGCACAGGGTGGCCGCGCTCTTCAGCCCAAGCGAGGCAGTCGGCGCGGCTCATGCCGGCCTCGATCAGCGGCCAGCGCGTCGTCTTCCATGGCCAGCGAGACGGCTTCATGCGCTGCGCCTCGTCAGTGCTAATCCCCACCCACTCCTGAATCCCAAACCGACCCTGCGCGTGCTGGCGCGGCTTCAGCCCAAGGATCTCTCTCACCGCTTGGTGGACCACGTTGATCTTCCAGTTGAACGTGCATTGCCTGCGCCCCGGGGAGGGCTTGCCGTTGCCTGGGTCTACCCAGAACGGGACGGTGAGCGCCGCCTCTTTGCTGTCACCCATGACGAACTCGCCGAGGTTGCTCCTCGTCACCACCTTGATCGGCACGTTGCCTACTCGCTGGAGGTATGCGAGCTGCTCATGGACCCACTCAGGCTCAACCTGGGTGTCGGCGAAGATCGCGTAGTCCGGCTTGGGGGTGATCAAGCCCTCGCACGCCATGAGGTAGAGCACGCTGCTCTGCACCCCCGCCCCAAGGGACAGGACCACGAGATCCGGCGCCGCCGGATCGTCGCTGACTCAGCCACCCGTCACCCGAACCTTGCAGTCGCTGAGCACCGGCAGCACCTGGAACTGGCGCCGGGTCAGCTCCGAGGCGGCGCGGGGCTCTAGCCCGTGGGTCGCGGCGCTGCGTGTCCACCACGCTGCCTGCTTCTCGCTGAGCGCGCCCCGCTGGCTGCTCGTCGCGTAGCCGACGAAGCCGTCGCCGGGCGCCTCGGTCAGCTGCCACTTGCCGTAGCAGGAATTGCTGCGCCGCTTGCG
>Ga0255047_10001790_pt1 | contig 14912 bp, 27 predicted proteins | sample JV7_2_1_MG_FD_183640 | JGI IMG/M metagenome (GOLD analysis project Ga0255047, IMG submission 183640) | Seawater microbial communities from Jervis Inlet, British Columbia, Canada - JV7_2_1 | ecosystem: Environmental > Aquatic > Marine > Inlet | place: Canada: British Columbia | collected 2016-10-06
GGTCAACGTCTCCCGCTCCGTCATCAGCGGGTTGTACTGGATCCACCCTTTGACGTGGGCCAGACACCACGCTCGCAGACGGGCTTCGAATAAGGCGATGGCGAGGTAGAGGTCCGAGGTGTCAGGATACTTGATCTCTGGCATATTCCGCAGTACCAGCTCCACGGCCTCACGAGACAAACACATGACCCCGGTTCCCGGTATCTCCACCGGAATATCGAACGGAACGTTGTGCAAGCACCTGTGGTGGGCCATGTGGCGATTCTGGTAGAATGACGAGACCCGTTCCACATCTCCTGTGACCACCCGGCCATGCACCGTCGAGACACCCCCGTAGACCTGAGCACCAATTTCGAGCCCTGAACAGTAATCCTTGGGATACAGAATGTCATCGTCAACAAGGAACGTGTAGTCCGGCAAGGGCTCCCGACCAAGATACCCTGGCATCAACCGCCCCGCAGACCCGGGCATGACCCCGAACTTCGTGTTGAGTTGGATTAGGATTTCGTCAACCTGTGGCTCGAGGGTCTTGACCATCATTGCAAGCTGGTCGGCCCGCTCGGGAATGGTTGAGACGATCGCTCTGCGTGTCATTTGATGATCTCCATGACTTTGTCCGTGAGGAATCCAGCGTAATACGCCACGAGTTCCTCGTCGTCCTTCTTGATGCCCACGGCATCGAAGATCCTGAACGTGAGGTGTATCACCTCGTGAGTGACGACCTCGAGGCTCCGCGTTGCCAGCCAGATACAGGGATACAGGATACCATCTGCGTCACTCGTGAAAGCGAACGCGCACACGTCCCACCCACCATGTAACAGCACAGTGCGACCGGGGTCCTTTTTGCCGACCCATGCCGTGACCCGGTCCCAGTCACCGGTAAACACGTGAATTCGGGCTGGGAGTACCTGAAGGTCGAATTTCCGGTGCCTGTTCTTCATCTCGGTATGGCTTGAATCCAGTCGGTGCCGTCGAACACCCATGCTTGGATGGTGACGTTCTGCATGAGCTTGGGAGGGTCCTGTGTCGTGTCGGTCCACAGTCGCCCCATTTCCATTCGGTACTTGTATCGCACCCCGTTCACCGTCCCATGGACCATGCCGGTTTCATCCGGACGGTTAGCCAACATCAGCGTCCCCACGCCCAGAGCCGGAACCAGCTTGCTGAATAGACGACGGGTCATGTTCATTGCTCTTTCTCCACAATTGAAGTGATCCAGAAGCCTTCGCCCACGCACTGGCCCTTCCGGTATATCTCACGCCGGATTTCGTGCTCCGGCTTCCCTGCATGCCGGGCTGCTTCGGGAATAGTCGACAACCTTACAGTATCGCCATCAACCGTCACGACACGGTATGCTATCTGTACGATCACCTGATTATTTCCCTTAACTGTGTGACCAAACGCCGAGTAGAACGAACACGGTAATCAACACCGCGCCAATCCAGAACGGCGACAGAACCCACCACCACGACCAGTCAATCACGCCAGTCAGTTTCAGGACGACGAAGGCGATTCCGAGCAACCCGAGGATATTGGTTCCTACACCCGAACTTGATGTACTCATGGGTCACGCACCATATGGTCACCTGTCGCTGGGCCGCATGATCTTCTTCAGCCGGCCACGAACCTCCAGGTAGTCGTAATCCAACTCGTTTGTGATCGACAGGCTCTCGACATCCACCTGGTGCCACGCGTCGTTGAGGAAGATCTCAACGTCACCGAAGTGAACGATCTTATCCGGAACCTCTCGGGCATTCCGATACTCACCTGCATGGAGGATTTCCCTCACCTTGCCAGCAATGTGCTCCATCGTCTCCGGCACGATATCGGGTTTGTCTTCCTCCGGCGCGTTCCTCATTTCATCGGCAATGCCATCAAGCCATGACGTGAAGTGTACTGCCTCATCACTCATCACCTTCTGTGATTTCAGGTCTTCGTGCGGCACCGTGAGAGGTGCGGGCAGCTCCAGCGCGGGCGGTTCCGCCTCTTCCGGTCTCGGTGCATACTTCATCCAGTACTCGTACGGGGTGCTGGAAGTGCGCCATGCGTGCCACGGATCGAGTGTCTGCATCATGGCCCCGTTAGCGCCCCGATACAAGTACAGGACGTTTCCGTCCTTGTCGCCGTGTGCCTGTGTCGGTAGCGCCTCGGTGAGTAATACCCACCCTTGCCTCGTCCTCCGCTGGTGGTTCCCCACCCGTTCGATGGCCGTCTCTTCACGCGCCCTTGAGATGACATCCGGGCTGCCTGTCGATTGCCCTTCTGCCTTCGCTTCCGTGAACGAGTCGGCGAAATCTGTTGATCCTGTTCCTTTGGGTCCTGACATGATGATTCGGTTTATGCGCTCCGTTGAGAGAGCGGTTTTGGTACAGAAAGAAAAGAGCGGGAGCAGCCCGGATTCAGACGGTTGCGAGCAATTGCGCCCACCCTATCTCCTGCCGCGTTTTTAACCCGGGCCGCGATGCACGGTCCGTCCTCCTCCGTGCTCCCTGTATCCAACGGGCCTGACTCCCAGATAGCTACCACCGGTGGACAACCCGGTATCGCCCCAGGACTTTCCCTCCGGCAGGTTCTTCGCGTGCTCCCACATTCCTATGCTACAAGCTCGTCCGCGGCTTCAAGCGCTGGCTCGTACAGCTCCTCGGCGTCCTCCTCTGCTGGCATGCCATTCCCGGTGCCTGCTGGCTGGAACAGGGACAGTTGAGCACGCATCTGGCCTCTCGCGTATTCCTCAGCTGCCTCCAAGAGGCTGTCGATCTGGGCGACGAACTCCTGGGGCATACCGTTGTCTCCGAACTCAGGCTTCGGGGGCAGGTTCAGGTTCAGCGGGGAGTTGCTCTCCAGAAGCGCCTTCTTGGCGATCAGGACGAACATGCGCTCATCGCCCTTCCTGACGATCCTGACACCTGTCACCGTAATCAGCTTGGGTTCGCAGTCGATCTCGGCCACGTGCAGCACTGCATCCCGCAGCTTGCTCAGTCGCCTGGTGAACGTCTGGCTCGGCTTGTCGCCGGATTCCGTCTTGGCCCTGACGGCACCGTTGTCGTAGTCGATCGCTACGGTCGTGCCGTCATACTTCACTCTGTTGATGTCCATCGGTCTTTTGGTTATTTATGGTTTCCATTGGGATGTGATTGAAGTACAAATGTCAACATCCCGCACTACAATGTCAAATACCTTTGCGAATTCTACTCACTCAGAGCCGACTGAACCGCAGCATTGGCCTGGGCCTCCCGCAGAATACTCTCTTCCAGCTCGGACCGTACCTGATCTGGCTCGAGGTCCTCACCGAACAGGCCCTTCTCTCTCAGCGTCTGTACGCCCAGTTCTGCCGATGCACTTGGGCTAGACATGCCAGCCAAGTCGAACACCTCAAACACTTCCCGGATATCATCCACAACGGGCTTGATGTCGTAATCCTCCTTCCAGGTCACACGGACCGCGTTCGGATCCTTACCCCATCGCATGGCCATGAACCGAAGTACCGCGTTCTCTCCATGTCCACGTTCCCGTGCCATCAGCGCCAATCTTGGTGACTTCGTATCCCAGAACTGGATCTCTCGAGCAACACCTGACGCACTAGGAGACAGCTTCAGTTCGTCCATAGCGATGTAGGCGGCATACTCAGCTTTCCGCTCCAAACGCTTCTCGATCCCCGAGTTGGCAGACGACATGCCCGTGTCCCAGATCGTGGGGACCTTCCCTGTCACCGGGTTTGCCGGAATCGATATACCTTGAGAACCTGCCTCATGCTGTTCCTTGATTTTCCCGTGCTGTGTGGGGTCTGCCCCTACAAAGTAGAGCCGACGTGACCCAGACTTGATCGCGTCGTGGTCGCCAGCCGAGTCGATGTTGAGGTGAGCCACGCTGACTTGTAGGATTTCGAATAGGCCCGATCGGCTGAAATGCTTCTTGTGTCGCTCGTAGAAGAACGGGACGAGGGGTATCTCGCCAGCTGTCGATGTCCACGGGCTACGCATCTCGCGCTCACCGTCAACCACCAGCTTCTTGTCCTTGTCGAACATCCACCACCCGCCACCTCCGAATTCGTCTCCGAATCCTCCCCATCCCTCGGCCACTAGCAACAGGCTTCGTTCCTCACTGTCTGCCTTGAATTCACCGTTCACGAGCCGCGGTGCACGTGACTCCATCTTGATCCTGGCATACATGAGTCGCCCATCCTGGTAGTACCAGTCCGGCACCGACAGGGGGCTGTACTCGACCACGTACGGCCGTATCCCAGCCTCTTCGTCAGCCAGAGAGGGTATGCCATCAATCTGCGGGATGTCCACGTACAGCCACCTATGGCCCGTCGTCATGGCTGCTCGCTGGACTGCATCGAAGAACGACACCATGTGAGCTCCGTCATTCCCGGCCGAGTCAATGCTGTGAATCACGTGATACGCTGCCGACGTGATGTCCTCCGGATCCCCGAACGCGTCCAGGTCCAATCCCCTGCCGGTCTGAGGCGCCTCCCGGGACAGTGCCCCGACAAACTTCTCCGCCATGCGCTTGCCGAAGTTGATGTAGTTGGCCTCGGCCTTGCGCTGCTCAAAATGGGCCTTACCGAACTCCTGCTTGGTCTCCCACTCGAACGGAAACAGGTCTTTGGCGATCACGGCGGCTCCAGTCTCCATTCGCCGTTCAAGCATCTCCCAATCGGAGCGTTGGTTCTTGTAGACCGGATGCTCGCTTGCCAGGATGTCCTCAATCAATGACATGGTTCAATATGGTTCGTACGTCCCGATGTCCAGCGTTGCTGTGTAGGCGCCCGAAAGGGCGTCCATCTGATCCCAGTGCCCGCTGTCAGGGATGTGGTGCAATGTTCGCAGTAGATCGTCGGTCCAGGCCTCCTCGAGCACGTAGACATCACCGGCTTTGGCCCGGATAGCAAATGGACGAGCCCTGACCAACTTGTCGCCCTGCGGGGGTATGCCTTCCGCGTCGAGATCTGCAACTGAAAGAGATAGACGGTACGATTCTCGTTTCGAGGCAGAGCCGGGTTCAACCTCCCACCTGACGAGCAGGTTTGCTCCGGTCTTTTTCGCGTACTCACGATCCTTCCTTACCGTGGCTTTGAATAGTTCCTCAACGCCCCCAGGTCCTTTCCGGACGTTGATCATGTCTTCAATATACCACCGATCACCCTTTCTGCGCAGAAGCGCTCCGGCGCTGTATGACGGGCCATCTTTTTTCTTCGATGTCTCTCGCCAGTCCCCTTCGGTTGATGCGAAGTCCCAGAACCTGACCAGGGTACCCCCATGCTCCGCGTGCTGGATCTTCTTGAACCACTCGCGCATGAAGAACTTGCCCCCACCGGGCCTAATCTTCCAGTTGTTCTCAAGCAGACGCTCCTTCTCTACGGGAAGCAACGACATGAGGGTCGACAGGTACGTCGGGTCCTTCTCGAGCAGGATCGGGTTGTCGTAGATGTCCGCTGGTATGAAGGTGAACGACTTCGGTTCGATCTTGTGGCGCCCCGTACTGCCGGCGAACAGCTCCTTTATCTCCTCTGCAGTATCGGCCCAGACAATCGTTTCTCCATCCCGGAAGAAGTACCGGATCACGCCACCCCGTTCCTCAATCGGATACCCGGTCTTCTCGTCGATCCACCACTCGATGAAACCAGCCACCCATGAATCAGCATCAGCGTTCATCGTAGCTCTGATCTGAGACTTGACAGGGCACAGGCTCCGGTTCCTCGATGTCATGTAGAAGAACTGAGTCTCGCTGAACTCCTGCAGCTCGTCGAAGCCTAGCCACCCGATTTGGGCACCGTGATACTTGAGCTTGGTCTGCTCGTGGTCCAGGTGCGCGAACCCGACACGGGCGCCACTCGGGAATGTCCACCGCTTCTTGCTCTGGTTCGGGTTACCCTCGCAGTAGGGGTACAGATCTATGCTTCCGTCCCAGAGACCCCCCTGCGCGTCTATCTGGGTGAAGTTGCGGCGAAAGATGACGGCCCCGAATCGAGGCTCATCCAAGTATCGAACTGGGTCGAGAAGCAATCCGAATGTCTTACCAGATCCAGCACCGCCGCCGTAGAACGCAATGTCAGCGTCCGTTGCGAGAAAGATCTCCTGCTTCCCTGGTTGTGGCCGGATCTCGACTGTCTCCATGCTTCTCGGGCAGGTACACTATAACCTTGCGCTCAGTAACGTCGACGCCGATCGGGGTCGTGGGCTCATCATCATGGTCTTTACGCAGCTGGTCTGCCGCTGTCCGAATACCGGCGATCGCATCCTTTACGTCCCACCCCTTGCCATCAGCACCAGGATCACCAAGGGCCACGAGCGCCTGCAGAGACCTCGCCAGCAAAACCTCAGATGCCTGTATCCGCTGGGTGCGGGACTTGGCCTTGTTCCTGATGAGTTGGTCATTGGATTTCCGGGTGGCCGCACGGTCAATATACTCGTCGTACTCACGTGACCGCACCCCCCAGTCGTAGTTGCTGGCCCATCGCTTCATCAGTGTCATCGATTTGGACAACTGTGTAGCCACTTTCTGGAAACTTCGCGCAGCCCCCAGATCTCGGTAGATCCGGAACGCCTCGTACGCCGGAGCACTCTCCTCTTCCAGCCTGTACCATACCGGGTCCTTCATGAGATTCCTTCCTGTTCCAGCTCGAGATTCTCGATCATCAACGGTCCGGTTGTGGGTTGCCAGTGGGCGTAGCGGTCAGGATCAATGAACGTAATGTCGCAAAACGCATCGACGGTCATCGGCACCGACGCACGGGTTAATGTATCCCAAGCCTGTATGCCCATGTGTCGACCACAGATCGTTGGAATACCATCCACTGCTTCGGTCGGCAATCGCTCGCTTCGTTTGATCCACCTATGCTTGTCGAGTTCGGCCCGTAAGCGCCCGATCTCGCGGGGATCATCCTCTCCATCCTCGCCTTCCTTCCATTCGCCAACCCTAGAGGATAATCCGTCAAATCGAATCTGAATCTTCTTGTTGTCACTCATCGATCTCTCACGGGTTATTCCGGAAAGTAACGCCCAAGGCGTGGAAGCGCTCAATTTCCACACGTGCCAGCCACTGCCGGAGCTTTTGTGATGTCGCCTCCTGTATCTCCCTCCAGAACCCGCGTGACACGGAGTGCCCATAGCGGTCACGACCAGCCCATACGCCCTCTCCTGTGGCGTAGAGTGGTCGGGGATGGTAAGACTCCGGCTTCCAGTTCGGGAGCCTGATCTGAACGTCTGTGACCCGGACATTGGGTTCATCCGGGACGGGCTGAACGCGGGCCGTAGCGTCTATCCTGGCATCTCCATTTCAGTGACCTGCAATCTTCTGTTCGATCCAGTTGAGCAGTCGATGATACCATGAGTCGCCAACGAGTAGTCCGCGTTGGTCAATGCTGGTCTTGCTCTTGGTCTGCTCACCGAACTCCGGCACGTCGGTCCTTATGAGCGGAACGACGCAGTCGTCTCCGACGATACATTCCTCCTCCCGTGTCTCCATGTTGAACGTCTGCAAGCCGTTCGTCCAGATCACGCACCGCTCCCGCCCGTCCCGGACGAGTATGCCCCACGCGAATCCGTCCAGCCATTCTCCGTAGTCTATCGTCTCGCCGATGGAGACCTTGCGGCCCTTCTCAGCGATCTCATGAACGCTTGCTGCACTGTGTCTCATATCATTCCTCCTACGGGTTGCATTCGCTCCCGTCGCCGGGTTTCCGTATGGATCAGATTCTCGCGCCACTCGTTGGCCCGTGGTGCATGAATGGGGCAGAACCATCGCGACGGTGACGGGAAAGCGTGATATATCCACCCCTCGGCCTGTGCTTCGTCGAGGTCCCCCTCGTGTGTCTCGTCGCACTTGGTCCACCAGGCCTCGCAGTCCAGATAGCTCATTACTTTACCTCATCTCCATGTGTGGGTATCCAGTACTGTGACGATCCCCGTCGTCGGGGACACCTCGATCCGAACGCCCGCACTGAAGTCCCTGCCGTTGCTCGCGTAGTCGTACACCCAGTAGCGCATCGTCCCGTCCTCCTCAGTCCCTGGCATCCACTGGTCATTTATCTCCGGAGTCTCCGTACTCGGTGCCGGCAGGAACGGGACCATGCTCAGCCCTGCCAGTAGTCGCAGAAAGTTCTTTCGGTTCATCGGGTCTACCTCAATAGTGCCCACAGTTTGCCAGCGATGTACCCCGTGACTAATGCACGGAGCTCCCTATCAGCGGTCTTAATGCCCAGTATTTCGCACAGATGGTCAAACACGTGGCACGCCTCGTGGGCGATCACGTCAACCCCAGGTCGCCTATTGGGAAACCAAACACAGCTGTATGCGAAACCATCATCGGTCTTGAACCAGAATGCACAGCCCTCCGTTTTGCCATCGTACTCAATGTATCGATATGGATCTTGTCTGTGTACCCATGCCTGAACCTGAGCCCACGACCCTACGAAGACATGCACATTATGCAGGGCCGGTATCTGGATTTTCTTGTGCATCATCGCGGTCTTACCTCATCATGAGATGGGCGGGTCACGCCAAACAAGTTACCTTGGCTGTCGATCATCCCGATCCCACCGCACCACCGGCATCGCGCATGGACGCTGCATCCATCAAAGCCCACGTGGTCATATCGTGGAAAAGAGTGCCATCCGATCCAGCAGAAGAATCTCTTAATCATCGCTTCATTCGTCTCGGTTTGAACTGCCGCAGGTTCGGCTTGACGTTGAGCCCGAGTGCTGCTATCACTGCCGCCATCCCCTTCTGCTCCTTCTGGCGTTCACCTACACCGTGCTCGCGGATGTCCTCCGGAGTCTTCTTCCGCTCGATTGCTCCCAGGTTGCGAAGCAACGGGCGCTTCCGCTTTGCCCCGCTGACTACCGATCCAAGTACTGTCACCAGTTCCTTGGGGTTATTGGCCCTCAGCCGACCAAAACGTTTCCATGCTGACTTCGACGTGGGCCTTGCCCCAGTGATGCTCACGTTCTCCGGTATCCGGACCGGCACCGAAGCATTCGGGTTTTGAGGTAGCGGGATCGGTACCCGGACTGTCTTCATCGCTGTTGTCATCGGTCTGTGTTTTGGTTGATCAGTTCTGGTATTGATTCGAAGGTGTTCTGCCAGCGCTCGAGCACCACCGCGACGTAGGCCGGATCGATGTCCACGGCGAAGCAAGTCCTGTGTAGTATCTCAGCCGCCACGATTGCCGTACCAGTACCCACGAATGGATCGTACACGCTACCAGCGTGGTTGCGTATCGGGCGCAGGTATAGCTCTACTGGTTTCTGGGTGGAGTGCTTGCCCGTTACGTTCGGATCCAGAGACGCGTCCCATAGAGTCGATTGGGAATGGTCTTGGCTTATCCAGTGCGACGTCTTCCCCGTCCGTACTGCATACCAGCACGGCTCATGCCGCCACGTGTAGTGACCTCGAGATATTGCAAAGTGGGGCTTAACCCAGATGATCTGCGCTCTCAGTTGGAAGTCCTTCAGGGTCTCGGCCACCGAGAGGGTGTGTATGCCACCATGCCAGACGTACACCACGTCGCCGGGGAACAGGTCCCACGCCTCTGCCCAGTCAACACGGTCGTCATTGGCCACCTTCCGGATTCGCCTACCGGCGAAGGAAAGCAGGCCCTTCTCTGCAGCCTCTTCGCGCCACCTCGCGTCGTAGTTAACCCCGTACGGAGGATCCGTGACCATAAGCGTCGGAGCACTCTTTCCCCATTCCAGGCTGGCGACCTGGTCCTTATTCGTCGCGTCCCCACACAGCAACTTGTGGCGATCACCGAGTAACCATACCTGGCCAATCTCGGTCTTCCACTTCACCTGCAGTACCTCAGCCTCATCTTCAGTAGGATCGGCTGGTTTCGATGGGAAGAATAGATCGGTGGTCATGTCTTGTATCAGGGCTTGCTGCTGCTCGGCGAGGGCCTCCATGTCGATCCCGTCCAGCACCGCAGTCAATATCTCGGCATCCGTGCCGGCCATTGCTGCGATCGGGTCCAGCATCACGAGGGCTTCCGTCTCCTCTTCTGGTGACAGGTCAACGTACTCGACGGGTATCTCCTTCTCGCCTTCCGATATTGCCAGGGCTACACGCAGGTGGCCATCCAATACGTATCCGGTCCTCCGGTTCACGGTCACCGATCGGATGAACCCGACTCGGTCTATCGTGGCCTCAAGTGCTTTCTGCTGTAGCCTCGGGTGAATGCGCCAGTTCTTCGGATTGGCCAACAGCTGCTCGGGGTCTTCGGACCCGTGTCCTACGATTCGGTTATTCCACGCCATTGCGAGCGATTTGGGTGTTTGATCGAAATATAACGGATTCTGCGCATGGTTCAGTTCACGCCTGTTTGTGGTTGCTTGGTAGCACCGAAGTACGACCAGTCCTTGTCCGCGTGTTGGACGTTGCAGTCGTAGCCGTGGATGTCGGCCATTTTCACGAGCAGCGGGATATTGAGGCGGTGACACGGGAGTCCGGCGCCGTCAACAATGTGGTCCCCGCGACTCATCTTATTCCATATGATTCCGGCCTCGAATCCCAGGACGAAAGACTCCGATTCGTCGTCAAACTTCAGCACCAATCCGTAATCGTTACCGTTAGTCACCGTTCTATCCCTTTGATGCGCTCATTCCAGTATCGTCGATGGACGTAGTGGTGGAGTTTCGCCACGGTGCTGTCCGATAGTTTCTCGGAGTGGAGTTTTGTGGCTTCGCGAACGGTTTTGATCGGGTACTCGCGATCTTCGACGGTTACTATCCCCATGTGGTCCGGAATCCGGATACCGTTGAGGATAGAGGGTGGACAGGCGATCCAGTAGTAGTTCGGTATTCCCCCGATTCGCTTGTGGATTTTCCAGTGCTTGAGCCATTTCGTGCTATCCTTGGGATCGATCAGTTCATCCCTGCGAGCTTTGGCATCCGATGCCTCAGCGGCAATCCTACACTCCCGCTTCAGGTCGGCCCTCGAGAGCTTGATCTCGTACTCGTGGCACAGACGGGCGCCAGTGACAGAGATCAGATCGGCTTCACCGGAGAACAGGGTCGTTTCGTTCGGGATGTGAAGGATCCTCGTCGGGGTAGACCTCCGGAGCCCGCGAACCAGAATAGCGGTGAACTCACTCGCCTTCAGCTTGGCCCTCTTTGTGCCACTCCCGCCAGTAGCCTTGCGAAGTCGCACGAGATCCCGGCACGTATCGGACCTCCTCCACCTGTCGCGCTTGGATAGACGGTGGAGATTATCGAGTCGGTCGTGACACCCGCATTCGTAATACACCACCGCGTGGCTACCAGCGCCATTGAGGCGTGGTGTCCCGCTATAGATGCAAACGTCGTCGCTCATCGTACGGTCCGGTTTCACGGGTCATAGTCGCAAGACGGTCCAGAGCAACAGTCCGGGCTCCAGATGGGACGGCATTCCCCATCGTCACAGCCGGGGAGGGCTACCGAGACAATCGATGCCGGTACACCTGGGTCTTGGGTTTCAGTGGTAGTGATCGCCACGGAGAGTAGCGCGAGGAAACAGATGGCGATGTATGGTCTCATGGTTGGGTTTTGGTTAGTCGTTGAACTCGATGTATTGAGTCATGTGAGCAGGGATTATTGCGAACGGCGCTTCGGCATCATCACGCAAAAAGTCCACGTAGATGTAGGGCATGATCGCCCCCGATGGACGACCCGTCCGGGAATTCCACGATACGAACGCTACGTCCTACGTGCAGTTGAGACGTTTCGTCACTCATTAGTACGTCGATTTAGGTTGTTGAATACTTCGGGTTCGGTACCCGCCTGATCTAAAGTAGATTCGGATCGGGAGGACCTGCGTGGTCGTTCTGTACGCGTCGAATTTTACGTGGTAGCAATCATTGGGTGGCGGCGAAACAGGCTGTCTGAACCAGCCTCCGACGTACTCACCGCGAGGGCTGGAGGTCCACCATTTGATCGAGTTGCTTTTCCACCACAGGAATCTTGGCGGGTTCGAAGTCGCGGTCTTGCTAGCCGCTGACGGGTCAACTGTGGGCACGTCGCACACGCTGTACACGTGTCGCTTGATGTCGTGATCGTATCCCATGTAGCTCACGTGGGGATGGTTGTTGCCAATCTTGCTGTACGTCGTGTCCTCGTGGGGAAAGTTATTTTCGATGCGTTCGATGTTTTCCCCACCAGCGATCGGATCGCAGGCAAGAAGGAACAGTAAGGGAAGAAGTCTACTCATCGTCGGGTCCGGTTTAATTAGCGCTCAGGTCAAACGGGTGTTCGTCCCACGTGCGGCCATCGAGCTCTCGCCCGTTCGACTTCGGCCGCATCCCACCCCACTGCTTGAAGAAGAACGGAATCGACCGTTCGATGCACTGGTCTCTGAGGTTACGTACCCATGCCGGGTCAGGTGCCCGGAACCCGGGACCAGATTCTCCACCACAAATGACCCACGAAGGAGTCCACCCACACGGTCGCAATTCAACAGGACCCAGCATGGGCTCCACGCTGATCCCATACCGGGGATTGTAAGCAAGGATATCCGTTCGCCAATATGGTGCGCTTGGGTCTCCATTGTTGTCATCAGAAAAACGTTGGCAGGTATTGTTCGTCAACAGAAGCCACATGAGATTCGGGGTGGCTTCAATCAAATTCCACCTCGCGTCGTTGCCGACGTACCCGAGTACGTCGTGTAACCCCCGCTCACTGATTCTTCGTGCCATGCACGTAATACACAGTATCCCGCATCCTTCGCCCCTGCCCCTTGGGCGTATCGCGTTCCAAACGGCGTCTGGGACTACAGCCTCAATCCATCCGTCTGATCCGTAATCAAGTCCGCAGTCATGGCACGCGTCATCCCCGTGTGAGTCTCGGCACCTTGTGCACAGCACCTCTCGGTCAATGCGACCGCATCGCGTGCACTTGTGGTTCCTGGCATGCTCCGATCTCTTCCGGTCCGCCCTGATCTGTTTCCGGCTACGCTTCATCGTCATCTCCTCCTTGATCTTTTCCTTCGGCCACAGACAAGAAGGCCCGCACCTCCTCCACCAGTGCTGGTTTCTCTGCAAACGGAGATTCCCAAACCCCGGCGATACACTCGAGTAATCTGCGTGCTTCCGTTAGGGACAGAGCGTCGGATACCAGTATCGATATCGCGTCCCGGCTTGCAGTCCTCTCGGTCTTATCCAACATGGTCGATGTTCGGAGCATGCCTCTCAGTACTCCAATGCTCCTGTCTCGCCGTTTGTCCTGCTGCGACCGCACGCGCACGTACTCCACGTCGACATCATTCATCCTCTCATCGGCCCACGTGACCTCTCCCCTGATTTCATCAATCGGATCGCCCTGTGCATCCACAAAGAATTGGAGCCAAATCCTATCGTAGGGGTGTCTGATCATTTTATTCGTAAACCTCGTATTCCCAGTTCCCATCCGTGCCCTTTGTAGCGACGATGAACTGGAACGGGTACAGCATAGCAGCGGCCCGTATCCGAACCTTCGCTGCCTCCCTGTGGAAGCCCTTCACGTCGTAATGGATCAGTTCACCCTCGTTGTTGAGCGTCGACACGTCCGGGGTGTACCAGGAAGCCTGCGACCCCTTCCGGTCTGAGCCCGTCCCGATCCTGAACCGATACCCCTTATGCCAGCACGCCACCAGGTTACCTGACCTGCGCAGAAGCTCCATCCGAGTCCAGAACTCCTTCTCCCACTTGCTATCGAATGTCGAAGCACGGTTGGGCTCTCGTATTACCTGTGCTCTCATTTTCTCCGTCCTCGAGTTGTATATGAGCCTGTTGCTGCAACGATAGTATCCGCTGCATCTGCGCTGGAAATGGCGAGCAGGGCTTTCTCACAGAGACACCCGTCTACCATCTGTATTCCATGTGGAGGCACCTTCTCAATCCGGGCAGGGTCCCAACAGTCATCGCAAAGAACGGGGAACCCCCATCCCTCTCCAGAATTTTCAAACCGCTTCGTAAGCGTACCGCATTGGGCGCACGTCTCACCGTTGATCATCATGTCTGCTATCTCGCCCATCCTTCCCTCATCGAGTGTATCTGCATCGGCCCAGTAATCGTCCAACCGATCTTGTCCTTGAACACCGTGAACCGATCGTCCTCGAGCAGCCCGTACACCACACGACCCTTCTGCGCTCCCAGATACTGAGCTGCCGTTCGTCGCCGCGCTTTCAGCGTCCTCATCATTACGGGCCGGTCTGTTAAGTTTTGCGGGTCAAAGTTCACCGGTGCTTCATCGTCAATTCTTCAACGGTTTTGTTCTGCAGAATGCGGCCACCCAGTCCCACTCCCCGCACGGGGTCAGGTACGTTGAGCGCCGAGGTGACGGGGGTCTTCGCTGGATGGTGTCCGTATTGGTGCCCATATCTCTGGCCCATTTGATCAGCGAACGTTCCGTGTAACCGGCCATCCTTGCCGCACTGCGTGAGGTTCTGCCCTTCTTCCGATGCTCAATCCAGGTCCGGACCGCCTCGCGCCTCACATCGAGCTTGACCTTGGGACGGGGCGCCGCGGGTTTATCAAGGTGCTTCATAGTCCTGCTCCAGTATCGCCCCATCCTCAATGATGATATCCGCTTCCGAGGCCTTCGTGGTCACGACCTCCATAAACACCTGGCCTCCCTTCGCCGATGTCATATCGATCACCGAGTCCTTGGAGTCCATGTCCAGTGCGTTACCGCGTTTGATCAGTACCACCGGGAACTCCGGGTTCGCCTCGAGCGCGATCGCAGTACCGATGATGATCTGTTCCGATGTCGAGCATTGATCAAACGGCAGATCGTTGTATCTAATGGAATCTTCCCCGATCGTCAGGCCCTCCATCGGGAAGTCCGTTGCGGCAATCGCGGCCGCCTGCTCTTCGTCGATTGTCGACAGTTCCGTCTCGTACGTCCGCACCTGCTTCTCCAGGCCGGCCAGTTGGTTTTCCAGGCCTTTCCGACCCCCAGCCTG
>Ga0255047_10001791_pt1 | contig 14911 bp, 11 predicted proteins | sample JV7_2_1_MG_FD_183640 | JGI IMG/M metagenome (GOLD analysis project Ga0255047, IMG submission 183640) | Seawater microbial communities from Jervis Inlet, British Columbia, Canada - JV7_2_1 | ecosystem: Environmental > Aquatic > Marine > Inlet | place: Canada: British Columbia | collected 2016-10-06
GCGGTTATCCGACCACTTGCTTGACCTGATCGCGGAAGGGATCGACATCGCGCTCAGAATGGCGTCGCTCGACGACTCCACCTTCGTTCTTCGCAAGGTTGCAGATGTTGAACGTATTCTTTGCGCGTCGCCAGACTATCTGGTGCAGAGCGGCGTCCCGAAGGTCGCTGAAGATCTGAAAACGCATAAATGCCTGCTATTGCGATTTCCTGGATCGCAACAGTTTCGCTGGACATTGCTTGTACAAAACAGGCCAATCACCCTGCCGGTGAGAGGTCCCGTCGACAGCGATGACGGCGACATTCTTACAGGCTGGGCCTTGTCTGGCGCTGGCATCGCGCTGAAGCCGGTGTTCGAAGTGGCGGACCATCTAGCATCCGGGGCGCTGGTGCCCGTTCTGCCGGACTTCCGTCCGCCACCTCTGACTTTGTCAATTCTCTATCCATCGCGCCGATTGCTTTCGCCGAACGTCAAATTACTCTCCGATATGCTGTTCGAGGAAGGCCGCAACCATATCCGAGATAACCTCTCGCGGGTCGGAAAGCGACTAGACAAATAGCTTTCGCTACAGACTTCTTTGAAACAACGAGAGGTGCGCCAATTTCATTGGCGCACCTCGATATTATCAATGAAACCTCAATGCCCGGCTTCGGCCTGCATGGCAGCTTCGCGGACCTCTTCGAGAGAGGCCTCTTCATTCTTGGCGCCATTGAAGTAGAGATTGAGCACGACTGCACTAATCGCAGACAGAAGAATTCCCGAGTGCAGGAGAGGATCAAGTGATTTTGGCAATGACTTGAAAAAGTCTGGGGCAACGAGCGGGATCATGCCGAATCCGATTGAAATCGCAACGACGAACATATTGTTGCGATTAGTCTTGTAGTCGACATCCGACAGAATGCGCACGCCGGTCGCCGCAACCATGCCGAACATGACGATGCCTGCGCCGCCGAGCACGAACAGCGGCACGGATTCAACGAGTGCACCAAGCTTCGGCAAGAGTCCCATCGTCAACATGATCAAGCCACCGGCTACGCAAACGTAGCGGCTGCGAACACCTGTCACGCCAACAAGGCCGACATTCTGCGAGAAAGACGTGTAGGGAAACGTATTGAAGATGCCGCCAATAAACGTGCCGATACCGTCCGTGCGCAGGCCACGCGTCATGTCATCCCGCTTCACCGGTTTTCCGGTCATTTCGCCGAGCGCGAGGAACATGCCAGCCGACTCGATCATGACGACGATCATGACGATACACATCGTGACGATTGCAATGAAGTCGAACTTGGGGATTCCGAACTGGAAGGGCACGATGATGTCGAACCAACTGGCGTTGGTGACCTTCGTAAAGCTCATCTTTCCGAGTGCGACCGCAACCAGGCAGCCGGCGACGATCCCGATGAGGACGGCTATGTTGCCGAAAAAGCCTTTTACGTACTTTGTTATCAGCAAAATCACCGCCATGACAAAAGCAGCCACTGCAAGGTGTGTGCTGTCGCCATAACCGGGCAGATGTGGCGCTGGAGCGCCGGCGGCCCAGTTAACGCCGACTCTCATCAGCGAAATCCCTATCATCAAAATAATCGTTCCGGTCACCACTTTCGGGAAGAAGGGCAGCAACCGGCTAATGAAGGGCGCAACCAGCACTGTGAATATACCGGCTGCGATAACTGACCCGAAAATACCCAAGATACCGAGATCGGGATTGTTGGCCATGGCGACCATCGGACTAACGGCGGCAAAAGTGACGCCCATCATGACCGGCAAGCGAATCCCGAAGTACGGCCCCGCCCCGAAAGACTGGATAAGCGTGGCGATGCCACAAGCAAACAAATCGGCGTTTATGAGTAGCGCCACTTGCTCCGGTGGCAGTTTCAACGCCCGCCCGATGATAAGCGGCACGGCGACCGCGCCGGCATACATGACGAGCACGTGCTGAAACCCGAACGCCAGTAGCTTCGGCGCTGGCAGCACCTCATCTACTGGATGAACTGTTGGTTGCATGATTTCCTCCTGGATTGTTGTGTTTTTTGCTGTCCCTTGCTCGCCCTGCAAACAGGCGGGATCGAGCCGTGCGACGTTAGCGTCACGGGCGGTCTTTAATAGGAAACAAAAGAATTCAACATCTTCAAAGAAAACCTTAAAATGATCCGCGCGGTAATCCATTAGGCTGTTTAGCAAATGAAGAAGGAGACATTGGTGGGTCATTTGTCGACGCATGTCCTTGATACGACCAAAGGACAGCCAGCAAGGAATGTGAGAGTGACGCTATATCGAACCGTCGCCGACGGGGCGAGAAGCGTTGTGAAGGAAGCCGTCACAAATGCCAACGGCCGCACTGACGAAGCTTTGCTTTCTGGCGACGCTTTCAAGCCCGGGACTTACGAACTCGTCTTCGATGTAGCGCAGTATTTTAGGGAAAACGGGACGCAAACAACCGAGCCGCCGTTCTTTGATTTCGTGCCGCTGCGCTTCACGATCGTTGAGCCCGATGGCAACTACCACGTACCTCTCCTGATCTCCCCGTGGAGCTACTCGACTTATCGGGGATCGTGACATGAAGACCACCTACCCGCGCGACCTCCTCGGCTACGGTCACACGCCGCCACATGCTCAATGGCCAGGCGGCGCACAAATTGCCGTGCAGTTCGTCATCAATTACGAGGAAGGCGGCGAGAATTGCGTTCTTCACGGCGATCCCGCTTCCGAAGCTTTCCTGTCGGAAATCGTCGGTGCTCAGCCTTGGCCCGGCATGCGGCACATGAACATGGAATCGATCTACGAGTATGGATCTCGCGCCGGCTATTGGCGGCTCTTCCGAATGTTCACGGCACGAAACCTGCCCGTCACAGTCTATGGCATTGCAAATGCGATGGAACGCGCACCGGATATAGTGGCTTCCATGAAGGAGGCCGGCTGGGAGATCGCAAGCCACGGGCTGAAATGGATCGACTACAAGGATTTCGGCAAGAACGAAGAACGTGCCCATATTCTGGAAGCGATCCGCATCCATACGGAGATAACGGGCACGCGCCCGCTCGGCTTCTACCAAGGGCGCACTTCGGCTCATACGACCTCAATCGTGATGGAGGAGCAAGGCTTTCTCTACTCGTCGGATTCTTATGCCGACGATCTACCCTACTGGGTTGCGGGCCCGCACGGCGCACACCTTATTGTGCCCTATGCGCTGGATACGAACGATATGCGTTTCGCAACTCCGCAAGGCTTCAACGCGGGCGATCAATTCTTCAACTACCTTAAGGATTCTTTCGACGCACTTTACAAGGAGGGCGAGACTGCACCGAAGATGCTCTCCATCGGTCTGCACTGCAGGCTTGCTGGGCGACCAGGCCGTGCCGCAGCGCTATCCCGCTTTCTCGACTATGTTCAGGGACATGAACGCGTTTGGATCGCGCGACGCTGCGACATAGCGCGGCACTGGATCAAACTCCATGAACCAGCAGGCGGTTATGTGCCGAGTTCTATGCCGCGGGCTCTTTTTGTCGAAGTCTTTGGCGACATCTTTGAACATACGCCGCAAATCGCCGAGTTGACCCATCGAACTGGGTTGTCCGCCGCACATGACACGGCATCTGGCCTTCATCGCGCACTCGTCGACACAATGCGATCCATGAACGACGCCGAAAAGCGTGCGCTGGTTGACGCGCATCCAGATCTTGCGGGGCGGCTCGCGTTGGCAAATCAGCTCACTGCTGATTCGACAAACGAACAAAGCTCGGCCGGACTTGACCGGCTAACACCGGATGAACTCGCGCGCTTCGTTTCACTCAATGAAGCCTACAAGAACCGCTTCGGCTTTCCCTACATCCTCGCCGTCAAGAACCGCACCAAGGACGAGATCCTGACGAACTTCGAGATGCGGCTGAAGAACGACATCACTGCGGAGTTCAAGACGGCCCTTGAACAAATCGAGCGCATCGCGCTTCTCCGCTTGCAGGACCGGCTGCCTGGCTAGGCAGACGTTGATACAAACCTTGCGACCGCTATATTTCTTCTGGGGTCGGCTTGCTGGCACGGGTTTACGGACGGCTCAGACAGTTCTTTGCCGGCCACCCATGCTAAACAGCTTTCTCGGTGCCGCTGATTAGAGATTTTCAATGGAGTAACGCGTCCCTTGTCGCTTGGCGGCGAGACCAAGCAGACAGTGAGCGCCTTTCCAGTTCTTCAGCCATTACAAATGAGCGGCCTCCGCCTGACCGGAGCACGCCGGCGCCTTCATCTTCAATAAGCAGGTGGCTTGTTGCACAACTCGAGTCCCGGTCCCGACGGAACGATCAGCTGTATCTCGGTTCGCCTAAGAAGGATCATTGATGCTGTCTTGTCCTGGTAGGCGCTACTCCCGTCGATCCAGACATTATCGGGGGGAAGGAAATAGATTCCCGTTAGCCACGCAGGGAGCTTTGGTGGGGCTCAACGAACACCGGCATGAAGAGTTACAGAAACGATCGACATTGGGCTGATGTCAATTTCTTCCCAGTCTGGTATGATCCACGTAGCCAATCGAATGTATCACGTCGCAAGGTGCTACATCTCTTTCAATGAATCACCCTTCACGAGAAATGGCCTGCGCATATCAATGGCCTCAGACGTGTTCCACATGCCCGCCGACGTGACCTTCGTGTTGCGCGGACGTCGGTCTTCGTAAGCATGCAGGCGGCATGCGTTGCGACTCACGTCAAGTTTCAAGGAATACTCTCACAGCACTGATCCGTCGCGTCTCGCTGCATCAAACGAATCCGTGTGCCGGCCCGGATACCGTCGGGCAAATGTTGTCTTAGGAAAGCGGAATTTTCGCCTCTGAGCGAAAAAAAGCAGCGCCGCGGGGAGACGCGGCGCTGCCAAGGGGAGGTTTGACTTAAAACTTTACACTTACGCCGGCATACAACGACTTTTCGGTACAGCTGCCATTGTTCACTCCAGCAGCCGTGAAGCACACGCGGTTAGCCACGTTGCTATCGTCCTGTCCGAACTTGTTCTTCCAGTAGCGATAGGCAACCCAAACATCGACGAAATGAGAATACTTGGGACCCCAAAGGGCCTTGCTGGCGTCGAACGTCAGACGGATCGGCTCACTGTTGATTTCGGTCTTGGTATCACTGGCGGGCGAAACGAGGCCCGGAGCCGCACCAGTTCCCTTAGGACCGTAAAATCCGGCGCGGCCGCTAACGGAGAAATAATTGATGCTTTCAGGCAGAAAGCCGAGATCCATGTAGTAGTTCATCTCGACCGCCCAGGTAGGATTGAAGCGCGTGACTCCATCCGGAATACCTGGGTATGGGCCAACTATGGTACCTGTCTGCAGAAACGAGTTGTGATTCCATTCCTGATAGTACATCGGCGCGACGTTGAAGAAGCCCTTATAAGGCAGGTCGAAGCCAAATTGCAGACCGGCCACAACAGCCCGTTTCGCCGGGGCCAAGAAATCGTTTTTGGTGTTTGCGTCCGCTCCGAATACAAACGATACGTTACGCATCGGACCCGCAGAGAAGGCTTTGGTATTGAAGACCTCGTTGAAGCCCAATGTGCTCCGGAATAGTCCGTAGATCTCGGTTGCACCGGCGCAACCCTGGCCAGGGGAGCGGCAGGGAACAGCATAATCGGCACCGTCTGACTTCATCAAAGAGACGCTGAAGAAGTTCGTACCGTAAGCCCACACGTCAAAGTGGGTAAAAGCGACAACCTGCTTTGCCGTCTCACCCGGCTTTCCTGGCGAGGTTCCGGTAAATTGGTAGGCGTAGGTAAGACGGTTATCGTTCACGCGAAAGAACGGCACGTCGATAATGGGCTTAGCCTTGGCAGGCATTGGGGCCACGTCTGCGGCCCAAGCGAAGCTAGTTAGTGCGAGAGTAGCGAGTGATAGCGCTGCCGCTGCCACTGCCTTAGTACGATATTCCATTTAGTTTCCCCCTTTTTTTGTAGTCGATATTGAAGTTGGTCCGAACTTAAAACGTTGTTTATGGATCGCGTCCTATAAATTGCCTATCGCCGCATCTTCGCTGCGGCTTTACACCTGTTGGAACAATATCATCGCGAGCGGGAGCGACTACATTCCTTCCCAGCGATCAGTTTCAAACGGATTGCGAAAGTTCGCCCGGCCGCGATTCAAGATGCTGGCTGGGCGGGAGGCCAGCATCTGATGACGCGACCTCTTTCCAATGATCTGCGCGAGCGTGTTGTTGCTGCGGTGCCGGACGGGCGAACTGCCGGTCGTTTGCGGCACGGTTCGGCGTCGGGGTGTCCTCGGTGGTGAGGTGGCCGCAACAGTATCGGGAGACCGGCTCGGTGAAGCCCGGCAAGGTGGGTGGGCATCGCAAGCGGTGGATCCGCATCGCGCCTTCATTCACGCGCGGATCAGCCAGGCACCGCACCTGACGCAGCACGGGTTGAAGGACGAACTGGCGGCGCGCGGCGTCTGTGTGTCACACAACGCGGTCTAGCAATTTCTGCGGCGCGAGGGACTGCGGTTCAAAAGGCGCTGCTCGCCCTTGAGCAGGCCCGTTCCGACGTCGCCCGCCGGCGACGCCGCTGGCCGTCATGGCAGGCTGGCCTCGATCCCGGCGCCTGGTTTTGATCGATGAGACCTGGATCAAGACCAGCATGGCCCCGCTGCGCGGATGGGGACCGAAGGGCGAGCGCCTGCGCTGCTTCGCGCCCGATGGCCGCCGGCGGACGATGACTTTCCTCGGCACCTTGCGCTGCGATGGCCTCACCGCCCCCTGCGTCTTCGACGGGATCAACGGTGAAGACTTGCGCGCCTATGTCGAACAGCAGCTCGTGCCAGCACTCAGGCCCGGCGACATCGTCATCATGGACAATCCCGGCAGCCACAAGTCGGCGGCGCTGCGCCGCATCATCCGTGCTGCCGGCGCCAGGCTCTGGTATTTGCCGCCCTACTCACCCGACCTCAACCCGATCGAGCAGGCCTTCGCCAAGATCAAGCACTGGATGCGCCTCGCCCAGAAGCGCACCATCGACGACGCGTGGTGACACATCGGTCGTCTCGTTGCCACAATCCAACCCGCCGAATGTAGCACCTACTTCACCAACGCCGGATATGCTTCCGTCAAATGATCGCTCTAGGGATTGTGTGCCGCCGGCGTCGACTCGACACGGATGGCCACTGAACAATCGGACGACACGGGGCCCCGTCCAGATCGCCATGATCCCTTCCGAGCCGCTGCGCCCGCTTGCCATCGAGGATGTTCCTGCGGCAATCGAGTTGAAGGAACGGGATAGAAGCGATAATATTAGGCGTTGATCGCTTGGCTCATCCGACGCAAGCGAGTTCAATGAACGACAAGATTTAAAAATTCGGCATCACAAAATGCGCTGAGAGGTTAAGGCAATTGCTCGCGCGTTAGGCTGCCGCGCGAACGGTCGATACAAAGGCTCGAACCTGATCTTGCAACATCTGAAATTCCTGTAGAAGTTTTTGGCTGGCGGAGAGCAACTCCTGTGTGGCTGCACTTGCCTCGGTAATATTGGCGACGGCCGAAGATACGTTCTGCGCTACAATCTGTGTGCCCGACGCGGCGCGTGACACGCTGCTCGAAATCTCACGAGTTGCAGCACTCTGCTGCTCGATGGCGCTGGAAATACTGGTGGTGATCTCACGAGAGCGATTAGCGACCTCCGCAATCTGTCGAATCTCGATCACAGCTTGTGCGGTGGCGGCTTGTATCGCCTGGACGTTCGCCGAGATTTCGCCCGTCGCACTCGCTGTCTGAGCGGCGAGTGACTTTACTTCCTGCGCAACCACGGCAAAGCCTTTGCCGGCAACACCAGCCGTCGCCGCCTCGATTGTGGCGTTCAAAGCCAAAAGATTCGTCTGCGAAGCGATCTCGTGGATCAGCCGGACAATGTTTCCGATCTTCTGTGCCTGCTCTGATAGCTCGGCGATCGTCCCGGAAGTGCCCTCAGCGGCGTTGGAGGTGATACTGGCTATCGTAGCGCACTCTTGGACCCGATTCGTAATTTCGTCGATGGATGCAGATAACTCTTGGGTTGCGGAAGCGACGGTCTGTACGCTGTCCGACGTGCTGCCGGTTGCCTGCATGATGGCGCGGCTGTTTTGCTCGGCCTGGGTCATCCTGCTGGCCACCGCTTCCGTTCTTGTACCCACCTTGGTGCAAGCGACCGCGATGCTGGTGACGACAGAAGAGACAGTCGATTCGAACTGGCCAACCATACGATTGAGCAAATCGAATCTTTCGCGCTCGGCCTGATTCTTCATCGCATCCCGCTCACCGTTGAGCCGAGCAACCTCATTGGCATTCTGCTTGAACACTTCGACGGCATGTGCCATCCGGCCGACTTCGTCCTGCCTATCAAGCGCCGGGATGATGGTGTCGAGTCCGCCCGAGGACAATTCAGCCATGGCATTCGTTAAGGCTACTATCGGCCGGGTGGACCTCCTGAGAATCCCGAACAGGAGGCCGCAGACGACAACGAGCAAGCCGGCGCCAATTAGACTCAATAAGATGCCTTCCCGGAAAACATTCTCATCAGCGAGCGCCGTCGAGACGCGCAGCTCAAGCGCACCAACAGTTTTTTTCTGGCCCTTGTCATTTCGGACGACAGGCACTTTCTCGGCGATCATCGAACCGGATTCTGAAAACTTAGCGCCATTTGCGACGAATACGTCGCCTCGGTCGTCGATAATTGCGCTTCCTACATATTCGGGATCAACAGCGAGAGCTCCAAGCAATTCCCTGCCGGCCGTTGCGTCCAAATTCCAGAGTATGTCGGCCGCGCTGCGGCCGGCAATCTCTGCAATCAGCTTTGTCTTGATGCTCAACGCGGTGCGCGCAGTCTCTCGATCCTTAATAAGGACGCCGATAACAGATCCAGCGACGAGGGCAACCAAAAGCCCCCCAACCGGCAAGAGAACCCGGAGCATGAGGCTGCAACGAACTAGATTAAACACTTTCAAAAATAGTCGCCTCACCATGACCCCCAGGGCTAACGATCGAGATTTATGCGATCTTAGGGAGATGGCTCGCGCACCTACTTCGAAACTACCCGTCGTTCAGTTGGCATATTTGGAATATTGCCGAGCAGCTTGAGGAAATCCGGATCAACTCTCAGTTCGCCAAGCGCAGAATTGAGGCGTGCCAGGTCTCGTTCAGTATATCTCTTACGGGACAACGTCATTGCCAGAGGAACCTTGTTGACTGCGACGGCCTTGTCCAAGGAGTTACGTGCGGCGAAGTCTAGCTCGCCAGCCACGAAATTTGCGATAATGCCGTCGAGTCGGCCGGCCAGCAGCTTGTCGATATTCTGCTCCTGCGTATTGACCCGTTCGATTGTTATCTCGGAATACTGATCTAAAAGGCCATACGAAAAGCCCAGCCGCCCCCCCAGCTTCTTGCCAGCAAGATCATTTATCGTCTCGAACGGAAAAGTCTTGCCTTTGAGCACGAAAATAACGACGTAATCGGTGAATATCGGCTCGGAAAACCACGAGCCACGCTCACGCGCCGGAGTTGGCGTCGCGTCGATTCCAATGTCGAGGGTGCCCTCTTCCACGTCTCTATAGAAGCGCTGGGCCGGTATCTCCGTTGTCGTTCCGGAAATTCCGATCTTCGAAAGAGCAGCAAGCGCCGTCTTGAGCACGATACCGTCGCGAGCACCATTCTCGATGACACTGTAAGGCGGATTCGACCGAATGCCGATCATCTGCGCCGATGCAGTCCCTACCGAACAGGACACGGCAATCATCATAACAATAGCAAGCAGAGCAGTCCGTCGAAATCCAACCAGCCTTTTTGAAATCCACTCAACCATAATACCCCCTAGTACATTGTCTCAAAAGCCATTCCTGATTCTACTTGTCGAAACGATATCACCGCGAATTGACCCGATTGCCTCTCATCTTAATGATCAGTTTCAAATCCGTTGCGAAAGTGCGCACCTCCGCCTCCTTCAGCGACAATGAGACTTCGATGCCGCCGCCGGCCACCCCCCACACCACGATGCTGAATGGCCGCTGTCCGACAGAGTTGGCGCCGGGTGAGGCGGAAGCAAGCCGCGTCGATGATCGAGAATATGGCTAATCTTGGCCTCTGAACTGAGGAGGCGCGTACTGGCATCCGGATCTATTGGTACAATCGAAATTCCAGCCTGCCGTATACGGGCATCCAATTCCGCGGCGGATAGAAGGCCGACGGCGATTTTCTGATGCATGATGAACCTGTCGACGACGAATGGCTGGCCGGCCTGCCGGCAAACCGTCGGAATGGTGCATACGGCCAAGCCGACGTTTTTCCTGATAGCGTCTGTCTCCTTCGCAACGATAGTCAAACTGCGCTGCGCGTTGTCCCGGTACGTCTGGCTCGTCAGGACCAGATAGGGTTCGAAGCGAGAAATCAGAAGCAAGCGCAAGATGACGACGGCCAGGATAGTAGTCTTCACCATACGTGACGTTGCCTGACGGCAGCCGATGCCGCCCAACGCAAGTCCGAGACCGATGGCTATAGCCGTGACAAGCTCGAACTGCGAGTTCGTGTCGACTCCCTCGCCGGTTTGCTGGAGGAGGTGACTGAGTAAACCGCAAAGGCAGAAAAGCCCGCAAAATTGTGCCTGCCAACTGTTTCGCGCCTGCACGATCCAGATGATGACAATCACGCCGGCCGGAGCGATCCACTGCATATGTCCGATACGCTGGACGATACGGAAAAGCCGGATCTCTCGCGGCGACGATAATTGATACAGAAAATCGGGCCCGAATGCGATCGTAGAGGCTACGAAGCCGACGGCAATCAGTGCGGTCGACGCCGCCATCGCTCTCATGGCCGTGCGCCGATCGTGAATCAGCAGCCAAACGATCGCGGTCGCAGGCGTCGCGAACAGATTATGCTTGAAGAAGCCTGCCAATACCATCAGGGCAAATGCCGGGATCACTGAGCGGCGATCGCGGTAGGCGACGATAAAGCAGACCATACCCGCCATCATGATACTGCCGGCGAAAATCTGCGGATCGTTCATGCCGGCGAAAATGTCGAAATGACGCGACATCACAGCGACGTACCACGCGACGGACAGTGTTACGGCTGCCGCTCCCCCGCCCATGATCCGGGTGGAAAGGCCGCAACCAGCTGCAGTTATAAGGATACCGAGCAGAGAAAGACATCGACCGATAATTATGGCGTCAAGGCTCAAAACTCTCGTAAGCCAATGCGCCAGGATGAATGAAAGAGGAGGATAGTTATTCGCGATCAGCGCGTCAGACGGAGGATAGAGCGGCAACCCGGCGGCCAGTCTGTCGCCTGATAAGCATTCCAAGACTCGTTGACATCGATTTCGAGCGGCCATTGCGCACGCCACACGAGCCAATTGAAGAAAATAACTGCTAGAGCGACGAGCAGAGCGATCAGAATGTTGGGCGAGCCAAGGCGGCTCCTAAGCGCGGTCATACAGCTTCTTTCCTAAGATCCCGGGGTCGCTGTGGTAGTCGCGCGCAAAGTCTTCAGGGATGTTCATCATGGGTGAACATCCTCTCGCGCGACTAATGGCGTTTCGCCGTTGTCAGTTTTCAAACCGCTTCAAAAGCTGCAGGACAGCGCGAGCATGACGACAGGCGCCAAACCTAAGATCTTGGCTCTGAATAGACCGCCAAGTTCGCCCAACGCTCTGGCGCATATGCCTTCGAGAAACTGACGATGAATCAGGTTCGCACGCCCTTAGCGGGGCACGACTCCGAAACTCGTCAAGCTCAGATCAGGAAATGGGGGGACGATAGAGGCGAACTGGAGCATTGTCCGCGACATTACGGTTGAGGGCGCCCACGCAAAGCGACGGCGGAACCGAAGGCTGCACAAATTCCGTAACCGTCGCCGGCAACGCCGTTACACAAGTCAGTCCGCAGCATTGACTGTCTGCAGACTTGTGCTGATCAGATGATGGCGCTTCTGTGAACACTGACGGCCCGCGTTCACCACGCGCTTGCTTTGAAAGCGGGCTCGAATATTTGTCGGCTTCAAAGTCAACATCGGCGTGTTGTACAGTACGAGCATCTTGACCGTGGACATGCGCAATGCCCGCAGCGCGGTTCTCGTCGGCAAGACATTGCGCTTTCCGCGCTTCGCTGAACGCGAAGGAAAGACCCGGCACCAACACGCAAAATTGATAGATCACCGCGAGTAGCAGTCCTGCCCTCAGTCGCATTGATCTGTCGACATGCGTCAACATGAATGTGGCTTATCTCGAGAATTGGATGCTGAGTACTATGCATAACACTTACGTCAGATCGTCGTTTGCGCCAAGGCCTGTCATATCTCAACCCAGTATTTCCTTCGACTGTTGCGACACGATCTGCCTGAACGCGATGCGTTGTCAGCTTGCGGGTCTCCCCCTCCAGAGCTTCCGGCTTGCGCACCGCGACGCGCCGCAAGCCGACCCGCAACGATCCCGCCGGGAAAACTGATTGCAAGCGGACGGGAGAGCTGCCGACTCCCACGCTCAAGGACGATCTGCCGCACCTCTTGGACTGGCAACAGTATGGGCATGTTGTTATCTCGCAACAATGACGCTGAAGACGATCCGGCCATTTCTAGCGCTGATCTTGACGTTCGCTCTGCTGCTCGGGCACATGACACATGGTGCCCAGGCAATTGCGATGGACGCCCGAATGACCTTCACCGCGACTGAAGCGAGCGTGTCAGCGGAATGTGACGGCTGCGCCGATGGCGACAGCAGAATGACCGAATGTGCATGCGCCATACCGTGCAGCAGCATGGTCGCGATTCCGGCGGCGGAGTTTATCCTTCCTGCTTTTCCTCTCATCACTTTTGATCAGGTCGCGACCCCTTCGGGTACTGAATGGATCGCCCCGCCGATCGCATCCCCTCCAAAGTTTGTTATCCGGACCTAAGGCGCGTCGCGTTCCGCGATAGCGCCTCGTGTGCGCGGTATCGGTATGTCTCTTCTGACACACGGGTAGCGCTTCCAGCCCTCCGCAGCAGCCCAAGGATGACGATCAATGACACCAATTCACTCTTCGATGCTCGACCGACGAGCAATTCTCCTCGCCGGCGCAAGTCTTGCCACAACAGCATCCTTGCTTCGTGCCGCACCCGCTCCAGAATCGCCGATCAAGCAATTCAGACTGATTGCCGCTCCCAGCCGTCAGTCTATTTTTGGCGCTTCCGGTCCCGACACAGATGTCTGGTCATATGGAAGCAATGTTCCAGGCCCGGAACTTCGGGTCCGTCAGGGTGACCGCATCCAGGTGCTGGTCGAGAACCGATTGCCCGAGGAAACGACCGTACATTGGCACGGGCTGCGCGTACCCAATGCCATGGACGGTGTCGCGCACATCACCCAGAAGCCGATCGGCCCCGGCGAGACCTTCACGTATGAGTTCGACTGCCTTGATGCGGGTACGTTCTGGTATCACCCGCATCATCACAGCTCCGCACAGGTCGCGCGCGGTCTCTATGGAGCACTGATCGTCGACGAGCGGAATCCGATCGCCGTCGATCGTGACATCACATGGGTGCTCAGCGACTGGCGCCTGCAGAAAGATGCATCGATCAAGAACGATTTCAATAACCTGCACGACGTCGGCCACAACGGCCGCATCGGAAACACCGTCACCGTGAACGGCCGCATTCCCGGCAACTTCGACGTCCGCGCCGGCGAACGCATCCGTCTGCGCCTGATCAACGCTGCCAATGCACGCATCTTCGGTCTTGAGTTCGAGGGGCACACACCACAGGTGATTGCCCTTGATGGCCATCCGGTCGAACCGCACGCTCCTGCCAACAATCGCATCGTCCTTGGTCCCGCCATGCGAGCAGACATCTTGCTCGATCTGCGTGGACAGCCGGGCAAGCGCTACCGTGTAGTCGATACCTTTTATCGCCGCCGTGAATACAAACTCCTGGACCTTGCGTATGACGATGCGGCCCAACTGCGGGATCTCGCAGACGCAAAGCCGATCCGCCTCCCCGCCAATCCGCTGTCGGAACCCGATCTGGAGAATGCCGAGCGGCACGACATCACGCTCGGCGGAGGGATGATGGGCGGCATGATTTCAGCGATAATGGACGGTCAGCGCGCCAACATGCGAACGCTCATGCACAACGGCCTCTTATGGTCGATCAATGACGTTGCCGCCAAAGGGCACACCCTTGATCCATTCCTCACACTGAAACGAAACCAATCCTGTCGCCTGACCCTCATCAACGACACGGCTTGGCACCATCCGATGCATTTGCATGGTCACGTCTTTCGGGTGATAGCGCGTAACGGTCAGCCGACACGCCACAGCGAATGGCAGGACACGGCGATGATGGACCCGCGCGAGCGCGTCGAAATTGCGTTCGTTGCGGACAATCCAGGCGACTGGATGTTCCATTGCCATATCCTGGAGCATCAGTCCGGCGGCATGTTCGGGCTGATACGCGTCATATGAAGGCGGCGCGCGCTGGTAGCGCCCACATGCATCCGGCATGATCGGCTGAGCGTCGCCACTCAAAATTGCGACCAAACGAGAACCTGTCGTTCGCCGGGGCTTTCACCCAGACACCGGCGCCAGACGCCGAAGAACACGTCAAACCGCCAAGCCAAGTGCATACAAGGCCCTCTTGAGATACGCCTGCAAGGTTTCGCTTCACCGAATTTCCGCTTCAACTCCGATCGGCAACATCATGAGAAGGCTTCCACCCGTTCGCGACAAATCTGGGTGCCAGGAGATACTCGCGCGACGAACCTCCTTGAAACCAGCATGAAAATAGAATGCGACAGCTTCCGTGTTGTCCGCCCAAACTGTCCGTCGTCAGATAATTTGAGACAGATGGCGGGCTGATCTAGCGGAGGCTCTGGCCCATCTCGGTTGACATTTTAAGCGGCGGCTTTGCGATGTAGCAAGCGCCGCTGTTCGATGGTC